>Ga0224512_10002509_pt1 | contig 16780 bp, 11 predicted proteins | sample SF_May12_sed_USG_4_FD_169103 | JGI IMG/M metagenome (GOLD analysis project Ga0224512, IMG submission 169103) | Sediment microbial communities from San Francisco Bay, California, United States - SF_May12_sed_USGS_13 | ecosystem: Environmental > Aquatic > Marine > Sediment | place: USA...
CAGGGCTCGACCGGCGATTTCCTGGAAACACCCACCGGCCAGCCCACCAGCAATCTGATGGCCATGGCTCGCCAGGGGTTGCAGACCAAATTACGCGCCGCCTGTCACAGAGCATTAAGCGAAGACCAGACGATCAGCGATCTCAGCGCACGGGTAAAACGCGACGGCAAATGGTATCCCTGCAACATCAGGGTCAAGCCGATCCACGAGCCCAGGCAGGCCGAAGGCCTGATGCTGGTTACGTTCCAGCCGCGCGCAATCCTCGAAACCGCTGAACTGGATACCGAGAACAACTTCGAAGAGTCCTCGCTGGTGCGTCAGCTCGAATACGAATTGAAAGCAACGCGCGATGATTTGCAAAGCACCATCGAGGACCTCGAGAGTTCAAATGAAGAGCTGAAAGCCTCCAACGAAGAAATCATGTCGATGAACGAGGAGCTTCAATCGGCCAACGAAGAACTGGAGACGTCGAAGGAGGAATTACAATCGCTCAACGAAGAATTGAGTACGGTCAACAGTCAGTTGCAGGACAAGGTCGAGGAACTCGACAAGGCCCACAACGATATGACCAACCTGCTCGACAGCGCGGAGGTGGCCACGCTGTTTCTCGATACCGGCTTTTGTATCCGGCAGTTTACCCCGGCTCTCGGCAGGCTCATGGGGCTGCTGGAAAGCGACCGGGGTCGCAAGATCAGCACCTTTGCCACCGATTTCAGCGGTGAGGAACTATTGCAGGACGCGAGTCAGGTGCTCGAAAGGCTGACCACGCTGGAAAATTCGTTTTCTACCGGCGATGGCCGTCATTTCCTGCGTCGCATCCAGCCTTACCGCACCGCGGATAATCGTATCGAAGGCCTGGTGGTCACTTTCATCGACATTAGCGAACATGTCGCTGCCGAAAAGCAGTCTCGCCGGCTGGACACGCTGCTGCGGGATTCCAACGATGCGATCACCGTGCTCGACCCGGACGGCCGGATCACGGAATGGAATCATGGAGCCGAGCAGCTTTACGGCTACACCGCGGCCGAGGCCCTGCAAATGACCATCTTCGATCTGATACCACCGAAAAATCATACGGAAATGAAACATTTGTTTAACAGGGCCGTGAAGGGCGAAGCCATTCCCTCGTTTGATTCGACCCGCCTGACCAGGTTCGGGCAGAAGCTCGAGGTCTGGGTCACGCTGACGTCGCTCTATGACGAATCCGGCGATACGATCGCGGTCGCAACCACCGAGCGCGACCTCAGCGAGCGACTGGAGCTCGACGCCATGCGGCTGCAAACCGAGCGCCTGCTGCAAATGGTCGAACACCTGCCGGTAGGCGCGGTCTATCGGGAAAACGACCATCTCAGCGTCAATAAAGCGATCGAGGAAATGACCGGGTACAGCCGCCTGGAACTGACCACGATCGACGAATGGTTCGATAAACTCTATGGCGCGCAGGCAGCCGAAAACCGGCGCCGATTCGACCTGGCCCACGAGGCCGGTTTTCCCCACCAGAGCATGCCGATCGAGCTCAGGCAAAAAGATGGTGACTCGCGTTACGTCGAATACGCCGCCTACCGATTCAACAATCACGAAGTCTGGATCGTTCACGATGTCAGCAAACGCCACGAAACCGAGGTTGCCTTGCGCGACCGCGAAGAGCGTTTGCGCGCGGTCATGGACAACGCCGCCGAGGCCATTGTTGTCATTGACAGCGAGGGTATCGTCATCAGTTTCAACAACGCCGCGGAAAGATTATTCGGATACGACGCCGAGGAACTGATCGGTAAAAACGTCAGTGGACTCATGCCATCGCCTTACCGGGAAGCACATGACGGATACCTGGCGCGATTTAAAAAGACCGGCGAAAAGCGGATCATAGATCAACCGAGGGAGCTGCCCGGGCGCCGCAAGGACGCGTCGACCTTTCCGATGTTGCTGACGGTGACCCAGGTTGACCATCTCGGAATCTTTATCGGCCTGATACACGATCTCAGTATGCAAAAAGACCTCGAGAAGCAGATTGCCGATATCAGCACGCTCGAACGCGAAGAGTTTGGTCGGGAAATTCATGACGGACTTTGCCAGCAACTTGCCGGATTAAGCATGATCGCGAGAAGCCTGAAGCAGAAACTGGAAGCTCAGGATTTACCGGAAGCAGAAGCCATGGAAGAACTGGTGCGATGGCTGCAGAACGCGGTAAGAGATGCGCGAGCGCTTGCGCGCGGCCTGTCTCCGGTACCGGTTACCCCGGAAGGACTGGAGGATGCGTTTACCATGCTGGCCCAGGATATTTCCAGCAAAGGCGGAATCGAGTGTCATTTCGAGGGCCACAACATCGGCGAGCTCACGGATCGAACCGAGGCGATGCAGATATACCGCATCGGACAGGAGGCGGTTAACAACGCGGTAAAACATGCGCAGGCCAGCAAGATCAATATTTTCCTGGACAGTAACGAAGGCCGCGGCGAGCTGACGGTCAGCGATAATGGCCGTGGATTCGATATGGACCAGGATGCGAAAGAGGGACTGGGTATTCGCATCATGCGCTATCGCGCAGGCGTGATCGGCGGAATGCTCGAAATCGAATCATCACCGGGCAAGGGCACGACCGTGCGCTGCGTGCCAACTGTCACCAAGGTGCCCAGGTAGCTTGTCGCACCGGGATAACCAGCCACGTTAATAGATCACATCCGGATATTCAAAGCGAGCGTGGAACCCGCAGGAAGAGTTGCTGTCCAGATGTTTGGAAGCAGTTAAATGAGCTTTGTTATCAACCAGTTACTCGCCCTGATCGCATTGACCCCGCCTACCTATACTACTCCCAGCGATAATTCGATAAGCGCTTACATTGCTATGAGTCCATTCTGGCCTGCAAGCTGTTCCGGCAGGTTTTACCGTAGATAACTGATCAGCCTGTTTTCGATAAAATCGAATAGCCTGCGCCGACTGGCCCTGTTTTCCACGTTACTCTGCCCGCCGCCAGAGGCGATCGCAACAACGGTCTTCAGCGCTGGAATCATCAACATGTATTGACCGCCATTGCCCCAGGCAAACTGCACGGTATAGCCATTCAGCTCGCGTTGCCACCAGCCATAGCCATAATCATAGGGATTAAAATGGCTACGGGTATAGATTTGCATCGACTCGGCGATCCAGGCCCGCGGCACGATCTGTTGCTGGTTGTAAACACCCATGTTCATCACCATCGTGCCGATCCTGAGCAGCGCGGAGGGCGAAAGCGCCATGTTATTGCCGCCCAGATAATAACCCTGGGGATCCCGATCCCAGCCACCGTCCGTAATCCCGAGGGGACCGAACAGGAATCGATCGGCAAACTCGCGGGTGGTCATCCCCGTGGCCCGGGTCAATATTACCGACAGCAGATGCGATGATCCTGTACTGTATATCATCTCCCCACCCGGCCGTTCCACAAGCGGCTGACCGAGAGCATACTCGACCCAGTTATCGCTCAGCACCCAACGTCCATAATTACGACGGCTGGTCGATGCCAGACCGGCTCTCATCGTGAGCAAATCCTGAATGGTAATAGATTCTTTTTCGGGATCCGGACGGTCCCTGAAATAGTCCGGGAAGAACCCGCCAATAGGTTGCTTCACCCCATGCAAATGCCCCTGATCGATTGCGATGCCAACCAGCAGCGAAATAATACTTTTTGCCACAGACTTGATGTTCGTCGTGCGATCGGACCGCATGCCCATGCGATGGGCCTCTATGAGCAGCTCCCCATCCCGCTGCAGCAGAAAGCTTTTAATCGGGCCAACGCGAAAAACCTCCTCAATTACGGCAGCTGCCTTTATCCGCTCCACCTCGGCGCAGACGCCCTCCAGCGCCGGGATCGCAAGTAAAACAGCAAGAGCCAGGAATCTCGGGATCATCAGCAATCTTATCGGGTTACCTTGTTTTCGAGGCAGTCTGTAGTTCCTCGAGTTTAACGGATACTTTAAAGTAGCGACAATGCTACTCACGGAAAATCCGTTAAACTCGAGGAACTCCACTCCGCCCCATTACTCTTACTGCATTGATACAATTGTGCTGTGTCACCCTGGAAGCATTACTTAATCCCGTGCTAACTATCACTATTCGAAACCGGAGTAAATTCCTGCCAGCCATATTCTCACTGGCGTGGGTAGCGACGATGTGGGGCGGGGTGGTGATAGGTGCAGACAGACCGCTATTGCCACCCACCGAGGAAACCGATATCGGGATTTACTATGTCCCGGAAGCCCCGGAAATTCGAAACCTGTGGCAGGAGGGCGACCCGGGAGAGCGATTGGTGCTTCGAGGCCGGGTGCTGACCACCGGCGGCGCACCGGTGCCCGACGCCCAGGTGGAGATGTGGCACGCCGACGCCATGGGGCAGGTTCACACGGACCGTTACCGAACCCGACTGTACACCAGGGCCAATGGCAGTTTCGGTGTGACGACCGTTTTGCCCGGTTACATTCCGGGCGCGCCCGGCGTATGGGGCGCGCGTCATATTCATGTCGTGGTCACCCATCCCGACTACCCGCAGTTGATTTCGTTAATCCTGTTCAAGGGCGATCCCAATCTCGAGGGGCTCCCCTATCCTGAACTGGCCGTGTTTGTCGAGCAGGGAAGGATCAAGGACCAGGCCGCGCAATTCGCGGAAGTTGTATTGATCTTACCGTCGAATTAGCTTACTCCCGCAGTTTTGGTATCTGTCGGCCTTCGGCAGGCGAACCTCGGCGGCTCGAGGAGCATGTTTGTTCAACCATTATTCGTGAAAATCAATAATGAACGATTCGAGCATTGGCGTCGTGTTCCCGCGGGTGTCTCATCCAGGTGGTATGAGGCGATGCTATCTGTTACAAGACTTCCCGCTCGCCGACGTTGAGAAAAACTCTCCAGGCAGAATAATTCGATCCATGGCAGACTCTGGAGAAAAGCTTGCCTGAGAAACCTGCGACGGATAGATATCCCAGGATCCGATCTCGCGCAATGTGGCGGGAGACAAATTTACTTACCAAGCCAGTAAGTAAAAGTGTGGAGTCAAGACCGAGAGCCTGTGGCAGGCTAGAATATAAGAAGCGTTTTATATGAAACAACGGTGATTAGACCGCTATTATTCTGCAGTAATTTGATTCACTGACTGAGATATACCAATTTTATTTATGAAACTATTTCACATACTCTCCATTTTAATTTCTCTTTCGGCTGTTTTCAGTTTTATCAATTATCGTTTTCTGAAATTACCCACTGCTATTGGTTTGATGCTGATTGCCATGCTCGCATCTTTGGCCTTGTTATTACTTGGTCCGTTGTCGTTAGGTTTGAAGGAGGATGTGGCCGTATTACTTGCGTCGGTCGATTTTGACGAGACTCTGTTGCATGGCATGTTGAGTTTGTTGCTGTTTGCCGGTGCGCTGCATGTCAACCTGGGCGATCTTGCTAAACAACGTTGGATGATCACCATTCTGGCGACGGCAGGTGTGTTGAGCGCCACTTTTATGATTGGATATATGGCTTATTGGGTTTTTGGATTATTAGGCCTTGAGGTTCCGCTGATCTATTGTCTCTTATTCGGTGCCTTAATTTCTCCAACTGATCCTATCGCTGTGCTGGGTATTCTTAAACAGGCGGGCGCACCTAAAACCTTAGAAACCAAGATTGCAGGTGAATCGTTATTTAATGATGGAGTTGCGGTTGTTGTGTTTCTGGTGCTGTTTAGTGTTGCAGCGGGTCAGGGCGATGTAACGGTAATATCGGTTGCCGGTTTATTTGCTCAGGAAGTTGTCGGGGGTGTGGTTTATGGGTTTGGCATAGGTAGCCTTGCGTACTGGATGTTGAAGCAGGTAGACGACTATACGGTGGAAGTGCTCATCACGCTGGCTATAACGACGGGAGGTTATGCCCTGGCTGAGTGGTTGCATATTTCAGCACCGATCGCGATTGTAGTGGCTGGTTTACTGATAGGTAATCACGGGCGTAAGTTTGCGATGTCCGATAAAACCCGTGAACATCTGGATAACTTTTGGGTATTAGCAGATGAGGTTTTAAACGCGGTTTTATTTGTGTTAATTGGTATGGAGGTTTTGGTGCTCAGCTATCAGCAGGCTTATCTATGGGCTGGTATGCTAATGATACCGTTAATTCTTTTTGCCAGGCTGGTCGCTGTTTGGGTGCCTGTCAATATAATGCGTCGATACCGGGAGTTTAGCCCGATGGCAGTGGCGATACTAACCTGGGGTGGTTTGCGTGGCGGCATTTCTGTGGCATTAGCTCTGTCGCTACCACCCGGTGAGATTCGGAATGTTTTGCTTACGGTCACTTATATTGTTGTGGCGTTTTCGATTATAGTGCAGGGGCTTACGATTGGCCCGTTGGTGAAATTTTCCAGTAAGAAAGAGTAATCGGGGACAGAGTAATTGTATCTAATTTGAGAGTATATAATCGGTAATTCCCTCCTTAATTTTAAAATTAATATGCCGCTCATTACCCAGTCTTTGATTACGGCCTAGCGGGATGTCGAACTTTGAGGTCAGTATGCCTCTCAAAAAGGCGGTTATAAGCTCTCATTATTTAATTTGCAGTAAGTCATATGCGGACAGGTATCATCAATCAAGCCGCATGATGATATCGATGAGCCTGGTGTTTACGTGCCAAAAATCCTAAAGGCTGCAGTCATATTTTCGAGATGTACGGCTGGACTTTGAGTAAACAGGGCTTTATTCTTTATTTCGTTTAAAAACGCTTTGATTGAATGTATTTCTCCCGTAAGTACACTGATCTCTTTGCGGCTCACCTGCCCGATCTGGCGCCGAAGACACAAAGAGTGTCGGAGTCTGTGTTGAGATAGGACTTGTTCCTGCTGGCCGGATTAACAATTTGAGGAGAATCGCGATGATTTTCAGAGGGAGAAGGCGAGGGTATCGCCACAGTTACTGGTCGCTTCTGGTTGTTGGCCTGTTGTCAGCCTGCGGAGGCGGAGCCGGAATCGTTGCCATCATTGAAATCGTGACACCGATCGCCGGCAATTGGGCTGTCAGGAATACCATCGAGAATTTGAATTTAAATCAAGCTCAACCGGATGCCGTCTTTTTCACCTCAAATCTGAACCTGACTGCAGAATTAACAACCCAGGGCGATTGCAGCACTGTCCCCGAGAACAACCTTCCCCTCGTAGGGACACTTATTAACGGCGACCTGGTATTGCGACGTGCAAATCCGGCGAATTCGCCCACCTGCCTGCAGGGCACGTTTATCGACCTGATCACGCTTGAAGCCGGTCCGCCCGGGCTGCCCACGAAACTGTATGAGAATGATCGGGTAGATGTCCAAATGGGTCTTGGCTTATGGGTCAGCGACGGAAGCGGTCAACTGAAGCTGAAATTCGAGTCCCCAGATTCGATAAATAACGACGATTTCGATATTGTCGATGGCTGCGACGTATCATCGAGCACCGCTGTTAGGTTCGACAGCGACGATATGAATGGATTCAATACGACCACCAGGGCGAAGCCTACGATCCCAGAAATCAGATCAAGTAACGGTGGTTCCATACTGCTCTCCAATGTTGTCTTCGAAGATGGAGCTACCCTGACGGGCCTGAACTCTAGTGGCCAAACAGTAACCCTGCGTCGCCAGCCCGATTCATCCACGACCTGTCCGTAAGTCTGCACTGGTTTGAATCAGGGGAGTTGAGGGACGAAGTAGGATCTCCGCAACCGCACCGGGGGAGCTTCATCACCGACCACGAGTTCGATCTCGTCGAGCCCCTGCACTCGTGACCACAATTCTTGCAGGGTACCCACCGCAGGACCACCGACCCAGCGCTGGATAGAGTCGCCCTGCTGCAGCCCGGCATCCTGCGCCGGCCCCCCCGGCAGCACCATTCCCACGTACAAACCATCGGCACGTAGCTCCAGAGTCAGCCCAAAGCCGCCGGGCACCGCGAATTGCCCGTTCTCGACGCATGCATGCCGTCGTGCCAGGTCAAGCCGAAGACGTGTTCCGTCTAGCAGCGCAGTACCCGCGAGGCCGCCGACTCGCTTGCCGAGCGCGCGCTTGAGTGATGGGGAATAGAGCTCCACTACTGGCACATTGAGGCGAATTTGCTCACCGATCGACACACGCCGAGCCAGATTCAGGTGGGCCGGGCCGGGCAACACGAGACCGGGCGCCGAGGCGGGGGGCTTATTCGCAATGATACGCACCAACCCGGCTGGATTACCGGTGTCGAGCAACAAAGATTCAGCTTGGCCACCGTTAACCACGACATCGATCACCGGCAAACCTTGATGCTGACCCAATACCAGTGCGTTCATCCCTTTTGGACAGGGACCATTGTTGCCTTTGCGTATCTCGATATCCCAGTTGCGCAGGTCCAGCTCCAACTCGAAGCCATCGAAGAAGGGCATTCCCAATATACCATCGAGACCCTCGGCGACGGCGCCTACAACCAAACTTAAGTCGACCACCAGTGCCGTTTGTCCGGGCTGCTCCAACGAACCGACTCGCAGCGTCGGCAGCGATACTTCGGCACCCTGTAACTTCCCGAATGCCGTATTCGCGCTCACCAAGGATCGAGTCGGCAGATCATGGTGTTCGGCGAAGGCTGCGGACACGAGATTGTGGCTGCTGCCAGTATCGAGCAGCCAGCGACCTGTTTTTGCGTTCGCTTCGATCGAGAGTTCGAGCCAACCACCGATTTCGCCCAGGCTCAGGCGTGTCAGTGCAACGCGACCCGATTCACTACTCGCTGCCCCTGTTGACAATAGAGCTAAACTGAGAACAGCGAATCGCAGCAGGGCCTTCATGGTTTCAACGTGTCGATATAGTTGGCTGTACGATTGACCAGCTCCGCCATAACAGGTTCCAGCGCCGCCACTCTTGTTTCACGCCTCGCCTCGGCAGCGGCCAGCGCTTCAGCATTCGCGCTCAGCTCCGAATCGTAAGCGTTGATCGATTCGATCACGTCGTTTAATGCGTAGGCAGCGCCGTGAAAGACATCGTTGCGGATGAAGGTGGCTAGCTGGGTGAAAGCCCTTACCGCAGCCACGCCGAAGCGCCAGCGTAACTCGGCGTCCAGGCCTGCCAAGCGCGGTATGAAATCATCCGTAAATTCGTTATAGCTGTCCTTTACCGTGATCAGATGCGCAACCGCATCGTCCTCCACCAAAGTCGTCAGCGGCCAAGCCAGCACCGCCTTGATAGCGAACAGGCGCTTCTGATACTCGAGAAGATCGCGTTCCAGTTGCTCCGCAAATCGCCGGTTGCTGTCGCCCTTTGGTTCCAGGCGCTCGAGCCAGTCACTGGCCCAACGGAACAAGGTACTCGCAATCGCAGAGCGAGATGCAGCAATTCCGTCTTCGCTACGATCGCTCGCGTCTATGAATAGCTGATTGGCAAACTGTGCAAACGGCGGCGGACACATGGTGAGGTCCAGATCTGAATCTATCACTACCGGGAGGACAAACACCCGATCCTTCTGCGCTTCCCGGTCCAACGCCCACTCAATTTCCTTCGCTACCCAATCCTTGGCAACGGAGATTCGGCTCACCAATACAATGAAGACATGGCTATCCTCGATTGCCGTAATAATGGTTGGATCAAGCACTTGCCCGCCTGATAGCTCCTGAATATCAACCCACGCATGCACAAAGTCGGGCAGTTTTGCGAGTTCTAGGGCCAGCGGTTTGTCTTCCCAGGCATGACTAATAAACACTCGCATGCAAACACCATCCACTCCAAAGCCAGAAAGACTGGATTATAAGATAATCAACGAGGCTTTCGAATGTATTCTCGTGGGCTTCGTAGACACAATTGGGAACAGACCAGTTTTTCTAGATGAAATTCTACTGTTTGTTAGTTTTTTCAGGTTAATCGAGAAGCAAGTAGAGGCAGGATCGAACAGTCGGGGCTCGACAAATATCCCTGTTAGAATAAGTCCTACGAATACCTTACAAACCCCCCACGAAGCCGTACCCGGTCAGCGTTTGGTCGGGCTGAACGGGAAGCGCTGTACACCGTATTGCACTTCACCGCTGATCTGTCGGCCATCGGAGCTTACGGATCCGCTACCGGAACCAAAACCGATATCGAGACGCCGCAGTGAAAACTCGGTTTGATTACCTGAGATAGAGCCGGTGGCCTGGCCGAATGCCTGGCTATAAATGTCAAATACCGTCATCTGGAAATCTTCACCCTGATGCACTAACCGAATGGTTTCGCCCTCGTTCTAGTCCAGACACCGGATAGACTGGGTATCAATTCAGCTCGTGCGTTGGACGGCTCTTTTTTTCTCGATATTGAGATAGTCCGCGACGGAGTCGATGAGCTCGTCGACGTCGGTTTTCCAATGTTTGGCGTAAATCGTAATGAACTGGAACTCAAAAAGTTCTGCGAGAGAATTCGGGAAGATGGACTGAGCAGGTTGTCTTGCACCATCAACCAGGATCGGTGCGATTTGAATGTCTCGTTCGAGCGCGATTTCGATTTCGCGTTGCACCCAGTCGTTTTCGTTGTGTAATTCTCCAATCCGCTGAATCCAGGTCGAACCGATACCTACAACTAGAATCTGACAAGATTCGACGCTCTTCAATAACTGATCCTTGAAGCGGCCGAGCTTGAGCCCTTCTCGTCACGGAATACCGTTTCCTCTCCCAGTGCTGCACGAAAGTCATTGGCAAGTCGCAAGGAGATCGGTTTGTCGTCACCTTAGTTTACGGTAGCTGAAAAAAAATGCTGGCCACAATTAGTATTGAGCTTAAAGGATTTCCATCCCGACAGAAATCATGAAACAGTCACCAGGTGTTTGGCAAGCATCCTGACAGTCAAAAAACCGCATAAGATAGAACTCTCCTAATACGGAGAATCTTGCGTTACTTTCAACTATGTCGACCGTCACGTCTTAACTAATCTCTCTTGGGTTTAGTATTTACGGCGCGAATACCGGCTAAAAGTTCCCAGTGTATGCCTCGAGATGCTGCTTCTTCTCCTTTAAGGACTCGAGCAAATCGATTGAAACAAACCAACCTTCGTTGTCACCGTGCTTTGAAAACCCCAATATGTACTTGCTTTTGAAATGTAATGAAACCGCGTTGCCCCAATCCTTGATATCCGGCCGGTCGCTATAAAGCACGTTATAGGAAATTCCCGAGGGGATATACCATTCCTCTCGTGTCCAGTTATTGTATCCAACCACATCGAGCGACAGGACCGCCTGGGTTTGGTCACCGTCGGTGGCATCCGATACATTTTCGATGACGAGGCCTGGGTGCAACAAAATCCATTGACCGCTCGGCGGTCGTTTGAATCCCGCAGACTCCGAGTCTTTGTAAAGCCATCCGTTAAGCGCGAGCTCCCAGATCGTCTGCGACTTCGAGTGCTCGAGGAAGGCATCCCACCGAGTTTCGACGGTTTCGATCTGGCCCCGGGTTTTTATCGTTTGGTAGAGCGAATAAAAAGCCTGGCCATCATTATATATTTCGACAAATTCCTTGATTGCCTGGTCGCAGTCTCCGCCCGTAGTTAATGCACTGGCCCTGCTGTCACAATCAGGGATATCGCCTATGACTTGATAAGGCGCCTGGTTCATTTCAATTCGGCCGCGATTTTTGGCAACCATTTGCGGCATCCGGTTGTCCTGGAGGAATAATGCCAACGCTGCATTGATTGCTGATAAATCAGTGTCTTTGGCACCAATAGCTTTTAAATGATCTAAAGCTGAAACAAAAGAATCCGGGTAATCCGGAACGTTAAAGGGCGTTTTACCGCAGTAAAGAATCTTGGCGTTACGGATCTGAGTCGCAAAATCTTTAAAGTAACCGACCTCGTCCGGCGCGGAAATATTCTCGCAGCCCTCTATCAAACCGTCCTGTGCACTGACGGTAGCTGACATCAGCAGAAACGCAATCAATCCAGCTACAGCGAATATTCTAGCCATTGTATTGACCCCCGAGCTTTTCAATAAATTGTTCCAGAGCTTTGACGGCCTTAACAAAGTCAAACACAGTAGCGGTATCACTGATCGAAATGTCTTTAAATGCTCTTTCAGCTTTTTCCGCGACGCCTTGCAAGGAATGTGAAAGGTAGGCCATTTTCCCCTGCCTGATTTCCGTTTCGGGAATTTCGATTCCCCCAACGTCCTCGAAAATCTGCAGGTGCGTTTTCGGATTATACAGGTAGTGCTCGATACTGTGGGTATCACCATGCTCGTTTGTTACCGTAGTCAAAGGAATCAACCGGTAATACTCTTCTACCCAGGCGTAGTCACTGATCCAGCTACCGTTGCCGGAAGGATTAAACGGCTTGATGCGGGCGACAGGATCTAGCTGGTGACGGTATTCCCGGTAGCGATTGGTGCAGCCGTCGGGACCGGGTTTGACTGACGAGTTCTTCACCTTTTGAAATGACTGCAAGAGTCTGCTGGTGTTGGCAACAAAATGTAGACTGCCGAGTTTTTGCGTAATCACACTCAAGGGATCTGGAATATCGTCGGTTACTTCACCATAAGCCTTGGCAAGCGAATCGTGCATTACCGAGGTGCCAAGGGAATGACCAAGCACGTGAACACGCTGCGCGAAACCTTGCTCGTCTATGATAGCCTGCGCCACGGCCTTTGCCACGCGTAGCTGCACATTGGTGCCGAGCGTGCTAAAGCGGTAAATCAGCACATCCAGCCAGTGCGAATTGAAAAATTGGTCATCGGCGAGATTACCCTGCAAATTAAGGATTTTCTGAAACAATCTTTTTGAAGTTGAAGTCGGCAGGCTATCTAGCAGTCCGTTAAACCTATCCTTATTATCCTGTCCCTGCCGATAATCCTCGAACAGATCGTTGTAGCCAATCGATTTTACATCAACATAATCCCCGAATGTTTTCGTCGACAATGAAGGATATAGCTTGAAAACCTCCTCCATAGTTGTGTCGAATTGGGCTTTAAATGAATCCGGAGTATGGTTGCCCATCCCGTGGATTAATAGCAGTGTCGGTTTTGTCATATATCACTTCCCTTTAAATTTCACCATCGTTAGTGATGGCATGATTTGATGAGCTCTTCACGACAACGTTCGGATTCACGATGGGTTGCTACGAAATCCAAACTGGTGAAAAGCATGGAACTATTCTTCCTCGTTTATGGCTGGCAGAAAAAATTTAATTGCATTACTTGGTGAATTTCCCTTTATTCAGGTAAAGGCGATCAAAAATTGATAAATGAATCCAGGTGCCTGCCCAACCAACAATACTCAAGCCAATGCCCACCAGTATTTGGTGCGCCGTTTTGCGCAGATTCAGAGCCTTGAGAATCCAGGCCAGCCCGAACTTTCCTAGCAGAATACCTAGTGCCAATAGCGCAAGCGCGGCAATGATACCAGACAAGGAGTTCAGAGGCTGATCGCGCCAGAATACCAGCGCAAACAGCAGGGCAAAACCGATCAGCGCGCCGATGATAAATTTGAATAAGCGCAGACCTGCAGAGAGTTCCCAGACTTTGAAAAAACCACTACTTGCGACTTTGAGTAGACGTTCCAGCCGGGTATCGTTGCCGTCACGCAATGAACCTGCAATATCTAGAAATTTCCATTCGTGCGCCTGCTCGTTAATTGGAACGCCCTTAATAGAGGACTCCGCCTTTTTCCCGGTCATGTTATAACCTGAGGTCATCAACGCACGGGCTTCGGTTTCGTTGAACGAATCCAGGTCAGTGCGGATTCCGGCGATGAGTCGCTGGAGCTTTTTCAAAATCCCGTAACCAGTCAACACTGATTTCTGTTTGCGCAAATCCTCTCCAGATAACTGTTTAGGATTGGCGCAGTTAATCCAGTCTCGGTCCTCAACTTCGAGATCTTGCTTCAAATGCAGAAATAAAAGACTCTTGAGCCGTCCAGTACGCCGGCGTGATTCGATTTCGCGATACTCCGCGGCTCGCACCCGCGCCTGTAACATGCTGATCGTGCGCAGCAGCACACCCATCGGGTCATCGGGAGGATCGTCAACCGCCGTCATCTGCCCACTCGCATCGCTGACCATCATAACGTTACAATTTTGATCGAGTAGACCAAACACGCCCTGGTTGTCATGCACACCACCATCAACCAGCCGAACAGTTACGCCATCTTCATAAAGATTATGTAATTCTAGCGGTGAGAACAGTCCAGGCACACAGGACGAGGCGGCCACGGCGCTACCAATGCGAATGTTGCGGTGCGGCTTCGGAGCTTCGGATTCAAGATACATGCGGCGTAAACGGTAATTACCGTCAATTTCGCTGTCGATAAACGCCGGTGGCTCCCCCATCCAGGAAGCGGTAAATTGCCAGTTGTGGCCAGTGTTCATACTAGTTGCGTTCAAAATTAGAATCGGCACCTTGTTGGCGCGCCTCCAGTTGTCATACTTCGGTTTGAAGCTTTCCTGACCTTTCGGTCTGACAAATAGCTTTCGCAGTACACGTTGCTTATCGTCATCGATGCGATCATATAAATGCTGCTCGTAGAGCTCTGCAAGGCGGGTAGTCGTAGAATAGCCGGGTACGAATATCATACGAAGGTTGTCGAACAGATTACCACCGATTCGTGTCCGAATATTTTCTTGAACGCCTGCAAGAAAATCACCTGCGACGCGTTCGACCAGCTCAATGTAGTGCTCACGAGTGATTTCTTCATCTGCCTTGTCCTGCAATAGCTTGCGCAATTCCAGGTAGTAATATGCACCGAGGATAGAACCCCCGGATACGCAGGAGAGCACCTCGACATGACGCAGCAAGTCTCGTTCAGCCAGTGATGCAAGCACCCCGATATGAAACAATGATGCACGAAAGCCACCACCGGAGAGTGCCAGCCCGAACTTGCCGGCGAACAACGAACCGGCGCCAACATGACCGCCGTAAATCTCGCGCAATACATTCCAGGCTGGCGACTGCTCGAAGTCGTCTCTGGTTGTCAAACCAGGAGCCTGTAACCGCGCGAGCCAGGCAAATTGACGAGCCGCAGTTTCAAACTCCCAGGGTTCGACCGTTTCGTCTTCGTAGGCTTTTTTCAGAAAGTGGGTCGCGTTTTCATAGTCCTCGAGACCAAAACAAGCTTCAGCAATCGTTTCATTAAACCAGCGCAACTTCTGACGCGGCGGTCCGCCTTCCCAGGCAGGCTCATCCTTGAGGTCGAGCAATGTGTCGCGCACCCGTTCGCGAATCGACCTTGCTTCCGCCTTGCGTGCTATTCCTGCCAGACTATTCACATCGGCAAGCAAGTCGATGACGAATGCTGCATTAATCGCTGTATACCCATTGTCCACCGCAAACCCCTGCGCAGATCCGCGCTCGTAATAGTGCAGGCTACGCTCCAGATCTGCCTGATTTCCAGTTACCATCCATTTGCGTTTGCAGATGCCCCCGGCAATCCCCAGGCTTTCGCAGTCGCTGGTCGTGGCGAGGCTTTCCCCGGTCTCGGTTTCCTTGATGCTGTCGAGGATCTCGAGTGCCCGGTCATGCTTGGTGTCGTCTGGCGCGTCCGGGTTTTTGGAGGTCCAGAGCGCGAGTTTCTGATGTAGTCCAACATGATCGCCATCTGCAATGTTATCGGTTTCAACGAGGTGTTCCGCGAGGCGACGGGCCGCATCGAAGTACTGACATTTTGCAAGTTCCTTCGCAATCCTGAACGCTGCTTCGGGATTCTCACGCTCGCCACGGCGAATGTCATTGGCTTTTTGTACGAGTTCGTTTTCCAATTTTGACGCTGCTCCTGGTTTTTATAGATGCGCCGAATATGCCGTTCAATAGCTGTAACGGCCTGCTTTACTCGACGAGTTTATAAATTGCCTCAAATTTAGCCGCCGTTACCGCGTAGCCATCAAGTGCTTCTTCTTCGTTGAAAACGATATAGTCTCCGGCGTGATAATGCGTCACCCCCTCTTTTGTTGTGATCGTACCATCGCAATCGGCTTGCTCCGCCCATACTGGTGATATCTTCCGGTAAAGCCCTGGACTTACATTGCGATAGGTGCGCGCAAAGCTGTCGCCATCGACTGTATAAACATCACCCGCGTTGTCAACCACCCAGTCACCTGGTTTGCAGGTCTGTTTGCCACCCCATTTGTTATACTTGAATCCGTTTGTGTCGAGACTTAGCCGTATTGCAACCACCAGGGCTTGCTCCCGCTTTATATATTTTTGCTTCGAAGCCATTGAGTTATATGCCTATTGATTCAATTTTATATTCAGCCTTGCCGAAATATTTCTGAGAGCTTTAATCGGATAGTGAGCGACTATTAGCAAATGATACAGGGTGACGTAGCCCGGCAAAAGACAATAAGAAAACAGAACCGGAGAGGACCCCCTTACCTCATTCAACTTGAACGCCTTTCTCAACCCGGCCTTTCTCCAAACCGGCTGCCGGACTTCAGAACTCGGCTTCAAACCAGTAATGCTTACCATTGCCTGGAGTCGTTTATTAACCTGCCGGGCCTTACCCCAGAGAACTTTGTCTACGGCCGTCTTTACGTTTTCGTAGATCCCGTGTTCCGGGATGCCACCAGCACCGATAGCGCATGGTAGAGCGCAAAAAAAATGCATCTCGTGGGTTTGTAACAGGTAGGCTTGCACGAAAAAGACCCCGCTATGGCACAGTTTGAAGTGAATCCCCTGGAGCTTTGTGCGCGCCCCATCGATCATCAGCCGATCTTCGCTTCGGTCAAACGGGAAGGTCTCGCCGCGCGCGGACTGCAACGGCGCAAAGGTAATTTTACTTGCCGTGCTTGCCGTGCTTGCCGTGCTTGCCGTTTCTTTCTGACTTTAACGCCAAATGTCTGCAAACAC
>Ga0224512_10002510_pt1 | contig 16780 bp, 10 predicted proteins | sample SF_May12_sed_USG_4_FD_169103 | JGI IMG/M metagenome (GOLD analysis project Ga0224512, IMG submission 169103) | Sediment microbial communities from San Francisco Bay, California, United States - SF_May12_sed_USGS_13 | ecosystem: Environmental > Aquatic > Marine > Sediment | place: USA...
CGATCGGGCCGGCCGGATTTTCGTGGACGAGACGCCCCTCACGTTTGCCGATTTCCGCGCGGCGTTCCCCGCCATGGTGACGGCACGTCAGCCGACCGGCGTGTATCTCAGGGCTGATCAACGGGTCGACTACGGACAGGTTGTTCGCGTGCTCGCGGTGATGCGCGCGTCTGGAATCGGCGATGTGGGTCTGGTGGCTGAAGCAGAGGAGATCGGTCGGTGAGAAGTGTGCGTGCGCGTAAGCGTGCTCCGGAGAGCGGATCGTCAGGGGTCGCGCTATTTGCGACCGTCGGCGTGCACGTGCTGGCGGTCGGAATGGTCCTGACCGCGCCGCCCTTGGTGCGGCACTCCTTCGTACCGGTGTATTCGGTAGAACTCGTCGCTGCTCCTCGGCCGGAGCCGCAGCAACGCAGGGCGCCCGAGGCGGTGCAACGCCCAGCTGAGGAACCGGCGCCGGTCTCGACGCAGCCCAGGCCACGACGGTCGTCAGTGTCCGAGGAGACACCGCCGCCGCAGCCTGAGACACAACGGGAGCCCGCACCCCGGACGACGCCGCCCGAGCCCCCGGCGCCCGACGTCGAGCCGTCCACCGGAAGCGATCCGGCGACGGTCAAGACGAGCGGAGTCGAGTTCCCGTACCCCCAGTACCTGCGCAACATCGTCTCACAGGTGTATCGCCGCTGGCAGCGTCCATCCGGCCAGGCCTCGCTCCGCGCCGAGGTGTTGTTCTTCATTCACCGCGACGGCTCGATCACGAGCTTCCAGTTCGTGAAGCGCTCGGGCAGCTTCGGGTTCGATCTCGAGGCGCAAGGCGCGATCGAAGCCGCGGCAAACGCCGCCGCATTCGGTCCGCTACCGGAAGGATATTCCGCTGACGTGCTGCCGGTGACGTTCTTCTTCGACCCGTCGACCGTCCGATGATGCGCCGGTGCCTCGCCGTGTTGTTGGGGCTCATCCCGGTGACCGCGTCGGCCCAGGATCCGGTGCCGCCCATCGATCAGGGTGTCCGCATCGGCATCACCTACACGCCCGGGGTTCGGCCCGGCCTGCTCGTCCTGGGAGGGCCGCAGACCGAGCTGCTCGACTCGATCCGGCAGATCCTTCGGCGGGACTTGGAATACAGTGACCAGTTTGAGGTGATCACGCTTCCTGGCGGCGACAGTCTCGTCCTGGGTTTCGGCGGGTCGGAGGACGCCGGTCCAGCTGGTGGGACGGGCACGGGACCGTTCGTCAATTACTCGCTCTACTCCGCACTGGGTGCCGATTACGCGGTAGCCGTCGTGCCCCAGCCAACCGCGTCCGAGTACGCGGTGACCGTGTTGGACGTTAACGGTCAAATCGAGCGCGCGCGGGTCCGCCTCACGGCCTCCGACCCGCGGGACGGCGCGTTCAGGATGTCGGTGCATCGAGCCGCCGACGAGGTCGTTCGGGCCACCACGGGAGACGCGGGGATTGCCGCCACGCGCTTGCTGTTTGTGCGGGGCGGTCGCCTCTACCGAGTCGACGCGGATGGCGCGGCGCTGGAGTCGGTCACGCCTCCCGAGGTCACGGCATTCTCTCCGGCGTGGCATCCCTCGGGCTCACGCGTCGCCGCGTCCGAGTTGCTCGACGGATGGGCGAAGATTGCGATCTACGACGTGGAGACGGCGTCCCGGAGAGTGGTGGCGCCTACCGGCGACCAGCTCAACATCAGTCCAGACTTCTCGCCCGACGGGCAGACACTGGCATTTACGCGGATCACCGAGGAAGGCGCGGAGGTGTATCGGTATAACCTCTCGCGTGACTGTTGTTTAGAGCGCTTGACCGTGGGACGCTTTTCCGATAATCTATCACCCACGTTCAGCCCCGACGGGCGACAGATCGGGTTCGTCTCCACGAGAGCCGGTGGGACGCAGATCTACGTCATGGCGGCTGACGGGACAGGGCAAGAGCTGTTCGCCCCCTTCGACTATGGGGTGACGGGCAACTCGAATGCCCCAAGTTGGTCACCGGACGGTTTGCATATCGCGTTTCACCGCGACGTGGCAGGCAGCCCGCAGGTGTTCGTGATGGATGCCAGGTCGCGCGTGGTGCGTCAGTTGACGAGCGCGGGCCGGAATCACGACCCGGCGTGGGCACCGGACGGCCGGCATATCGCGTTTGTTTCGACGCGAACGGGCCGGCGGCAGGTGTGGATCATGGACGTCGAGACCGGTCGGGTGCGACAACTCACGACCATGGGCGATGCTCGGTTGCCGTCCTGGTCTCCTCGCATACCGGAGCAGACACAACCCTAAGCCTTCAGCATGGAGCAGAAATGAAAGCCAAGTTCACAGTCCTTCTCGGGATGGCGGCCATCATCGTGGCGGCCGCGTGCGGTGGACAGCCGGAACCGGTGATCCCGCAGCCCGACCCCGACTCGATCGCGCGCGAGCAGGCTCGCCGTGACTCGATCGCCCGCGAGCAGGCCCGGCTCGACAGCATTCGTCGTGCCCAGGCGGAACAGGACCGCATTCGACGCGAGCGGGAAGAGGCGGCGCGGCGTGAGGCGGCGATCACGGCCGAGGTGAGACAGATGCTTGCCTCCGTGGTCAACTTCGACTTCGATCGGTCGAACATCAGGATGGGGCGTGACACGGACATGCTGCAGCAGAAGCTCTCCATTCTGCAGGCCAATCCGGCGCTGCGCATCGAGGTCACCGGTCACTGCGACGAGCGCGGCTCGGATGAGTACAACATGGCGCTCGGCATGCGGCGTGCGAACGCTGCGAAGAAGTGGCTGACCGACCGCGGTGTTGCCGAGTCGCGGATCACCGTGCGTTCGATGGGTGAGGAGCAGCCCAAGATGATGGGCAGCACCGAGGACGCGTGGGCGCAGAATCGTCGCGACGAGTTTTCCATCACCGCGGGCGGTGACAAGTTGGTGAAACCGGCCGGCATGTGAGGCAATTCGCGCTTCTCGCGGTCGTGGCGGTCGCTCTGAGCGCATGTGCGCTCAAGAGTGACGTGCGGCGCGTAGAAGAGCGACTGATAGAAATGCAGGCAGAGACAGCCCGCACCGATTCGGTGCGGGCTGTCGTGCTTGACCTCATCGTGACGCTCCAGGAACAGATCGCCGACTCCCTGGGCACGCTCGATCGGCAACTGACGTCGTTTCAGGGTGACGTGCGTACTGACATGACTGAGGTCCAGCGCCAGTTGGTCCAGATCCAAGAACTCACTGGTCAGAGCCAGCAGCGGCTGTCCGATCTCAGAGGGCAGCTCGATACCCGGCTGGTGGAGGCGCGCTCTCAGCCCCGAGAAGGCCAACCGCAGGATACGCTGGGAGGTGGCGGGATCGCGGCGCAGGAGCTGTACGATCTCTCGTTGCAGCAGCTGCGGCGGGGCAGTCCGGAGACCGCGCGCGCCGGATTTCGCAAATTTCTAGGGGATTTTCCCGAGCACCCGCTCGCGGCTGACGCGCGGTTCTTCCTTGGTGAGTCGTGGGGGGAGGGATATCCCGACTCAGCCGCAGCCGCGTACGAGCAAGTGGTGAGGCGCGACCCTGATTCGCGCCGGGCACCGACGGCACTCTATCGCCTGGGCCTCCTTGCGGAGCGCCGTGGGGACCAACGGGCTGCGGAGGTGTACTACAGTCGTGTCATCGCGGGGTATCCGCGATCCGAAGAAGCACAGCTCGCGCGCACGAAGCTCGGCAACCCCGACCGGTAGGGCGGGGCGGATGCGGTCCGCTTCCACATGAGTGCCAAGACCCCCAAGGGCGAAATGCCCTTTCTGGAGCACCTCGAAGAGCTGAGGTGGCGCATCCTCTGGAGCCTCGTGGCTTTGGTGGTTGGATCAGTCATTGGGTTCTACCTGCTGCAGCGCTTTGACGTCTTCACGCTCCTCAAGGACCCGATAGCCCCGTACCTCCCCGAGGGCAAGCTCTTCATCACGCGACCAACGGACGCGTTCCTCATCACGCTCAAACTGGCCATCGTGATCGGGGCGATCTTGGCGTCGCCGGTGATTTTCGCCCAGTTGTGGCGGTTCCTCGCGCCTGCCCTGTACGAACACGAGCGCCGCTACATCGTGCCGGCGCTCATCGCCGGACTGGGACTGTTCCTCGCTGGTGTCCTGATGGCCTACAAATGGGTGCTGCCGGCTGTCTTTCGGATCCTCTACGGATTTCGCATCGGCGACATCGAGTGGATCATCACGGCCGACGCCTACTTCGGATTCGCCACACGAACGATTCTCGCGTTCGGAATCATGTTTCAGCTACCAATCGTTATGGTGCTGTTGTCGTCGATTGGACTGATCCGTCCGCAGACCTTTGCCCGACACCGTCCGATCGCGTTGGTGTTCGCCTCGATCTTCGCGGCGCTACTCACACCGCCCGATCCGGTTTCGATGCTCATGATGATGGTGCCGCTCATGGTCCTGTACGAGGTCGGCATCATCGTCTCGCGCACTCTGGTCAAGCGGCGTTCGCGCCATACCATCGGGACGGTGGTCATCGCAACGATCCTCACCCTGGGGATCCCGAACGGTGCCGACGCACAGGAGCGTCCCGAGCGGCCGCCCAAACCCGTTGGTGCCGCGGTGCAGCAGCAGGACACGGCCCGCGTCCGGCGCGACTCCGTTCTGCAACCGGTCGACACCGCTGCCGCCCGGCGTCTCGGGCTGCCCACCGCGCCCTCGCAGGCATTTCCGGCGCCCGACTCCATCATGCGAGAGCTGCTGACCCGTGAGGGATTCGCGGTCACCCGGTACGTGGGTGACAGCATCACACTGTTCGGTGAGTCCCGTGAGGTGGTCTTAGTTGGCCGTGCCATGGTCGAACGGGAAGGGAGTACACTGGAAGCGGGGCAGGTGAGTTTCCAGGAATCGGACTGCCGGTTGTTGGCGGGAGGCGAGCCTCGACCAGTGCTCTTTGACAACGAGACGGTGCTGGTCGGCGACGACATGCGGTATGATACCTGCCTTCGACGGGGCACCGTGCCGAGGGCGCTCACGAGCTTCATGCAGTCGGGTGTCAACTGGTATCTGCGGGGAGGGCTCGAGGTCGACTCGGCGTCCACGCGCATCTATGGCGCGTCGAACCAGATCACCAGCTGCGATCACCCATCGCCGCACTATCACATCAGCGCGCACAACGTGAAGTGGGTAAACAACACCATCATCGTCGCGCGGCCTGCCGTGCTGTACGTGCGTGACGTGCCAGTGTTGTGGCTCCCCTTCATCTTTCAGGATGTACGTCCCGGGCGCCGATCCGGCATTCTCATTCCGCGCTTCGGGTTCAACGATCTCGTGCGGCCCAGTGAGGGTTATCGGCGCCACGTCTCGAACATCGGCTACTACTTCGCGATCAACAACTACGTCGATTTCCAGGGCTCCCTCGACTGGTTCGACGGCAACTACATTGGGCTCAACGGTCAGTTTCGGTATCGCTGGCTCGATCGGTTCCTGTCGGGTGGTGTCTCGGCATCTTGGATCTTGGAGGATGGACAAGAGGGAGTGCCGGGCGCGCGCTCAATGCGATTGCAGTGGAACCACCAGCAGACCTTCGATCAACGCACGCGGCTCACCGCGGCCGTAGATTACGCAACGAGCGCCCGGGTCGTGCAACAGAACTCGATTGACCCGTTTCTCCAGACCGCGACGCTGTCGAGCCGCATCAACTTCAACAAGCAATTCAACTGGGGCACGTTTTCGGTTGGGGGGAATCACTCGCAGGACCTGAGCAACGGGACGGTGTCGCAGACGCTTCCGACCGTGAGTCTCACCCCGTCGCCGATCTCACTGTGGAGCGATGCGACGTGGTCACCCGCGTTCTCGCTCAGCAATTCCCGAACGCTCAATCAGACGCCGGGAACCGTCATCCCGCTGGCGCCGGTCGGCGGGCAGGAGGTGTTTGACACGTTACTCACCGACACGCGAACAACGACGTTTTCATTCCGCACGCCGCTCCGTGTCGGGCGATGGAACTGGGCCAACGACATCTCCGTCAGGGATTTTCGGACTACTCGTCCGCCCGCGCCATTGGTGTTTCCCGATCCAAACGATCCCGCGGACTCGGTGACCCGATACTACGGAGAGGATTTCCGTTCGGAGGTCGACTGGAACACGGGGATCAACCTCCCCATCCTGTTTGCGTCAAGCTGGAAGCTTCAGCCCTCGGTTGGTATTCGAAACACGACGGGCGGGGCGTTTCTCCTGCGCAACCGGTTTACAGGCGGTGACTTCGTAGCCCAGGGCAAACGGCTGTCGCTGAGCGTCAGCCTGTCGCCGACCGTGTTTGGCTTCTTCCCCGGTGTTGGCCCCCTGTCCCGCATCCGGCACTCCCTCTCGCCCAGGCTGAGCTGGACCTACTCGCCGAAAGCCACCGTGCCGGAAGCGTATGCACGCGCACTCGACCCCACGGGCCAATCGTCGTCGAGGGAGAGTCCCGCGGTCCAGCGGATCAGCCTCTCCCTTTCTCAAACGTTCGAGGGCAAGCTGAAGCCGGCGGAGGGTGATACGGTCGCGGATCCCCGACAAGCAAGGAAGACCAAACTGCTCAGCATCCAGACCTCGCCCATCGAATTCGATGTCGAGCAGGCCAAGGAAGAGGGAAGAAACGGCTGGACGACCCAGCGACTCACCAACCGGCTCACGAGCGATCTGCTACCGGGTTTCTCACTGGGGATGACGCACGACCTGTGGGACGGCCCGGTCGGGTTCGACACCACGGCATTCGACCCGTTTCTCACGACCGTGTCCGCGCGCTTCACAGTCTCGGCAAACACCTTCAACCGACTCCTGGGGTTGGTGACGGGTGGTGCAGGCGAGCCCTCCGTCGAGTCGGATCCCGAAGCAATCGATATCGGTCTCGACGATCCGGTCCAGCCGGCCGGCACAGGACTCGGTCCGACCAGTCGGCTCGATCGTGACTTCGGCGAGCCAATGCGACGGGGCCGGGGCGTACAGGCGTCTGTGACGTACGACGATCAACGTACGCGCCCCCGGGTCACCGCTCAGGGTGAAGAGATCGAGGCGGTGGCGAACCGTACGCTTGGGTTTGCGATCTCCTTTGCGCCGACTCCCGGGTGGTCCGTGTCATGGAACACCCAATACAACATGACGCTCAAGCAGTTCGGGCAGCACGTCCTGCGTCTAGATCGCACCATGCATCGGTGGCGTGCGACGTTCGCGTTCCTGAAGGCCCCAAACGGGAACTTCTCGTTCAACTTCTACATCTCGTTGCTCGACGAGCCCGAACTCAAATTCCAGTATGACCAACGCACTCTGCGCTGAGCACGCTCCGAAATCACGATCAGGTGTCCCCCCTCGGGGACAAGCACACACGTCGGTGTGTTCTTTGTAAGTTGTTGCTATTTAATAACATAGAGTGATTCCTGAACGCGGCATGCTCCGTGCACCTTGCGCATATTGGAAACATCGAGAGGGAATGGGACCATGCGACCCACGATCATAGGCCTTGCATTGGCCGTGGCCATCTCCGCTTGTGGCGAGAACGGTGTCGAACCGCTGCCGCTCGAAACGCCGCAGAATCTGGGCTATGAACTGGAGGCGAGCGGCGATCCCGATGCGCCGCTGGGCCTGCTCCTATTCTGGGACCAGGTGGACAATGCCAATCTCGCCGTATACCGCGTCTACTCCCGGCCCAGCGCGAACGCGAACTTCGGCCTGAGGGGCGAGACGACCTCAATCACGTTTCACGACAACGGAATCCCCGACCTCGAGTACTTCGTGGTTGCCGTCGATTTGAATGGGTTCGAGAGCGAGGCGAGCAACTCCGTGGTCATCGACGAGCGGCTGCGGTTGGATCCGGTGCAGTCACTGGTCGGCACGAGCCTGAATGGCGCCGTCTACCTGACATGGTCGGACAACCCATTCCAGACCTCACCGAACGCATTCAAACAGTACCGGGTGTACAGCGCGCCGTATGACTTGGATGCCGGGGCGTGCGACGATGCGTGGGGTCTCGAGGGGACGACCGTTGCACCGGAATTCGTGGTGGCGGCGCTCAATAATGGTGAGCCAGTGTGCTTCGCGATCTCCGCCGAGAGCATCGAGGGGTACGAGAGCCTGTGGTCGCCCACCTGGGCGGATACGCCTCGACCAGACGCGAGGAATGTGTTGATGACGGCGCGGGAGGCCGACGCGGCGACTGCAGGGTTCCGGTTCTGGCTCGACAACGGCGATGGGATCGTGGCGCCGGCAGAATTGGGCGTGGTGGCGGCCGAGTCCAACCCTGAGATCGACTTCTTTGTGCGGCGGGATGCGGGCGGCAACTTCTTCATGGTTCCCGTGCGCGCGGGCACGGAAGTGCTGCAATACAGCCAGGGGCCGGTTGACGACCTGACGTCTATCGATATCGCGCCCGAAACGGGATACAGCACCGCGGAGATCCAAGCCCAGCCGCGATTCGGGTATGTGTTCCAGATGGACGGCGGTGACGGATTTGCACGGTTTGGGGCCATTCGGGTTACACACGTCGGTCAGGACGTCATGATCTTCGATTGGAGTTTCCAGACCGATCCGGGGAATCCTGAGTTGGCCATCGGAGCGGGCGTGTTCAACGCCGCGCCGCAAGGGGTGGTGGTGAGGCGGTAGGAACGGGACGGGGTACGGGATGCGGGGGTGAGGGGCCAACACGGTTCCTCACCCTCTTTCGTATCCCGTATCCCGCATCCCGCATCCAATATCCCGTATCCCGTATCCCGTATCCGACCCTTACTTTTCCTCCATGTCCCAAACCTCTGTCATCCTCACGAGTTCCGGGTTGTCGATTCCCGACGTGGTCGCCGTCTCACGAGACGGCGCGACCGTTGCCATCGACCCTGCTGCGGCTGAGCGCGCCGATGCTTCCCGAGTTGCAATTGACCGGCTGCTTGCGAAGGGCGATGCGATCTACGGAGTCAACACTGGATTTGGGAAGCTTGCGACTGTGCGCATTGCGCCTGACAAGCTCGTGGAGCTGCAGCGCAACCTCATCCTGAGTCATGTCTCCGGAGTGGGCGAACCGCTGTCGGTAGATGTCGTCCGCGCGGTGATGTTGTTGCGGGCCAACGTGCTGCTTCGTGAGACGAGTGGCGTGCGCGCCCGCGTCGTGCAACAGATCGCGGACATGCTGAATGCCGGGATCCACCCGGTTGTGCCGGAGCAGGGGAGTGTCGGCGCCAGCGGAGACCTCGCCCCCCTCGCGCACATCGCGTATGGGATGATGGGGGAGGGTGACGTGGTGATACGGGAGACGGGATACGGGACACGGGACCAGGATCGATTGACGGCACGGGAGGCGCTCGAGGGGGCGGGCATCGAGCCTCTGGAATTCCTTCCCAAAGAAGCCCTGTCGTTCATCAATGGTACCCAGGTGCAGACCGCGATCCTCGCGACGGTCGTCCACGACGCACGGAACCTCTGGCGCTCGGCGGTCGGGGCGGCGGCGATGAGTGTCGAGGCGTTGATGGGGACGCCCGCGCCATTCGATGAGCGGATTCACGAGGCTCGCCCGCATCCGGGGCAGGTCCGCGCCGCGGCACTTATGCGGGAGCTGCTCGCCGATAGCGAGATCCGCGAGTCGCATCGGGTGGGTGACCCGAGAGTGCAAGACGCCTACAGTCTGCGCTGTTCACCTCAGATCCTGGGCCCCGTGGTCGACGCCGTCGAGTTCGCGGCGTCCGTTGCCGACATCGAGCTCAATGCCTCGACGGATAACCCGTTGGTGTTTGGCGAGGAGGTCCTCTCAGGGGGCAACTTCCATGGGCAGCCTATCGCGCTGGCACTCGACATCTTGAGTATCGTGCTCACGACGTTGGCAGGCCTCGCCGAACGACGGCTCGACCGCCTGATGAACCCGGAGGTTTCTCAGGGACTCCCTGCGTTCCTCGCCCACGATCCTGGACTGCATTCTGGGCTCATGATGATGCAGATCGTCGCCGCCTCGCTGGTGGGAGAGTCACGGACGTTGTCCACGCCGGCGAGCGTCCAGTCCATCCCTACCGACGCGAACCAGGAAGATGTCGTGCCCATGGGGATGGCGAGCGCCATCAAGGCACGGCGGGTGCTGGCCAACGCGCAGCGCGTTGTGGCCAGCGAGTTGATTGCGGGAGCACAGGGACTGGAATTTCGCAAGCCGCTTCGGCCGGGGCGTGGGGTGGAGAGACTGTACGACCGGGTGCGAGCCCTGGTGCCCGTTTACGAGCGGGACCGACCACTTACGGAAGATGTGGAACGCGTCGCGCGGGCGGTGGCAAAGGAGGCACTAGTATGACCACAACGGCTGCAGCGCGGGAGGTGCGGGCGCCGCGCGGATCGACGATTTCGTGCCGCGGCTGGATACAGGAAGCCGCCCTCCGGATGCTGATGAACAACCTGGACCCCGACGTGGCGGAGCGTCCGCACGACCTCATCGTGTACGGCGGGACTGGTCGCGCAGCCCGTAGCTGGGAAGCGTTCGACGCGATCTGCGCTGCGCTTCGAACACTTGGCAATGACGAGACGTTGCTCGTGCAGTCCGGAAAGCCGGTGGGGGTGTTCACTACCCACGAGGATGCTCCCCGCGTGCTCATCGCCAACGCGAACCTCGTTGGCCGGTGGGCGAACTGGGAGACCTTCCGTGAACTGGAGCGCCAGGGTCTCACCATGTACGGCCAGATGACGGCTGGCAGCTGGATCTACATCGGCACCCAGGGAATCCTCCAGGGCACATACGAGACCTTCGGCTCATTAGCGGCGCGGCACTTTGGAGGGTCGCTCGAGCGGCGCATCGTCCTGACGGGCGGATTGGGGGGGATGGGTGGTGCGCAGCCGCTCGCCGCCACGATGAACGGAGGGATCATGCTCGCGATTGAGGTGGATCCCGCTCGCATCAGACGCCGCCTCGATACACGCTACCTCGACATGATGACGGAGTCCCTGGATGACGCTTGGCGCAGGGTGGCCGACGCGCGGGAGAGCGGCAAGGCGATTTCCGTAGGTCTCGTCGGGAATTGTGCGGAAGTGCTCCCCGAGATGGTGAGCCGCGGGTGGGTCCCTGATGTGCTCACCGACCAGACGTCGGCACACGACACGCTGCAAGGGTACGTGCCGGCGGGGATCAGCCTGGAAGAGGCTGACAAATTGCGAGAGCGGGATCCTGCAGACTACGTGCGGCGCGCCAAAGAGTCGATCGCCGTGCACGTGCGAGCCATGCTGGCCCTGCAGCGCCAAGGCGCGATCACGTTCGACTACGGGAACAACATCCGCACGGAGGCCATGGACGCCGGCGTGACTGACGCGTTCGAGATTCCCGGTTTCGTGCCCGAGTACATCCGTCCGCTGTTTTGCGAGGGACGTGGCCCATTCCGGTGGGTAGCGCTTTCGGGCGAACCCAACGACATCTATCGCACCGATGATCTGGTGCTCGAGTTGTTTCCCGACGATCGCGTCCTCACGCGGTGGATTCGCAAGGCCCGCGATCAGGTTGCGTTTCAGGGGCTCCCGTCTCGCATTTGCTGGCTGGGAATGGGCGAGCGTGCCGCGTTCGGCCTGGGCATCAATGAGTTGGTGGGTCGCGGTGAGATCTCAGCGCCCATCGTGATCGGGCGTGACCACCTCGACACGGGCTCGGTAGCGTCCCCCTTCAGAGAAACCGAAGGCATGGTCGACGGCTCGGATGCGATCGCCGACTGGCCGATTCTGAACGCGTTGCTCAACACCGCGTCCGGCGCCTCGTGGGTCTCGTTCCACCACGGTGGCGGGGTCGGGATCGGCAACAGCTTGCATGCCGGTCAGGTGATCGTCGCCGACGGTACCCCCGCAGCGGCGCGGCGTCTCAGGAGGGTGCTCGACAACGATCCGGGCATCGGAATCGTGCGTCACGCCGACGCCGGATATCCGGAGGCGATCGAGGCCGCGGCACGCCACGGCCTGGTCATTCCCACGCGCGAGCTCGGGCGGTGAGCACGCTGTTGGTCGGGGCTACACAGGTCGTCACCTGCCGCGGACCCGCGCGGGCTCGGCGTGGCCGCGAGATGGAGCAGCTCGAAGTCTTGGAGGACGCGGCAGTGCTTATCGGCGACGATGGGTTGATTGCCGCTGTCGGGAGTGTCGGTGAGCTTCGGCAGCGCGCTGCCGGTGCCGCGATAGTCGAGCTGGAGGGTGTGCTGTTCCCTGGGCTCGTTGACTGCCATACGCACTCGGTGTTCGGGTCCGCCAGGCTCGCAGATTACGAACGTCGCGCGCGAGGGATCGGCTACAAGGCAATCGCGGCGGCGGGTGGCGGCATTCTGTCGTCAGTCGAGGATGTGCGGCAACGCTCGCGAGACGATCTCGTCGATCTGACTCGCCGTCGCTTGGATCGGCTGCTCCGGCATGGCACGACAACGGTCGAGGTGAAGTCGGGATATGGGCTCCAGCTCGATGCCGAGCTGAAGCAACTGGACGTGATCGAGGCCGTGGCGAACGGGGGACCTGATCTGGTGCCTACCTTCCTCGGCGCTCATGAAGTCCCGGCGGAGTACCGTAGCGATCCGAGTGCGTACGTCGAACTCGTCGTGCACGAGATGCTCCCCGCGGTCCAGCGTCAAGGTGTTGCGCGGTTTTGTGATGTCTTCTGTGAGCCCGGCGTGTTCACGGTGGACCAGTCACGCCGTGTGCTGTCGGCGGCGCGGCAGCATGGTCTTGGCCTCAAGCTTCATGCGGATGAGCTGGATCCGTCCGGTGGAGCCGAATTGGCGGTGGAGCTTGGCGCGGTGTCCGCGGACCACCTGGCGGCGATCTCGGATGCAGGCATCGCGGCACTCGCGGCGAGCGACACGATCGCCGTGCTTCTGCCGGGAACGATGATGTTCCTGGGTCGGTCACAACAGGCCCCCGGGCGCCGCCTGATCGATGCCGGCGCGGCGGTGGCGATTGCGACGGACTTCAATCCGGGCAGCTCGCCGGGGATGAGCCTCCCGCTCATGGCCACGATGGCGGTGACGCAGGCACGCGTGCTCCCGTCTGAGGCGGTGACTGCGATTACCGTGAACGGGGCCGCAGCGGTAGGGGAGGCCCATTCCCGCGGGCAGATTGCCGTCGGCTTCCGGGCTGATCTGGCCCTGGCGCAGGTCCACGATTGGCGTGAGTTGGTTTATTGGTACGGTACCGACCTTGTAACCGAGGCGTGGGTTGGGGGAGTGGCTTGTCTCCTGCGAGAGCGGCCCGTTAGTTTCTTGGGTTGAGCAAAGTTGGGGGTTTCTCCCGACGACTGTGATCACCTACGAGCCGATCGAGGGCCGTTCTGAACATCGAGAGAGCGAAGGACAAAGCCCGTAAGTTCGAGGCCCGGAGCCAGTGGGAAAAGGCGATCGAGCAGTATCAGCGGATCGTCACGGATCTCGAGATCACCGGTGAGGTGGACGCCGAGCTTGCCATCTACAACAAGCTCGGCGATCTCTACGTCAGGGTGGGCAAGGTGCCTTCGGGTGTCGCGACGTACGAGAAGGCCGTCGACCGCTACACAGAGAACGGATTCCCCAACAACGCCATCGCGCTCTGCAACAAGATCCTCCGGAACGCGCCGGGTCGCACGCCAGTCTACCTCAAGCTTGCCAAGCTCATGGTGGACCGGGGTTTCGTTGCCGAAGCGAAGCGCAACCTCCTCGAATACGCGGCGCGGATGCAGAAGTCCGGGAAGCTCGAGGACTCGTTCGACGCCCTCAAGGAATTTGCCGACCTCTCTCCTGACAACGAGGAGATCCGCCTGCTGCTTGCGGAACAGCTGAAGGCGGCGGCCCGAACCGAAGAGGCACGAGAGCAGCTCGCCAAGCTCTACGCTGAAGTGGAGTCCACCGGTGACGAGCGCCGGACCCGCGCGACGCTGCAGAAGCTGAGACAGATCGATCCGGAATACGACGTCGAGGCCGCGGCTCCTCAGGTCACCGTCAAGAAGAAGGCCAAGACCGGGGACCTGATCTTCCTGGATCTCGATGAGCCGTCCCCGGCTGCTGCGCCGACGGTGGCCTACGAGAAGGACGCTGCACCCCCCGTGGACGAAGTGCCAGTCGACGCGGCGGTTGAATTCGTTGCGACCTCGCTCGAGGAGGAGACCGCCGAGGCCAAGGCGGAGCTCGTCGAAGACGCAGAAGAGGGGCCGGCCCGGGCAGCCGAGATCGAGCCGACGTCCATGGTGGAGGAAACCGAGGCGGCGCTCGCTGACGGCGTCGACGTCGAGCGCGTGTCCGCCGATTACCTGACGGCTGCCGAAGGCGAGGTCGAGACACTTGACGGCCTCGATGTGAACGCGGAATTCGAGTCACCGCCTGCCGCGGCGGTCGAGGCGCTCGACTTCGAGCCAACTGCCGTGGAGGAGCCGCCCCGCGAGGTTCCTGAGGCGCTCGCTGAGGAGGTGCTCGAGGTCGTCCAAGAGCCCTCAGGCGATGAGGCCGTGGTCGTCGAGGAACCCGAGATCATCGGGCAGGCGTATGCGCCGGAAGAACCGGTCGCGGTGCCACCGGGGGATTTGGCGTCCATGGTCGACGAAGAGGAGCCAGTCCCGGTGTGGGAGGTCGATGAGGAAGCGGATACCGGGGTCGATCTGAGTGACATCGCGTCAGACGTCGAAGAGGCAGTCGCTGATGAAGGGCTCGTGGCCGAGCCGCCGGTGATCGAGGTCGAGGAGCCCGTCGTTGAGCCGCCGCCAGCTGCCGACGAGGAGATCCTGGTCGAGGAAGAGATCCCTGTGGTCGAGGCGGCGACGCCGGTGGAAGAAGACATCGCTGTCGACGAAGACGTGCCCGTGGTCGAGCCGCCGCTCCCCGCCGACGAGTTCGTGGTCCAAGTGGAGGAACCGGAATCGATCGAGCTGAGCACCGCGGGATCTGGTGGCGACCTGGGCGTGGACGTTCAGGATGGAACGTCGATCTGGGATGAGACGGAGGTGGGTGATTTCGAGGTCCCAGAGCTCGATCTCGAAGGCTTCGGCATCGAGGAGCCTCCCAAGAAGGTGGCTGGAGCGCCGGAGGGCGTGGTCGCCGCCATGGGTGTCGAGCGGCTCGAGGGCTTGGTGGCTGACGACCCCGACAATCCGGAGATTCACCGGGCGCTGGCTGAGGCGCTCATCGAGGAGGGCGGACGGGAACGCGGACTCGAGGAGTTGGACATCGCATTGCGTCTGCATGAGCACGACAAACAGTGGGGCAAAGCCGATCGGGTTGTCGGCGAGATCTTGCGGCTCGACCCCAACAGCATCCGGCACCACCAGAAAAGGGTGGAGCTGGCGTTCCAGCAGGGTGATAAGAGCGCCTTGGCAGGGGCGTACCTCGGACTCGCCGACGCGCTCTTCCGAACCGGCGCCGCGGACAGGGCGCGCGTGGTCTATCAGCGGGTGCTCGAGCACGATCCGACGAGCCAGCAGGCGCTGGCTGGACTGTCAACGCTCGAACCCGCGGAGGCAAAGCCACCAGACGGACGGCCGTCGGAAGCTGCGCGTTTCAAGGTTGCCGACGAGCCACCCGATGAGGGCGACTTCATCGATCTCGGTGCACTGATCCTCGAAGAAGAGCAGTCGGCTCCCGATACCCGAATGCGCATCCAGGACGAAGAGCCGACGGGTGACGAGCAGAAGGACTTCGAGGAAATGCTCGATGAGTTCAAGCGCGGCATCGAGGCCAACCTCCCCGATGAAGACTGGCAGGCGCACTACGACTTGGGGGTCGCCTTCAAAGAGATGGGATTGCTCGACGAGGCTATCGCTGAGTTCCAAAAGTCACTGCGCTCGTCAGAGGGCCGGTTGCAGACCGCGGAAGCGCTGGGTCTCTGTTTCTTCGAGAAGGGCCAGCATTCGGTGGCTGGCACGGTGTTGCGACGTGCGCTCGACTCGGAACCGGGCGGTGACGATTCGAAGATAGGCCTTCTCTACTGGCTCGGTCGGTGCGAGGAAGAGCAGGGGAGGCCGGACGAGGCTCTCACCAACTATCAACGCGTCTTTGCGGTCGACATCAACTTCGAAGACGTGGATAAGCGTGTGAGGGCCATTGCCGGGGACTGAGTCGGTGCAGCCCCAAGTCGCGAGTGTGTCGCTCCGCGCCATACAGGAGCCCGTACGGGCCGACCTGGACGCGGTGTTCGCGGAGCTCAGGCGAATCATTGCCTCCGACTTCCCGCTCATCGCCGACGTGAATCGGCACCTCCTCGGCATCAAGGGGAAGATGTTCCGCCCCACGCTGGTCCTGCTGTCGGCGGGAGCCACCAACGGCAGTGCTCGGCGTCAGGTGACGCTGGCAGCGGTCATCGAGCTGATTCATCTCGCAACGCTGATCCACGACGACTCGGTCGATCACTCCGTTCTGCGGCGGGGCCAGCCCACGGTGAACGCGCTGTTCAGTCATCAGATCGCCGTGATCATGGGGGATTACCTGTACTCTCGGGCGATCGTGGAGTTGGTGGGACTCGACGATCTCGAGCCGCTCCGTATCATGAGCCGCGTGACGAACGAGATGACCGTGGGCGAGATGCGGGAGATCGAAGCGCACGACGTCCTTGACTTCACGCTGGAGGACTACGATCGGCTGATCGATGCCAAGACCGCATCATTGATGTCTGGGGCGTGCGAAGTCGGGGCACTGGGGGGTGATCCAGCCCACCGTGAGCCGCTGAAGCGTTTCGGTCGCTACTTGGGGATGGCGTTCCAGATCGCTGACGACGTCCTGGACTACACCAGCACGAAAGAAGTGACCGGCAAGCCTGCCGGCCTGGATTTGCGCGAACACAAGATCACGCTCCCGCTCATTGCCGCGTTGCCTGAGATGACGGCTGACGAACGGCGTGCGGTTCAGACACTCATGAGCGA
>Ga0224512_10002512_pt1 | contig 16774 bp, 20 predicted proteins | sample SF_May12_sed_USG_4_FD_169103 | JGI IMG/M metagenome (GOLD analysis project Ga0224512, IMG submission 169103) | Sediment microbial communities from San Francisco Bay, California, United States - SF_May12_sed_USGS_13 | ecosystem: Environmental > Aquatic > Marine > Sediment | place: USA...
CAACGATTGACGTAACCGTAGACCTCGCTGCCACGGCGCACGACGAATAAGCTCAACGGCCAATCATCCTCCCCCCAGCTCAGCTCGAGTGCCCCGGGGTCGGCGATGTCCTCGAGTGCGCATAGCCGTACCATCGGGATCAGGCACTTTGCGGCGCTGGCGCTTCCGCCTCGCCGTGCGCTGGGAACCAGCTACGGAATCGCAACAGAAGCAGCAGGCCCGGTATCGCGATGAGCGCTGCCAAGACGAAGAAATTGATCCAGCCCATCTGCGTGGCGAGCCATCCGCTCGGCGCGACGAGCAGAACGCGCGGAACGGTTGCGAGCGCGCTGAGCATCGCGAACTGTGCTGCCGTGAATCGCCGGTCGGTCAGATAGGCCATGAAGGCGAGCAGCGCCGCAGTGCCCATCCCGCCACTGAGATTCTCGAAGCCGATGACGGCGGCGAGCCACCAGAGATCGTGCCCGGCGATCGCCAGGACAGCGAACCCCGCTGTGGAGATGCCCTGCAGTACGCCTGCAACGATCAACGTCCGATAGAGCCCGAGCTTCAAATTCAAAGTGCCGCCCACGAACAACCCGAACAGTAGTGGCGCTAGACCGAAGGCCTTGGCAACGGTACCGATCTCCGTGTTCGAGAAGCCTGTCTGGAGATAGAACGGGATCGTCATGTGACTGGCAATATTGTCACCGAGCTTGAAGATCAAGATGAACGCCAACACCAACCACGCGGCCGCCGGAACTTCGTAACGCCGAAAGAACTCGGTCAGCGGGCCGAGAAACGCGGCCTTCAATGTCGCGGGTTGACCTTCAGCCTCCGGCGGCTCGGGCGCCAGCAGCGTAACAACCAGCATCGATGCCATGACCGCAGCCATGAGAAGGTAGACACCGCGAAAGCCGATCAAATCAGCCAGAATGAGTCCGCCCGCTGAGGCGAGCAGCATCCCGACCCGATAGCCGTACGTTACGAACGTCGCGCCCAGGCCTTGCTCCGCATCGGCCAGGCTTTCACGCCGATAGGCATCGATGACCACATCCTGCGAGGCGGAGAAGAAGGTGACGAGGAACGCTGCGGCAACAATCGCCCAGACGCCCCGACCCGGATCCTGCAGCCCGAGCAGCGCGATGCTGGCCGCAAGGCAGCATTGGAAAATCATCAGCCAGCTGCGCCTGCGACCGAGACCGAGCGGCTTGAAACGATCGAGCAGAGGCGCCCAGATGAACTTCAAGTTGTAAGGCAGCCCGACGAGCCCGATGAAACCGATCGTCGTCAGGTCGACGCCGCCCTGCGTAAGCCACGCCTGCAGGACCGTGAGCGTCAGCAGCAGAGGCAAGCCGGAGGCGAACCCCATTGCACCGGCAAGCCATAGCCGTGGCGCCAATAGGACGCGCCAGCTGCCGGCATCTCGATCAAAGGTCATAGTCGATCGTCAGCGGAGCGTGATCGGAGAACCACTTGCCTTTGTAGATCGACGCACGACTCGCGCTCTCCTTCAGAGCGCTGCTGACGATGTGATAATCGATGCGCCAGCCGACGTTGTTTTCCCGGGCGCGACCCCGATTCGACCACCACGTGTACTGGTCCGGCTCCTGATTCACGGCCCGGAACGCATCCGTATAGCCGCCATGCGTCAGCAGCTTCTCCATCCATTCCCGCTCCTCGGGAAGAAACCCGGAGTTCTTTTGGTTGCCGCGCCAATTCCTGATGTCGATTTTGCGATGGGCAATGTTGAAGTCGCCGCACAAGATATAGGGCTTACGCCGGCGGCGCAGCTTAGCCAAGTGAACCTCGAAAATTTCCAGGAAACGAAATTTCGCTTCCTGTCGTGCCTCGCTCGAGGACCCCGACGGCAGGTAGACGCTAACGACCACAACGTTCTCGAACTCGGCTTCGACGTAACGGCCCTCCGCGTCAAACTCGGCCGAGCCGAGCCCGTTAACGACGCGCAGAGGCTCCTCGCGTGAATAGAGCGCAACGCCACTGTAACCGGGCCGCTGCGCAGCAACGATTTGGCGATGCAAGCCCCGGCGCTCGAAAGGACGTCCGTCCAGCTGAGCGGCCTGCGCCTTGAGTTCTTGGACGCAAAGAACATCGGCACGCTGCCGGGCAAACCAATCGAAGAAACCCTTGCGGGCGGCCGAGCGTAGGCCGTTGGCATTGAACGTTATTACGCGCACCGCGCGCCTACTATTCGTGCTCTTTCGGTCCGCGCTGCGATGGCGATCATCAGCGGCTACTCCCAACGCTCGAGAAGCGCTGTATGATACCGGAGCCAACGCAGGGATCGTCATGGAAGCCTATAAGACACAGTTTTTGGAGCTCGCCCTGGAGCTCGAGGTGCTCAAATTCGGCGAGTTCGAGCTCAAGTCCGGGCGCATCAGCCCGTACTTTTTCAACGCGGGCTTGTTCAACACCGGTTACGCTGCCGCAAAGTTGGGTCGCTGCTATGCCTCGGCCATCGAGGCCATGGACTTCGAGTTCGACATGCTCTTCGGTCCGGCTTACAAGGGCATCGGGCTTGTCACGCTGACAGCCGCTGTCCTCGCGGAGCGCTATGATCGCGACTATCCGTTCGCATACAACCGCAAGGAAGCCAAGGACCATGGCGAAGGGGGCCAAAGCATCGGTGCGCCGATCACCGGGCGTGTGCTCATCCTCGACGACGTCATCACGGCCGGCACGGCAATCACCGAGGCGATCGATCTCATCAAATCAGTCGGCGCAGAGCCTGCCGGCGTCCTCGTCGCGCTCGATCGAGAGGAGATCGGCGGGCGCAACCGGCTCTCAGCAGTCACCGAGCTCGAGCGGCAGCTCGAGATCCCGATCCGCAGCATTATTTCCCTGACCGACCTCGTCGATCATCTCGAGCAAGACGAAGAATATGCGGCCTTCCTGCCGAGCGTGCGTTCCTATCGCAACCGTTATGGGATTGCCCCTTCGCGCGAGGCGAGCTGAGCTAGCGATTTCGTCCGGGCAACGGCGCGTTGCCAGGGCTGGCTTTTAGAGAAACTGAGGCCCAGTTACCCTTCCTAGGTTGACTGATCTGGTATATCTTGGAATCGGCTGGCTATGGCTTTTTTGACATAAAGTGAAGGCGCGATTTCATTCAAGCTTGCTCTTGGCGCTGTGCTTGGCTCTGCTCGGGAGCCTGGCTGTTGGCCAGGAGCGACTGTACCGCTGGGTGGACGATGATGGCGTGGTCCATTACGGCGATCACGTCCCACCGCAGTATGCGAGCCGCAACCGAGACCTCCTCAACACACAGGGCGTGACCGTCGGCTCGGAAATCGGCGCCCTGACGGACGAGGAGCGCGCCGAAATCGCCCGGCTCGCCGCGATCGACGAACAGGCCCGCCAGGAGCGGATGGAGGACATCCGCCGCGATCAGGTTCTGCTCGATACCTATCTGTCGGTCAGCGAGATCGAGCGGCTCAGGGACCGTCGCCTCGAGCTCCTCGCGGCACAGATTAAGGTTACCGAGCACTACTTGAACAATCTGCGCAAGCGCCTAGGACGTCTGCAGCGCGAAGCCGCCGACTACAAGCCGTACAGCGACAACCCCGACGCGCCCGATGTGCCCGAAGCCTTGGGATTAGAGCTTTCGCGAACGATCGCCTCGATCGGCCTCTACGAGCAGACCCTGACGCGCAGCCGCGTCGACCAAGACGAGATCGCTGCCGCATTCTCCCAGGACATCGAGCGGTTCCGCGAGCTCAAGGGCATCTGAGATAGATCTATCTTCGACCCGTGTGGCCGAAACCACCGGCCCCGCGCTCGCTCTCTGTGAATTCCTCGACGACCTCGAAGTCCGCTTGAACGACAGGCACGATCACGAGTTGTGCAAGCCGCTCGCCGGGATCGATTCGAAAGCTCGTCGTGCCTCGATTCCAGCACGAGATCAGCAGCTCGCCCTGATAGTCCGAATCGATGAGACCGACGAGATTGCCCAGCACGATACCGTGCTTGTGACCGAGGCCCGAACGCGGCAGGATCACGGCCGCCAAACCCGGGTCATCCAGGTGAATCGCAAGTCCCGACCGGATTAGCTCACAGTCACCGGGGCCGAGCTCGAGCGGCTCGTCGAGGCACGCACGTAGATCAACGCCCGCGGAGCCGTCCGTGGCCCGGGCAGGCAGCGGAAAGTCGTTGCCGACACGAGCGTCGAGAATCTTGAGCTGGACGCGCTGCGCCTGGCGTAGAGACATTGCCGGGGAACGGGCTAGGAAACAGGTGTGCCGGTTTGCGGCGCGGCACTATCGGAACCACGCACGGCATGGAAGCGCTCCGCGATGAGCGCGATCAGACGCTGCGCGAGCATGGCTTTGGGCGCCTGATCGAGCTGCACCTCACCGCCGTTCCAGAGCACGGTGAGCTCATTGGTCTCCTGATCGAAGCCGCAGCGCGGCCCGACGAGGTTGGCAGCCATCATGTCCACGCCTTTGCCGGTCAGTTTCCCGCGGGCATGCCCGATGACATCCTGAGTCTCCGCAGCAAAACCGACCGTGAACGGGCCATCATCGAGCGCTGCAACGCTCGCCAGCGTGTCCGGCGAGCGAACGAGCGCGAGACTCATCTCCTCGGCGTTACGCTTGATTTTCTGAGCCGCACGCGACTGCGGCCGGTAATCGGAGACCGCTGCGCAGCCGATGAACAGATCAGCCGTACCGATTTGCTCGTGGACCGATGCATACATCTCCTCGGCGGTCTCGACGGCAACACGCTCCACGCCGGGCGGCGGCGTCAATGCGACGGGGCCGCTTACCAGCACGACGCGTGCGCCGGCCTGTTGCGCAGCGTGCGCGAGCGCATAGCCCATCTTTCCCGAGCTACGATTCGTGACGTATCGAACCGGGTCGATCGGCTCGCGCGTCGGTCCCGCCGTGATAACGACTGTGAGTCCCTTGAGCGACTGCGATGCGAGCCGCGCCGGTTCCTCGAACACGGCCGCAACGATCTGCTCGGGCTCGAGCATTCGCCCGGGACCCTCCTCGCCGCAGGCTTGCGAGCCCGTTGCCGGACCTAGAAACCGTGCACCGCGCTGCTCCAGCAGCTGCTTGTTCGCCTGCACGGCCGGATGCCGCCACATGACGTGATTCATCGCAGGCGCCAGCATGATCGGCGCCGTCGTCGCCAGACAGATCGTGCTCAGCAGATCGTCTGCGAGACCGTTGGCCAGGCTACCGAGACAATGTGCCGTAGCCGGCGCGATCAGGACAAGATCCGCCCAGCGAGCCAGCTCGATGTGGCCCATCGCCGCTTCAGCTTCGCTGTCCCAGATGTCGTCGCGCACGCGACGCGACGATACGGCTTGAAAGGTCAACGGCGAAACGAACTCGCGCGCGCCGCGCGTCATGACGACCTGGACCTGCGCACCCTGCTCGATCAGCCGGCGCACGAGCTCGGGGCTCTTGTAAGCCGCGACCCCGCCGGTGACGCCCAGCAGAATTTTCGGGCCTTTGTGGTCGTGCGCGTTCACGTCATGCAGCCTCCATCCGATCGGTCAGCTTAGCCCCACCGGGCACCGTTTTCCACCGAGTCCGGCCCGCTACCGCCAGACGTTGCGTACCGAGAACAAGGCACGGCGCTCCACGCACCGCCGGCAGAATGGGCCACCTGTCAACGAAACGGCGTCTGGATCGTTGTATTGAACGTAGGTCGCAGTCGCAGGCCAGGCCTTTGCCTATTATTCGAGCATGATTTTCACGAGGCGCCATGCATTGGGGGGGGCCGGACCGCTGGCGGTCGGCCTGCTCTTATCACTCGGCTCGAGCTCGGCGCTCGCCCAGGGCTGGTTTGGCCGGATGGCCGCGGAGGTGGACGATGCCGACGGCTATATCCTGTCCGGTACGCTAGGCGGAAGCTTCTCCGAGCGCACGTCGTGGGACGTATCGGCATCGCGTTCGGACACGTCGACGGATCTGGCCGACCTCCTCAGGACGGCCTATCGCGCGAATCTCGGGCACGACTTCGGCAGCGTAGGGATCAGGGTCGGCCTCGACGGCTGGAACGATGACAATCTCGTCCAGACGCAGGCGGCGACCGCCGCGGTCGACCTGCACAACGACAACTGGTCTTTCGCAGTGCGCACCGAGTTCCGACACAGCGATTTCGACCCGCTGGACATTAACCGGACTATTACTCGTCGTGACGGCTCGCCGCTGACAATCACGGGCCGCGCGGATTGCGAGGTAGACGATACGGGCCTCGGTGCCCGGTTGAGCTATTCGAACGCGGACTGGTATTTCGACGTCAGCGGCATGGAATACGATTACGACGATTTCGGCTGCGACTTCAGTATCGCCGCGCTCGACGTGCTCCGTACCGCAACGCGCGACGAATTCGTGCAGCTTGCCGACCGTGCCACGGATCTCCTTTCACTCGGCACGGGCAGGCGCCTGCTCGCCGAAACGTCGCTGCTCGATTCGCATGTCGGCACACGTCTGAGCTATACGCGGGGCCTGCATACATACCGTGTTTCTTACGATCGCGTCGAGGACATCTTTTTTGGCCGCACCGCAACCACGCTGACGGGCGGCGTGGCATTCCTGCTCAGATCCGGCAACGAGCTCGAGGTCTATACGGGTGTCACCGACAGCGATGCCTACTCTAACGTCGTCTTTCTCGGCGTCGCCGTCCTGATCCTGCGCTGAGGCTTACCGAATCTCGCTTTCCCGCCCTGTTTGCACCGAATCGAGCCTGGCGCCCGGACTCCCAGCGGCTTAGGGTGGGAGCCCCATGATCACCGAGACACTGTGATGCTCCCGCGCCGCCGCCCGGCCAACGAGCGCCCGCGCGAGCGGCTGCTCCGAGCTGGGCCGGCAGGCTTGTCGGACGGTGACCTGCTGGCCGTTCTCCTCGGCGGCGAACCACCGGCTGGCGGACGGCTCGGTCTGGCCTACGCGGTGCTCGATACGTGGGGCGGTCTCGCGGCTGCACTCGCCGCAAGTCCGGCTGAGCTCGGGCGCATCCACGGTCTCGGCCCAACCCGGATCGCGCGGCTGCACGCTGCCGTCGAGCTCGGCCGGCGCTACCTCACCGAGCCGCTCGCGCGCGGACCCGCTTTGACCGCGCCGGGCGACGCGGCGCGGTATTTTCAGGCCCACCTGAGCGATCGACCACACGAGGTGTTCGGCTGCCTGTTCCTGGATACGCGCCACCGCATCATCCGCTACGAGGAGCTGTTCCGCGGCACGATCGACGGGGCCGCCGTGCATCCGCGCGAGGTCGTAAAACAGGCGCTGCGCCTCGATGCTGCCGCGGTGATCGCCGGCCATAACCATCCGTCAGGCGTCGCCGAGCCCAGTGAGTCCGACCGCAGCATCACGTTGAAGCTGGCCCAGGCGCTGGCACTCGTCGAAATTCGGCTGCTCGACCACCTCGTCGTGGCGCGCGGCGGGCACGTTTCCCTGGCGGAGCGAGGCTGGATATAGGGCCCGCCAGCGGGTAACATGCCCGGCTCCATATTTCCGGGCCCGTGGGGCAACGCCATGTCGAGAGTCTGTCAAGTTACCGGTAAGCGTCCGATGTCGGGGAACAACGTTTCCCACGCCAACAACAGGACTCGCCGCCGCTTCCTGCCGAATCTGCACACGCAGCGGTTCTGGCTCGAGACCGAGAAGCGCTTCGTGCGGCTGCGCGTGTCACATAAAGGCCTGCGCATCATCGACAAGCGCGGGATCGAAGAGGTCGTCAAGGAGCTGCGCGCGCGCGGCGAGAAGATCTGAGCGGGGTAATCTAGATGAGAGACAAGATTCGTCTGATGTCGTCAGCTGGCACAGGTCACTACTACACGACGACCAAGAACAAGCGGCTGCATCCGGAGAAAATGGAAGTTAAGAAATACGACCCGACGATCCGCAAGCACGTCGTCTATAAAGAAACGAAGATCAAATAACCCGGCCAGAAGAAACCCCGCTCAAAAGCGGGGTTTTTCGTTTCCCGGGGTCGAACGCGCCTCAGGCCGGCAGCGCCTGCGCCTGCGCAAACGAGCGGAGATAGACCGCAAAATCCTGGAGCTTCTGAATCCCGCTGGCCTCGGCTTTCGTGCACCACGCCTTCACGTCCGCGAGCAAATGCTCGTTGCTCCGATGTGCGCCACTCCATAGCGTCTTGAGCTCGGCACGAAACTCGAGCACGGTTTTGAAACTCGGATGCTTGCTCATGAGCTCGTCGAGACGCTGCCGCGACGACGCATCGAGCATGTTCGGGCTGCGGCTCAGGAACCGGCGTGCCCGCCTGCACACTGCGCCGGCATTCTCACCGACACGTTCGAGCTCCGCTCTGAGCACGGGCAGCGTGACACTCTGCGAATAGTGCCGCAACACGTGCATCCTGTTGATGATGATGGCCCGAAGCGCCGCGAGATCGAGCGTGCCCGGAACGCTCGCGAGCTCCGGTACCGGGGCTACGCGGCGAACCTCGACGAGACCGAGCGCCGCGAGCAACTTGATATGCAACCAGCCCAGATCGATCTCACCCCGGCGCAAAGAGAACTTGGCCGAGCTCGGAAATGCGTGGTGATTGTTGTGCAGCTCCTCGCCCGCGACGAAAAAGGCAATCGGCCAAAGATTCGTCGAGGCATCGTCGGTCTCGAAGTTTCGGTAACCCTTCGCGTGACCCAATCCGTTGATGACACCTGCAGCGAGCAATGGCATCGTGATGAGCTGAATCGACAGCAATATGATGCCCGGCACGCCGAACAATACGATGTCCGTGACAGCGAGCAAGGCGATTCCGCTGTTCGAATACCGCTCGTAGACATTACGCTGCATCCAGTCGTCGGGGGTTCCCTTCGCGTATTTTTCTATCGTCGCCGGGTCGGCGGCTTCGGCGCGGTACAGCTCGGCGCCGCGCAACAAGACGGTGCGGAGCCCGAAAACCTTCGGGCTGTGCGGGTCGCCTTCTTTCTCGCAGAAGGCATGATGCTTGCGGTGCACGGCGACCCATTCTTTCGTGTTCGCGCCGGTAGTCATCCAGAGCCAGAAACGAAAGAAATGCCGTAAGGCCGGATGCAAGTCGATCGCACGATGCGCCTGATCGCGATGATAGTAGAGCGTGATCCCCAGCAAGGTCACGTGCATGACGAGCAGGGTTACCGCCACATAACCCCAGAGGCCCAGGCCGGCCAAGCCATGGTAATGATCGAAAACAAATTGCACTATGTTAATCCTGCGTCGTGACGGTAAAGTCGCATCACTATAGCCCACACCAACGTGTACTCCAATAAGGAACTTTTCACTGTGCGGAGTGTCGCAATTTGGGTTGCGGGCACTTGTTCTATCGTGTCCGCCGGGGTCGCGTAAGCGTCACGGCCATCGGAGTACGCAGGTCGATACGTCCATGCCTGAGTTACCCGAGGTAGAAACGACACGCCGCGGCCTCGAGCCGTTGCTCGTCGACGAGACCATCGCAGATCTGGAGGTCCGCGAACCGCGGTTGCGCTGGCCTGTCGATCCGACGCTGCCGGAGCTTGTTCGTCACGAGCGAATCACTTCGGTCGAGCGTCGCGGCAAGTATCTGCTGATCGCAACACGCAACGGCAGTCTGATCTGGCATCTGGGCATGTCGGGCAGCCTACGTTTCCTGAACGACCCCGGCGTACCGAAGAATCACGATCATCTGGATCTCATCTTGAGCACGGGCGCGTGCGTGCGGTTCAACGACCCACGACGATTCGGCAGCCTGCACTTTTGCGAAGCGCCTGAAAATCATTGGCTGCTCTCGTCCCTCGGGCCCGAGCCGCTCGGCGACGACTTCACGGGACATTATCTGCGGCGAACCGCACGCGGGCGCCGGGTAGCGATAAAGCAGCACATCATGAATAGCCGTATCGTTACGGGCGTCGGCAATATCTATGCGAATGAAGCTCTCTTCAGATCACGCATTCATCCGCGTCGCGCGGCCGGTCGCATCTCAGCTCAACGCTTCGAAGCGCTTGCGACAAGCATCAAGCACGTCCTCGACGACGCAATCCGCGCCGGTGGTACGACACTGCGCGACTTCGTCGGTGGCGACGGCAAACCGGGGTATTTTCAGCAAACCCTTGCCGTGTACGGCCGCCGCGGAGAACCGTGCATCGATTGCCGAACGCCGATCAAACAGGTGGTGCTCGGTCAGCGGGCAACGTACTACTGCCCGCACTGTCAGCGCTAGCCGGGAAAACTCACTGGGATTCGGGGAGATAACGCGGCTCGCCGATGCCGCGCGGATCGCTTGCGGCTTCGACCGCCCCGCTCGAGTACTCCCAGGTCACTACGTGCATGTTGCCGTAGTCGCGACCGACCGTGCGCAACGAGTGACCGAGCGCCTGAAGCGCCGCAATCGCGTCTGCTTCTAGCGCATCGTCCTCGTAACCAACGACGTCCGGATAGTACTGATGATGCAGACGCGGTTGTGCGACCATCGCCGCCGCATCGCCTCCCTCTATCCAGGCAAGGCTCGCAAGTAAGACCATCGTGATGATACGGCTCCCGCCCGGTGTACCGAGGAGAGCCAGCCCATCGGCGCTCTCGAGTAGCGTCGGCGTCATGCTCGACAACATGCGCTTACCCGGCGCAATGGCATTGGCCTCACCGCCAATGAGCCCATAGCCATTAGGCACGCCAGGCTTAATCGAGAAGTCATCCATCTCATTGTTTAGCAGGACGCCCGTGCCGGCAGGCACGAAGCCACTACCGAAGGAGAAGTTGATCGACTGAGTAGCCGCAACGGCGTTGCCGTCGCGGTCCAGAACAGAAAAGTGGCTGGTCTGGTCGCCGCCCTGCGCTGCGAAAGGTCGCAAACCGGGCAGGTCATCGCTAGGGGTCGCACGGCTCATGTTGATCGTCATGCGTTGACCCGCTGCGTAATAGGGATGTATGAGTCTCTCGACCGGAACGTCTACGAAGTCGGGATCGCCGAGCAATTCCGCGCGGTCCCGGTACGCGCGCCGCATGACCTCGACGAGCACATGGGCCCGGCGAACGTCGTCGAAGCCCGCGAGATCGAAACCCGAGAGCATGTTGAGCATGTTGAGTAGCGCAACTCCCCCCGATGACGGCGGCGGTGCCGTCATGACTCGCACGCCGTGATAGCTTCCCGACAACGGCGCTCGCTCGACGACCGCGTAACCCGCAAGATCCTCGAGTGTCCAGATACCGCCGCCGGACTGCACGCCGGCAACGAGCCGCTCTGCAACGGGTCCGGAATAAAAGCCCGCCGCACCGTCGCGTGCGAGATGCTCAAGCGTCGCCGCGAGATCCGTCTGGACGACGCGGTCTCCCGCACTCGGCAGCGCACCGCCCGGCAGAAATATAGTCCGCGCGGCAGCGTTCATCGACGGCGCGCGGCGCTGCAGGCCCGCGACGTAGCCGGATTCCACGACAAAGCCGTCGCGCGCGTAGCGTATCGCCGGCTGCAATGACTCGGCCAATGCCAGGTTGCCGTAGTGCCGCGCCATATGCGCAAGCCCCGCAGGTAAGCCCGGAATTCCAGCGGCGAGCGCGCCATCACGTGAGGCGCCCGCAACCGGCTCGCCGGTTGCATCGAGATACATGTCCCGGTCCGCGTGACCGGGCGCGACCTCGCGCGCATCGATCATGACCTCGAGCCCATCGTCGGCGCCGCGCAGCAGAAAGAACGCGCCGCCGCCGATCCCCGACCCAGACGGCTCGACGACGCTGAGCGCCGCGCTGACGGCTACAGCTGCATCGAACGCGTTGCCACCTGCCTCGAGCACCTCCACACCGGCGGCACTCGCAAGCGGGTGAGCGCTCGCCACGGCGCCGCGCTCCGGCGCGCGTTGCGCGGCAAGCGGCAACGACAGCGTCAGCAGTGCGATTGCGATCAGGCGGCGCTGGGCGCGCAGCTCGAAAGTCATTGCCCATCCCCGAACTTGGCCGCGAGCGCGGCTGCGACCTCTGGATGCACGAACGACGACACATCGCCACCGAGCTCGGCAATCTCCCGGACGAGACTCGATGAGACGAACGTGAAGTGCTCGGTCGGCGTCAGAAACACCGTCTCGACACGCTCGGTAAGATGGCGGTTCATCGTCGCAAGCTGAAACTCGTACTCGAAATCCGACACGGCTCTTAAGCCCCGGATGATGATTTGCAGACCCCGCTGCTGAGCGAAGTCCACGGTCAAGCCGTCATAGCCTGTCACTGACACCCCGGGTATGTCAGCGAGCACGCTCGTCGCGAGCGACACGCGCTCCTCGAGCGAAAAAAGCGGTGATTTTCCCGGGCTCGCTGCGATCGCCACGACGACGCGGTCGAAGAGCTTGCTGGCCCGACGCACGAGATCCTCGTGCCCACGCGTGAGCGGATTGAACGTACCGGGATAGGCAGCACCTATGTCTTGAGCCATCGGCAAATCTCGGGCCACGGAGCCCTTATTCTAGCCCGGATATCCGATTGCTGGGGTCAGAGTAAGAATGCGGTCAAAGTCGACGGCGTTTTCACTCTGACCCCTTCAGTTGCGGCCAAGCCGCCGGCATCACGGCCGCTCGAACCGCAGCAGGCCGAACGCGACGGCAGCGGCCCGGCCCTGCTTTACAAGACGGCTGCCAGGCAGCGCCGCGGCAAGCTCGTCCAACGGCTCGGGCGCGTCGCGGCTGTAGGCACGCTCGACGTAGATCTGCGCCGTGTTGGCAAGCCAAGGACCGAGTTGCGCAAGCAACGGCTCTAGCGGCTCGGCGTAGGGAGGATCGAGAAACGCCACGTCGAAGGACTGACCGGGCGGTTTACGCAGGTATGCACGGGCATCTGCCTGGACGACCCGTGCGTCCGCGGCATTCATTCCCTCGAGCACGGACTGCAACGCTCGAGTGAGCGAAGCATCGCGCTCGACGAACCAGACCTCGCGCGCGCCGCGCGATAGCGCTTCCAGGCCCAGCGCTCCCGTACCGGCGAAAAGATCGAGACAGGTTGCGCCTACAGTCAGCTCGGCGAGCCAGTTGAATAGTGTCTCGCGCACGCGGTCGGGTGTAGGACGTACCTCTGTTCCGCGCGGGATCGCAAGCCGCCGGCCGCGCCACTGCCCTGCGATGATTCGGATCGAATGACGATGATCTGCACGCGGCTTCCGCATGACGTTAGCGTACCTCAGGCGCCGTTGAGGTCACCAAGACCGCGGGTATACTACGCGGGACACCGGGCCGACGCGCGAGCCGGTCACTAACCCGATTAACGGACACGACGCCGGCGATTCGCCGCTGGCCCGCTCGATCTTAATGCACGACTCCCGCCCAGACTCGACGATGACCGTCTCACGCCTCGACGGACGCATTGCTCATGCAGATTAGCAGTGCCGTGTCCAAGCTCAGATCCGGGCTCAGCAAGGGACGTGCCTGGCTCACGCACGATCTGCTCGGTCTGAACAGGCGGCGTTGGGACGACGATGCGCTGGACGAGCTCGAGACACGACTGTTGACCGCAGATGTCGGCGTCGAGGCAACCGAGTGGCTCATCGAGCGCCTGCGAAACCCCTCGCCCGATGAAGCTGAGCTCGAGCCGGTCGAGGCTCTCGAACGAGCGATCGTCGAGCTCTTGCGGCCCATCGAGCAACCGCTCGAGCTATCTGCGGTGAGGCGCCCGTTCGTCGTGCTCGTTGTCGGTGTAAACGGCACCGGCAAAACGACGTCGATCGGCAAGCTCGCGGCGCGTTGCACCTCCGCGGGGCTCTCGGTCATGCTCGCTGCCGGTGACACTTATCGCGCAGCGGCTGTCGAGCAGCTCGGTATCTGGGCGGAGCGTTGCGGTGCATCGCTGATGGCACAGGCAACGGGCGCGGATCCCGCGGCCGTCGTCCACGACGCCCTGAGCTCCGCAAAAAGCAGGAACATGGACGTCCTCATCGCCGACACAGCCGGGAGACTACACACAGCCGGCGGGCTCATGGACGAGCTGAAAAAGGTCAAACGTGTGATCGGGCGCTTCGACGACTCGGCGCCGCATGAGACACTGCTGATCCTCGACGCGAGCCAAGGTCAGAATGCGCTCGTGCAGGCCCAGGAGTTCCATAAGGCGCTCGGTGTCACAGGACTCGTCGTGACTAAGCTCGACGGCACCGCAAAAGGCGGTATTCTGCTGGCCGTCGCTCGCCAGCTCAGCATTCCCGTGCGCTTCCTCGCCGTCGGCGAACAGGCAGAGGACCTGATTCCGTTCGATGCGGCCGAGTTTGCGGCCGCACTGCTGCAGAGCGAACATCGATGATCCGATTCGAGAACGTCCACAAACGCTACCCCAGCGGCCGGGACGCGCTCTCGGGTGTCAGCTTCGAAATGCAGGCAGGCGAGATGGCCTTTCTCACGGGCCCGTCCGGCGCTGGCAAGAGCACGTTGCTCAAACTCATCGCGCTTATCGAGCGACCGACACGAGGTACTGTTCTCGTTCACAACCAGAACACGTCGCGCGTCCGGCGCAGACAGATTCCGTATTTTCGACGCCGGATCGGCATCGTCTTTCAAGACCACAAGCTTCTCAACGACCGAACGATCTTCGACAACGTCGCGTTGCCTCTCGTCATCTCCGCGCTGCGGCGCAGGGACATCGAGCGACGCGTCCGCGCCGCGCTTGATCAAGTTGGACTACTGGGCCGTGAGATGAATTCTCCGTTGACGCTGTCCGCCGGAGAGCAGCAACGAGTCGGGATCGCACGCGCCGTCGCGAGCCGGCCCGATATCGTCATCGCCGACGAGCCAACGGGAAATCTCGATCCGGCGTTATCGCTGGAGATCATGCAGCTGTTCGAGCGATTCAACGACGTCGGCGTCACAATGCTGATCGCGACACACGATCTGGAGCTGCTCGATCGGCTCGATCACCGCCGCCTGCGCATCGACGGTGGCAAGATCGCCAAGGCCGCGACCGATGTTTAGGCGCACGAGCCACTATTTTTCTCTGCACGCTCAGAACTTCCTCGGCGCATTCGGCCGGCTATTGCGCCAGCCAGTCGGCAGCGCGATGACGATCATCGTCATTGCCATCGCCCTCGCATTGCCAGCAGGCTTACGAGTGCTGCTGAACAATTTTGAGACGCTCAGTGGGTCATGGGCCGGCGCGATCGACTTCTCCGTTTACCTGACTATGGAGGTCGAAGAGTCGCGGGCGCGCGAGCTTGCGGTAGCGCTCGAGAGGCGCGACGACGTCTTGCAGGTTGTCTTCGTGCCACGCGATGCAGCGCTCGAGGAGTTTCAGAGTTACTCGGGCTTCGGCGCAGCACTCGACGCGCTCGATGAGAATCCGCTGCCCCATGCGCTCGTTGTCAGGCCAGCCGGCGACTCGCGCGAGCAGATCGAAGCGCTGGCGGCAGATCTCATCGAGCTGACTGAGACCGAGCTGGTTCAGGTCGATACGGCCTGGGTCGAGAGAATGCGCAGCATGCTGCTGCTAGTCGCACGCATCGTCGATCTTGCGACCGTGCTGCTCGCCCTCGCAGTCGTGTTGGTCATCGGCAATACGATCCGGCTGGAGATCAACAACCGGCGCACCGAGATCGAGGTCGTCAAACTCGTTGGCGGCAGTGACGCGTTCATTCGACGGCCGTTTCTTTATATGGGCCTGTGCTACGGCTTGAGCGGCGGGTTGCTGGCGATGCTGACAATCGTCGCGAGCCTATTTACGCTCACCGGTCCCGTGCGCTCGCTTGCGGGGCTCTACGGCTCGAGCTTCGAGCTTCGAGGCCTGACACCCGAACAGGCACTGTTGTTGCTCGGCGCTGGTGCCGTGCTCGGCTGGGCCGGCGCCGGGGTCGCGACCGCGCGCCATCTCAGGGCGATAGAGCCTACATAAGTAAATGTTTTATAAGTATATTACTTATCCGCACGCCGGGAACTCCAAAGCGTCTTAGCACTCTAACCTGACGAGTGCTAAAATAGCTGTCATCTGAAGGGAGGTTCTAAGACGTGACTGCCGGTGCCATCGTTCTCCGAGATCGCGAGTTCATGCTCAATGGGCCTGTCGGTAGCCTGGATCAGTACATTCAGGCCATATCGGCAATACCGATCCTCGATGCCGCGGAAGAAGCTGCGCTCGCGACCAGGCTGCGCGAACACGACGATCTCGATGCCGCGCAGCGGCTCGTGCTCTCGCATCTGCGTTTCGTCGTGCACATTGCGCGCGGCTATGTCGGTTACGGCCTGCAACTCACGGACTTGATCCAGGAGGGCAACGTCGGCTTGATGAAGGCCGTACGGCGTTTCGACCCCGACGTCGGCGTGCGCCTCGTCTCCTTTGCCGTCCATTGGATCCGCGCCGAGATCCACGAATATGTGCTGCGCAATTGGCGTCTCGTCAAAGTTGCGACGACCAAGGCTCAGCGCAAGCTGTTCTTCAATCTGCGCAAATCCAAGAAACATCTCGGTTGGTTGTCGGCGGATGAGACAAAGGCCGTGGCGAAAGACTTGGGAGTCACGGCAAAAGAAGTCACGGAGATGGAGCGGCGGCTTTCGGGCTACGACGTTTCCTTCGACCCCGATCCAGGCGATGACGAATCGTTCGCGCCGACTGCCTACCTGCCGAGCCCCGACAGCGACCCGGCCGAGCTAGTCGAGTCGGCCGACTGGGAGAGCGATTCCAGCGACAGACTCACGCAGGCTTTGAGCGAGCTCGATGACCGCAGCCGTAGCATCGTCGCGCGCCGCTGGCTCGCCGAGAAAAAAGCGACACTGCATGAGCTCGCGGCCGAGTACGGTGTCTCTGCAGAACGGATCCGTCAGGTCGAATCCGCGGCAATCTCCAAGCTCAAGAAGAGCATGGTCGCGGCCTGATTCGATCGGCTCCGACTCTCGCGC
>Ga0224512_10002513_pt1 | contig 16769 bp, 11 predicted proteins | sample SF_May12_sed_USG_4_FD_169103 | JGI IMG/M metagenome (GOLD analysis project Ga0224512, IMG submission 169103) | Sediment microbial communities from San Francisco Bay, California, United States - SF_May12_sed_USGS_13 | ecosystem: Environmental > Aquatic > Marine > Sediment | place: USA...
GTCGGCGCCTTTGTCGACGTATACGGGAACATACAACGACCCATGGTTTGGCGACGTGTCTATCATGTTGGTCGAGGATGAGCTGTGGTTTGCATCGGCGAAGTCGCAGCGAATAACCGGTCGCCTATGGCCGCAACACGAACATACGTTCATTGCGCGTTGGTCCGACAGGAGCGTCAATGCCGACGCCTGGGTCATGTTCGAGATCGACGAGTCCGGCAAGAGCAGTGGCATGAAGATGCTCAAACTCTCGAGAGATTCAGAGATCGACTACATGGACCTGGATTTCTCACGTATTGAGGAAGAGTAGGGTATGCACCGCAAGACTGAGGCACTTATCGATCTCGATGCCATCCGGGCGAACTACGCACTGGCATGCCGCCTGGCGCCGGAGTCCAGGACTATTGCCGTTATCAAAGCAGATGCCTATGGCCACGGTGCGGTAGATGTTGCACACGCATTGCAGGGTAGCGCGCCCGCATTCGCAGTAGCGATCATCGATGAGGCATTAGAACTCCGCGAAGCTGGAATATCCGAACCTCTATTGGTGATGGAGGGCGTTAACAGCATCAGCGCACTTGAATGTGCAGCTGAACAAGAACTCGCGGTTGTCGTGCACAATGACGAGCAGCTGGAAGATCTGGAGCGGGCACGATTACCGACCCCGATTTCCGTTTGGCCGAAAGTAGACACCGGCATGCATCGCCTTGGACTCTCGCCGGGCAGCCTTGCAGATACTGTTTCGCGTTTGCGTGCGAGCGATAACTGCGAGGCTTCCATCGTTGTGTGTACGCACCTCGCATCTGCCGATGTGCCAGGGAGTGCGTTCACCCAGCAGCAGCTGGAAACTTTCGACGCTTGTGTCGCCGACATGGGTGTTTTGCAGAGCATTAGTAACTCGGGGGGCATATTGGCTTGTCCAGCAAGCCATAGAGACTGGAACAGACCCGGTTACATGCTGTACGGAATCACGCCATTCTCGAATGACGTCGCGAGCGCCGCTGAGCTGCGACCTGCGATGACGCTGCAATCCGAAATTATCGCTATTCGTGAGGTAGCCGCATCGGAATCGGTGGGCTACGGCGGTCGGTGGACTGCGAGCAGCGCGGCCACCATCGCCACGGTCGCGATCGGTTATGCCGACGGCTATCCCCGCCACGCGCCCGACGGCACACCGACAATCGTCAATGGCTGCGTTGCACCGTTAGCCGGGGCTGTTTCGATGGATCTGATCACTATCGATGTGACCGGTATCGAAGGAGCGCGTATCGGCGACACGGTCACTCTTTGGGGTGAGGACTTGTCTGTCAATACGATCGCGAAGGCGGCAGGCACTATCGGTTATGAATTGCTAACAGGCGTGACTTCAAGGGTAGCGCGCAAGTTCACGATGTAGGAGCGCCGCGCGAACGCGATCGTGGGACATTACAGCAAAAGTAACTTGCACAAATACACGGCGCTAAGCGCACCTACGGCATCAGCAAACAAGCCGGCCGGAATGGCGTGGCGGCTACGAACAACACCGACAGAACCAAAGTAAACAGCCAATACATAAAACGTCGTCTCTGAAGAACCGAACATGGTGGCGCCGATTTTCGCAGTCAATGAGTCGGCGCCATATTGGTTAACCAGGTCGGTCAGCAAGCCCAATGATCCGCTACCGGACAAGGGGCGCATCAACGCCAACGGAAGGTTCTCCGGCGGAAAGCCGATAAGGTTAAGGATCGGAGTCAGCAGGTTCAATAACAAGTCCAGCGCGCCCGATGCCCTGAACATGCCGACCGCAACGAGGATGGCCACGAGGTACGGAATAATCCGTACGGCAATAGTGAAGCCATCTTTGGCGCCCACAACAAAGACTTCATAGACTTTGACTTTCTTTACCGCCAACGCATAGAAGGGAATGCCCACGAGCAACAAGGGAATGATGTATTTCGCGACGCTGCTGAGGCCCTGTGCGATGTATTCAACCATGATCTTCATCCTCAGATTGCACTTCTCCGAGAGCGGCACTTACCGAAAATCTTTTCATTTTTTCGAGTACTTTCACGGCTGCGATGGCAGCTATGGTTGAAAGCAGCGTCGCCAGAATAGTCGTGATGAAGATGTCGCTGGCCGAGGCCCCCATCAACGCGACAACCGTCGCGGGCAGGATTATCTGGACACTGGACGTGTTAATGGCCAGGAACATGACCATCGAATTCGTGGCTGTGTCTTTGTGCGGGTTCAGCTCCTGAAGTTCCTCCATGGCTTTGAGACCCAAGGGCGTTGCCGCGTTGCCCAATCCCAGCATATTAGCCGACATGTTGAGTACGATTGAGCCAACGGCGGGATGATCCTCGGGAACATCGGGAAACAGGCGAATGGTGATGGGTTTCAAGCCTTTGGCGATGATTCTTATCAAGCCCGAATCTTCGGCAATTTTCATGATGCCAAGCCACAGTGCCATGATGCCGATCAGGCCGATGGCAATATTTACCGACACCTTGGCCATGTCGATGGCGGCTTCTGTCACAGCGTCGATCTTGCCGTTGTAAATCCCGGCACCGACGCCAATAGCCATCATTCCAAACCAAATGTAATTCAGCATTCGCTATTCCTCTGCCAGTTTTCCGTCACCCAACCGGCGGTTCCGGGATCAGGATAAAAGGATCTTCTTCAAACGCATTGAGTTCTATTCTGTGGGAGACGGGCAGGGTGGCCTGGTAATCTCCGTGACCACAGGGGAAGTTGCTGATGATTGGAATGTCGAGGTCGCCGCAAACATCCAGGACTATTTCGTCAATAGTCTTCCCGAACGGGACCTTGCTGTCGCCAATCTCCAGCATTTCTCCGATGATAAGCCCGTTGATGTCATCCAGGCTGCCGCTGTGCTTCAGATGCAACATCATGCGATCAAATGCGTATAGCTTCTCGTCGATTTCCTCGAGGAACACAATTGCGCCGCGCATGTCGATCTGGTCATTCGTACCGAGTCTTGAATTCACCGACACAAGGTTGCCGCCCCAGGCAGGACCGCGCGCAACTCCGGGTTTCAGTGTGCGTGCCTTGCAGGCCGCAGGTGATTTAATTTGTACATCACTGCGCCCCGACAGCACCTGCTGCAAGGAATCCAGATTGTATTGAATGGTTTGTTCGTCGAACGTGGTCAGCATGGGGCCATGAAAGCTGACCAACCCGGATCGCTGTGCGATAGAGGCAAGCAATCCGGTGACATCACTGTAGCCAATAAAGATCTTTGGGTTGTCACGGATCACGTCGTAATCCAGCAAGGGCGACACCCTGTTGCCACCGTAACCACCCCTCGCGCAAATGATCGCGTCGATCGACGGATCTTTGAACATCGCCATGATGTCGGCAGCCCGGTCTTTGGCGGAGCCGGCATACTGGTTTTCCTTCAGGCGGGTGCTCTTCCCGAGTGCCAGTTCATACCCCAGGTCCTCGAAGACGCCGACAGCACGCTGCAGGCGTTCCGGCTCCAGCCAATAGGCTGGATTAACAATACCGATGCGGGCGCCCGCGCTTAGCCTTTCTGGTTTCGTTTGTTCGGCCATCCTGCTCAAGATAGTTATTCGGGAAGCGGAAGTATAATTGGCTTTTTTATGTCAGCGTATCCCGTGCAACGATCAGGTCGATTGCATGGTATGCAGAGAGAATCGCTCCCTCCTGCCAGCCTTGCAGAATGCTCAAGTGCTCGCCAGCAAAGTAGATATTGTCGTCGCCCGTAAGAAGCGTGGCCGGGCTGGATGTACCCCAGGCGCCCAGCTGAAAGGGTACTTTCGGCCAGAAAACGCTGAATCCATGAGTTGCTTCCGCGCTCAACTCGGGATGAATATTGACGCCTTCACCGATCGCAGTGTCGATTCTCTGCTGTGGTGACAGGTTCGCGAAATTGGCAGCGGCTGGCCCACCGAATATATATGCGCCAACCAGGATGCCGTTGTTCTGGCCGAAGCCGCTGTTCGGATACCAGATCTGTGTAATGTCCTGTGTTGTCCAGGAGATTCCACCATAGATATTGTGATCCTGCTCCCAGAAGCGACGCGACTGGAAAGCAATTCTGCCGGCAGTTGAGTAAAGAAAGCTGCTGATCTCGGCCTGGTGTGCTGCGGAAAAGTCATTTGGGATATTTCTCAGAACAGTTGCCGGAATAGTACAAACACAGGTATCCGCGTCGAGGCTCGTTATCGTGCCAAAGCGATCGCGGTACACGACGCGCGTGCCATTGGCGATCTTGCGGATCTCCGTAACCTGCGCTTCAGTAATCAGATCGGCGGCAACCTGTGTTTCAAACGCTCTTGCTATTCGATCCATCCCGCCCACCGGTTGCAGCATCGTTGGCTGTTGGTTCAGGCCCTCCGAAAAAACCTGACGTTGCTGCCAGAATGTCTCGCTGATCAAGTCCTGAAGCTGGAGAGGGTTAAGCAGCTCCCCCCTCTGGCGGCTGCCCGTATTTTCCTGGCCCGGGAAACCAGCTCTGCTGCTTCCGGCGTAATCGAAGTTGCTGTCGAGGTCACCGAGTTGGCGCATCATTTCGAGAACGTTGGTCTTGTCCGTTGCCGATAGCTCCAGATCGAGCGCATTTTGATTGACGGCCATCGCAAGCAGGCGCGCGATGTTGCCGCGGGAATCTGCACGCACGTGTCTGGCGATAATCGGTTGCCCGCCGAATGAGCTTGTCGAATGCAGCAATGCAGCGCGATTGTCGTTAGTGAAGGTCTCGAGTGCGATACCGAATTCACGGCAGTAGCCAAGCAGGAACTCGTGATGATGGGAGATTCTGGCGGGCCCTGCGTTGAAATAAAGTTCATTGTCGAAGTCGAACATGCAGGTCTGCTGGGAGTCGGTCTCTGTCAGTACGTCGCCGGCCCGAATCGTCCTATTTCGCCCTCCCGGGACGGCCGTTGCTTCGAGAATGGTGCAGTTATATCCAAGCCTGGTCATTTCGAGGGCCGACGTCATGCCGGCAATGCCAGCGCCGAGCACGACGACTGACTTGCCATTGCCCACATTAGCAGGCCAGTCGCCTGGCCGCGGTGACACCAACCTACCCGGTGGTGGCGGCGGGAGCGGGCGTGCGGGGGCGGCAGACGAAGAATCACAGGCATTCAAGGCTGTGCCGATGCCTATCGCAGCCATCGTACGGAGCATCGCCGAGCCGCCAACGGCTCTGCCTATGGAAGTCAGGAAGTCCCGCCTCGCTATTCGTGTAGGGTTCGATTTCATCCGCTCATGGGCGCGTTGGCTTGTCCTTGCAACAGTATTCTATATTGCCACCGGATCCGTCGAGTATCTGGCCATATACGATAAGAATAGCTATCGATGTATAGTCTGCACTATTCACTGGAATCATCATGCAGCTTCGAAAACTCGTACTTTCGTTATTCCTGATTTGCTCTTGCCTGCTGGTGGCCTGTGCGCCACCTGAGCCACAGGCGACGGGCGCGCTTGAGCAGACCACCGAACTAGGCACTGCCGCAGTTGCAATGCCGGATAAATACGGCGCACAAGTTAGTGAGGACATTCTGCAGGCGGGAGGCAATGCCGTGGATGCCGGCATTGCAGCCGGTTTTGCGCTGGCTGTCAGTTTCCCGGAGGCGGGCAATATCGGCGGTGGTGGCTTCATGCTGATCCACATGAACGGCGAGGACTCATTCATCGACTACCGGGAAAAAGCGCCGCGAGCCGCGGAGCGCGATATGTACCTGGATGAACACGGTGATGTCATCGAGCAGGCCAGCGTGATTGGTCATCTGGCCGTCGGCGTGCCCGGATCCGTGGCCGGTTTCTGGGAGGCGCACAAACGCTACGGCACGTTGCCCTGGAGCCAGCTGCTTGCCCCTGCCATCCGGATGGCAGAAGAAGGATTCGAGGTGCCGGAGCATTTGGGCAATCGCGTGCCCAACCGTCTCGAGAGGTATGCGGGTAAAACCAATTTCGGTGATTACTTTGGCGCGATGCGTACGGGCGAATTGCATAAGCAGCCTGAGCTCGCAGAGACGTTGCGCCGCATCGCCGACAACGGAGCCGATGGTTTCTACAGAGGCAAAACAGCGCAACTGATAGCAGCCGAGATGGAACGCGGCGGCGGCCTGATCACGATCGCAGATCTGGCCGATTACACAGCCATCTGGCGAGAACCAGTACGCGCTGACTGGCGAGAATTCGAAGTTGTGTCGGCACCGTTACCAAGCTCTGGTGGCGTGGCGCTAATTCAGCTCCTGAAGATTCGCGACTACATTGATCACTACTTTGAGGACGTTCCACACAACTCCGCGCAATATATTCATCTCGTGGCTGAAATCGAAAAACGCGTATTCGCCGACCGTGCTGAATTTCTCGGCGACTCGGATTTTGTCGACGCTCGCGTCGATGAGCTACTGGATGAGGGATACATCAAGATGCGGGCACAGGAAATCAACCCGGATGAGATTTCGATGGATGTCGGCGCGGGGACCGGTCTCGAAACACACGACACCACGCATTATTCTATCCTCGACAAATGGGGTAACGCCGTATCGAATACATACACACTGAACCTGGGTTTCGGAAGCGGCGTCGTTGTTGAAGGGGCCGGATTCCTTCTGAACAATGAAATGGATGATTTCAGTGTGAAGCCGGGAGTGCCAAACGCCTACGGCGTGGTCGGCAGCACGGCCAACGAAATTCAACCCGGCAAGCGAATGCTGTCATCGATGACGCCAACGATTCTCCTCGAGGATGGCAAGGTGGTAATGGTTGTTGGTACACCCGGAGGCTCGACGATTTTCACATCCGTTTTCCAGGCAATTTTGAATATTATCGACTTCGGCATGACGCCCGGCGACGCGGTAGGCGCTACCCGGTTTCACCATCAGCTGCTGCCACCTGATCAGATCTATTTCGGCGCGATCCGGCCATTGCCGGAGGATACGATTTCCGCGCTGGGCGATCGCGGCTACAGGGCAAGCCCGCGCAGGTTCGGCGATGTCCAGGTTATTTATGATGATGGCGCCACTGTTAGAGCAGCATCAGACCCGAGACACCGTGGTGAATCGCGAGTCATGGACTCAAAGTCGAACGACGTAAATTAGCCGCATTCGGCGCGATGGACAGAAAATTTGCGATCAGAGCTTTGCCGGCTCTGCCGGAGCTTTCCGGGTGAAATTGAACACCGCAGACGGGTAACTCCGGGTGTGCCATGGCTTCATTGAAGCAATGTGACGAAGTTGCCAGGTGAATGAAACCACGTGGCAAAGTGATCTCCTCGATGTGGTCCTCCTGAAATTCATCCTCGCCGGAGAGACCCGCGAACAGGGGTTCGCCCTGAAGAATTTCCATGCGCCGCAGATCACGGTCTTCCGTTCCGATCGAAACCTCAGCTCCGTACAGCATGCCTATGACCTGGTGGCCAAAACAAATGCCGAGAACCGGCAGCCTCAGTTCCCGCAAGACGTCGAAATCCGCCAGAAAATCTGTCCCGGTGTCGCAGATTAGCGCAGGGTTGCCGCTAATGATGATTGCTGCCGGAACATCGGCGACAATTCCCGGCAATTGATGTGCAGAAATGATGTCAGCTTTGGCACCGAGGCTTTCAAGCACGTCGGCAATGCTCGGTACCTTGCTGCTGCCGCAGTCAACTACTACCACTCTTGGACGGGTCTCGGTCACCTGATCTTCTTGATGGAATACATCTTTTCCAGGTAGTTGGATTCCTGCGACATGTGCATGGGACTCAGAGGCGTAACCGAAACACCATTGAGCACGCCCTCGTTGGATTTGCCGTCCTCATCCGTCCAGCCGGAACCTGACGAGTCATGGATCACGTAAGGCTGCTTATCCACTGTTCCCAGGTACAGCATGACATGGCCGGTAGAGTAGATCAGGTCACCAACATCTGCCGAGGCGAGCGCCCGCAGTTTTTCTTCGGCAGTGTCATCCGGTGAGAAGCGGATGTTTTCGCCGATCGGGCTGTTGCCCTGCTGTGCGGAATTGCGTGGCAGGTATATTCCAACGGTTTTGTAAACCTCCGATACCAGCCCGGTGCAGTCGCGCGCGTTGTATGAATGGCCCCAGCCGTAACGTTCCCCCAGAAATTTGAAAGCCTGCTGGATTATGTTCCTGCGCGTGTATGGCAAGTAACCAAGGTGGACATCCTGGCTGTGGGCGATCAGTGCTGTCCTGAAATCGAGTGCGCCACTCTCGTTTCTGACCGGAAGCTGCACTGCGTAACTGGCTGTTGGATTCTGACCGGCGATGTCGGCTGTCAACGTGCCCGGGTCTGCCAGTGACAGGCGCACACCCATGTCGAGCTGCAGCTCGGAAATCGCAGGTGCATGAGGATTGGCGCTCGTTGTCACCTTGCTGCCGGTTACGACGAGAAAGCGCGCTGCATTCTTGTACGCGACGATTTTCGACCGCGATCCAATGACGATCTTGTCTTTCTGGACCCAGGCAGCATAGTTGAATGACTGGACGAAGTGCCAGAGGCCGTCTTTGCTTTCGTGAAGTATGGCAACGGCATTTGCCGGGAACAAACCGTTTTCCTGAAAGCGATCGAGGTCAAACGTTTCCTGCGATTTGAAAACAACGTCTTCTGTTGGCCAGGTACGCATGTCGGCGCGCTGTAAAACCATGCCAAACCGTATCGGAACAACATCCGGCAAACCAGTCAGATTCAGGTCTGCCGTGTAACGCTCATAGTCGGCGTTCGTTAATTTTCCGCCATCGCGGTAAAAGAGGTCTTTGTCGTAGGGCTTGCTAATCGACCGAATGATGCCCGCGACTTCTTCGCCTGACAGCTGCTCAGGGTAGCCGGCAAGGTCGACCAGGTTTGGGTCGTTGGCGAAGGCAAAGCTGTTGAACGCGTCTATCTCGTCCTGGTTTTTCAGGACCTTTTCGCATGCTTCTGTTCTGTTTACCCAATAATCCGCTGAAAGATGCACGTAACGTTGCCTCGAGTTCAGGAAGAAGCCACCTTGTCGAAGCTAAGCATCGCGAGTTCGCTGATGCTCTCAATGCCGAGCCCGGGTGCATCCGAGATAGAAATCTCGGCACCGTCAAACGTCACGCCGCCGGCGACCGGATTCACGGTGGCCAATGATGGCGCATCGAGATCGACGAGCGTAATGCTGTTTGCTTTGGCAACCGCTACGTGAGCAGCTGCCGAAACACCAATACTTGTTTCGAGCATGCAGCCCATCATGCATTTGACGCCATAGATCGCGGCGATATCAGCAATCTTGATCGCGCTTGAGATACCACCTGTTTTCATTAACTTGATATTGATCATGTCGGCACCGCGCATTTGAATCAGGTCAATAACCTGTTTCGGGCCGAACGTACTTTCGTCTGCCATCACCGGCGTTGATACGCGCTCCGTCACGTACTTCATGCCCTCTATATCGTCGCCGCGAACTGGCTGTTCTACAAACTCGAGTACAATGCCGCTGCCTTCGAGTTCGCGCAACGCAGTGACCGTTTGTTTTGGCGTCCACCCCTGGTTGGCATCCAGACGAATCAGCGCCCGGTCGCTAACAGCAGCATGAATGGCTTTGACGCGTTCGATATCCAGCCACAAGTCCTTGCCTACTTTAATTTTCAGCGCCTCGAATCCGTTATCGACGGCGTCGTTCGCATCTTCGACCATCTTGTCAATGTAATCGACGCTAATCGTCAGGTCCGTCGAAAGCACGGGCTCGCCGCCACCGAGTGTCTTGTACAGCGGCATACCGAAGGACTGTGCGAACAGATCGTAGACCGCAATTTCGACGGCGGCCTTCGCGCTGTAATTGTTGAACATCGAAGCCTGGATTAGATCGACTATATGATTGAGGTTCTGGATGTCCTCACCATGGATGGCTGGCAGGATGATCGTGCGTATCGCTTCAATAATTGATCCGTGAGTCTCGCCGGTGATTACGGCTGTCGCTGGCGCGCTGCCAAAGCCCCTGTGCCCGGTGTCGGTCTCGAGGATGACGACCACGTCTTCCATTTTGTTCACGGTACGCAGCGCGGTCTTGAAGGGCGCCTTTAGCGGAACGCTCAGTTTGCCCAGTTCGAAGTCTGTGATTTTCATTTCTTCGTCCGTTGCTTTGTTCTTACCAGTAAATTCTATGCCTGTTCGGCTGGGTCGAGGCTTGCTTCGAAGCCAGGTTCAGGGTCAGGCGCTGCTTCGGGTTCGTCCTCGACGTGCAGCAGTTCGTCGAGTTGATCGGGGTAGTATTTGTCGATAAGGGCATAGAGGACTGCAACGGTCTCAGTCGTTGCCTCGCTGGTCACCCTGGAAGGCCGGAAGTGCATTTGAAATGCCCGCAGCACATTTTTTGTCTGTTGATCGAGTAAGCCGGTTACCTCAATGCCGTAGCCGTAGGCTTTGAGCGCGGACTGGACATTGGCAAGAGGCAAGGCCTGCTGCGTGAACTGCTCCCAGTAGCGAATGACAGTTTCGTCGTCGTACCACGCACCATAGCCAAGGCGGTACAGGCGTTGCCATGGAAAACGTGGGCCCGGATCGATCTTCCGATCGGGGGCGATGTCGGCGTGACCGATTATGTGGGTCGGCTGAACATCGGGATGGCGTTGCTTTATTTCGCCGAGCAGGTCGACCAGCAACGCTATCTGGGAGTCGGCGAAGTCGGGAAAGAAACAGATGCGCCCGGCTGGTTGATCCGCTCCCTCATCGACCACAGTACTCCGGTGACAGTAAGTCTGATTGACCAGCTCAATGCCGATGGACTGGTCGTTGAGGCCGTTTTTCCCAGCCCAGTGGCTGACACCCGCGTGCCAGGCCCTGCCTTCCTCGGGAACCAGGCGATGCACCCGCAGTTTCGTTCTGTCGTAGGACGTATCGTCAGGCTCGGGTATCAGGTAGTGGGAGCTCACGGGCTTCGACGACGGTTGCGTCAGGACGTGCAAGGAATCGTCGAAGTCGGCGGTCGTGTGATGGATGACGATAATGCTGACGCGGCTGTTGAAATTCTGGGATGGCTCGGAAATTGTCCCTGACGTCGTGCATGCGCCTAAAACGGCCAGCGCCGGGACCGCGATGCCAGCCACAGCTCTCTGGATACAGGGTTTGAATATGTGTTTGAGCATGATTCCTCGCTATTGAATAATTTATTCCAATCCGGCAGCGGGCGAGAGCTGCAAAGGGCGTGTTGAATGGCTCCGTGGCCCTGTCAGAACATTGCGCAGCCTGATCTTCGCACGCTGGAATAAACAATTCTTTACTTTTCCAGCGTCAATGATATTTTACAGTGTGAGAGTACAACCATAAACAAAACAATCCGATCCAGATTAAGGGGGACGTCATGACTCAGCTACGTACGCCGCTGGCAAACTCGATATGGAGCTTCAGGGCAGTTCGGGCCTGGGCGACACTAGCGCTCGGTCTTGCATTGTTTGCATCACCGGCATTTGCTCAACAGACCGGCGATATCGCCGGGCACGTTACCGATGCTGCGGGAGCAGGCATTTCCGGCGTGTCTATTGAGGCACGTGGCGATGTCTTGCCGCAAGCGAGAAAAACGAGCAGCGGCGAGAATGGAGAATATCGGTTCCGCCTGTTACCGCCGGGCAATTACACGCTCAAGTTTACGTTCAGTGACGGCGCCACGAGCACGCGCAATGCCGCGGTTCTGCTGCAACAAAGAACGATCATTAACGTTGCCACCGGAGCAGGCGCGGAGATGGAAGAGATCGTCACCATCGGCTCGCAGATGATGGCCGACACGGGCCAGGGCTCGCTCAAGAATTCCATTACTGCTGAGACCGTTGATGCCTTGCCGGTAGGACAGCAATACCGTGACCTCCTGAAGCTCATTCCGGGTGTGCAGTACTCCGAAAATACGCGTCTGGGACCCAGCTCGGGCGGAAGCGCGTCGGACAACACGTTTATGTTTGACGGCATTGACGTTTCACTGCCATTGTTCGGTAACCTGGCATCGGAACCATCAACTCACGATATCGCACAGATTTCGATCGTGCGTGGCGGTGCCAAGGCAATCGGCTTCAATCGTGCCGGCGGCTTTTCGATGAATACGATCAGCAAGAGCGGCACCGATGAATTTCACGGTGAGGTTAGCTACCAGACAGAAACGAAGGGTATGCGGAGCGACCTGGATACCGGAGATTCGCCGGAGGAGTTCGATGAGGATCGATCCTGGACAACGTTGAGTCTGGGTGGACCACTGGTTCGTGACCGCTTGTACTTCTACACGTCCTACTATGGCCCCAGGACGGACCGCAGCAACGGCGAAAATGCCTACGGAGCTGTTCCGGACTATGAGATCACTCGTGACGAGATCTTCGGCAAACTGACTTTCTCGCCGACCGACAACATCCTGATTGACGCGAGCTACCGAACGTCGGAAAAAGAAACGTTAAACGACGGTGTGGGCGCTCGTACGCAGGCGTCGGCGGCCGATGTCGGCGTTGACAACCAGGACATTCTGACGCTAGAGGGCTCATGGATTATCAGTGACCAGAGCTCGCTGAGTTTCCGCTACGTAGACTGGGAGAACGAGACCGGCGGAGACCCGGTAACATTCCTGAATTTCACGACCTCGCTTGGCGATTCGATAGATGTAAACAACCTGGATCAGATGGGCGGATTTCTTGTTCCGAATTTGGAAGTAATTGATGCGGGTGACACACCTGCTGAAATTGCAGATAAACAGGCGTTCAACGCTTTCGTGCAACCATTGATCAACCAATACGGCTATCTCGACAACGGTGTGCCGACAGGCGGCGGCCTCGTCGGCTCCGGGGGCTTGATCAACTCTCAGGATTTCTTTCGCGAGAGTTTCGAGATTTCTTTTGATCATTTGATCTACGCGGGCAATATGACACATGACCTTCATTTCGGCTTCCAGCAAATGGAAATCGAGGAAGTGCTCGACCGAAGGTCAAACGGGTGGGGAACCATTTCGGTGCCCTTTAACGAGTTGGCCGAAGACGGGGTGACACCCGTGTTTTACCGGGCCGCTGTCAGGCAGCAGGGCCTCGGCTCATTGACTGGCGAGTTCATTAGCCCGGTCGTTCACTCCCTCACCGAGATGACCAACATCGAGATCAACGACACGATCGAGATGGGTGACTGGACCTACAACGTCGGCTTCCTCATCAGCCAGGACACATTGTATGGACAGGGCCTGGCCAAAAATGCGAGCAATCCGTCCGGCTTTGAGATTGCGATCGGCCAGCGTTATGAAATGCAAAAGTTCGACTTCTCCGACATGATTCAGCCGCGTTTCGGTGCGAACTGGGATTATTCCGACTCGGCTAGCGCGTACATCAACTATGCACGCTACCATCCGACGGCCTCGTCGCTGTCACGTGCGGCATCCTGGGATCGGCGCTTCGGCGATCGCATCATGGATGTGAATTTCGACGTCAACGGTAATTTCATCGACGCCGAACAACAGTCCGGATCCGGCGGCAAGCTGTGGGAGGCAAACGTTAAGCCGCGTAGCGTCGACGAGTGGTTAATCGGCTGGACAAAGGACGTTTCCGGCGAGCTGTCGATCCGTGCCCATGCCCGTTACAAGAAGGGCGACCACTTCCTGGAAGATGTGCCGAACGACATCTACCTGTACGGCAACCCGCCGGACAGTTACGCTCGTGAAGAAGTGATCCCCGGTCTCGAAACGTTGCTCGATGGTGTCGTTGGCGATGGCTCCGATGGTCTCGGTGGCGGTTCGATTCGCTCCTTCGTAGTCGACGAGCTCGATGGCGCATTCTCGAAATATTACGAATTGAGTTTCGAAGCGGATTACAACACTGACAGGTTCGCCATGACTGGTTCCTACACCTGGAGTCATTACTACGGCAACTTTGACAATGACAACGTTTCCGGGGACAACGACAGGGATCTTTTCATCGGTTCATCGAGTTTCGGTGACGGCGCAGGCCGCATGCCGTGGAACAACCAGAAAGGTGATCTTCGTGGTGATCGCCGGCATATGCTCAAAGTCTATGGCCACTACCAACTTGACTGGGACGCCTCTGTCGGTGCGTTCCTGCTATGGCAATCGGGCCAGCCCTGGACGCCATGGGATGACGATCCGTGGGCGGACGAAATTGCGGCCTACCGCGCAGCCACAGGGCGCGGAACGAGCACATCGACCTTCCTGCGCTTTGCCGAGCCGGCGGGCTCGAACAGGACTCCCTCGCACGTGTCGTTGGACCTGAACTACAAGCATAACTTCGAAGTGTTCGGTGACCAGAATATCCAGCTGCGTGTGGATCTGTTCAATGTGTTCGACAACCAGACGGGATACAACTACCAGACCAGGGTTGATTTTTCGGATTACGGCGAGCCGCGCGACTGGTTCAGGCCGCGTCGCTTCCAGCTGGCTGTGAAGTACCAGTTCTGATCGCATTTGATAATTCAGCGCTTTGTGGGCTGAACATGCGTCATGCACTTGCCTGATCCCTTCCCCCGAGGATGGCAGGTGCATGGCGCAAATTTTTTTCTGACCATTGCGGGCGAGGAGTATTTGCAGTGCACAGGCTTGTCCTCGCGCTCCTGTTGTTGCCGTTCCTCGCAAGCGTTGCACCTGCACAAAACGGAGCCGGACTGGAATTGCCGGCACTGGACGACGCCCAATACAAATGGTTCGCTTCGCAAATTGCCGAGAATGAAACAGGCGGCCAGGCGCGATACCTGACCTATTGGGGTGCGGGCGAGGATTTCCCGTCATTCGGCATCGGGCACTTTATCTGGTTTCCGTCGGGCGTCGACGCGCCATTTGACGAGACTTTTCCTGCGCTTGTTCGCTTCCTCTGTAAACAGCCGGACATCCCAGACATGCCGAAATGGTTGCGCGACCTTGCGCCATTTGATGCGCCGTGGTCCGACAAGGCGACATTCGACGAAGCCCTGATGTCATCCGAGTTGTCCGCCCTGCGTCGGTGGCTGGAGCTAACCACCACCTGGCAAGCAAGATTCATCGTGCACAGTTTCAAGACTCGTTGGGACAAGCTTGAGTTGCCCGAGCAGGAGAAAACCAGATTGACGGCGCTGTTACAGCAGCTATTCGAAACATCCGAGGGAACGTTCGCCGTCATCGACTACTTCAACTTCAAAGGTCTTGGTGATAATCCGCGTGAACGTTACCAGGGGCAAGGCTGGGGACTGGTACAAGTACTTGGCGATATCGCGAGCCAGGGCGACATGGAGCCCGAAAAGGATCTTGTTGCTCATTTCAGCCATGCTGCGGCAGAGCGTTTGCGTCAGCGCGTTGCGTTGTCTCCCGCCGAGCGAAACGAAATTCGCTGGTTGCCGGGTTGGCATAAGCGGGTCGCGGAATACGCAGCCGAAACCGTGCCGGAATCTGCCAGCGAGGGCTTTCGAATTATGCCGTACGTGCAGCACCCGGCAGATGATGCGATGACGCTAATTTGGTTCAGTGAAGACGATAGTGCTGGCCAGGTGGAGCTTGGGAGATGCGCGACCGGGGATCGCAAACAACATCGTTCGAGCCCGACGCCAGCATCCGCACTGGCGTTCCATCCTGCTGAGTTGTCGAACCTCAGCGGATCGCCCGCACCAATACCGTACAAGCACGAACTTAGACTGCAGGGCCTTGATGCCGCCAGCCGCTATTGCTACCAGGTGACCCAGGGCGAGCACCGCGTGGCTGGCGAGTTTCGTACGCCCGGAAATTCCGTACGTTTTATCGTGTATGGCGACAGTGAAACCGAACCCGAGTCGACGGGCGATCACGCGCTCTGGTCGGAGCCGGGCGTCGCTCAAAGTACGCGGCGATACCTTGTCGACCAGACCACGGGCTATTCGGAAAACATCAAAATCATGCTGCGGCGCCAACTGGACTTCGTCGCAATTGCTGGCGACCTGGTCGAATCCGGTGGCGAGCAGCGCGACTGGGATGAATTCTGGGTACACAATTCGCGATTGGCAGCATCAACTCCGATTGTTCCCGCATTTGGCAACCACGATTATTACGGTGGCCCGGGTGCGTATGGTCGATATAGCAACGCAGCGACACGCCGTGCCGCCGCCAAGTACAAGACCTATTTCGACGTGCCGGACAATAACGCAGACGTTGCGGAGTACAAGGAGACGTACTATTCGCTGCCCTACGGCCCGATCACGCTAATCGTCATTGATGGCAACGATGGCGAACCGCAGGAGTCGGCAACTGACACTAACTGGTATATTCAGGATGCCGCCGGCGGCGGCACCGTACCGGCCTGGAATGAAGGGTCACCGCAGATGCAATGGCTGCATGAGGTTCTCGCACGTGCGCAGAGCGAGAGCCGTTTTACGTTTGTGATGTTCCACACCGCGCCATACTCGTCCGGTATACATGGCAGGTTGCCCGGCCTGGCCAAAGGGCAGAATTTCGGATCAGGTTTGCCGCTGCGCGCGCTAACGCCGTTGTTCCTGCGCTACGGCGTAGATGCCGTTTTTAACGGGCACGATGAAATGTACGAACATTCGAAGGTCAGCGGCGCTGAGCAGCGACCGGACGGCAGCGATTCCGACCATGTGGTGCACTTTTTTGTTGTTGGTATAGGCGGCGACGGCCTGCGTGGCAACGACGATGCGGTGGTTAATCCGTTTCGTGTGTTTTCCGCTCACGCTGACGCACCAGAACAGCGTGATGCAAACGGCACGCTGCAGGACGGCGGTAAGCACTACGGGCACCTCGAAGTAAATGTCGAGCAGGCCAGCGATGGCCGGTGGCGCGCGCGTATCGAGCCAGTGTATGTCTTTCCGATTGCTGGAGAGGACGGTCGCATAGACGGTTTCGAACGACGCG
>Ga0224512_10002514_pt1 | contig 16769 bp, 11 predicted proteins | sample SF_May12_sed_USG_4_FD_169103 | JGI IMG/M metagenome (GOLD analysis project Ga0224512, IMG submission 169103) | Sediment microbial communities from San Francisco Bay, California, United States - SF_May12_sed_USGS_13 | ecosystem: Environmental > Aquatic > Marine > Sediment | place: USA...
TGCCGTCTCTGGTGCACTGCGAGTGCAGGCGGCCAACGAGAGAAGTACGAACGTGGTTGTCGAGCGCCACAGCGGCGTCATCGTGGTCATGCCATCGCTCCCAGAGAGTGGACGGGTTTCTTGAGACAATACTATCGCACAGAGGGCAGGATGGTGTAGGGCCGGGCGCTCGCGGCTCGTATCCCGCACTCTGCATCTCGTCTCCCTTATCCCTCGCTCATCCCACCTGCTATCTTCAACACCCCATGAGCCTGCTTCACTTCTTCCGCTACCCCGGACTCACGGAGACCAAGAGAAACGCCCTGGTCACGCTCGTGCAGGAGCGTGTGAGCCAGGACATCTCGGCGCTCGACACCGAGTTCTGCTTCAACATTGACGTTTCCGCACCGCTCACCCCCGAAGAGCTTCGGAAGCTGTCGTGGTTGCTGGCCGAGACATTCGAGCAGGGAGGGTTCAGCGCGCAGCCATTCCTCAACCACGGACTGGTACTGGAAGTCGGGCCGCGCATGAACTTCTCGACCGCGTGGTCGACCAACGCTGTCTCGATTTGCCATGCCTGCGGGCTCACCAAGATCCGTCGGATCGAACGCTCCCGTCGGTACCAACTGATCTGGCATGCTCACGAACCCGCCGATCACCGCCTGAGCCCTGAGCACGCGGCGGCGTTTCTTGCCCTCGTGCATGACCGAATGACCGAGTGCCAATATCTCGAGCCACTGGAGACTTTCGCGACGGGCGTGACACCACCGCCCGTGTTCACGGTTCCGCTCTTGGCAGAGGGACGGGTGGCCCTCGAGCGAATGAATCGAGAGCTGGGTCTCGCGTTTGACGACTGGGATCTGGACTACTACACAGATCTGTTCGTCAACCGGATCGGTCGCGATCCAACCACGGTCGAGTGCTTTGACATCGCGCAGTCCAACAGTGAGCACTCGCGGCACTGGTTCTTCAAAGGACACCTGATCATCGACGGTCACGAGGTGGGTCGCCACTTGATCGAGCTCGTCAAGGGCACGTTGGACGCGAACCCTAACAACAGCGTCATCGCGTTCCGAGACAACTCGAGTGCGATTCGCGGGTTTCCGATTCGGACTATCCTGCCGAGCCAACGAGGTGCACCGTCGTCGTTCATCGATACGGAGGTCGTCTACCAGCTCACCTTCACAGCGGAGACTCACAACTTCCCGAGTGGGGTTGCGCCGTTTCCGGGTGCGGAGACCGGCACGGGCGGTCGCATACGCGATGGGCACGCCACGGGCCGCGGGTCGTTGGTCGTGGCCGGAACAGCGGCATACTGCGTCGGCAACCTTCGAATCCCGGGATACGAGCTGCCGTGGGAACCCACGGAGTTCGTGTATCCCGACAACCTGGCGGCGCCGTTGGACATCGAGATCGAAGCTTCCAATGGGGCGTCAGACTATGGCAACAAGTTCGGGGAACCGGTCTTCCAGGGGTACACACGCTCGTTCGGCCTGAGACTTCCCAATGGCGAGCGCCGCGAATGGATCAAACCGATCATGTTCAGCGGTGGGATTGGGCAGATGGATGCACTGCATGTCGAGAAGGGTTCGCCTGAGGCGGACATGTTGGTGGTCAAGTTGGGTGGGCCGGCGTACCGCATTGGCATGGGGGGCGGCGCGGCGTCGAGTATGGTGCAGGGCGAAAACGTCGCCGAGCGCGACTTCAACGCGGTTCAGCGCGGCGATGCGGAGATGGAGCAGAAGGTGAACCGTGTCATCCGCGCGTGTGTGGAGCTCGGTGAGGCAAATCCCATCGTGAGCATCCATGACCAGGGGGCAGGTGGCAACTGCAATGTATTGAAGGAGATCGTCGAGCCAGCCGGCGCGCAGATCGAGATCCGCGAGATCCCGCTGGGCGATGAAACGCTGTCAGTGTTGGAAATCTGGGGAGCCGAATATCAGGAGAACGACGCCCTGCTGATCCGACCCGCCCACGCAGATTTGTTCCGCGATCTCTGCACGCGCGAGAACGCACCGTTTGCCATCGTCGGTCATGTGACCGGTGATGGGAGAGTTGTTGTACACGACAGCGCTGATGACTCGACGCCGGTCAATCTCGAGCTCGATCATGTGCTGGGCGAGATGCCGCAGAAGACATTCGAGCTAGAGCGGATTGCACCAACGCTGGAACCGTTGCGACTGCCCCCACAGCTGACCGTGCGAGACGCGTTGGACCGCGTGCTTCGCCTGCTGTCGGTCGGCTCGAAGCGTTTTCTCACGACCAAAGTAGATCGTTGCGTAACCGGGTTGCTTGCGCAGCAGCAGTGCTGCGGGCCGTTGCAGCTGACCGTGGCCGACGTCGCTGTGATTGCACAGAGCCATTTCGGCGTCACCGGAGCCGCGACGGCCATCGGTGAGCAGCCGATCAAGGGCTTGATCGACACGTCAGCCATGGCACGCATGAGTGTGGGCGAAGCCCTCACCAACCTGGTGTGGGCACGGGTGAGCGCTCTCGAAGACGTCAAATGCTCAGCCAACTGGATGTGGGCTGCGAAGCTACCCGGTGAGGGGGCGGCGCTGTTCGATGCCGCCACCGCGATGCACGACATGATGGTGGAGCTGGGGATCGCCGTTGACGGAGGGAAGGACAGTATCTCCATGGCGGCACTCGCCCCGAGCGTGCAGGGTGGGCAAGAGACCGTGAAGGCACCAGGGAGTCTGGTGATCTCCGCGTACGTGACGTGCCCCGACATCACTCGGATCGTGACCCCCGACCTCGAGCTTCCTGGGTCGGGTCGACTGCTCTACGTCGATCTTGGTGGCGGCCATCACCGGTTGGGTGGATCGGCGTTGGCGCAGGTCTACGGAAAGGTGGGAAGCGAATCGCCGGATGTCGAAGACGTCGCATTGCTCGGTCGGGCCTTCCATGCGGTCCAGACGCTGCTGGACGAGGGGGTCATGACTGCTGGACATGACCGCAGTGACGGGGGCCTGGTCACCACCCTCTTGGAAATGGCGTTTGCTGGTGACTGCGGGATCGACGTCGATCTTGGCACCTCGGCGCACGATGTGCTCGCAACTTTGTTTTCCGAAGAGCTTGGGCTCGTGCTCGAGGTCGATGCTGCAGGAGAGCGCCACACCCTCGATGTGTTCCGGCGCGCCGGGGTCCCGTGCGAGTCCATTGGGTCGGTGACTGGGAACAGACATGTGCGAATCCGCTGTGGTGGCTCGGAGGTTCTGTGCGAGGATCTCCGCGATCTGCGCGACCTCTGGGAGATCACGAGCTTTGCGTTGGATCGGCTGCAGGCAAACCCGGAGTGTGTGGAGAGTGAGCGGCGTGGGCTCCGGGACAGAAAGACACCGTCCTACTCGCTCACATTCATGCCGGAGCCCACCACTCCTGCCGTTCTCGGAGCTGAGAACAAGACCAAGGTGGCCATCATTCGGGAAGAGGGCTCGAACGGCGATCGTGAGATGGCGTCAGCGTTCCACGCTGCGGGGTTCGAGGCGTGGGACGTCACGATGTCCGATCTCCGTTCGGGCCGGATCGAGCTCGATTGCTTCCGCGGTGTCGTCTTCGTCGGGGGGTTCAGCTTCGCTGACGTGCTGGATTCGGCGAAGGGGTGGGCGGGCGTGATCAAGTTCAACGAGAGTGTCTGGAGTCAGTTCGACGAGTTCTACGCGCGACCAGACACGTTCAGCCTCGGTGTGTGCAACGGGTGCCAGTTGCTAGCCCTCTTGGGCTGGGTGCCATGGCGCGGGATGACGGATACCACACAACCGCGGTTCATCCAGAACGAATCGGGTCGCTTTGAGTCACGCTTTGCTACGGTCATGATCCAGAACAGTCCGGCGATTATGCTCCGTGGTATGGAAGGGTCCACCATGGGTGTGTGGGTGGCCCACGGCGAAGGGAGGGCATACTTCCCCGACACATCCGTATTGGATCGGGTAGACAGGGAATTGCTCGCACCGATCCGGTTCGTAGACGATGATGGGACGGTGAGCGAGACCTATCCGTTCAACCCCAACGGTTCACCCCGTGGGATCACCGGACTGTGCTCGCCTGACGGCCGGCACCTGGCGTTGATGCCGCACCCGGAGCGGACGTTCCTCCCCTGGCAGTGGGGCTGGATGCCACGCGCTTGGAAGGAAGAGTTCCGTGCGTCCCCCTGGCTGAGGATGTTCCAGAACGCTCGGGAGTGGTGTGAGGCGTAGCCGTCTGCCATCAGCGCTTGAACGAGCCGTCGAAGACGGGCCACGACGGTCGGTGACGGCCTACCAGGGGAATGGTGATTCGTCATCGTCGTCTTGGTCGTTGCAGCCGTCAGAGTCGTCGTCTTCTGGCCCGCCTGTCCCTCTCCGACCTGCTGACGCCGCAGCGGGGTGAGTGGGCAGTGGGATCGAGCCACCCCTGAAGCGATTGGCCAGCAGCGAAGCCCAGCTACTGCTGGCGCTCGATGATCGTGCAGATAGCCCCGATTCCCTCGCTCGTCAGCTTGCGGTCGGGCCGCGCGACGTAAGGAGCCGGAGCAGAGGCAGGCCGGAGGGGTCGATCTCGTAACTGTCTGGCGGTGCGTTTCGTATGGTGATTGTCGGCCCTTTTGGCCTAGCTCTGGACCCGAGCGTATTCTACACATTCCCCGAGAGGTCACCACTAGGCATGGATCCATTTCTCGACCGAGTTAGGGAAAAGCTCTCCGATCGCTACGCAGTGGAGCGCGAGCTCGGCCGTGGTGGGATGGCAACGGTGTTTCTGGCGGCGGACCAGAAGCACAACCGTGAGGTTGCGATCAAGGTGATCCGTCCCGAAATCGCCATCTCGGTCGGCGTGGACCGGTTCCTGCGCGAGATCAGGATTGCTGCGCGTCTCTCACATCCCCACATAGTTCCGGTCTACGACTCCGGGGACGTAGACGGTCTCATGTACTACGTCATGCCCCACATAGATGGAGAATCATTGCGCGAGCGGCTGGAACGCGAGACGCGGCTCGACGTGAGCGAGGCCATTGACATCACGTCCGAGGTCGGAAGGGCCCTCACGTACGCCCACGCACACCACGTCGTGCACCGCGACATCAAGCCAGCCAATATCCTCCTGTCCAACGGTCACGCCGTCGTGATGGATTTCGGGGTCGCGCGGGCTATTGGTGAGGTCGGCAGAGAGCTCATCACGGCTCCTGGAATTGCAGTTGGCACGCCGACGTACATGAGTCCGGAACAAGCGAGTGGCGAGGGGCAGTTGGATGGCCGGAGCGATATCTACTCCCTGGGTTGCGTGCTATATGAGGTGCTGACGGGCGAGCCACCATACGGGGGAGCTACCCCCCACGCCCTCATCGCCAAATGCTTTTCGGAGCCCATTCCGTCCGTACGGAGACTTCGCCATGACGTTCCCGCCCATGTTGATCGTGCGATCAAGAGGGCGCTCGCAAGGATGCCGGCGGAGCGGTTCCAGACAGCTACGGAGTTCACTCACGCGCTGACGGCCCGGGAACTGGTCGCACCGCCAACCAGCGTGGCATCCATCGCGGTGCTGCCCTTCGTCAACATGAGCCCCGATCCTGACAACGAGTACTTCAGTGATGGTATGACGGAGGAGATCATCAACGGGCTGGCAAAACTCCCGGGACTTCGTGTCGCTGCGCGCACGTCGTCGTTCGCGTTCAAAGGCAAATCGATGAGCGCGAGGGACATTGGCTCGAAGCTCAACGTCGGCGCCGTGCTCGAAGGCAGCGTACGCAGGGCAGGGAATCGCCTTCGCATTACGACACAACTCACCGATGTCGATGATGGATACCATCTCTGGTCTGAGCGCTATGATCGTGAGATGGAAGACGTGTTTGCGATCCAGGACGAGATCGCCGCCGCGATCGTGGGCACGCTCAAAGGCCACATGGCAGCGGAACGCTACGACCAAGTCATCCGGCGCTACACGGACAACGTTGAGGCCTTCGAGCTCTATCTGAAGGGCCGGTATGTCGAACGTGCACGGCTGCGGGAGGGATTCGGCAAGGGGATTGAGTACTTCGAGCAGGCAATCGCTAAGGATCCCAATTACGCCCTCGCCCACGCTGGCATCGCGGATTCCTATACCTTCCTTGCCTTCTATCGATTCCTTCCGCCGCACGATGCGTTTCCCAAGGCGAATGTGGCGGCGATGCGCGCGCTGGAGGCCGACGAACTGCTCCCCGAAGCGCATATCTCTCAAGCGGAAGTGAAGTTCCTCTACCAGTGGGACTGGGAGGGCGCAGAGCGACAGTTCATTCGAGCGCTGGAGCTGAATCCTGAAGACGCGACGGCACTCCATCTCTATTCTGAGTTGTTGGCGTCACAGCAGCGACTCGCCGAGGCTCTGATGCAAGTGAGCAGGGCGCAGCAGATCGAGCCGCTGTCTCCCACGATCAATACGGGAGTCGGGTGGGCGCACTATCATGGTCGTGACTATTCGAGCGCAATAGACCAGCTACAGAAGACGCTCGAGCTGGATCCGGGCTATGTGTTCGTGCACTGGTTCCTTGGGATTGCCCACCTTGCGGCTGGGATGCTCAAAGACGCTATGGCAGTCTTTCGGCGGGGGTCGGAGGCGAGCGGCGGGCATCCGGCCATGGATGCCTATCTTGCCCATGCTTGTGCCAGGGCCGGACGCGCACGTGAAGCGCGCGAGATTCTTGGCAGGCTGCGGGGGTGGGCCGAGGAGTCCTATGTCCCGAGCGACTACTTCGCCATCGTCCACATGGGTCTGGGAGAGATCGATGAAGCTTTCAGGTGGCTCGAGCGGGCAACTCGAGAGCGCGTACACCATCTCGTCTTCCTCAATGTTGATCCGCTGTACGACGACGTGAGGCTGGATGACCGGTTTACGGCGTTGCTGCAGAACGTCGGATTGAGGCCAGGCTAACCATGGCAATTCGCGCCGCAGTCATGACAGGGCCGCGCAAGCCGGTGGAGCTGTGGAAGCTCGACGATCCCGAGCTCGAAGCCGGGAGCATTCTGCTCGAGACCCTCGCCAGTGAAGTGTGCGGCACCGATGTCCACCTCCACGAGGGAAGACTCGATGGCGTTCCGTATCCCATCGTTCCAGGTCATGTGAGTGTTGGGCGTGTACTCGAGCAGGTGGGTGTTAAGACGGATGCATTAGGAGAGCCGCTCCGTGCGGGTGACGCCGTCACGTTCTACGACGTGCACGGAGTGTGCAATGCATGCTACCACTGCACGGTGGCAAAGCAGCCAACCAGGTGTCCGAGCCGTCGGGTCTACGGCATTACGTATTCAGCGAGTGAGGGCCCGCTCGGCGGCTGGGCAGAGTGCATCTACCTCAAGCCGGGGGTGAAGACCCTCAAGCTTCCACCCGAGCTTTCACCTGATGACGTCATCGGTGGGGGATGCGGACTCTTCACCGGCTTTGCGGCAGTTGACCGAAGTCAGTTGCCCGCGGGAGGCACCGTCGTGGTGCAAGGGGCCGGTCCCGTCGGACTGTCGGCGGGCGCTTTCGCGTCACTTGCCGGTGCGGAGCAGGTCGTAGTGATCGGCGCCCCGGCGGCACGGCTCGAGCTGGCAAGGCAGCTGGGTGCGACCAGTGTGCTCTCGCTCGATCGGCCAGCGGAAGAACGACTCGCATCCGTCCACGACCTGACCAACGGCCGCGGCTCGGATGTCGTTATCGAGGCAAGTGGGAACCCGCGGGCCATCGTGCAGGGTCTCGAGATGCTGAGGGACGGCGGGACGTACGTCGTCGCGGGCCACTACACGGATACGGGCAGTGTAGAGATCAACCCGCACATCCACATCAACCGACGTCACGCCAGCATTCTGGGGCAGTGGGGAACCGAGTTTCGGCACGTGGCCGATGCGCTCAAGACGCTCGCCATGCACCGCGACCGACTACCGTTCGACAAGGTCATCGGGGCCCGGTATGGGTTAGAGCAAGTGAACCAGGCATTGGCCGACGTCGAAGCCCTGACCGTGACCAAGGCGATCATCCATCCCGGGCGGATGCAATGAGTGACACTCGTCAGCTGCTCCTCTCGCGCCGTCCGGACGGCGATGAGACCAGCCGACAACGCTCAGTGTCGGCGGGACTGCCTCCCGCCCTGGTCCGCCGGGCAGTTCGACGGATCCGGTTCGTCGCTCTCCTCGTGCTGGTGATGATGTTCTTCGGGTGGTTCCTCACGAACCTGATCGAGGGAGATCTCCCCAGCGAATTCACCCGCCCCATGCAATGGGGACCGAACATACTCATCGTCGTCGCCTCGCTGATGATGGTTATGGTAGTGGGTCGGTGGGGCACGAGTACGCCGCAGCGGGTGATCACACTGGGACTCGTATACGAAGTGGTGGTCAGCTTCGGCGGAGCTTTTGGTCAGTATTGGGATTCGCTGAGCGGCTTGCCCCTCTGGGTCATGAACAGCGATATCGTGGGGATCGCGCCAATCGCGTTATGGATCATATTCTTCACGGTACTCGTTCCCGCACGCCCGCGTCAGGCGCTGGCCGCGCTCATTGCGGCGGCCTCGGCTGTGCCGATCTCCTATCTCATTATGGTGCAGTTCAACAATGCACCGTCCCTCGACGCGCTGAATTTTGTCTTCATCTTTGTTGGCCCCTATGTGGTGGTTGTGTTGCTCGCGTATCTCGCGTCGCGGATCATCTATCGCCTTGGCCAGGACGTGACGCGCGCGCAGGAAATGGGCAGCTACCGCCTCGAAGAGCGTCTCGGAGGAGGCGGGATGGGCGAGGTGTGGCGCGCCAGCCACCGAATGCTGGCTCGACCCGCCGCGATCAAGCTCATCCGACCTGAGACGCTGAGGGAGGGCAATGAGTCGGCCGAAGCGGCCACGAGTCGATTCGAGCGCGAAGCCCAGGTGACGGCTCGCCTGCAATCACCTCACACCATCGACCTCTACGACTTCGGCACCAGTGACGACGGAGCTTTCTATTACGTGATGGAGCTGCTCGAGGGTCGGGATCTGGATTACGTTGTTCGGAAGTTCGGTCCGCTGCTGCCAGAACGAGTCATCTACATCTTGCGTCAGGCGTGTTGGTCGCTGGCAGAAGCACATCGCGGAGAATTGATCCACCGTGATATCAAGCCGGCGAATGTCTACCTATGTCGAAGAGCCTTTCAGTACGATTTCGTGAAAGTGCTCGACTTCGGGCTCGTGAAATACTATTCGAGTGCCGAGGTCGAACAACAACTGGCGCTCTCCCGCACTGGGGTGGTTGCGGGGACGCCTTCCTTCATGGCGCCCGAGATGGTGATGGGTGATCGCGCAATCGATGGCCGCGCCGATATCTACGCGCTCGGATGCGTGGCCTACTGGATGCTGACGGGCGTACTGGTATTCGAGGCTACGTCGGTGGGGGCGATGATGGTTGCGCACGCTCAACGCACTCCCGTTCCACCGAGCGACCGTACGGAGCTTGCCATCTCGGCGGACCTCGAGGCGTTGGTGCTTCGATGTCTCGCCAAAGACCCGAAGGATCGTCCGCAAACGGCCGAGCAGCTCGAGCGCGAGCTTGGGACACTGGCGACGCCTGATCCATGGACACCAGCGCGGGCTGCACGCTGGTGGGAGCAGCACGATCCTCAGGCTTTTGCGTCGAACAGGGAGGTCATGACGGGCTAGCTGCCGCCAGCTCCTAGGCTATGGAAAGAGTCTCGTGACCTGCCAGGCATTACCGTCTCGCTCATAGCGTAGCCGGTCGTGCAGTCGATTGAGCCGGCCCTGCCAGAACTCGATACGCTCCGGTTTCAGCCGCCAGCCACCCCAGAAGGGCGGGAGCGGGACATCATTGCCGGGGTAGCGCTCGTCGAACTCCTTGAAGCGCCGCTCCAGCGCCTCCCGGCTCTCCAATGGTGAACTCTGCCTTGACGCCCACGCGCCGATGCGGCTGCCACGGGGCCGCGTGCGGAAATACGCCTCCGATTCTTGCTGGGAGATCTGCTCCACCACTCCTTCGACGCGCACTTGGCGCTCCAATATGCCCCAGTAGAAGTTCAGGGCGGCGCGGGGATTGTCGATCAACTCGCCACTCTTGCGGCTTTCGTAATTGGTGAACAACACGAATCCTCGTTGATCGACACCCTTGAGGAGCATCATGCGACTCGATGGCACGCCGTCCTTGGTGGCGGTGGCGAGGTTCACGCTCTCAGGCAGGAAGATGCCGGCCTGCTTCGCCTCCTCGAACCAGGCGACGAACATTTCGACGGGATCTTGGGCGGCAGTGAGCTCAGAGATCCCTTTGGTGACGCCTCGGCCGAGTGTGAAGAGCGCGCGGATGTTGGATCGGAGTGACATGGGCGTGAGAAATGAACTCGATTACCGCGAGACGGGCAAGAGAAAGGCCCCGGAGTACGGGGCCCTTCGACAACCCACGTGCTGATTAACGGTGCCCGCGCAACTCCCGGAGCTTCTCTGCCGCGTTGGCATTCTGCGGATTGAGCTCGAGCGACTTCTCGTAGTTGCGGATTGCCATCTCTCGCTCTCCGGCAATCATGTATGCTTCTCCGAGGCTGTCGTACGCGTTGAAGGCCTGGGGAAACTGCTCCACGTTGAGTCTGAAGGCCTCGATCGCCGCGGGAATCGATTCCTGGCCGAGCAAACGGTAGCCCAGCCGGTTCAACATATTCTCTTGGAACGCCTGCGGCGGTCCCTGAGGCTTGAGTTCTTTGTAGCGAGCGCGAAGTGCGGCACCTCCGCCCTCCGCTGCTGCCAATTCCAGTGCCGCAGGCACGTAGGTGAACCTGGTCAGCCTCGATTCAGGGAACAGTACGAAGTTGATATCGAGGACGGCGACCGCGTCGGCGATATGATTCTTGGCGACGAGGCGCTGCGCCACGTTGATCAAGACCGACTCGCTGAAGTCGTAGGAATAGGAGCCGTAGTACCGGTCGCGCAGCTCTTGGTATTTCGTCTCCAAGGCCTCACGACCACCTTCCGCATGGGCCTCGATCAGCACGTCTTCCATCATGCGGGGGCGCGCGACTCCGCGGTGGCAGGTCGCGCAGCTCACGTTGACGTTCGGCTCGGTTCGTTCTGGAAGCCCCGGCAAGACTCGCTGATTGATGTCTCGCATCATGCGGAGCATTTCCCTCGCCTTCTGCTTTGTTGGCTTGCTGTCCGAGGTGAAGTTGAACGTCGCCAGCGGCCGGCCCGGCTCTCCATCGTGGCAATACTCGCAACGTACGCCCAAACCAATGGCAAAGGAGCGCATGGTGCCGATGAGCTCCGCTGTGCCGATGTCCGCAGGCAACACCTGCAGGTTGGTGAAGGAATCGGGTGGGAACTGGGCAGAGCCAGCTGTTGCGACTGCTACTGCGAACACGCCAGCGAGGAGGACGGATCGTTTCATGGTGCGCTTCCCCGGACCGGAATTGAGAGGTTTCATGGTAAACCCGTAGGGCAAGCGCATGGTTCCCTGCGGGGCTTCGTATCCCATCGACTGCCCAACCGCCAAATCGGCCGACCGCCTGTCAGAACATCTTCCCCGCCAAGGTCGGCTGCTTGTCCGTGCGGGTGCCGATCTTGACATGAGTCGACAGGCGTACCGTGCCCTCCGCATGCAGGATCTCGTGCACGTCTTGGATTGCGGCGAAGATGGCCTTGAGTTCTCCCTCGAGATTGGTACCGTTTGCATGGAGCGTGGCGTTGAGCCCTGCTTCCTCCAGTATCCGATGGGCGCGCTTGACCTCCTTGCGAACGGACACCCCGGAGCCAATGGGAATGACCTGGACCTCCGCGAGTGCTTTCATGATTAGCTCCCCTTTCGCTCCTTTTTCAAAGGGTGCTGCGTCGATGACCGTTGGCGCAATGTACGGTCGACGTGTAGTCTAGTCACGCGAGCGGATCGATGGGGCCTCTGCGGACCACGACCTGGTCTCTACCTTCGGGACTATGTATCCTTCGTCATCCAGCTTTACGATCTGTAGCATGTGGAGAGTCCAATGAGTGGAGCCCGTGTCCTCGTCGTGGACGACGACGAGAACATCTGTCGAGTGGTGCGGCGCATGTTGACCGCTGCCGGATACGAAGTCGAGGTTGCCGGCAATGGTCAGGAGGCTCTCACCAAGCTTTCCCCGGAGGTAGCTGTTGTGATCTCCGACGTCCTGATGCCCGAGATGGATGGGATTGAAATGCTGCGGCGGCTCCGCAAGGAAGCGCCGGATGCGAAGATCATCTCGATGTCAGGCGGAGGAATTCAGGACAAAGAACACGTCCTCGAGATCGCCGAGCGGTTGGGTGCGGCCCGCACGCTGTCCAAGCCGTTCACGCGTGAAGAGTTGCTCAACGTCGTTGCGGCGGTCCTGAGGACGAACTAGGGGCCCGCCGCTCCGCGCGCCAGCTGTCATCGGTAGGCGCACACGACGGCCCTCGAGCTCACCGAGTCTTACTCAGCCGCTTCGGTCCTGCTGCAACGACCTCAGGCGGACATCCGTCAGCAAACAGCTTGAAGTTCTCCATGTAGCGCGCCGCAAGGGCGTCGTACTTCTTCCAGTAGTCGTTCTTGTCTCCCCACGACTCGGCGGGATCCAACACTTCCGCGGGCACGTCGGGGCACTGGGTGGGGACATCGAAGCCAAAGAGCTTGTCCTTACGGTACGTCACTCCATCGAGCTTGCCGTCGAGAGCAGCGTTCAGCAAAGCCCGAGTGTCCCGAATACTGATGCGTTTCCCCACGCCGAATCTTCCGCCTGTCCATCCCGTGTTGACGAGCCAGCACTTCGCTCCATGCTTTGCCATCTTCTGACTCAGGAGTTCAGCGTAGCGGAAGGGGTGGTGCACCATGAACGGCGCGCCGAAACACGCACTGAATGTGATTTGTGGCTCGATGCCGAGGCCGATCTCGGTGCCGGCGATCTTGGACGTGTAGCCGCTGATGAAGTGATACTGCGCCTGGTCCGAGCTGAGCCGAGAGATCGGGGGCAATACACCTGAGGCGTCGCACGTCAAGAATATCACGTTCTTGGGATGGGATCGGGCCATCCGTTCGGGGACCGTGTTGGGTATGAACTCCAAGGGGTACGAGGCTCGGGTGTTCTCGGTCATGCCGTCGTCGTCCAAGTCGACGCGCCGGGTCGTCGCATCGTAGATCACGTTCTCGAGGATCGTCCCGAATCGGCGCGTGGCACTCCAGATCTCGGGCTCGTTCTCGGGCGAGAGCCGAATCACCTTGGCGTAGCAACCTCCCTCGAAGTTGAACACACCATCATCGCTCCAGCCGTGCTCGTCGTCGCCGATGAGCTGACGTGTCGGATCGGCGGACAACGTGGTTTTCCCGGTACCGCTCAGGCCGAAGAACAGGGCCACGTCTCCCGTCGATCCGACGTTCGCACTGCAATGCATGGCGAGTACGCCTTCGAGCGGCAACAGAAAGTTCAGGACCGTGAAGATCGTCTTCTTGATCTCTCCTCCATAGGCGGACCCACAGATCACGGCTGTGCGTTGCGCGAAGTTGATGATGATCGCCGTCTCGGTTCTCGTGCCGTCGATCCGTGGGTCGACCTTGAACGTCGGTGCCGCCAACACGGTGAACTCCGGAACGTGCCGCTTGTAGTCGTCCTGCTTCTCCAACCCGATGAACATGTTTCGGGCAAACAGGCTGTGCCACGCGCGCTCTGTGACGATTCGGACCGGCATGCGATAGCTTGGATCGGCACCGGCCCAGCAGTCCTGCACGAACAGTTCCTCGCCTTGCCAATACGCCTGCAAGCGCGTGAGCAACGCATTGAACTTCTCCGGTGCAAACGGTCGGTTGTACTCACCCCACCAGATGTTGCTTTCAGTCGACGTCTCCCGCACGACGAACTTGTCCGCGGCGGCGCGAGCCGTGTGCGACCCGGTACTCACGAGAAACGGGCCGCCAGACGCCATGTGCCCTTCCCCACGGAATACCGCTTCTTCGTACAGAGCGGGCGTTGGGAGATTCCAAAACACGCGATCGAGATGCGCCAGCCCATGGTTCTTGAGTCCGAAATCGCTCTTCAGGTCGGTCGCCTGCTTGATCGCCGGTGTGTCGAACTCGAGGTACTTCGCCATGATCTATTCCTCAGTGAAGAGTGCGCGGTGCGCCGTGAGTGGGAAGCCGTACTTCCCAGTGCCACTCACGGTGCACGGCGTCTTACATCCAGTCTCGGACGAGTTTGCGGTCACCGATGTACAGCTCGTTGGGCGCGTTGGGGTCGAGGGCCCATTTCATCCGCTCGATCCCCTCCGTGATGTCCTTGATCGCGCCGCAGGTCGATAGCCGGAGATACCCTTCCATGCCGAACTCGACGCCTGGAACGGTGACGACGCGGACCTTGTCGACGAGCATCTTGGCGAGTTTGGTCGAGTCCTTGTGGTAGGTCGAGAAATCGGCAAAACAGTAGAAGGTGCCGTCGGGCTTGGTGGCCTTGACGCCCTCGAAAGCCTTGAGCCGCGCCATGAGCACGTTCCGGTTGTTCTCGAGCGTGAGTCTGAGGCTCTCCACGCTGGTTTGTACGCCATTGATAGCTGCCACCGCGGCGTGCTGCAGCAGCGCTGAGGGTCCCGAAGTCTGATGGCCCTGAATATTCGTCATGACCTCGATGAGCTTCTTGTTCCCGACCGCCCAGCCGATGCGGAACCCGGTCATCGCGTACTGCTTGGACACTCCGTTGATGACGACGAGCTTCGAATTCTCAGACAGGTCGTGGGCGTAGTCGTAGCAACTGATCGGCTTTCGGTCATCGAATACGAGTCGGTGGTAGATGTCATCCATGATCAAGAAGATGCCACGCTCTTCACAGAGTTCCACGATGTCCTTGATGAACTGCTCGGAATACATCACCCCGGAGGGGTTGTTCGGGCTGTTGATGATGACGGCCTTCGTGTACGACGTGATATTCTGCTCGATCTCCTGAATTCTCGGGTGGAATGAGCCGTCCTCAGGCCGAACCGGGACCGGGACGGCGCCGCAGAGCTTGACCATCTCCGGATAGCTCACCCAGTACGGGACCGGGAAGATGACCTCGTCCTGCGGATTGAGGATGGCCTGCAGACAGACCATGATGGCCTGTTTCGCCCCGCCCGACGCGATCACGTTTTCCGGCTCGATCTTGCGGTGATAGAACTCCTCCATGTAGCGGATGATGGCCTGTTTGAGTGCGGGAATGCCGTCAGCTGGCGTGTACCGGACCTCGCCTGAGCTGAGGAGGGCGGCAGCTGCCACGAGGGCGTCGATTGGTGGCTTGGACTTCGGCTCACCGCCGCCCAAGTGGATAACCGGCTCGCCTTTGGCCCGAAGGATGGCGGCAGTCTCGTTGAGCTTGAGCGTGGCAGATTCGCCGATGGATTTGCCGATCAGGGAAATACTCATCTCGGTTCCTTTGGCAGGGCGTCGTCCTCACATGGGCGCAAGACTGGTTGCTTCGAGATGGTCCCGACCGCACCGCGCCACCCGAGGAAGACGAGGGGACATCCGGTCCTGCAAGAGCCACAAATCTACCGCCCGCGACCGGGGGCGCTCAAGCACGTGGCCACCTCCCACCCGATGCTGGACTGATGCGGCCACCACGCCACGTGGGCGGATCGCTTGACCTTCTGCGCCGGCACGATACCGTATACGGGAACCGATTGCGGCGATCCCATGACTGACTCTGTTTCTGACTCCGGTGAAAATAGCGCGAACCAGGCGCTCCAGGACGTCCCGATCTTCTCGCGACTTCGGGACGCGGACCTCGACCACATTGCCGCGCTCCTGATCCCACGGCGGGTGAGCAAGAACCAGGTCATTCTCCTGCGCGGGGACCAGGTCACCAGCTTGTACCTCATCGGTGCTGGCGCCGTCAAGCTTGTCGCGACGAGTGAAGATGGGCGGGAAGTGATCCTGGCCACCCGCACCGAAGGGGACTTCTTCGGCGAGCTGTCGCTGTTCGATGATCATCCCTTCGAGGCCACGGTCATTGCGACTGACGATGTCGAGTTGCTCGTGCTCCGACGTGAAGATTTTCATCGGTGCCTCGACCAGTGGCCTGACATCGCCATCGGGCTCCTCCGAACGCTCTGTGGCCGGCTCCGCGCCGCCGAGATCCGCATCAGTGCGCTGGCACTGCTCGACGTGCCTCAACGCGTGGCTCACGTGCTGATCGGATTGGCAGACGAGAACGATGGTACGGTGATCACGCAGCCTGTGACGCACCGTTTTCTGGCTCAGCTGGTAGGCACGAGCCGGGAATCGGTCTCACGTATTATGGGACAGCTGTCGTCGCAGGAGATTATCAACGTGGGCAAGGAAAGTGCTGCGGTGCCCGATCGACGGCATGCTGGCGAATCGGGCACCGCGGCAAGCGTGGACGTCAAGCGTCGCGTGATTCGCATTGTGGATCGACGACGCCTGGAGCTCGCAGCAGGCAGAGTCTGAGCGCGCGAGGCGCGCGCCGTGTTAGGCGCGCGCCAGTCGGAGGAGCTCCTCCTCGATTACCCCCTTGAAGAGCGGGACCTTGTACCCGTTCCGTTTGAGTGGTGTCGCTCGCTGCATGGCCGCGGTACCGGCTGCTGCCGCGCGCTCAGGTGTGACGGTCCGTCCCAAGATCGCGGCTTCGGCAGTTCTGGAGCGCCACGGTACCGGTGCGGCACCGCTCAGCACGATTCGCCCGTCTATGGCCGTCTGGCCGCGGAACTGGAGGGCTAGTGCCACGCCCGCCAGCGCGAAATCCCACGATCCGCGCGCCCGCACCTTGCGATATGCGCTGCGGAGTCCCGGTTGAGGCCGCGGTAACAGGATCTCGGTGACGATCTCGTTGGGCTCCAGCACGTTCTCCCGCTGTACGTCGACGCTTGGGGGTAC
>Ga0224512_10002515_pt1 | contig 16765 bp, 22 predicted proteins | sample SF_May12_sed_USG_4_FD_169103 | JGI IMG/M metagenome (GOLD analysis project Ga0224512, IMG submission 169103) | Sediment microbial communities from San Francisco Bay, California, United States - SF_May12_sed_USGS_13 | ecosystem: Environmental > Aquatic > Marine > Sediment | place: USA...
ATCGTACGCATTCATCCGGTCAGGCCGGTTCATCCTCATCGTTGCCACGCCCCCCTGCCGTTCGACGATGACCGCGCTCATCGGACCCCCTCCTTCCCTGTTCGATGTGTCCCCGCCCACTAAGCGTTGTACAACGTACCGGTACGGTTGCGCTATAATTTTGCCATGCCCGTTTCCCGGATGACCTGCCCTTCCTGCGGGGCGGATCTTGTCTTTGATTCCCACGAGGCGGTAAAGGACTCGAACGGAAAGGAAGTGTGTCCCTACGGGGGGCGGGGGTACCCTTCCTTACGGGCGGGCCACGACCGGATCTATTTCGGAAAGTGGAGGAAGATGGACGCCACGACGGTCGATATCCGGCGGGCCTACCATCAGATCGAGCGGCACCTGAAGGCGATCGGCGAGGTTCTCGAAACGAAGGATCGGCCCGCGGCGCGGCGCGACCTTGGCAAGGCGGTCGAGGCGCTTGCGGCGGGGGATCCCGATGCGGAGTCTTCGGACGCCCTCCGGTTCCTGGACCACGCCCTTTCCTACGCACACACCGCGATCGACGACCTCCTGCACGGGGAGGGACTCCCCCCCCACGACCCCATGGAATTTGCGAAATGGTACGACGTGGTGGAAGTGCCGTTCAAGGAAGAGTGGTAACCGGCGCCGGAACCCGGGGAGGAAACCGATGATAACGCTCGAACGATACCCCAGGGAAATCACCCTGCGCGACGGAGCGCGGCTCACCCTCCGCCCGATGGTGCGGGAGGACGTGGACCGGCTCTGGGATTTCCTCCGCCGTATCCCGCCGGAGGACAAGATGTACTTCCGGGAGGACGTGACCCGGAAGGAAGTGGTCGAACGGTGGGCGGAACATCTCGATTACGATTCGGTGCTTCCCGTTCTTGCCCTCGAGGAGGGACGGGTGGTGGGGGATGCGACTCTTCACCGGAACCGGAACGGCTGGAAGCAGCGCGTCGGGACGGTCCGGATCCAGATCGCGCCGGATTTCCGTCACCGGGGCCTCGGGACGGCGATGCTCCGGGAAATGCGGCACCTGGGGGAGAAGGCCGCCCTGCACTATCTCATGGCGGAGGTGATCGAGGAGCAACAGGCCGCCATGCGGGCCTTCGAAAAGATGGGGTTCGAGCGCGCGGCCTTTTTCCGGGACTTTGTGAACGATCAGGAGGGGAGACTCCACAACCTCGTCGTGTTGCTTTACTCCATGGGGGGTTCCGGGCGGGGAACGCTTTCTTTTCCTCCGTGACGTTTCTCCTAAGGTTTCGCGGCCGGTTGGCCGATACCGTCATCAGAGGATGGTAGGGAGTCAGTCAACCCTAACCGGACCGGGGGCCGCAGGGACAACGGCCCCCCATTTTTTTTTAACGAGGCCGCGGGCCTCTTTTGTTTTATTGATGGTTTGACGGGGGAAACCGGGCCGAATATCATTAGGCTTTGTCGATTGGAGGGGGGTGGCGCCAACCGATATGGGAATAGCATCCTTTCTTCAGCGCGCCAAGCGGTTCCTCCTGGGGGCCCCCCGCGACCTGTTCGACCCGAAACTCTTCCACCGCGTCTCACTGGTCGCCTTTTTCGCGTGGGTCGGCCTCGGCGCGGACGGGATCTCCTCCTCCGCCTACGGACCGGAAGAAGCGTTCCTCGCCCTCGGGCGGCACACCTCCCTGGCGATCTTCATCGCGATCGCCACGGTCATCACGGTCTTCATCATCACGGGGAGCTACGCCCGGATCATCGAGAAGTTTCCCATGGGAGGGGGAGGGTACATCCTCGCCGCCAAACTGCTCGGGCAGAGGGCGGGGGTCGTCTCCGGCTCGGCCCTGGTCATCGACTACGTCCTGACCGTGACCATCTCCATTGCGGCAGGGGTCGATGCGGTATTCAGCTTCCTCCCGCTGGGTTGGCAGGCGTACAAGTTCTCGTCCATCGCCATTGTCATCATCCTGCTCATCGTGCTCAACCTGCGGGGGATCAAGGAATCGGTAACGGTCCTCACTCCCATATTTCTGGCGTTCGTCTTCTGCCATATCCCGCTCGTTCTCTATACGCTCTTACGCCACCTGCCGGAGCTTCCTTCCCTGGCTGCGACCGTGTCGGGAGACATGTCCTCCGCCGTCGGTGAGCTGGGGCTGTTCGGAGTGGGCGTTCTTCTGATGCGGGCCTATTCGATGGGGGCCGGAACGTACACGGGGATCGAGGCGGTCTGCAACGCCATGGGGACGCTTCGGGAGCCCCGCGTGCAAACAGGAAAGAAGGCGCTATTGTACATGGCCCTCTCGCTCTCCTTCATCGCGGGGGGGATCATCCTGGGATACATGCTCAACGGCGTGCAGCATGTGGCCGGTAAAACGCTCAACGCCTCCCTGATCGAAGAGGTCGTCGGGACCTTGTGGGAGGGCCGGACCAAAAGCGTGATCGTGGCGTTCGTGCTGGTGACGGAAGCGACCCTCCTGTTCGTCGCGGCCCAGACGGGTTTCCTCGGGGGGCCGCAGGTTCTCTCGAGCATGGCGGTCGACTCCTACATGCCCCACCGGTTCGCGCACCTGTCCGACCGGCTGGTGACCAAGTACGGGATCTATTTCATGGGGATGATGGCCATCGTGATGCTGTTTCTCACCGGCGGCTCCGTGAAGTACCTCGTCATCATGTACTCGATCAACGTGTTCCTCACCTTTACCGTCGACCAGTTCGGGATGTTAGTCCACTGGCTGAGAGAACGCAGAACGGCGATGGATTGGAAATCCGGGCTCGGAATGAACGGAGTCGGGTTTCTCCTGACCGCATCGATCCTGACCGCGACGGTCCTGATCAAGTTCCCGGAAGGCGGATGGTTGACCCTGCTGATCACCGGGACCTTCATCGCACTTTCTTTCCTGATCCGGCGGCACTACCGGAGTGTGGAAGGGCACATGCGGAGGCTGGACGAACTTCTGACGGGACTCCCCTCCGTGACGGTGCCTTCCGAACAGGAGCCGGTTCTCCGAAAGGACGGTCCGACCGCCGCCATCATGGTGTCGGGCTACAACGGAATGGGCATGCACGTCTTTTTCTCGGTGGTCCGGTCGTTCCCGGGAATGTTCCGGAACTTCGTCTTTCTCTCCGCCGGCGTGATCGATTCCAGCACGTTCAAGGGGGTCGAGGAGATCGAAAATCTCGGAGAGGATCTGAAACGCCAGCTCCAACAATACGTGGAGTTCGCCAAGGGGCACGGCTACTACGCCGAAGCGCGTTGTGAAGTCGGAACGGACGTCATTACGGTGGTCGACCGGTTGGCGCCGGAAATCGCAAATGATTTCCCCAACATCACGTTCTTCGCCGGCCAGCTTGTCTTCGAGGAGGAAAGCTTCATCAACCGGGTGCTTCACAACCAGACGGCGTTTCTCGCGCAGAGAAAACTCGTTTTCCACGGGCTGCCGATGATCATCATGCCCGTCCGGGTGATGTAGGGGGAAGCCGGTTGGATTCCCCCGGGAAATGGGGTAGAAGGAGAGACGGGACCGCATGAAGGGACGGGAGGTCGTCAAGGAGATGGGGGGAAGGACAAACGGTAAGCTCCTCCTCGCGCTGGTCCTGTCCCTGTCGCTGTTCCCCGTTTTCCCTGCGAACGGGGAAGGGCTCTCCGACCCCTCGGCCGATCCCCATTCCCATTTCCAGCATCCCGCAAGCTGCCCGCGGTGCCACAGCTATCGCGGATCCGAGCGGGAACCGGGCCGGTTTCTCCCGGGCACGGACACGTTCTGCCTGGATTGCCACTCGCTCGAGGGACTGGGAATAACCCATCCGCGCGCCATCCGGCCCGCGGACGGGCAACGCCGCATGAGGGTACCGACCGACCTCCCGCTGGACAGCGAGGGGAAAATATTCTGCCTCACCTGCCACAAGGCGCATGGGCCGTTCCTTTCTTCTACCCGGGCGTTTGCTTCCCAGAAGGCGGCGAACCCGGGTACCCCGGCAGGCACGAAACCCGCCTATCGTACGTACTTTGCGAGGAGGTCCGACCCGGTTCGGGGGTTCGTGCTGCTGTGCGAGGAGTGCCACGGAAAACGATGAGGCGAAATCCCCACTTCCGGTTTCGGCGACAGACCAAACTGGTCAACCCGAAGCTCCAGGGAGGGGCCGCGATTCTCGTCATCGCCGTCGTCCTCGCCGCCGGGGCGCTGATCGCGGTTTTGCTGTTCCGTGACATCCGGCAGGCCCTTGGGGACGCTGCTGCCAGCGGCCATCTCGGGTTCCCGGCCCCCTTCCGGATCGTAAGCGACATCCTGGTCCGGCAGCTTCTTGCCCTGTTCGTCCTTGTCTTCGCGGGAGGGTCTCTCGCGTTCCTGTGGTACGTGCGCAGAATGCGGCTGGGGATATCCCGGCTGACAAAGGTTTTCGAGGCTGCGGAGAAGGGGGACCTCTCTTTCCCATCGAATGTCCGGGGTTTCAAGGAGCTCGTCGGTTTCGGGGCGGAAATCGATGAGGTCCGATCCTATACCCTTGCCCTCATCGGGGAAGTCCGGGGGGAGGCGGAAGCGATGCGGACGTCCGACCTGTCGCAGGCGGAGTTTGAAAAGCGATGGGAAGCGCTCAAGGAGAAGATCGGGAGGATCGCACCGTGAGCCCGTGGAGAGGGAGCGGGGGGGACCCTGCCGCGGGCCATGCGTTCTGGGGACAATTCCTTCTTTTCTGGCTCGCCTCTTCCGGGCTGGGAACGCTGCTTCTGTTCCTTTTCCATTACCTGTACCTCACGCCCCCCCTCCCGGACGGGTACGCCGCGGTGTATTACGCCCTTCGCCACCTCGCGGATACCATGCTCCCCGTTGTTACTCTTTCCCTCCTGGCCTACGTCCTCTTCCTGAGCGGAGCCGCGGCCTGGCTCTGCATCAACCTGCTCCACAAGATCGCCGGGCCGATTTTCGGGCTGGAGAAGGTCCTTAGGACCTATCTCAACGGGACGTCGGTCAGGCCGTTCTTTATGCGCCACGGCGACCTGGTGCCGGAGCTCGTCTCCGCGTTTAACAGGTTCATGGGCCGGCTGCGGGAGGACCGGCGGAGGTGGTTGGGGGTGCTGGAGAACGCGGATCGCCTCTGCCTGCAGGACCGGGAGACATGCCGCGCCGAGATGGAGAAGGCTCTGGCCGAGCTGGAAACCCTCCTCTCCCGTTACCGATGACGCTTGCCCCCCGGTCGGTTTTTTGCCAATATACGGGAAACGGAAAAGCGAATGTGCGGAATACCCTCGAAGGAGGTCGACTTATGAAAACGATCCGGAAGGCGGGCTGGTTTTTCTCGTTGGCTTTGATGATGGCGTGCTGGATGGGAGTGCTCGGGTCGATCCGGGGGGAGGCACTGGCAGGCGTCATTGCGTCCCACGGAACCGACGGCGTGGCGGTACGGGATGCGGACCTCGGCAAGCTCCAGGCGTTCCTGGAGCAGAAGATCGTCCTCCAGAAGCTCACGGACTACGGGGTGTCCGCGGAAGAGGCGATGGCCAAGATCCGCTCCATGAGCGACGCGGATCTGCACCGCCTTGCCTCCCTATCCGACAGGGCGGCCGAAGGGGCGGACAACGCCCTGGGCCTTCTGATCGGCGTGGCGATCCTGATCATCCTCATTATCTTGATCGTCAAGCTGATGAACAAGGAGATCATCATACGCTGAAAGCGATGCGAAAAGGGATGATGGGCGTCGCCCTGCTTGCGGGCGGCGCCTTTTTCATTCTGGGAGGATGCGCGCGGGACGCCGGGATCCGGGGGTGGGACGCTGCCACCCAGGGGAAGGAGGCAAGCCTTCGGCCCGCCGCCGTCGCAACCGTCATCCCGCAAGTTCCCTTCCTGCCCCAGGAGGAGGACACCTGCGGCCCCTCCTCGCTTGCGATGCTCCTGCGTTTTTTCGGGGTGGATGCCCGGACCGGGGAGATCGTGCGGGAGACGAGGACCGCGGGGCTCCGCGGGACGCTCATCACCGATCTGGCGGCGGTTGCCAGGCGGCGCGGATTCGAGGCGGAGGTCGTGAATTTCGACCTCGAGCGGTTGCGGGAAAAGATAGCGGAGGGCATCCCCGTTATCCTGCTCGTGGACCTTGGGGCATGGGTCTACAGCCGCCCGCACTACCTGCTCGCGTTCGGCGTGACTCCCGAAGGGGTGGTAGCCCACTCGGGAAGGGAGGAGGGAAAGGTGATCCCCTTTTCCTCCCTCGACACACAGTGGGCGAAGATGAGGCGGCTGGCGATCATCGTGCGACGGGTTCCGAAGTGACCGGCAGAAGAGGGAAACACCACCATTTTCGGCGGGAGATTCTGGCGCTTGCGGTTCCCGGCCTTCTTCTGGCGGCGGTTTTCGCGGTAACGGGGTGCGGGAGGATGCCTCGCGTCATCGTGCTGGAGGACCCCTTGACGGCGGGGGAGCACCTCGAGCTCGGCGTGCTGTACGAGCGTCAGGGGAAGTTTGACCTGGCGATCCGGGAATACGAGCGGGCCCTCCGGAAGGACGAGGAGTTTTTTCAGGCACGGGTGAACCTGGGCAACGTCTGGCTGGCGGGGAAAGAGTACGGGAAGGCGAGGGCGGAGTACCGGAAAGCGCTTGCCATCCGGCCCGGCGACCCCGAGGCGACCAACAACCTCGCCTGGGCGGCGATCCTTTCCGGCGAGCGACGGGAGGAGGCGGCGGAGCGGATGGAGGCGGTCCTCTCCCGGCAAGCGAACCGAACCGCGACGCTGCTCGACACGCTCGGGGTGCTCCGGATGCGCATGGGACAGCCGGGCCGCGCGAATGAGGCCTTCGCAGAAGCGGAACGAATTTGCCTCGCGGCGGGCGGGTCCGGATGTCCGGACGAGGTTCTGCGGGAGGTCCGGGAACACAGGGCGGAAGCTTGCGGGGACTGCTTACCCTCCGCGCCGCCTCCTTTGGTAAAATAGGATGATGAGGCGCGATCTTCTCGGCTGTCCGATGTCCCGGGCCGGCGGGTGACCGGGGCGTAAGAACCTTGTATCCTCCCATCCACCCGGATCTTCGTTTCCACAATTACGCGTCGTACCTGCGGAGGCGAATCGGCGGGGCCGCGGTGCGAATCAGCGTCGATGGGGGATTCACCTGCCCGAACCGGGACGGAACCCGGGGCGGGGGCGGCTGTTTCTACTGCAACAGCGACTCCTTCACCAGCGGGATCAAGTTTCCGGGGCTTCCTGTCGAAGAGCAGGTCCGGCAGACGATCCTTTCCCCGGGAAGGCACCGGAATGTCCGGCACATCCTCGTTTATTTCCAGCGGTTCAGCAACAGCTATGCCCCCCCGGGCGAACTGGACCGGATATACCGGGCCGCCTTTTGCCATTCCGACGTGGTAGGGATCGTCGTGGGTACCCGACCCGACTGTCTCGGCCCGGAGGTGCTCGACGTGCTGGAGGCGATCGGTCGAAACGGGTACGTCTCCGTCGAGATCGGGCTGCAGTCGAAATCCGACGCCGTCCTCGCGGGGATAAACCGCGGGCACACCGTCGACGATTTCGTGACTGCCGTTGCGGCGGTGCGGGCACGGGGGATCGACACCGGTGTCCACCTGATCTACGGGCTCCCCGGAGACACGCGGGAGAATTTCGTGGAGACGGCCGGCTTCCTCTCCGACCTCGACGTGCAGGGGGTGAAGCTGCATCACTTCCACGTCGTGGCCGGGAGCGCCCTGGCGGAAGAATGGAGGAAAGGAACGGTGAGGGTGCCGGAATACGGGGAATACGTCTCGGCATGCGCGGATTTCCTCGAACGGCTCTCCGCCGAAGTCGCCGTGCTCCGGTTGATCGGGTCGGCGCCGGCCGGGACGCTGATCGCCCCCCTATGGGAGAAAGGCGGCAGGGAGATGGCGCAGGATGTGGCGGCCGAACTGCAAAGAAGAGGTACCTGGCAGGGAGCGCTCCGGTAGGGAAGCGGAAAGGGAGAGGATATGGGCGACGCGGAGAGGGAGTATCTTCCCCATTCGTCCCGGTGCTTCATCTGCGGGGATGAGAACGGGTGCGGTGTGCGTACCCGTTTCTTTGTCGAGGGAGATGCCGTGCGGACGCGGGTGACCCTGCCCCGCCATGTCAACGGGTACAAGGACGTCGCGCACGGAGGCGTCATCGCGGCTCTCCTGGACGAGTCGATGGGGTGGGCGGCCACGGTGTTCGGAAGCCGGCATCCGATGTATCTCACGGGCGAACTGACAGTTAAGTACCTTTTCCCCGTTCCGGTCGGGGAGGAGATCGAAATCGTGAGCCGCCTCGAGGAGGATTCGGGGCGTATCGCCTACGGCACCGGGGAACTCGTCTGCGGGGGAAAGGTCTGCGTGAGGGCGAGGGGGAAGTTCCTCCCGATGAGCAAGGAGGCGACTGGGCGCGTCCTATCCTACCTGAAGTTCGACCTGTGCAGGAAGTACCGGACGCTGTTCGACAACGCGAAAGAATAAGGAGGGAAAAAGACGTATCGGGGCATCATCGCCCCGCCGACCCGCTCCGGCGGGGAGTTTACTTGACGCGAATCCGGACCGTGTAGGCAACAGGATCGGGCGAGGGGCCCGGCGGGATGTCAAGCTTTCCGGGAATGCCCTCCGGGGAGATCGACCCCAGTTTTTCCAGTTCTTCGAGGAATACGTCGGCAAACACCGCCGGGATGCGGACCCGGACGGTTTCGGAGACGACCAGCGCCTCCTCCATGCGGCCTGTCGCGATACGCATCCTTTCCCGGCGGACCGCCCCCCCCAGGCGCATGGCAATGGCGGCGATACGGTCCTCGACCCCGGGCCGGTCATCTCGATCGACTTCGATCGTCACTTCCCTTCCGAAGGGCTCCGGCCGCATAAGGCGCGGCGGTGCGGCGAATACGCGCAACGCCGGGGATTCCCCGGGCGGGGATTCCCGGGGGATGACCGGTTCGATCATCCCGCTTCCGGTGCTCACCCGGGCTGCGAGGCCCGCCGGAAGTTCCGACCTTGCATGGACGGTCGGTTTTTCGGGCATCGGTTCGGAGACTGCTTCCCGTTCCTTCCCGATCGCCCCGCTCTCGGTACTCACCTGTGCTGCGAGGCCCGCCGGAAGTTCCGACCTTGCATGGACGGTCTGTTTTTCGGGTATTGGTGATACGACCGCCTCCCGTATCGGTTTTACGACCGCCTCCCGTTTCTTTTCGGGGGACGGTTCGGCCTTGGGGACGCGGGTTGTGTCAGCGTCCGGGCGTTCCGCAACCGTTTCGGTCTCCGCCACCCGTTTCCCGCTCTCGACGGATGCGGGAGGAGACGGGACAGGCGTTGTAACCGGCATCTCTTTCTGGATTCCGTAGACAAGGAGGAAGACCAGCACCACGGCCGCGGCTTCGAGCGGGATCTTGATGTGCGCGGGCAGGAACAGCTTCTTCCACAAGGGCACCGCCGTCTTCTCCCCGATGCGCAACTGCACCCCCTTGAGTAGTTCCGGAGGGGCTGCCTCGGCAGGGAGGCTTCGCAGAAGGGAGAGCGTCTCCCGGAGTGCCCTTTCCTCCTCGGCGCACCGGGCGCATTGCCGAATGTGGTCCGCGATCCCCTCCTGCTCCCTGTCCGAAAGGTCCCCGTCCAGATAAGAGGAAAGCAGATCCCATGTCCTGGTGCATTCCATCCTTGCCACCTCTTACACGACCGGCGCCAGCATCTTCCTCAGCGCCATCCTCGCCCTGTGAAGCCTCGATTTCACCGTCCCCAGGGGAATGCCGACCTCCTCGGAAAGTTCCTCGTAGCTTAAGCCCTCGACATCCGACAGCAGCACGAGCATCCGGGAATCTTCGTCGAGATTCGCAATCGCCGCTTCCAGGATCTTCCTGGTCTCCCGGGATTCCACCATGCGGTCGGGGCGATCGTCCTCCCTGCCGGGAGGCTGGAAGGGCGATTCACCGTCCCCTTGCGGTTCGATCGACATAACCTCCCTTGCGGCCCGGGTCGCCCGCTGGCGAATGCGGTTCAGGGACCGGTTGGCCGCGATGCGGAGCAGCCACGTGGAAAGCGACGCCTCCCCGCGAAACCCCGCCAGGTTCCGGTAGGCCGAGAGGAACACCTCCTGCGCGACGTCCAGGGCATCCTCCCGATCCGACAACATCCGGAGGCAGAAGGCGTATACCCGGTCCTGGTGGGCCCTGACGATGGCGTCAAACGCCCCCGGTTTCCCCTCTCGGAATGCCTCCACCAGGAGGTCTACGGGTCTGTTTCCCGCCTCGCTCTTATTATTTTTCAAGCGGTTAGGCGGAGGAGCGTCTGAATCCACGGCGACCCCTTACCCTCCTTTTGACAGTCGGCATTCGGCTTCGGTTCCGGTGCAATGCGCGCCCGGGTGCGAAACTTCCCCCCGTTCCGTCCATTGTACTGCAGCAGTGCTTGCGGTAGGAGAAGCTTTCTTGTATTTTATTACTTAACCTGTGGAACTTTGTACCCGGTTGCAATATCTCAACAAAAAGGGGGATTTTCGGCTTGGGATTCCAATCGGGTCTTCTTACGGGTCTTTACTTGGTTGCTATTTTGGTTGCCGGCGGGTTGGCGTGGTCCGTCTGGAAACTCATAAAAACCCTTGAAAAACTTGCGAATCACGTCGAAGCGTCCTTCCGGCTGTTCGAGAAGACGGCAGAGGAGATCCGGGTAACCAATGCCGCAGTCCGGAAGATCATATCCCATGCCGAGAAGGGCGTGGCAAACGTCGAGCACGTGACGGAAGGTGTGCGGAAATTCCGGAAGACGCTGGATGCGGCCACGGGGGTTCTCGATTTCGCCGTCCTCCCGGTTCTGGGGAGTGTGGCCGGGGTGCTGGCGTTTTCCAAGACCGGCATGTCGCATGTCGTGAAACGAATATTCCGAAAGGAGGGTCGTCATGGCAAATGAAAACTGTGGTAATGCGGGAGGGGTGTTCATGGCGTTTCTTGCCGGCGGTCTGATCGGTGCAGGGCTGGCCCTTCTTTATGCTCCTGTATCCGGCACGGAGGCGCGGGTCAAGATCAACGAGGTCGTCGATGACATGAAGAAGAAGACCGAAGGGTGGGGCGTCGACATCAAGAAGAAGGTCGATTCCTTCATGGAGGAGGAGAAGGCGATCATCAAGGCCGCCTACGACGCGGGCAGAGAGGCGATGGAGAAGGAGAAAGCGAAGTACACGAAGTCCGACTAGCCCGTCGATCCCCTGTTTCCCTCGCAGGGAGAAAACAAGGCGGTGTTTCCTTCCGCATCGAGAATCCGGAGGAGGGGGAATCCATTCCCCCTCCCGCTCCGGGGCGCTATTTGCCCGCGACGGGTTCTACGTTCGCGACAATCCTTTGAGCAGAGCCGTGATCGCGAAAAACGCCGCGGCGAACAGCACCACCGTCGCCCCCGTGGCGGTATCCAGGTAATACGAGGCGGCGATCCCCAGGAGGCCGGAAAGCACACCGATGGCGATCGCTGCCCAGAAGGCGGAGACGATTCCGCGGGCCACGTTCCGGGCGGCGGCTGCCGGGACGACGAGAAGGGCCGTGACGAGAAGAATTCCCACCGCCCGGATGGCGGTCGTGACCACGAGGGCGACGACGAGGGCGAAGGAGATTTCCAATCCGCGGACGGGGACGCCCATCGACTTGGCGAACCCCTCGTGGACACCGATGAGCATGATCTTGTTGAAGGCGAGGAACAGGTAGGCGCCGACAGCGACAAGAAGCAATCCCATCCAGAGGATTTCCGTGTCGGAGACCGCGAGGAGGTCGCCGTAGAGGTAGGCCTGTAGGTTGCGCGTGAGCCCCTTTTGCGCGCTGATGACCGCGATTCCGAGGGCGATGACGGTGGAGAAGAAGACCCCGATAACGGTGTCCGGGGAAAGCTCCGTGCGCCCCTTGACCAGGGTGATCGCCCATGCCACGAACAGGCCGAAGGCTACCATCGTGAGGAGGGGGTGGACTCCGAGGAGCACGCCGATCGCCACGCCGGTGAAGGCGGAGTGCCCGATGGCGTCGGAGAAGAACGCCATCCGGAAGTGGACGAGGGGCACGCCTGCCGCCGCCGCTGCGGGAGCGATAAAAAGCATGGCCAGGATCGCCCGCTTCATGAAGAGCGGCTCCGCGAAGCCGAACGGCAGGAGATGCCCCATCGCGGAGAAAAGGGGATCGAGCAGCGAATGTGCCATCAATCCCCCTTTTCCTCTTCCTGCCCGGATGCCGCCCGCCCGTGGAGGTGGCCGCGGCCATCGGCAGGGCCGTGACTTACCAGATGTGCGCCGCTGCCGTACATCGCCTCGAGGTTCTCCGGCGTCAGCATCTCCGTCGTACCCCCTTGGCAAATGATCCGCCGGTTCAGGCAGATGACGCGGTCGGCGTGGCGGCTGACCACGGAGAGGTCGTGGCTCACAAGGAGCAGGCTGAACCGGGACTCGCTGTGGATCTGGCTGAGGAAGTCGCAAAACAGCACCTCGCCCGAGAGGTCCACCCCGGACACCGGCTCGTCAAGCAACAGGATGTCGGGGTTGTCCCGAAGGGCAAGGGCGAGCAGGATCCTCTGGAGCTCTCCCCCCGAGAGTTTCCCCAGAGGGCGGGAGATGAGCTGGGCCGCGCCCACCCGGGCCAGGATCTCCTCGGCCGACCTCCTCGACCGCGCGGAGTGTCCGAAGACGACGGGATATCGCTGGGAGGAAAGCGCGAAAAAGTCGATCACCTTCATCGGGGCGTTCCGGTCGAAGTCGAGCCGCTGGGGTACGTATCCGATCCGGGGGGCGCCCTCCCCGTGCTCCGCGGCGCGGCAGAACCGGATTGCCCCCTGGTAGGGGACGAGTCCCAGGATGGCCAGAAGCAGCGTTGTCTTCCCCGCCCCGTTCGGGCCGACGAGGGCGGTGACCTCCCCGCACCGGATGTCGGCGTTGATTCCGGATAGGATCTCCGTCTCGCCCGCGTGGACGGAAAGATCCCGGATTTCGAGCGTGTGGCGATGCGCCGGGGGCGTCATCGGTTTCCCAACGCCTCCACGAGCGTCCGCAGATTCCGCCGCATGATGTCCTCATAAGTCGATGGCATCGTTGACCCCGTCGACACCGGGTCGAGCATGAGGACGGGGACACCGGCCTCCCCGGCAACCATCGCGGCGAGCCTCCCGGGATACTGGGGCTCCTTGAAGACGGCGGTCGCCTTCCTTTCTCGGATCGTCCGGATGAGGTCCCGCATCTCGCCGGCGGAGGGCTCCTGTCCCGGCGTTTCCTCGATCCACCCCACGACGGTAAGCCCGAGGTCCCTCGCCAGGTAGTCGAAGACGTTGTGGAAGGTCACGATGTTCCGGTTCCGGAAATGGGTTGCCGCCTCGTCGAATTCCCCGGCGAGGATTTCGAGTCTGCGCACGTACGCGTCGGCGTTCCGGCGGAAGACCGGTTCGTTCCCCGGGGATGCGGCCGAGAGGGCCTTTTCGATCGCACGGACCTGAAGGATGGCGTTCCGTGGGCTGACCCAGGTGTGCGGGTTGATCTCCCCGTGGCCGCCCCCCGCACGGAGGGGAGTCACCGAGGAAGCGGTTTCCACGATCCGGATGTCGGGGTTCGCCCGCCGTATGGGAGCGCCGAGGAAATCCTCCATCCCGTAGCCGTTTGCGACAAAGAGGTCCGCTTCGGAGATCTTCCTCATATCTCCCGGCGAAAGCGAATAGTCGTGGGGGCATCCCAGGGTGGCGGGGAGCATCATCTTTACCGAGACGCCCGGTGCGTCGCCGACGACGTTCCGTGTGAAGATATCCATCGGAAGAAACGAGGTGAGAACGCGAAGACCGGCCCCCTGCGCCGCCGGTGAGAAGGGGGACAGGATCAGCACGGCGGCAAGCAGGATGACGCGGGCGTTCATCGTCCCTTCTCCCTTCGCCTGCAATGCGGGCAGACGCCGAAAAATTCCAGCGAATGCTCCTCCACGTCGAAATCCAGCGTGCTGCGGATGTCCGACTCGAGGGGAGAGAGGTCGCACCTCCGCGGCTGGAAGGATTCGATCTTTCCGCACCCCTTGCAGACGACCCGGTGCCGGTGGACACCGTCGGTGGCGATTTCATAGCGACGGCTCCTCTCGTGCAGCGCGACGCTCCGGACCAGCCCGAGGGAGGCGAGCAGGGAAAGGTTCCGGTACACCGTGGACGCATCGGGCTTGGGCGCAGGGAACCGTCCCAGAATCTCTTTCGGAGAGAGCGGAAGGGGGCTTTCCGTCAGGATGCGCAGAATCTCCCCCCTTCCCCGCGTGGCGGGGTATCCGAGTCTGCGAATGACTTCCGCGGACGTTACCAAATGGTCCTCCGGTTTTTGCAATTATATTGCAAATGCAAGAATGTTGCAATAAGGCGGATCTATCGGGTCGAAGGCGAATTCGGCGGTGTCGGGACGGTCCGGTGCGAATCTCCGCTTCCCCGCATCGCATCCAAATCAAAACGGCGAAAAGGGAGGAACCCGTGAAGAAGATACTCTCGGTTGCGTTGGCGGGAACGGTCCTGTTGTTCGCCATGTATCATATCCCGGTGAGCGAACCGCTTACCTCTTTCGCATCATCCTCGAGCCAGATCTATATACACGGGACTCCCGTGTGTGTGACACAGCAGGGGGAGGATATTGTGGCCCAGGTCGGGGAGTGCGGTGTTCCCCAGCTTTCCCCGGATGCCGACTCCCTGGAGAGGCTTCCGTTCCATGGCCACCGGGGTCTGAATCTGCCGCCGGGACATCCTCCGATCGACCAGGAGATTGTCCCCGACGAGAATCGGCGCGTTCTGATCTGAACCGGAACAAGGGACATGCCTGCGAACGACGAGGGGGCCTTTCGGCCCCCATTTTTGCGCCCGTCTTTCCCGCCAGGAACAATCAGAACTTGTAGATCATCCGGAAGGTCGTCCGACTTCCCTGCGGCCGGTTCTCGACCGAGGACTCGATTGCGGTTTTCAGCGCGAACACGAAGCCGTTCTTCGTGATCCAGTGGATGGCGGGTCCGATGGCGAACACCTGCTCCTTGCGGTCAGGCACGTTGTCCCCATTGAACTCCGTATCCGTCAACTGCTTGAGGTAGTAGCCCACGGCGGCCAGCCTCAGGTTCTTGACCACTTCGTACTCAAGGGAATAATTGAAGTGAAAAACCTGACCGGGCTGGACCTCGGTGATCCCCATGCCCTGCAGGACTTCCCACGGGTCGTCGTTCGTCGTGTTGTAGGTGTAATGGATCCGCCAGGAGGTCGACAGCTGCGGAGTGAGGAACCAGGTGAACGCATAGTACGGCTCGATCGACCAGAGGTTCGAGCCCGGGTTGATGGTGTATTTCTTGTCGTAGTGCCCTGTGGGAACGAAGATGTCTAGCTCGAATCGGTGCAGGAAAGGCCGCCCGAGCAATTTGTGGGGAAACCACTGGATGAAGGGCCCGATAATGACATCCCCCACTGGCCCCGGATTCGCGGAAATTGGAGGTCCCCCGGAACCGAAGGTTCCACTGGCGGTCAGCGATCCGATGGGCAACAGGAAGTCAATGCCGAGGTTCCCTCCAAGGACGGTGGTCTTCGAGATGTGCGCCACCTGGTTCATCGAGAGGACGAATCCGTTACGCGGATCCCCTGAGATGTTTTTGCCATCATGGTCCTTGAACTCGTCCGACTGGTAGATCTGCACATACTCGAAGAAGTACGTTCCCGGCCCCGGGACCGCTCCGTCGAGAACGTTTGTAAGACCGAAATTCAGGAGCGGTTGGTCGAATCCCTGGGCCGGAGCGCCAGAGATCCCCGTAAAGACGACGGCAACCAGCAAGACGATCCATCCCCGTTTCATCATTCCCCCTCCTTGCATATCGTTATGCCCTTGTACCGGCTTCCCAATACATATCCGCGGAGTCTCCCGCCCGTCAACCTTTTCTTTATCCGGATGCGTGTTTTCCCCTGCTACAATAGGGCGCGATGAAAGGAGGGACATTGGCTTTCTACACGGACCTGAGTGACGTCTACGATGCGCTCTTTCCGGTCTCCGACGCCCAGCGTGCCCTCTTCGACCGGCTCCTCGCGTCGGGCCGTGTCCGCCGCGTCGCCGATGCCGGCTGCGGCTCGGGGGCGCAGCTTCTCCCGTTCGCCGCCGCGGGGGCGGAGTGCCTGGGCTTCGATCCCGATCCGGCCCTGGTCGCCCGGGCAGGGGCGAAGCTTGCCCCGTTTCCCGGGGCGCGCGTGGAGACCGGCGGGTTTGCGGACGTCGCCCGCATCGTCTCTCCGCCGGTCGACCTCATCCTTTGCCTGGGCAATTCGCTGGTCCACGTGACGCAGGAGGAGGCGGCCCGCTTTCTCCGGGGCGCCGCCGGGGCGATCACGGGCGGAGGGGAGATTCTTCTCCAGATTCTCAACTACGAGCGTCTGCTTCTCGGGAAGGTCACGGCGCTTCCCCTCATGCAGGCGGAGGAGGGAGCGATCGAATTCCGCCGGGGCTACGTGTGGGAGGGGAACCGGAAGGTGCGGTTCCAGACGGTGCTCCGGATTTCCGATGAAAGCCAGCCCCGGATCGTGAGGAACGACATTCCCCTGTACCCGATCTACCCCGATGAACTGTGGGAAATGCTGGAGAGGGCCGGCTTCTCCGGGATCCGGTTTTTCGGGGATTTTGCCGAGTCGGATTTTTCGCCGGAATCGGATGCCCTCGTGTGCCGGGCGGGGAAAAGGTGACATGGATTTCTCCCGGGTGATTGCGGCGCGGCGGAGCCTGCGTGCATTCTCGGACAGGCCCGTGGAGCCGGAGAAGATCGAGCGGATGATCGAAGCGGCCCGCTGGTCCCCTTCTTGCGCGAACCGGCAGCCGTGGCGGTTCGTG
>Ga0224512_10002516_pt1 | contig 16756 bp, 6 predicted proteins | sample SF_May12_sed_USG_4_FD_169103 | JGI IMG/M metagenome (GOLD analysis project Ga0224512, IMG submission 169103) | Sediment microbial communities from San Francisco Bay, California, United States - SF_May12_sed_USGS_13 | ecosystem: Environmental > Aquatic > Marine > Sediment | place: USA: California...
GCCATGTCCGGGACGAGGAAATGAAGCCGAGCACGAAGATGGGGGACCGTCCCGACCGGGTCCTCCAGCACAGGGGAGATTACATCGTCCTGCACCAGGTAGACGGGCGCCTTGACCCCGGCTCGTGCTTCCGGTGCCACGGAAACAAGAACGACGCGAAATGCCGGGCCTGCCACCGGTAAGGCCCCGTGCTCTTTGGCAGATCCCGGTTATCATCGTCGCCGCCCTTTCCGCGGGCGGCTGCTCCACGAGCAGCACGAGCAACACGACGTCGGGGCTCTCCTTGGTCGGCTAGCAGGGGGTCCACCCGGTAGACTTTCCTGGCGACCCATCCGGGGTTCGCGGTTTCCTCCGGCGACTAGTGCAGGACCTGCCACGGGGAGAACCACGACGGCGAGAATCGGTTGTCCGAAAAGAAAGCCCCCGGAGGGGTCCAAATCCGAAAAATGAAATTTCGAGGCAAGGCGATTACATTCCAGTAATCATCCTTCGCCATAATAGTAATAAGACGTCGTTTTTTTTAGGCTTATTGTCCCATAAATATGGCATATACCTTGCGGGCAATTGGTTCTCTTTAAGAAAACGATGGCGAGATGGAACGGGGGACCCGACATCTTGCCGCCCCGGGGGAGATACATGTTCCGTTTGAATGATTCCGGAGGGCTAAGGGGAGCAGGAAAGAGGGGATGGAGTAACCCCTTGCCCCCGTGGGCGATCCTTTTCGGGATATTCGTAGGCTTGGTATTCGGCGGTTGCTCGTCCGGCCCCACGGTATCCAGCCTCGGCTTCCTTAACGCCCAGGGGGACCACCCCGAGGGATGGGTTACCTCCCATCCGGCCTTTGCGCTTCCCGACGGCAGCGACTGCACGGAGTGCCACGGGTCCGTAACGGACCCGGCGCAGTCCGGCGGGATCGCCAACGTTTCCTGCTTCATCGCCTCGCGGAACGGGGTAGGGTGCCATGCGAGCGGCCCGACCTTCCAATCGCTGAACATGCTGAACGAGGCAGGCGGCAACTTCCCCGGGACCGCTTTAACAGACAACGAGCCGTTCCCCACGGCGTTCCACCCCACAGGGTGGGCGAATCCCGATGCGCACGGAGCATCGGATACGGGAAATGCGGAAGCATGCGCGCACTGCCACTTGGGCGGCGGATCGGTTGTCATAACCCCGCCGTCACCTGTCCCGGCCGAGATCACCCCGGGGTGCTTCAACAACACGCTGTGCCACGGATAGAGCCATGACGGCGAGTATTGGTAAGGAGGGGAGATCCATGTTCCGTTTGAAGGATTCCGGAGGGCTAAGGGGAGCAGGAAAGAGGGGATGGAGTAACCCCTTGCCCCCGTGGGCGATCCTCTTCGGGATATTCGTGGCCGTCCTATCCGGCGGGTGCTCGTCCGGCCCCACCTCTACTTCGTCATTCAGCCTTGTAAATGCACAGGGGAGCCATCCCGCGAACTTCCTCTCGACCCATCAGGTCTTTGTCGGTTCCGCGGCGAGCGAGTGCAGGGAGTGCCACGGGGACGACTTGCGCGGGGGGATCGCGAACATCTCCTGTTTCACCGCCTCCTGCCACCACGGGACGGTCCCGGGGTGGGCATCCTCCGGATCCCACGGGGCGGCGGCCAAGCGGGCCCCAGGGAACGGGGGATTCGTCTCCTGCCAGATCTGCCACGCCTCCGATTTCACCGGGGACGGTTCGCTCGTCTCCTGCCTGAACAATGCCGCGTGCCACGGCGCGGGGGTGCAGTCTCCCCACCCGCAGCAACCGTGGCGCGCCTCGTCGGGCCCCACCCATACGGATACGGTTCCGGCGAACGCCCCCGTTTGCGCGGTTTGCCATTTCCCCGGGTCGGCGAACAATCCGGCGAATCATCCGGCGACTCCCGCGCCGCCGGGGACCGCCCCCGGCTGCTTCAACAACACGCTTTGTCATGGGCAGTCCGCCGCCCCCCATGCCCTAGGACCCGACTGGCTCGATCCCGCCGTCGGAGGGGCGAGTTTCCACGGTCTGACCGCGAAGCAGGACCTGGCCTACTGCCAGTCCTGCCACGGGACGCCGGGCTCCATCCAGTTCAACGGGGGGGCCGCCTCCACCTCCTGCTCCACGAGCGGATGCCACGCGGCCGCGAAGGCGCACCCGGTTCCCTGGTACCAGGCTCCGCAATCGTTCCCCGGGTACGTGGCTTCCCACAGGAACTCCGGGAACCGGGCCGTGGCCTGCGCCCTCTGCCACGACGTGACCCAGGGGAGGACGGCGCCCGATCCGGCGGCGCCGAGCTGCTTCAGCGCCACCCATAACGGGATCAACTGCCACGTCAACGGGCCGGGGAACCCGAACCACAACGTCCCCTTCCAGGGCACGACGCACACCTCGGTGGGCTCCACGGGATTTGATACCAACTGCGCAAACTGCCACGCCGAGACGGGAAGCTCGCCGCTGGCCGCGGCGCCGCTGTGCACGGTGTGCCACCAGGCGGGCTCTCCCCTGACGCTGGCGAACTGCACCTCCTGCCACGCGAAGCCGCCGGCGGGGAGCGCCTACCCGGACATCGCCAACAGCCACTCCACCCATGACGCGCTGGCGGGGGTGACGAATACCTGCACGGCCTGCCACACCGGCATCGAATCCGGAACGCTTGCCCACTACAACCGGGCGAACGCCCGTCCGGGAATGGATGCCCTCCGGACCCCGCCCGGCGATGCCGCCATCTCCTCCACCTACAACGCCAAGGGCGGATCGGCCTCCTTCAGCAGCGCCGCCTTCACCTGCGCAAATACGAGCTGCCACGGCGGGATCACGACTCCCCGGTGGGACACCGGAACGATCTCCTCGAACACGAACGCCGGCTGCCTGGCCTGCCATACCCTGGGCACGGCACTGGGGACGCCCCAGAACAACAGCCCCTACTCCGGGCTGCACTCGTTCCATCTCGGAACGACCGTCAACGCCCTCTGCACGGAGTGCCACGACATGGCGAACGGAAGCGCAGGGGCGACGAACCACTTCGCATCCCTGAACACCCCGCAGATGGAGGGGCCGGCGAACCTGACGGTCACATTCCCGGGACTGTCCGGGGCGACCTACGACTCCGGGGCCCAGACCTGCGCACTCACCTGCCACACCCATTCCCATACCGCCTCCCCCTGGTCGGGCGGAGCGGATCACTCCGTCCCGTTCCTGGAAACGGCGCACACCAACGTGTCGGGGCCCTTTTCCTCGACGACCTGCGACGCCTGCCACTTCGAGACGGGAGCCACCGACAAGCTCGGTCCGACCTGCACGGTCTGCCACCAGGCCGGTTCTCCGCTGACGCTTGCCAGCTGCACCTCCTGCCACGCGAAGCCGCCGGCGGGGAGTACCTACCCGGACATCGCGGGACGGCACGACACGCACAACTTGCTGACGGGTGTGGCGAACGTCTGCACCACCTGCCACAACGGTCTGGACACGGGAACGCAGGCGCACTACGACCGGGCGAACGCGCGTCCGGGGATGAACGCGCTGCGGGTCGCCCCGGGCGACGCGGCGTTTCTGTCCGCCTACAACGCGAAGGCGGGGGCGGCCTCGTTCAACAGCACCGCCCTGACCTGCGCGAACGTGAGCTGCCACGGGGGACTGCTGGCGCCGAACTGGCGGACGGGGACGATCAATTCGGGGGTTGACGCCGGTTGCCGGCAGTGCCATGCCCTGGGCACGGCGTTGGGGACGCCGGAGAACAACAGCCCCTACTCCGGGCTGCATTCGTTCCATCTCGGAACGACCGTCAGCGCCCTCTGCACGGAGTGCCACGACATGGCGAACGGTTCGAGCGGCGCCCTGAACCACTTCACGTCGCTTACCACCCCGCAGATGGAGGGGCCGGCGAACCAGACGGTCACCTTCCCGGGGCTGTCCGGGGCGACCTACGACGCCGGGCTCCAGACCTGCGCGCTCACCTGCCACGGGCATCTCCATAGCGCCTCCTCCTGGGAGGGGGGCGCGAACCACTCCGTCCCGTTCCTGGACGCGTCGCACACCAACGTGTCGTCGGGAACCTTCTCGTCGACCTGCGGCGCCTGCCACAACGAGACCGGAAGCACCGACAAGTTCGGTCCGACCTGCACGGTCTGCCACCAGGCCGGCTCTCCGCTGACGCTTGCCAGCTGCACCTCCTGTCACGCGGATCCGCCGTCGGGGACGGCCTACCCGGACATCGCAAGGAAACATGCCAAACATAACGCGCTGGCGGGTGTGACGAACGTCTGCGCCGCCTGCCACAACGGTCTCGATTCGGGAACGCAGGCGCACTATGACCGGGCGAACGCGCGTCCGGGGCTGGATGCGCTGCGGGTCGCGCCGGGGGATGTGTCGTTCGCAGCCGTCTACGACGACAAACCCGCAGGAGGGCCCACCTTCAGCAGCACGGGCCTGACCTGCTCGAAGGTGAGCTGCCACGGCGGGCAGACGATCAACTGGGATACGGGTTCGATCAACGTGAATACCGACGCCGGCTGCGCGCAGTGCCACCGGAGAAGTTCGGATTCGGATCAATGGAACAGCCAATTCTCCGGCGAGCACAATAAGCACAGACCTTACGGATGCACCGAATGCCACGATATGACCCTGGCGACACCCGGTGCGCAGAATCACTTTGCCTATTTGGGCACGACGACGATGGAAGGGCCGGCGAGCGACACGTTCCGGAATTCCACCGGGTCGGTGGTATATACGCCCGCGACCGGAAGATGTTCGGGATCCTGTCACAGCAAGAACCACAACAACGAAAACTGGTAGCAACAGGGGGCGCCTTTCCGGGCGCCCCCCGTTCCCTCTTCGATCGCAGGGACAAGATGACCGGACGGTAAGCAGTTACCCGACCCCTTGCGCTGGTTCGGCCGCCCCGGCGGGATTCCCGCCGGGGCGGCTTTCTTTTCGCGATTGACAGCCAGGAGCGCCCCGCATGGGGAGGTCGGATTTTGAAAGGGATCTTCCGCAGGGGTCCAAATCTGAAAAACGGAATTTCGAGGGAATGGGATTACATTATTATAATCATCCTTCGCCACGCCACTCATAAAGCATCGTTATCATTAAGTTAATTGTCCCACAAGCATGGCCCATACCTTGCAAGCAATTGGTTCTATTAAGAAAAAGATGGCGAGATGGGATGGGGGCCCCGACATCTTGCCGTCCCGGGTGGAGAACCATGTTCCGTTTGAAGGATTCCGGAGGGCTAAGGAGAGCAGGAAAAAGGGGATGGAGTAAACCTCTGCCCCCGTGGGCGATCCTCTTCGGGATATTCGTGGCCGTCCTATCCGGCGGGTGCTCGTCCGGCCCCACCAATACTTCGTCATTCAGCCTCGTAAATGCACAGGGGAGCCATCCCGCGAACTTCCTCTCGACCCATCCGGGCTTTGTCGGTTCCGCGGCGAGCGAGTGCAGGCAGTGCCACGGGGACAATCTGACCGGGGGGATCGCGAACATCTCCTGTTTCACCGCCTCCTGCCACCACGGGACGGTCCCGGGGTGGGCTACCCCCGCGGTCCACGGGGCTTTGGCCAAGGGGGCGCCCGACGGCAGCTCGGGCTTCAATGCCTGCCAGATCTGCCACGCCTCCAATTTCACCGGCGACGGGTCGCAAGTCTCCTGCCTCAACAACCCGGCAGGTCAATCCTGTCATGGCAGCGGGGCAGGTCCGTTTCCACCGCATCCTGCGGCACCGTGGACTCGTAGTGGAGGATCAGAAACGACGCACACGGATACGGTTCCGCAGAATGCGTCGGTATGCGCTCTGTGCCACCTGGGAGGGGGCAGCGTAGTGGTTACTCCTCCGACTCCGCCCCCCGCAGGAAGCAATCCGGGGTGCTTCAACAACACCCTTTGCCACGACCAGAGGAACGCTCCCCACGCCATCGATACCGCCTGGCTCGATCCCGCCGTCGGCGGTGCGAATTTCCACGGCCTGACCGCGAAACAGGACCTCGCGTTCTGCCAGACGTGCCACGGAACGCCGGGAACGACGCAGTTTGACGGTGGCGCCGTGCCGACCTCCTGCTCGGCTTCTACCTGCCATCCTGCCGCCAAGGCCCATCCCATCCCCTGGTTCGAGGCGCCTCAGCCGTTCCCGAGTTATGTCGCCTCCCACCGGGACTCCGGGAACCGGGACGTGGCGTGCGCAATATGCCACAAGGTGGATGGCCCCGGCGCCGGTCCGGACCCGGCGGCACCGAGCTGCTTCACCAATTCCCGAAACGGGACATCCTGCCACGCAAATGGTCCGGGCAATGCTCCTCATCCTACCGATCAATTCCTGGATCACCCCAGCGTGACGCAGGCCACCTTCACGGATCCGTATCCTGCGGGATGTTCCGCCTGCCACGCGGTCTCGGGGACTTCTCCGCTTTCTGCGGCGCCGACCTGCACGACCTGCCACGGGGAGGGATGGACAGGGAGCATCGCGGGGACGTCGCCGCTGACCAACCTGAACTGCACCTCCTGCCACGACGGTCCGTCTACGGGGCCTACGGGGACCACCTACCCGAACGCCGCAGGGGGGCACTCCGGCCACGTCAATCTGGACAGCGCCGGGACCCCCGTCGACTGCGACACGTGCCACACGGGGCTGGGGTCGGGAAGCACCGGCCACTACGACCGGGCGAACGCCCGGACGGGTAAGGACGCCCTGCGGGTGCCGCCGGGCGATACGGCGTTCGGCGCCACGTACATCGCGAAATCGGCCGCCCTGCCGTTCATCAACACGGACCTGACCTGCGAAGGGATCAGCTGCCATGGGGGGCAGACGACGCCGAACTGGCAGACCGGGACGATCGATGTCGATTTCGACTCCGGCCCGGGCGTCACGCCGGCCTCCGGGTGCCGCCAGTGCCACGTCCTGGGGACGGCGCAGGGGGTCCCCGAGCACAACAGCCCGTATTCGGGGCTGCACCAGACGCACCTCGAGCAGATCTCGTCCTCCACGGGCGGGAACGCGCTCTGCACGGAGTGCCACGACATGGCCAACGGCACGACGGGGGCGAACAATCACTTCCGGTTCCTCTCGACCCTGGACCTCCTGGAGGGTCCCGCGTCCGACACGGTCACCTTCCCGGGTCTGTCCGGGGCGACCTACAATGCCGGGTCCCAGAACTGCACCCTTACCTGTCACGGGACGAACCATGACAACTTCTCCTGGACGGGCGGGTCGAACCACGCCATCCCGTTCCTTGACCCGCGGCACACGACGATGAATGCGATAAACTTCCCCGGGGATTGCGGAGTCTGTCACAGCGTGAGCCCCGCCTCGCCCTCCTCGTCGCCGCCCACCTGTCAGACCTGCCACCAGGCGGACTCCCCGCTGATCGCCACGAGCTGCAACTCCTGCCACGCCAGTCCACCGGACAGCGTCCCGACGGCGGCCTACCCGAACGTGGAGGGGGGGCACACCGAGCACGACGCGCTGGGAGGGGTGACGGGGAACTGCTCCGCCTGCCACACCGGGCTTTTGAACGGCTCGTTGGCGCACTACAACCGGGCCAACGCCCGGACGGGTCAGAACGCTCTGCGGGTGCCGCCGGGGGACGTCAGCATCCCGTCCACCTATTTCGCCAAACCTTCGGGCGCCGTGGCCTCGTTCACCACGGCCTTCACCTGCTCGAACGTGAGCTGCCACGGCGGGATCCTGACTCCCCGCTGGGATACGGGGACGATCAACGTCAATTTCGACTCCGGCCCCGGCGTCACGCCGGCCTCCGGGTGCCGGCAGTGCCACACCCTGGGGACGGCTTTTGGAACCCCCCAGAACAACAGCGCCTGGTCCGGCCTCCACCAGAAGCACCTCCAGGGGATCTCCGGCCGCCCGGGAGGGAATGCGCTCTGCACGGAGTGCCACGACATGACCCTACCGACGACCGGGGCGCAGAATCACTTCACGTACCTGGACACGGCGGTGATGGAGGGTCCGGCAGGACAGACCGTTCGGCCGGACGACAAAAGTGCGGCGGTTCCGGCGGGGACCTACACCGTGTCGACCAAAACCTGCACGGGGACCTGCCACACGCAGAGCCACAGCGGGTGGCTGTGGGAAGGCCCCGCAGCGTCCCATGCCCTGGGCTCGGCCTGGGCCGACCCGACGGTGGGCGGTTCGTCCTTCCACGGGACGCAGGCCAAGCAGGACCTTCCCTCCTGCCAGACCTGCCACGGGACGCCGGGGACGACCGGCTTCGGGGGAGGCTCCGCGGTGACCTCCTGCGCGGCTTCCGGCTGTCACCCGAACGCCAGGGCGCACCCGACCGACTGGCAAGGGGAGCGGACGATCGGCACGGCGACGATCACCCACCGGAGTGCGACCGACCCGTCGAACCTGGCGGGTCAATGCGCGCTTTGCCACAAGGTCGACGCCGCGGGGAGCGGCCCCCTGGCTGGTGCCCCGAGCTGTTTCTCCGCGAGTTTCACGAACGCGAACGGGCAGAACCGGGGATGCCACTCCGGCGGCCCAGGCTCGGCGAACCACCCGGTGCCCCCGGATCCCAATCTGGAGACCTCGCATCTCCAGGCGACGCAGACCACATTTACCGCCGACTGCTCGAGCTGCCACTCCGACACGGGGACTTCCCCGGTGTCAACCGCGCCCAATTGCGTTACGTGCCACACGAACTTCGCCTCCTCGAATCCTCTGACCACGAAGAACTGCACCTCGTGCCACGGCGATCCGCCGACGGGGACCACCACCTATCCGAACATCGAGGGGGGCCACGCGGAGCACAACGCGCTGACGGGAGTGACGGGCGTGTGCAGCGCCTGCCACAACGGGTTGGACCCCGGCAATGGCGCTTCCGCCCAGCAGGCGCATTACGCAGGGGCGAAATCGAAGACGTCCCCGGGCGACGCGGCGTTTCTGTCCACGTACAACGCGAAGTCCGGCGCGGCGTCGTTCAACAGCACCGCCCTTACCTGCGCGAACGTGAGCTGCCACGGCGGCCTGCCGGCGCCGAACTGGCGGACGGGGACGATCAACGTGAACTCCAACACCGGGTGCCTTGCGTGCCACGCCCTGGGCACGGCGCAGGGGACGCCCGAGAACAACAGCCCCTATTCCGGGCTGCATTCGTCCCATCTCGGATCGACCATCAGTGCGCTCTGCACGGAGTGCCACGACATGGCGAACGGGACCGCGGGTGCGTCGAACCACTTCACGTCCCTCAACACCCCGCAGATGGAGGGCCCGGCAAACCAGACGGTCACCTTCCCGGGCCTGTCCGGGGCGACCTACAACGCCGGGTCCCAGAACTGCACCGTTACCTGCCACGGGACGTCCCACACCGACTTCTCCTGGTCCGGGGGAACAAGCCACTCCGTCCCGTATCTGAACACGGCGCACACCGGCGTGTCGTCGGGGACCTTCTCGTCGACCTGCAGCGCCTGCCATTTCGAGACGGGGAGCACGACCAAGAGCGGTCCGACCTGCACGGTCTGCCACCAGTCCGGTTCTCCCCTGACGTCTGCGAACTGCTCCTCCTGTCACGCCGATCCGCCTGCGGGATCGACGTACCCGAACATCGCGGGGACGCATGCCGGGCATAACGCGCTGACGGGGGTGACGAACGTCTGCACCACCTGCCACAACGGGCTGGACACGGGCAGCCAGGCGCACTACGACCGGGCGAACGCGCGGCCGGGGATGGATGCGCTGCGGGTCGCTCCGGGCGACGCGGCGTTCCTGTCCACGTACAACGCGAAGTCCGGCGCGGCGTCCTTCAACAGCACCGCCCTGACGTGCGCGAACGTGAGCTGCCACGGCGGTCTGCCGGCGCCGAACTGGCAAACGGGGACGATCAACGTGAACTCCAACGCCGGGTGCCTTGCGTGCCACACCCTGGGCACGGCGCAGGGGACGCCCGAGAACAACAGTCTCTTCTCGGGCCGTCACGCGAAGCATCTGACCGGCCTGGGGAGCAACGGGAACGCGGTCTGCACGGAGTGCCACGACATGGCGAACGGGACCGCGGGTGCATCGAACCACTTCACGTCCCTCAACACCCCGCAGATGGAGGGCAACGCAGGCCTGACCATCGAGCCCCTGGGTGCGGCCGCCAACTACAACGCCTCGAACCAGAGCTGCACGGTCACCTGCCATACGCAGAGCCACAGCGGGTGGCGGTGGGAAGGCTCCGCAGCCAACCATTCCCTGGGTTCGGCCTGGATCGACCCGGCGCCGGGTTTCCACGGGCTTTCGGCCAAGAGCGACCTGACCGATTGCCAGTCGTGCCACAGCCAGTCCGGCACGATCGCGTTCGACGGGGGCTCCGCGACGACCTCGTGCGCGGGCTGCCACCCGGATGCCAGGGCCCATCCCATCCCCTGGAACCAAGCTCCCCAGACCGGATTTCCGCCCTACACGGCTTCTCACCGCAACTCCGGTAACCAGGCCGTGGCCTGCGCGGTCTGCCACAAGGTGGACGGGCCCGGGGCAGGACCCGACGCGGGAGCCCCGAGCTGCTTCTCCGACACTTTCAATGGCGTCACCTGCCACTCGGGAGGCCCGGGTGGAGCGAACCACAGCGTTCCCAACCTGGACACCTCGCATTTTCAGGCGAGCAACTTCGGCAACTGCTCGAGCTGCCACTCCGACACGGGGACTTCCCCGGTGTCAACCGCACCCAATTGCGTTTCGTGCCACACGAACTTCGCTTCTTCGAACCCCCTGACCACGAAGAACTGCACCTCGTGCCACGCCGATCCCCCGACGGGGACCGGGACCACCCCCTATCCGAACATCGAGCGGGCCCACTCGGAGCACAACGCGCTGCCGGAAGTCACGGGGGTGTGCAGCGCCTGCCATGACGGCCTGGACCCCGGCACCGGCGCTTCTGCCCAGCTGGCGCATTACACGCGGGCGAAATCGAAGACGTCCCCGGGCGACGTGGCGATCCTTGCCACCTACAACGCGAAAAACGCGACGGCGTCCTTTGGATCCATGAGCTGCTCCAACGTGAGCTGCCACGGCGGGCAGACGATCAACTGGGATACGGGTTCGATCAACGTGAATACCGACGCCGGCTGCAACCAGTGCCACCGGAGAAGGTCGCAGTCGGATCAATGGAATAGCCCCTTCTCCGGCGAGCACGGCCGCGAGCCCCACGTGAACGCCGGCTGCACCGCCTGCCACAACACGACGAAACTCGCCAACCCGGCCGAGGGCGCGCATTTCCTCAATCTGAGCACGACGGCGATGGAGGTGCGCGGATCCGTGACGATCGGCGGGGGCACCACGGATGTGACGACCTACAGTCCGGGAAGCACCGTCGGAAACGGAAGCTGCTCCCCGAGGTCCGGGGCGGGTTGCCACGGGACGGAAAACTGGTAGCGGACGCGGGCCGTCCTTCCGTCCGGGTTCCGGAGGGGCGGGGCGGACGGTAAGCAGAAACGAAAGGGACGACGCACGGGAGCGGCCCGGTTTTCGCCGGGCCGATCTTTTCGTTTGGTATAGTGGGCGGAGAAATGCTGAAGCGGAAGGGACGTTAGCGGCCCATAATTGCCAGAGGGAGGTTCCGCCGACAGATTATTGCCAACTGCAAATCGTCACCCCTCACGCCTATTGACAATGGTCCCCGGTTCGGTATCGTTAATTCGAAAACAAAATCACCCCGAGTTTAGTCAGGAATCGTTGGTTATTACTAAACGGAGTGTTCCAGCGATTTTACACAGATTGAGTAAATATTGACTAAATATTGACCAAATATTGGCAAAAAATGACCCCGTCAACGCGTCGATATCTGGCGAATCATCGTCTTATAATTTAATAACACATTGTAATATAAATGAATTTACGGGTGGTCCTTTTATTGGGGTATTAGGGGTATTGCGGAATGATATTTGTATTAAATGTATGCGATATGCCGCGCCTGCCACCGATTAAGGAGGGGAGTCATGCCGACGGCGAATAATACCCGTGCCCTTTGGATGGTCTTGGTCATCGTCGTCGCCGCCCTTTCCGCAGGCGGCTGCTCCACGAGCGACACGAGCAACACGCCGGGGATCTCCTTGATCAGCCAGCAGGGGGCCCATCCTGCCGACTTCCTTGTGATCCATCCGGGATACGCTGTTGCCGATACAAACCAGTGCACGGCGTGTCACGGAGACAATCTAAACGGAGGGATTTCGAATACCTCCTGCTTCACCGCCGCGTGCCACCACGGGACGAAGACCGGCTGGGTAGCATTCCCGCCGGGACCGCCCCAGGGCCACGGGACGTCCGCGAAGAAGAGGCCGGGCAGTTCCGGCTTCGTCTCCTGCCAGATCTGCCACGGGAACGACTTCCTGGGAGGGGCCGTGCAGGTGGCCTGCCTGAACGCCCTCTGCCACGGTGGGAACTCGCCCCACCCGGCGCTGTGGGGCACCGGGGACACCTACGTCCACATGACTACCGACGAGGCGAACACGTCCGTGTGCGCCCAGTGCCACCTCAACGGAAACAACTCGCCGATCGGGCCGCCGTCTCCCCCAGCGGCTCCCGGCACCCCGCCGGGCTGCTTCAACAATACGTTATGTCACGGCGGAAATCCGCTTCCGCACCCGTTGGGCAGTGCCTGGGTAGCGACCTCCCCTGCGGCCCAGCCCCACGGGAACGATGCGAAGGCGACGCCTTCGGGTTCGGCGGGTTTTGCCTTCTGCCGAACGTGCCACGGGACGTCGGACGGGAACTTCAACGGCGGCATCGCGCAGGTCCCCTGCCTGAACGCCCTCTGCCACGGGGGCACGGGGAACTCCCCGCACCCCGCGCAATGGTTTCAAGGGGATTCGTACGAGCACATTACCACGGACGTGGGAAACGCCTCGGAGTGCGCGTTCTGCCACTTCGACGAGCCGAATGCGGGGAACCATACTCCGACACCTCCTCCGGTGGGAAGCAATCCGGGGTGTTTCAACGGCACCCTGTGTCACGGGGCAGGATTCTCAGTGCACCCGGCAGGATGGTTTGTCCGACCCCCCGGGCCCCAGCCGCACGGTCAATCGGCGAAAGCGGCCCCTTCGAATCCGGCGGCGGGATTTGCCTTTTGCCGGATATGCCACGGCACGACGGACGGGAACTTCAACGGCGGCAGCGTGCAGTTTTCCTGCCAGATCGCCGCGTGCCACGGAGGATCGGGAAATTCGCCGCACGCCTCGCAATGGCGGGAGGACGGGGGCACGTACTCGCACACCTCGACGAACACAGGAAACGCGCCGGAGTGCGGCTTCTGTCACTACGGGGAGTCCGGCGGCGGGAATCATCCTCCGACGCCTCCCCCCGCGGGAAGCGGGTGCTTCAACGACACCCTGTGCCACGGGTAATTAGGAAGTACGGGATCAACCCTCGAATTTCGGAAGCGGGAGGAACATCAGGCATGCGCACAGTGAACCATCTCCGGGCCTTGCGCCTGCTCTTCTGCGTGGTTTGCGCTGTTCTTTTCCTTGGAGGATGCTCGAGCAGCAGCGACGACATGACGTTACGCTTTTCCCCCGGCCCCGGGGGAGGCACCCACCCGGTCGACTGGCTCTCCATCCACCCGGGTTTTGCCGTATCGGACGTCGGCGCGTGCACGACGTGCCACGGGGACGACCTCGCCGGGGGGATTTCGAATACCTCTTGCTTTACTGCGGCCTGCCACCACGGGACGGCCCCGGGGTGGGAAACCCCCGCGGTCCACGGGGCATCGGCCAAGGCGTCCGTCAGCTCGGGTTTCAAGGCCTGCCAGATCTGCCATGCGGCCTCCTTCACCGGCGGCGGGTCGCAGGTCTCCTGCCTGAACAACGTTGCGTGCCACGGGGCCGAGGTCCAGTCTCCCCACCCGGCGAGCTGGCGCACCGGGGACACCTATGTCCATACGACCGTTGCGGAGGGGAACGCGTCCGTGTGCGCCTTCTGCCATACGGGGGGCGCGAACTCCCCGATCGCGCCGCCGGATCCGCCGGCGCCTGGCGGGACCCCGCCCGGATGCTTCAACAGTACCCTGTGCCATGGAGCGGGCGGAGCACCGCACCCGGTGGGGGGCACCTGGGTGACCGCTCCCCCCGCGGCCCAGCCACACGGGAACGATGCGAAGGCTGTGCCGGGGGCGACCACGGGGTTTAACTACTGCCAGATCTGCCACGGGACCGGGACGGACTTCGCGGGCGGCTCATCGGGGCACTCCTGCTACCCGTGTCACGGGGCGAGCGCTCCCCACCCGGCGAGCTGGCGCACCGGGGACACCTATGTCCATACGACCGTTGCGGAGGGGAACGCGTCCGTGTGCGCCTTCTGCCATACGGGGGGCGCGAACTCCCCGATCGCGCCGCCGGATCCGCCGGCGCCTGGCGGGACCCCGCCCGGATGCTTCAACAGTACCCTGTGCCATGGAGCGGGCGGAGCACCGCACCCGGTGGGGGGCACCTGGGTGACCGCTCCCCCCGCGGCCCAGCCACACGGGAACAATGCGAAGGCTGTGCCGGGGGCGACCACGGGGTTTAACTACTGCCAGATCTGCCACGGGAACGACTTCACCGGGGGAACCGGGACCACCTGCCTGAACAACAGCGCCTGCCACGGGACGGGGGTGCAGTCCCCGCACGCCTCGCAATGGCGCCCCGGGGACACCTACGTCCACACGACGACGGACGAAGGCAACGCCCCTGTCTGCGCCCTTTGCCACTACAACGAGCCGGGCGCCGGCGCTCACACGCCGACCCCGCCTCCTGCGGGCGTGACCGTCGGCTGCTTCAACAGCACCCTGTGCCACGGGGCGGGTGGTGTTCCGGCGGGAACACATGCAACGGGGTGGCTGGATTTCGACAACTCGGCCGCGTTCCATGGGTCGTTCGTGGGTCAGATCACGTGCGAAACGGCGGCGTGTCACCCGATTTCGGGACATCCGACCTGTACGACCTGCCATTTCGATAATCAGGGCAGCCGCGCCAACGCCTCCCTGGACCCATCGTTCGCCCACGACGGCAACGTGTTCAAGAACCACAGGGAGGAGTCCCTCGCGTCGGCTGCCGGGACGGTCTGCGAGAACTGCCACCAGACCAGCCGCACCTTCCGGGCGGGGGCGCCTCCATCCAGTTGCGGGCCATCGAGGAACCATCCCAACAATGAAGGATGCCACTATAATGGCGCTCTGCTCGACCCCGTCCTGACCAACCCGAGGTTTTAATAACCTCCTGCGAGGGGCGGCCCCTAGAATCTAGGGCCTCCCCTCATTCCGAGCGTCGTGACGAAACCTTCGCTACCACCGGGGCGTTTTTCATGGAGAAGGAAGGGTGCCGCCCTCCGCTTCGGACTGGACACTTTCCCGCGGAACCTTTGACAATGTCCACCGGTTCGGTATCGTGGAACCGATGGCCCATTGTGGAGCGACAGGCAAATAGCGCAGGAAAGAGAGTCTGTGGTGGTCCTGACACTGGAGTATCCCGTCCACACGCTTGACGGGAGGGAAATCCTCCCTTCGGGCGCCATCCTTTCGGAGGCCGTTCTCTCGGAAGTCGCCGCACGCGGGAAGGAAATCCTCTCCCCCACCCTTCCCATCATGGAGTTCGGCACGGTGCGCAGGGATCTTCTCGCCCTGACCGGGAGGGGGGTCTACCGCACGATCTTCGGCGGCGAAGCGGAGTACCTCGGCCTCATCCGCCTTTTGGAGATGACCCGGCTGCCCCTCCCCGTGCTCGAGTCCATCGAGTATTACAAGCGGCGCGATCCCTATACGTACCACCACATCCTCCTGGTGTTCGCCCTGTCGAGCCACCTCGCAAGGAATCTGCTGGACAACTTTGAGGAGATCCTTCAGGAGGCAACGGCGGGGCCTTTCCACGATTTCGGCAAGATCTGCGTTCCCCTGGAGATCCTGAAGAAGAAGACCACCCTTCGGAAATCCGAGCGGAAGGCCCTCGAACATCACACCCTGGCCGGGTTTGTCCTCCTGTCCTATTACCTTAAGGATCCCGGGATCCTGGCCGCCGTGATCGCCCGGGACCATCACGAACGCCTCGACGGCTCGGGGTACCCCCGGGGAATCCTCCTCTCCTCCCGTTTCGTGGAGATCGTGGCGGCCTGCGACGTGTACGACGCCCTCATCTCCCCCCGGCCGTACCGGGATTCCATCTACGACAACCGGACGGCCCTCGAGGTCATTACCGCGATGGCGGAGGAAGGGAAGATCGGCTGGGACGTCGTACAGGTCCTGGTTTCCCATCACCGGAAGGGGAAGCCGCGCCCGGAAGAGTGCACGGTTTCCGTCGAGAAGCGGGGGAAGCCCCCCGAGGGGAACCTGTACGGCATCTTCCTGGACGAGGACGATCCGGTCTAACCGCCGAGAATGGCTTTCAGCCCACGGACAAGGCGCCGGGTTCCCTCGAGAGCCGCCTCGCTGGGGAGATTCCCGTAGGAGATCCGGAGGTAGCACCCTTTCCCGAGCCCGAACGTTCCCCCGGGGATTACGGCGACCTTGTGCTCCCGGATCAGCCGCTCCGCGAGAGTCAGGGGGTCCATCGAGGTGCGGATCTTCACCAGAAAGTAGAACGCCCCCCGCGAGGGGGGGACCGTCAGCAGGTCGGGGAGACGCGAAAACGCGGCGAGCATCCTCTCCCGTACGCGGGCAAGGGCGGGAAGCCTGCGCCGGCAGTACCGGCGGCCTTCCTTCAGGGCTTCCAGGGCGACGGCCTGGGAGACGGCGGGGGCGCAGATGATCACCGTGTCCTGGATCTTCATCATGTCGTCGAAGAGATGCTCGGGGACCACGAGGAACCCCACGCGCCAGCTCGCCA
>Ga0224512_10002517_pt1 | contig 16750 bp, 19 predicted proteins | sample SF_May12_sed_USG_4_FD_169103 | JGI IMG/M metagenome (GOLD analysis project Ga0224512, IMG submission 169103) | Sediment microbial communities from San Francisco Bay, California, United States - SF_May12_sed_USGS_13 | ecosystem: Environmental > Aquatic > Marine > Sediment | place: USA...
GAATGAGGTGGCGCGCGGATTGTGCGGGTATGCCGAGATAACCTTGTGTTATCGACGCCCGCGGCGCCCTCCAGCCTGGCCATATAACCTCTTTTGTATGATTCACGGACGCAGCAAGAGCCGGGTGCTCGCACGCCTCGAAACGATCACTGCAAACGAAGGGCTGCAGGACATCCCGCGCGAGGTGCTGTTTAGTCGCCGACAATTCAAACAGCGCGGCGCTAGATATGTGGATGCCGGTCATGGCCATAAGGCCGCCGTCCGGAGAGTCTAAACCCATGCTGGATGAGCTCGACAAGCGAATCATCAACGAACTCCAGGGAGGCTTCCCGATTTGTGACGATCCCTTCGCTTTAGTGGCACGGCGGTTCGACATTGACGAGCAAATGTTAATATCAAACATCCGACGCCTGCTCGATCTCGGGATATTGTCACGCTTTGGCCCAATGTATCACGCGGAACGAATGGGAGGCGGGTTGACGCTATGTGCGATGGCGGTACCGGATGACAGGTTCGAAGAGGTCGCGCAGGCGGTCAATCAACACGCTGCGGTGGCCCACAACTATGAGCGTGAGCACGAACTAAACATGTGGTTTGTGCTGGCGACCGAAGACGCTTCTGAGATTGCGTCGGTGATTGCAGCGATAGAAGCGCAGACTGGTTGCAAAATTTACAATATGCCGAAAATCGAGGAGTTCTACGTGGGTCTTCATCTTGCGGTGTAAGAAGTCATCACTCAAATGTTTTACTGCAATGTTAACTGGAAATCTTAACTGGAGGTTGTTGTCATGCGAAATCTAGCCATTTCTATCGCGATTGTAATGATGAGTACAGCGGGAGCCGTACATGCTGCAGATCCAGAGGCAGGCAAAGCGAAGTCGATTACCTGTGTAGCCTGTCATGGGCAAACCGGCATCTCCGCCCAGCCCATCTATCCTAATCTTGCGGGACAACAAGAGCAGTACTTGGTAGCCGCGATAAAAGCATATAAGTCCGGGGATCGTAAGAATCCAATGATGCAACCGATGGTCGCCGCACTCTCCGATGAGGACATTGCGAACATCGCGGCATATTTTGCCGGCCAAGCCTGTAAATAGGAACGGCAATAGAGCCAAAGAGACGTTAGTCATGCCGGCGACCACCTCGTCTTCTGCCACAAGTTTAAGCGAACTGGATAGACGCATTGTGCTAGCCACCCAGGCTGGGCTGCCGCTGGATCCGCGGCCCTTCCACCGAGTTGCGCACATGATCGGCGCGTCGCCGGAATTGGTGGGAGCACGGCTCAAGGCGATGTTGGCGTCCGGACAGATTCGACGTATCGGGGTAGTGCCAAACCACTATCGGCTCGGTTACGTGGCCAACGGCATGACGGTTTGGGACGTACCGGATCGTTGCGTGGCCCGTTACGGTGAGAGAATTGGAGCCCTCGACTTTGTGAGCCACTGTTATCATCGGCCGCGCCATCGGCCAGTGTGGCCATACAATCTGTTCGCCATGGTACACGGCGAGAACCGTACGGTGGTCCGGGAGAAAGCAGCGGTGATCGCAAACATGCTAGGGAACGATTGTACGGATCACGACGTTCTGTTTAGCAAACGGATTTTGAAGAAAACCGGGTTGCGCCTCGGTCAACCACAAACGTCAAGTAGTAGGTACTAATATGTTTAGGGTGTCGCAATACATGCGCGAGTTGATCGATCCGACGCCGCTCGGTAGCACGCGTCAGCCGCCCGGGCCGGTGGTCATCTGGAATTTGATTCGCCGCTGTAACTTGACCTGCAAGCACTGCTACTCGATCTCTGCGCCGAAGGACTTCCCAGGAGAATTGTCGACCCAGGAAGTGTTCTCGGTCATGGATGACCTCAAGTTGTTCGGCGTGCCCGTATTGATCCTCTCGGGGGGCGAGCCACTGCTTCGGCCCGATCTCTTTGCGATCTCGAGGCGCGCGAAATCGATGGGTTTTTATGTCGGTCTGTCCACCAACGGCACCCTGATCGACACGGGGAACATCGATGCCATCGCCGATGTCGGCTATGACTACGTAGGTATAAGCATTGACGGCGTGCGAGACACCCACGATCGTTTTCGGCGCAAGCAAGGGGCATATGATGCGTCGATGCGCGGCGTTCGTTTGTGCGGCAATCGGGGAATCAAAGTGGGCCTGCGCTTTACCATGACCCAGGATAATGCCAAGGAGCTACCGCAGCTGCTGCAATTACTTGACGAAAAACACCTGGAGAAGTTTTACCTGTCTCACTTAAACTATGCCGGCCGGGGTAACAAAAATAAGAAATGCGATGTGGCGCATAGTACCACGCGCTGGGCCATGGATTTGCTATTTGAGACGTGCTGGAAGAGCGTGTCTAACGGTGAAAATCGGGAGTTTGTGACCGGCAACAACGACGCAGACGGCGTATACCTGTTGCACTGGGTGAATCGCTATTTCCCCGAGAAGCTCGACCACATTCGCGGCAAACTCGCGCAGTGGGGCGGAAACTCATCGGGAGTCAATGTGGCCAACATCGACAATCTCGGTAACGTCCACCCCGATACCTTTTGGTGGCATTACAGTCTCGGAAACGTACGCGACCGATTATTCTCAGATATTTGGATGGACACGTCCGATCCGATCATGGCGGGTTTGAAGGCGCGGCCGCGAAGCGTTGCCGGCCGGTGTGGCCAATGCCGATACTTTGACATCTGCGGCGGAAACACCCGGGTGCGCGCTTTACAGCTGACCGGAGATCCTTGGGCGGAAGATCCGGCGTGTTACTTGTCCGATGCAGAAATCGGCATCCGAAGCGCGAGGCCACCGTTCAGTACGTCACAGAGCGATCAACCGCACATCTAGCATGGACGTGACGCCGGCTCGTCAACCCTGCGCGTCCACCACCGTTGACCATTGCGAGTACCGCGTCGATGCGCGCAAGATCATGTTTTTACTCGCCTTGATGCTTGTTCCGGCTTTGTTCGAAACGACCGGTGCACAATCCGCGACGTCGGTCAATGATTCGTATGCACGGTATTGTGCCAAGTGTCACGGCGCGGATCGTTTGGGTGGAATGGGCCCGGCGCTGATACCGCAAAACCTCACACGGATCAAAAAAGACCAAGCGCGACGCGCGATCGCGCAAGGCCTCCCCGCAACACAGATGCCGGGGTTGGGGCACGTCCTGGGCGACGACGAGATAGATGCGCTAGTCGAGCATATCTATACGCCGTTGCCGGAGATGCCCGGCTGGGGGCTGAAGGAAATCAGCGGTAGCCAGATCGTGTACAAAGCCGCGCCCCAGCAGGTGAACGCACCGATCTATGATGCGGATCCCCTGAATTTGTTTGTGGTAGTCGAGGCCGGCGACCACCACGTCACTGTTCTCGACGGTGACAGATTCGAACCCATTTACCGGTTTAAATCGCGCTACGCCTTACATGGCGGCCCGAAATTCTCGCCCACTGGCCGATTCGTCTATTTCGCTTCGCGGGATGGTTGGATCACAAAATTCGATCTCTTTGGCCTAAACCGGGTCGCAGAAATTCGAGCGGGTATCAATACACGCAACCTCGCGGTATCAAGCGATGGTCGCTTCGTCATCGTGGCCAACTACCTGCCGCACACACTGGTCATCCTTAATGCGCACGATCTGACGCCTAAGAAGGTCATTCCGGTGGTCGATGAACACGGTACGAGCTCGCGCGTGAGTGCGGTCTATGATGCGCCGCCCCGCCAAAGTTTTATTGCGGCACTGAAGGACCTCACCGAGGTGTGGGAGATTCCGTACCACGACAACCCGCAGTTCTACGGCATAGTCCACGACTATCGTTACGAAGGCCCACCTAAGGTGTCGGAATCGTTTCCCATCCGCCGAATCCGGCTCGATGACTATCTGGACGATTTTTTCTTTGATCAGGCCTATGAGCACGTTGTCGGCGCGGCGCGCAATGCCAAGCAAGGCCAGGTGGTGAATCTAATCGTCGGGCGCAAGATCGCAGACGTTGATCTGCCCGGGTTGCCACATCTTGGCTCCGGAGTCACCTGGACCTATCAGGGACGACCAGTACTGGCTACGCCAAACTTAAAGAAGGGGTTGATCAGCGTGATCGACATGAATTCGTGGCAAACCATCCGACAAATCGAAACCTTAGGCCCGGGATTCTTCATGCGCACCCATGAGAACACGCGCTATGCCTGGGTAGATGTATTCTTCGGGCCTGATCGTGACGCGGTGCATGTGATCGATAAGGACACGCTGGAACTGGTGCGCTCATTGCGTCCTGCCCCCGGTAAGACCGCCGCGCATGTCGAATTCACGCGGGACGGCCGCTTCGCGCTATTGAGCGTATGGGATATGGACGGTGCGGTCGTGGTGTACGACGCCGAAACTCTGGCGGAGGTCAAGCGCATCCCCATGAAGAAACCGTCGGGCAAGTACAACGTTTACAACAAGATCACCCGCTCCGCCGGCACCAGCCACTAACGCGATCCAGTCACCGATGACTCCTCGAAGCTGAAGTCGATGCCCGGCACCGAGGGTGGATATGCTATTCGCTTCAATCCAGACTCAGGGTCTCCCCGAAAGATAATCTTGGCCTTGCACCAGACTTTTCGTAGCCGATTGACGAGCAGGGAAAGAATCGCCCACGCATGCTTGGCTCCATCGATCTCGCTCGGATGCAGATAACTGACCGACAGTTGATCCTTACAGACTACATACGGGGCAGAAAACAGTAATGGTCGTAGTGCCCATGAAAGAATCGACCGTTCTGTTTGCCATGCACCGCATCATCCGTTGTATCGAAGTTCAATGTCATCTTCTTCGACGTCCGCTTAAACGAATTGACGAAGATGCTTGATGCCCTTTTCTGCCACCCCGCTGGAGAGCAATCCGGCAACGAGCGCGGCCTGCGCCTGGGCATTGGAAGGATCGAGCTGCACCGTCTGTTCAAGCAGATTGACGCCGCGCTGGTGGTGACGTAGGTCGCAGAGCGCGCATCCGGCATAACCAAGCACTGTTGCATCCCGGCGGTCCAGCTCCAAAGCTCGATTTAGTGATTCCATCGCTTTGGCAGGAAGGTCGCCTTCTCCAACGTCCGTATTCAGCACGAAATGAATGGGATATGCTCCCTATACTATCAGAGTTATTTTTTTACTTCCGTTACGTTCAGATCCAGATACAGGATGCCCCTTATGTTAATCAAGCTTGCATCTTATGGCCTACTTGTAGCGTTGTTGCCCCTGTCTATGGCGTGGGTGTCGGATGATCCCGACAAATACCGCAAGCTGATATGGATCACGCTCTTTCTGACGCTTGATTTAATCATGTTCGGCGCATTTACACGGCTCACCGATTCCGGTCTTGGCTGCCCGGATTGGCCCGGTTGTTACGGCCAGTCCAGTCCGGTAGAGGCACATGATGATATTACTGCCGCCGAGCTCGCAGATCCGGGTGGACCTGTGACCGTCATGAAGGCATGGATTGAAATGATTCATCGCTACCTGGCGATGGGAATCGGTGTCTTAATCATTGCATTAATGGTTATTGCCTGGCACAGATGGATCAAGTCAGAGAGAAGAGATCGGAAATTCGCGCCGATGTTTCCAACCGTGCTGTTTTTATTTGTTTGCCTGCAAGGCGCGTTTGGCGCATGGACGGTCACGATGCTATTACACCCTTTCATCGTCACTACCCATCTTATATTAGGCATGACATTGTTGGCGCTATTGGCATGGCTCGGCGCCCGTCAAACCGAACATCCGCACGTCGCGCCGCCGGCTGCCGCGCTACGCATTCCCGCGGCCCTGGCTTTTATCCTGCTTATGGTTCAAATTGCGCTCGGCGGTTGGGTCAGCAGTAACTACGCCGCTTTGGCGTGTCCGGATCTGCCGTTGTGTCTCGGCTCTGCGTTCCCGGCGATGGATTTTACCAACGGTTTCACCCTATGGCGCGACTTACATATGACCGCTAGTGGCGAGTTGATCTCCTATGAAGCCCTGGTCGCGATCCACTGGACACACCGTCTCGTCGCCCTTGTTGTGGTTGGGCTTGTTGCTTGGGTGGCCCTGCGAGCGCTCAAAACTGAGGGTCTAAAAAAAACAGCGTATTGGCTGCTGATCATTATTGCACTGCAATTCATTACCGGCGTTTCTCTTATTTCCCTCCATTTGCCCTTGCTGCTTGCAGTGGCGCACAACGGCGGTGCGGCACTGCTTCTATTCTTGCTGACGATGCTGGCCTACAAAACCTTATGTTGCCGGGAAGACAGGGGCGACACGTTAAGTAGGCAGTTGTGACTTGCGAATTAGCGCCTAAGCGGCCAGGCTAAACCGCTAAGATCCTAACCCGCATATTGCATGAAGGGTTCAAAGTTCAGGGGAAATCGGGCTAAGTAGTCGGTGCGATCGTCCGCCGATGCATACCGTAGCTATGGATCAAGGAGGATCGTAACGAATACGACGGCCGTTCTTTCCTGACTTCGAACAGGACAAACTGTACACCGGGCCCGGGTTCCAGAACACGGAGTAATTGATTGATATATGGGCAAGATTCCTGATACATCGTCCGCCTTCGTGCAATATGCGGGCTAACCATTTGATTAAGCATATTCATTATAATGGCGGCTAGATCATGAATCTCGAAATTTTCACACAGTCGATGAAACTCATCGACGAAGCAAATAGACAAGACCCCAATTTAGAAAAAGATCGCGCTGGTAGTGACGCCCCGAAAGAACTTCTGTACTCACAACGTATGAGTTCAAGCCTAACGGCATTTAACCCCAAGGCTTCTGTGCATCTGCAACTTGCCTGTCGCGCCCAACATATAGAGCGTTGGAAATCTCCAAGATCTGATTATCCGGCAGGAAGAAATGGCTATAACAAATGGCGAGCAGAGTTAAGATTATTTCATGCAAAACGAGCTGGCGAATGCATGCTCGAAGCTCATGCAGAACAAGAAGATATAGACCGCGTTAAATTCCTCGTCCAAAAACGTCACATGAAACTCGATGCTGAATCACAGTGTTTAGAAGACGTCGTGTGCCTGACTTTTCTACAATATTACCTAGAAGGCTTCGCAAAGAAGCACGAAGAATTAAAGTTGATCGACATAATTCAAAAAACCTGGAAGAAAATGTCCGATGAAGGACAGCAAGCCGCTTTAAAGCTTCCCCTGGCGGAAAACATGCTTTCCTTGATTGTGAAAGCTCTCGGAATTTAGTGTTATTGAACCGAAGTAATTCCACAACTTGATGACAGATTTATCAGTAGCCAGGAAATTTGAACGCCCGAATACTTACCTCTCGCAAGACATTAATCTATGAAACACCGGCAGAATCAATTAACGCTTGTTTTGACGCGGCCGATTGAATCGACAACCCAGACCTTCCATTCAATGTACTGCTACACACAGGGAAGCAGCAAGGTATCGGTTGACCCCAAGGCAGGGATGGGTTGGAAATGGGTCTTTCAGCAGGGAAATATTCAAGCGAGCGCGCCACAGTCAGGTAGCATTTCGTGGCGACCCGGGCGAAAAACCTTGGCGATGGTTGCTCACTAACCTTGTGCTTCCGAGAAAAAGGGCTTTTATTTTCTATACCCCCGAGGAAGTGTTCATTGTGATGGATGATCGGAAAAACATTGATGTACCGGATTTAATCCTGGCAGCTGGTGAGCCCCTAATGCACCCTGATAAATTTGCAATATCGCGTCACGCCAGAGACGTTGGTCTTTGTGTCGGCATCAGCATCGATAGCATGCGTGATACCCATGACAAGTTCAGACGCAGGCAGGGTTCGTTTGATGAAGCACCGCGTGGTATCCGTATGTGTCGTGGTGCGGGCATCAATGTCGCTCTGCGCTTCACGCTGACGCAGGGCAACAGGCAGGACTTGCCGGGGTTGCCGCGACTGATGCATGATGAACATGTTAACAAGTTCTACCTGTCACACCTGAACTATGTCGGTCGAGGCAGAAAAAATCGGCGCACCGATTTGCAGTACCAAATGACGCGAGAAGCCATGGAATTGCTGTTCAGCTCCTGTTGGCAGGATGTCCAGGACGGCCGCAGGCGCAAGTTTGTCACCGGGAACAACGATGCCGACGGCGTCTATCTACTGTTATGGGCGATAAGATATATACTTAAGCATGTAGGGTATATCGGATCCAGGCTGACACTATGGGGTGGTAATTCATCCAGCGTGAACGTATCGAACGTCGACAAATTCGGTAACATAGATCCAGATACCGTGTGGTGGGATTACATCATAGTCAATGCTAAACAGTGTCGTTTTTCCAAAATCTGGCTGCATACTTTGGATCGACTCATGGCCGACCTGAAATTAGAGTCGCACCCCGTGGAAAACCGCTGCGCCAGCTGTCAATCCCACCGTATTTATGGAGACAATCCGCGTACATGTGCCTGGCAACTCACCGCCAATTTCTGGGCCGAGAATCCGGGCTGTTACCGCAACAATGATGAAATTGGTATCGAGACAAACCAGGAACTTCTGCAAGCGACTCCTTGGAAACGGCAATCAATAGAATCCGCCTCTCCATTGGTATGCTGAAATTACTCTACCTAATATATTAGTATCCGTAACACCTCGTAGACTTCACAAGTCACAACAGACCGCTGCCGCCGTGACCCTGGACCAGACAATCCCTTATCTTCCGCATATTTCGGCATTGCTTAATGCCTTCGCGGCGCTGTTATTGGGATCAGGCTACTATTTCATTCGCACCAAAAACCGTGATGCACATCGCTATTGCATGATTGCGGCTTTGATTACCTCGAGCGCCTTCATGGTTTCATACCTGACCTATCATGCTGAGGTTGGATATATGCCATTTGCGGGCAAGGGAATAATCAGACCAGTATATTTCACCATGCTCGCTTCCCATGTCATCCTTGCCGCCATTATCGTACCGATGGTGCTCGTAACCGTTGTCTACGCCATCAAGGCCAACTTCAGCAAGCATCCACGCATTGCGCGCTGGACGTTACCTTTGTGGTTCTATGTGTCGATATCCGGCGTGCTGATCTACATTCTCGGATTTCATATCTACACACCGGGAAAATATTGATGGTATTTATCTATTATACCGTTGCGGGAATCGGGCTGTATTTTGCCGCCGATTGGATCCTCAACCGGATCGAAATCTCCCGGGGCAGGCGTCTCGAGCACAGATCGCTGGTGTTTTTTGCGATTATCCTCGTGCTGGCCGTTACTTCATTCCGAGTAATTGAATATCTGGCAACCCGATAGCTATGCCAGAAGTGACGACAGCGTTCCGCGATTAATATCGGACACTATTTGATCATAAACCCCTGATCTGAATCGAAGCTGACCAACATGATACGGGCCGGCTTGATATCGATGTCCTGGCTGAATGTATGTTCAAATCCTTCTTTTCTTACACTGTCGTCCATTTTTACTTCGAAGCGGTGTTTGCCGGCAGGCACTTTGCGACTGAAATATACATCGACTCCACCATCGTTAAATAATCCCGGCGGCTGAAGCGATTCGCTGTAAACGACCTGGCCGTCCAGCATAGCCTCGATGGTGACGGACGATCTTTCGCGTGGACACTTCTCAGCACTGCGCATATTCGGCGCCAGTTCTGCCAACTCTTCGCTGCTGAGTTTCCGGCACGGCTCGCGAAGTTCGCCGGCGTGGGCAAAGGCAATGGTAACCACGGCCTCGTTATCGTCAAGAATCCGGATTGACGGTGCCGTTGCGAAATACCAGATCAATGTTATAAACACCGTGTAATTAATAGCCTGCAGCAAATAGCGCAGCGGTTTGTTGCTAATCCTGGGCATTAGCCACCATCTTGTCTGCCGGAATCTCTGCGGGCGGGACGATATTTGCCAACTCCAGACGAAAGGCACGTAGGGCATTTTCAATCTCGGTTTTGTCCGTTTCGGCGCCACCGTGTAGTCGAATACGCCTGTGGTCCGCCCGGCCCCGCAAGCTTGGCTTACGCTCACCGTCAAAACGTTTCTTCGTCCAGTCGTTACCAAATCGGAAGTAGCAGTCATTGTGGCGGCAACCGGTTACCATGACGCCATCGGCTCCTTTCTTCAATGCATATTCAACCAGTGTCGGCGGCAACATACCACTGCATATGAGGCGAATGCTTTTTGTATCACTGCGGTCCAATCGGCTCACGTCCAGACCATGTTCACACCCAAAAATGAGGATCTTTGTTACACCATCCAACCCGGCGATCGCCTCATTGGTAAGCTTGCGCATCTGTTGGACCGTCAATTGTGGCATTTCAATTCCGGATTTCAGCTCGCCTCTGGACGATCTGAAGGGATTGGATGCCGGGCAGGATCCGGCACAAATTCCACACGCGCCGCACAACGCCGGATTCACGATAACTTCGTTCTCAAACCGCGCGCCGTCCGTTCTGGCCTGTATCGAAATTGCATCGAACGGACAATCGTCAAAACACAATCCGCAACCATTGCAGTTATCCAGGTCAACCACTGCTTTTGAACCTTCTTTTCTCGGTAATAACCACGGCAGCAGCATTAACACGAAGGTGACGCCGGTTGTCAGAATCCATGTTTGCCCTTCAGTCCAATGATCGAGTAACGGGTAGACATTGAGGTAAAACCAGTCAATGTTCAGTACTTGCGGCATTAAGCTCAAATCAGCGGGGGCGTGGCTGACAGCCGGTTCTATGAGCGATAGAGCGAGCAATGCAATGAACGTACCGATAGCAAGGCCACGCGGTGGGTTGATTTCAACGTTGGACAGGCGCTTTACGTGTATCCACAGCATAAATAGCAATAGTAACGGCTGACCCAATAGATGCAAAAATTCAATCAGGATGAAAAATCGGTCTGTCATTTCGCCGGCAACAAAATTCCGCGTCATAGCGCCGGAAAAAATGCGAAAAGCATCCATTAACCGGGCGGAACCGATCGCAACGTACTGGGCCAACTCATCCCACACCAGCCAGTAGCCAGTTATGCCAAGGGTGACGATCACCCAAAGGGTCGGTACGCCCGTCACCCAGGAAAACCATCGGAATCCGAGATAGCGACCGGACGCAAACTCCTTGAACATATGCAGTAAGATCGTAATAACTACCGCGTCCGAGGCATAGCGATGCAGACTGCGCATCACGCCGGCGGCGTACCACTGATCGTGGGTAATGTATTCGACTGATTGATAAGCGCCTTCGAGGCTGCCGTGAAAGGGTATGAAAAGATAGATTCCACTTACCAATATTACCCAGAATAGGAAAAAGGACAGTGTCCCAAGGTGATATAGCGGATTCCACTCGGTTCCAAAGGAAATGTTAAACCAAGACTCCAGGGTCAGGTAACCCCGCTTTATGGGATTAACGAGCACCTGGGTGACTACTTGAGAATTGGCAAGGAATCAGGATTCCAATTGGCGAAACTGATTATCATTAACGAGTCAAGTCTTAATCGAGCCACTCTCGTCGCCCTGTGCGCCTGATCCACCTTGTTTATTACGTACTTCTCGTACAATAAAAAATCCTGTTACAACAATAATGGAAGCACCGATCAGTATGCTCAGAAACAGCGAATAGTCAAAATAGTAACCATCTCGAACCGGATCATAGGTAGTGCAGAATAATCTGATCTTGCTGCCCAGACCGGCGAGTAACGACTCAGAGGGCTGTCGGCGCCCCAACGTCAGTTCGATGAGCGGGTCGACGAGCAACGGCGTATCAAACGCCTGCCCATAGACCTGCCTATATACCTTACCGCCAGCATCGATAACCGTTGCCTGGATGATGTGGTCGAAACCACTCGAGGAAGGATAATAAACAAACCCAATATCTTTCAACAAAGCGTCGACATTCTCTCCGGCGATACTCAGCAGATGCCACCCCTTGTCACTGATACCCTGCTTGTTAGCGAAATATTGCATCGCTTCGGGCGTATCAAAATTTGTATCAAAGCCAACAATCGCTACCGAGAAGCTGTCCTCGCCCAGGGCATTACGCGCCTTGTCCACAACTTTCGCTAGATAACGGGTTGTCATCGGACATATCTGGTGGCAGCTTGTGTAGACCATACTCAATACAAGCGGCTTGCCGCGCAGGTCGTTCAATGTTACGCGTTTACCATCCGTATTGGTGAACAGGTGGTTTGCAACCTGATTATCGATCGCCCCTTGGCTAACTCTGAGTGCAGTGTCGTAATCGAATATTTGGTCTTGAGCATCGGCCGCTTTTGCTGGTTGTACCGGAGAAACAGCCGACCACATGTTACCTATATGGATTGAAATCAGCAGCAAGCACCATAGCGGGGGTCGAAACGGCATAACGTCCGTCTAGCCCAGTAGCAGAGCGTCCAGCACGGCGCCGGACAGCAGTACTACTAGCTGCAACAGGGAAGCCAGAAAGCTCTTCATGGCGATCTTCGGCGAAGGGTCCAGTATCATTTGATAATTACGATAAATAAAGTAGCCGCCACCGGTTAGCGAAGCGGTGAGATACAGCCAACCTAAACCATAGAAGAACGGCAGGATGGATATGCCCACAAGGATCACCGTGTTACCCATGACCGCCACTGCGGCACGCTCGTTTCCGACGATTACCGGCAACATGGGTACACCAGCATCCGCGTAATCCTGCTGTTTGGCAATTGCGAGGCTCCAGAAATGTGAAGGAGTCCAGAAAAACAACACAAGCGCCAGCAATATGGGCACGGGACTCATGACCGGATCAACAGCGGCCGCTCCGGCGAGTACGGCGAAACTGCCCGCGGCGCCACCGATGACAATATTCAGCCAGGTTCTCCGCTTCAGCCAAACGGTGTATACGATCGCGTAAAAAAATGCACCGAGGAAAATGTACAACGCGGCAACCCCGTTTAGAACCAGCGCAGATGAACCCACGCCTGCAATCAGCAGCACTGCGATGAATAGTAGCCACAAAGGACTCTTCTTGAATCTGCCGGTAACGAACGGCCGATTCTGAGTGCGCGGCATTCGTCTGTCGAGGTCAACCTCGAAATATTGATTAAACGCGCCCGCACTACCAGCCGATGCCAATATGGCGAAGGCCAGTACAATGATTCCGAAACTACCGGGCTGTCGACCTGGTGTGACGATCATGGCCGCCAGCGCGGTAAACGTCATGATGACACCGATGCGTAGCTTCAACAGACTTGAAATCTGGCTGATCATGTCATCTACCACTTTTCCACCATTGCCTCACCGAACGCCCCGTTTTACCGCCAAACAAGCTTTCGGCGCCGGCCGGCAAAAAATGCGGAATAAACCATAGGTTTATTCCGCGTGCCGTATATGTAGCATTAGGCCTTTTAGCTGAGCGGCCAGACGGATGCCAGGTAGTCCCAGTTAATGAAGTAGTAAACCACGAAACAAACTAGCAGGGCCATCGCCAACACAAATGTCCCCGGCGCCTCAAACCCGGCCGAGCCGTGCTCTTCTACCGTTAGTTTCGGCGCCATTAGTAACGGTTCGGCTATTTCAACGTTATAGTTCCCAGGCGATAATGACAAACCAAAGCTCTGCAGCAGGCCGGCTGAAGCGTCCAGCTTCTTACCAAGAACCAGCGAGCCAACGGTAACGATTACGTACATCGCGCCGCCGACAATGGCCAATACACCGCCAATACCGGCTATGGCCATCATTACATAGGCCGTGCCCGGGTATTCGAAGCTCAGCGCGGCGCCCGTGAAGTCCATGTCCCAATGACGACGAGAAACCCCAAGGGTCCCTGCGCCCAGCATGAACAGAATCATCAATGTCATGCCTGCCGAAAATACATAGGGCTGCAGTTTTGCAATCTGTGGCAGGAATAGCTCACGCCGGAACAGCACCGGAATCAGCAGATAGGTCAATGCCATAAACGCCAGCGTTGTGCCAACTGCCACGGTCGCGTGAAAATGCGCCGGCACATAAATGGTGTTATGGATTATCAGGTTGATCTGCTCGGTTCCCATGACAACGCCGGTAATACCCCCAATAAACCCAAAAATTATCAGCGAGAAAAAGAAACCGGAAAATACCGGGTTGCTCCACGGTGCCTTACGCAACCACTCAAACAATCCCTTGGTCAGTCCCTTCGCACGTTGAGCCACTTCCATTGACCCGGGCACGGTCAAACCGTGAATCATACTGGCCAATACTGCCAAATACATGGCGTAACTGGTGTTAAACACTTTCCACTCTGAACTAATACCGGGATCCACTAGGATATGGTGTGCGCTAGCAAGTTGCAGGAACAAGATATACAACAGAAAGGCACCGCGGCTTACTTTTTCCGACATCGGCCGAGCACCGAACAAAATACCGGCCAGCAGGTACCAAATAGAGACGTGTGCCGCCACGTTGATCTGTTGTGAGGAATGCCCCATACCCCACCAAACCAGGCGGTACATTTCCGCATCGATATGGTTGATATAACCAATTGACCATAGGTATGTCGGTATCAGGATAATCGCACCTGACGCAATGGTAAAGACGGCGATGATGCAGGCTGTCAGGGCACCAAACGTCACAAGCGGTACAGATCCCTCATAGGTTTTGTCATCCTTGGCAAGGACCAGAGTACCAAGGAAGACAAAACATCCGATTAACGCTCCCACTGCAAAGAGGATAAGGCCCAGGTAGAAATGGGGCTCAGCCTGCATCGGTGCATAGGACGTCATCATCACGCTTGACTTGCCCTGGAATACCGCCACGTTGTTCATTACCGCTCCGATAACCATGAGCAGAAACCCAAACCAAGCCCATCTAGGCGCCGCCAGCCGGCAACGCAACAGCGTGGAAGAAGCGAAGTACAGAATCGCGATCTCGAAAAAAATAATCCAGAAGATCAACGCATTAATACCATGCAGGGTCAGCGCCTGATAAAACAGATCAGCCGGGAGCAGATGAACTTCCTGCCAGCGCGTCAATATAACGCCCACCGCCATGATGCCGGCCACCAACAAGGAGACCACACCTGCAACCGCATTCACCTTCATCAGGCTTTCAGCGGACTTGTCAAAATAGAATCCCGCGTCAGGACATACTCTGAATCGTGCCATGCTAATTCTCCATCACAGATATTTTTCCGAGCATAGTGTGGTGACCGATGCCGCAAAATTCATTGCAAACAACAGCAAACTCTCCGGCCTGATCCGGAGTTACTGTCAACACCATCTCGTACCCGGGAACAATTTGCAGGTTGATATTAACCGGTTGCAAGGAAAAGCCGTGTTGCCAGTCCATCGACGAAAGATGCAAGCGATAGGACTGGTCTTTTTGCAATTCCAGTATCGGATACCACTGCCACAGCCTGCCCAACATGTAGACATCACTGCCCGCGGGTGGTCGCACGACTGGCATGCCGGCCTCCTCTCCTACCTTGAATTGCTCAACCATAGCGTCGACTCTGGCTTGGAATTTTGCCGGTGTCGTTTGGTAGGCTTCATTGGAGAGATTTTGTTTTCCGTATAGATGCCAATACGGCATCATAAAAAACATGAACAGACACCATACGAGTGCGATGCCGATCCACACTAACTCCTGTTTTCCGACGGGAACCTTCCACCAGATGCGCTCCGAAGGGGGCAGAAATGACGTCATTAGTATTCTCCTTGATCTATGGTGCGACAGGGATGGTGGCGATCTCCATGATCCCCCACAAAATATAGAAAACAGTGGGTACGACAACACCGATGAATAACAGCAGAAATGGGTTATCTAGCATCCTCTGAAAGAACGGCACGGGCTCTGGTTTAGGCGGGTTATCGTCTTGGGGCATGGGAAGTCTCCTTAAGGATGATTAGACATAGAGCGGCCACTGGCGAAGCGACTTCAAATTCCCTCCGAAGTGCATACGTCAGGAATCGAACAGTTCCCACAGCTGGTCAGTTGACACTCTCACGTACGCATACTATTTAAGCCAGCTCTGAAATTACTTGATCTAGGTCAAATTTAGCGAACTCAACCTAGAGTATAATTGAAGCCCCGGGCTTCATTGAAGCCTCCGGATTTCTGCCGAAGAAAGTCTTCTAATTCAACTAGATACAAAATCTCTTGATGTTTCGTGAAAGAAGGCATGTGATTGTGGGAATCGAAAAGGTAGCAGGTCGATTCCCAACACGCCGCCCGGAGCCCGTCAGCCGAATTGGCACCCAAATTGAGATGTTTCGATGGCGCTAATTAATTGGAGCGATAAGTATTGCACTGGAATTCCAGGAATCGACTACGAACACCAAAAACTCATCGAGCAAATCAACTCAATTTATTCACTGATTGATGACCAGGCGGACAGAGAACGGGTTGTCGATGGCCTTGGTGATATCTATGGCAATATCGCGGCTCATTTCGCATTGGAGGAGCGGATGATGAAGGAACACGGCTATGACCAATATGAGGCACACAGAATTGATCATGAGCGGCTATTGGATGATATCCGCGATATTGCTGATGAATTTGAGGACAGGGCGGCACTGAACGAACAAGAATTCAAGCGAAAACTGGGTGACTGGTTTCAACTGCACTTTAAGACCCATGATTCCCGTTTACACAAGCTGGTGGCCTTGAGGTCGCACCAACGGGTCGGCAAATCAATGATGAAGGCCATGATTCAGGGTGCGAAGCAGATGTTGCTGTCCAGGATTAATTGAGATCCGGGTTAGTATCCATTCAGGCATGAAACGCTGCGCCACACGATTCCGCGAGCACAAGTCTACCAGTCCGGTGCTGCAAAGCCTGCTCCAGAAAGTTTGGATCTTTGTATTAG
>Ga0224512_10002518_pt1 | contig 16748 bp, 12 predicted proteins | sample SF_May12_sed_USG_4_FD_169103 | JGI IMG/M metagenome (GOLD analysis project Ga0224512, IMG submission 169103) | Sediment microbial communities from San Francisco Bay, California, United States - SF_May12_sed_USGS_13 | ecosystem: Environmental > Aquatic > Marine > Sediment | place: USA...
GCCTACACCAATCATGGAGGATCCTTCGCGCATACAGGAGTGAGCGCCGCCAAAGAACATGTTGAGCTCGGTCCAGACGTGATGCTGAGGAAACTCTTCAAGAACGTCCTTGAGACGATCACGGTCAAAGCCCCCCTCCAGACTCAGCAGCTCATTTTCGTAATGCAGCCGCGGCGAGATCACCGCATCTTCCAGACCCATGCTCAGTTCGATGAGGTTCAGGAGAACCTGCAGTATCGCCGTGCGTATACGGTTGGATCCGCCGGAGCCGGTGGCCACGGTGCGGCCGCCCCGCTCCAGGAGAATTGTCGGCGCCATCATGGACGTCATGCGGTGGGCCGTCGGCCAACGATGAAAACCATCGAGATTCAAATCTTCCTCACCGAGCATGTTGTTCAACACTATCCCGGTGCCTGGAACCACGTATCCAGAGCCTTCACCGTTGGAGACGGTGAGCGTGGCCACGTTGCCGGCTGCGTCGATGACGGAAATCTGAGTGGTGCCGCGATCAGCGCGAAGCCGGCCTGCAACCTCATTGCGATAGCTTTGAATCAGCGCAGTGTCGAGCATCAGCGCTTCCTCGAGCACGCCGGTAGTGGATCGCGCGCAGGCTTCCACCCGCGCCCGTGCCGTCGCCTCCATAACACGGGCAAGAACGCGCACATATTCTGTGGATCCGAATTCGGTGGCGCGAATCTCCAGCGGCTCCGCGAGTTTGAGTCCGAAGGCGATGAGAATTCCGCCGGAGGACGGCGGCGGGTTAGTGAGCACCCGGGTCCCGGCGTAGTCCAGCGAAAGCGGGGCGCGCCGCTCTACCGAGTACGCGGCCAAATCTTCCCGCGTCAGCTGGCCGCCTTCGCGCATGTCATTGTCGATGGCGGCGGAAATTTCCCCGAGGTAGAAAAGATCCTCGCCTTCGATGGCAAGCGTCTCCAGAGCATCGGCCAGCTCCGGCTGCTTCAACACCTCCCCCGCGCCCACCAGGTCATCGTCTCGAACCTTACTGCCGAATATCGCACTCACTTCCTTCGTCGCCATGAAGGTCGGTTTGATGACCTGAAACAAGTAGGCCTGAAACGGAGTCAGTTCGACGCCTTCACGGGCGTAAGTTGTCGCCGGGGCGACAATCTCTGCCATGGGCATTCGGCAAAGATCCCGGTGCGCATCAAACAGGCCGCGGATGACGCCGGGCACTGCGACGGTACCGCGACCGATGTGAAACTCCTGCTGCGCGGCACCGAAATCGGCCATGATGGCGTAGAAGTCGAGCTCGGATTCCGGCCGGCGCTTGGCTGGAGTATGGGTGAAGAAATCATACAATCGCGGAGGGCCATCGGCCGGCCGCGCCAGGAGAAACCCGCCACCACCCGGGGAGGCCAACACCGGCTCGGCGGCGCAGGCGGCGCACATGCCGGCAAGAACGGCATCGTAGGCGTTGCCTCCGGCGCGCAGCATGTGTTCGGCCGCTTCCGCGGTAGCGGAATGGCCTGCAGCAATGACGCCCAGATTCTTTCCCATAGCGCGGCGATAAAGCCCGATATCGGCGCACCAAGTCAAGTCGAGACGGAATCTCTTCATAGCGAGGCCGATGTTCTGGCTCTCGCCCCGGCTACACGAGTCTCCTGAGCGCTCAGGCCTAGGGGATGGCTTGAAAGGCGTTGTAGTAGCGGCGGGCAAATCTTGTCGCGTCACGCATCACGTGTTACCGCTTATCCAAACACCCCATGCAGATACCACCGCTGCGGCGCGCGCAGATCGCGGAAGATCCAGAAACGCGCATTGGCGGAATTGGTAGCGACGTAATAGTCCCGCGCCACCGGCGCCTCGTCCCACCAGCCGCTTTCGATGCGCTGTGGACCTTCATGCACCACCAGGGGCTCATGCCAGCAGGGCGCTCCGGCAACGATTTCCAGGGACTTCGGCTGTTCGAGCAGCCACAAGGGTAAGACAACGGGATCGTAGTCCAGGGGGGGAAAGGGGTCGCGGCCTCTTTTTTGTTCTATACGATCCCTTTTCCAGGCGCACTCGGGGCGATAGTCCGCACATACGCCAAAAGCATGAACGCTCTCCGCCGAGAGCCTCGCCTGAAGCTGCGCAAGAAGCGTCTGCCAGTTCCCGCCCGATGCGTTTACCGGCTTATAGAGATCTCGGTTCTCCGGTGCCAGCGGCAAGATCTTGGTGGCGCGAATGCCAAAATAAATGACCGGCGCAGTCAGGCTGACCCGCGCCATGCGCGCTTCGAGCAGTTTGAGCAGCTGCGTCGGATCCCGCCCGGACGCGGCCAGCGATAGCGTAAGCCGCGTCGCCGAAACGCGTCTGTGTCCCAAGTGCACCTCGAGGTTCTGCACGCCGCCGGCGCGGGCGCTCAAGAAACCGTGGAGCTCGGTGAACAGCAGCTTCGCCGCCGTCAGCAGCGTGCCCGTATCGCGGAGCTCGAAAGGCAGATGGATGCAACGTTCGAACACCAGCGGCGGAGTGTAGAGCGGCCGCGGATCGGGGCGGCGGCCGAGGGCCCGGTCAAGAAGCTCGACCAGTTTCGGCGAAATGCGGCGCGCGAGCCCGTCCCGGGGCAGGCGGCAACAATCACCGAAGGAGCGCACGCCCATACGCCGCAAATCTTCAAGCGCCTGCGTATCGAGGCTCAGGCAAGCCGCCGGCACGGATGCGAGACGCCCGGGCAAAAGCGTCGGTGACACGACGGGATCATCGAAGCCGGCACGGGCCAGCAGCCACGCCGCCAAAGGCGTAGGCGCAACGCCCATGAGAGCGCTGTAACCGAGCGCGCGGACGCCTTCATCAATGCGCGTGCACAAGGCGTCCAGCCCGCCAAACAGTTTCAGACTGCCGCCGATCTCGAGCAAAAGACCTTGATGCTCCAGGCTTAGGAAAGCGGTGAACTGTCCCGACCATACTGCCAGTCCTTCCAGGGCAGCCGCTTCCTCGGCTTCATCCCGCTTTAGCGCGCGGATCGCCGGCACCAGCGCGCAGGCTGCAGTAAACAGCATACCCGCGCGTACGCCCGCTGCTCTCGCTTTATCGTCGGCGACAACCACCTCCGTCCGCGCGCTGTCGTCACCGACCACCGCCACCGGATCAGTGCCAGATCCGCCCCGGCACAAGGCTTCCAGGGGAAGCTCGGGGAAATAGAGCGCAAGCCAGAGCCGTCTGGACGGACGATCGCCTGCGGAATCGGCGCGCGTTTGCTCGAGCCGGGGATGCGGCACCGTGGCGGGTTTTACCCGATAAGGAGATTTCAGCAGCGGCGCAGAGGGCATGGCTTTTGGCAGTTCGTGATGCGTAACGTGCAAATGAACGAAACCCGCCGTAGGAGCGCCCTTGGGCGCGATTCCTTAAATCAGGCGGTTCACAAAATATCGATTCTCAATAAGCGCTCTGGAAGTTTCGCGCGCAAGCGCGCTCCTACATTGTTCATTGGCGGGCGCTGCCAACCGCCAATCCTTCTCCCTTCGGCCTGCCGCCTTCGGCCCGCGGCCTGATCACCACCCGCCTTCCCGGCGATCCGCCGCGGCATTTGAGCAGGGTTACGGCGAGGCCCGCGGGATCCGGCTCGATGTGCAACTTCAGCATGGCGGGAGACGGGGCCGCACCGGTTCGAAGATTGCGAAACACAATCCCTAAACCGCTGCCCACCTCGGCGGCGAGCTGCAACCGTCGCAGGCTCCTGGCTGCGAACCGAGCAGCGCCTTCCCACAGCATCACTGCACCACAGGCCGGCATCCTCAGCACCTGCTCCGCCGCCCAAAGGTTTTCGCGGGCTTCCGCCCCGCGCACCACTAGCATCCTGGACAGGTCCACGCCCCGATCCACGCAGGCGGGTGCATAGGGCAGGTGGGGCGGCGCGACCCAAACGATCCAGCGTCCAGTGGCGGAAACTTCCGCCAGCGCGGGCATGAGCAGGCCGAGTTCGCCGATGCCCTCCCCCGTTGTGTGGATCTCCGTAACTGCGCCTCGGGGCCACCCGCGCCCCGGAAGCACCTCATCCAGAACGGGCAAGCCGCTGGGCAACACTCCGGCTTTTGGCGCGGAGGCATCTCCCGGTCGCCAGATGGCGGGATGCCGCAGCAGCTCTTCGATGCCTTCGGCCATGGATCATGACGGGTAACGCGTAATGCGTGACGCGTGATGCGTAACGCGGAGCTGTACAAAGCCCGCTGTAGGAGCGAGCTTGCTCGCGATTCCTTAAATCAGACTTTTCGGAAAACGTCGATGCTCAGTGAGTAACACATAACAAGTGATTCGTGATTGGTGATTAGCGACGTGTGAGTCGACCTCGTCTTTCCGACATACGATATACGACATACGTCTGGTAAACGCCCTGTTTATCCTCCTGCCTTACAAATCCTCGTTACGGATGACGCCGACGCCAATGCCTTCGATGACCAAAGGCTGACGCTTCAAATCCACTACGATGGGCTCGAATTCCGGATTCTCCGGCAACAGGCGAACCGTGTTACCGCGGCGGCGGAAGCGCTTTACCGTCACCTCGTCGTCCAGGCGTGCTACCACGATCTGGCCGTTCTCCGCTTCTTCCGTGCGGTGCACCGCAAGCAAATCGCCCTCCAGCAGCCCGGCATCACGCATGCTCGTGCCTTTCACTCGCAGCAGATAATGGGCCCGGGGACTGAACAGTTTCGGATCGAGGCGGTAGCGGCGCTCGATGTGTTCTTCGGCGAGCACCGGATGGCCCGCCGCTACACGTCCGATTACCGGTAAACCGCCTTCGCCGGATTCGTGGATCAGGCGGATACCGCGCGAGGTACCGGAAAGGATCTGTATGGCACCTTTACGTTCCAGCGCCTTGAGATGTTCTTCCGCAGCGTTGGGGGAACGAAAACCGAGCGCGTGTGCGATCTCCGCGCGGGTGGGAGGAAAGCCCTCTATTTCCATGAACCCCCGGATGAATTCCAGGATTTCCTGCTGGCGGGCGGTCAGGGTCAACACTTCGGCTTGAGTCCTCATGGAATGGCCGCATACGGCGCGGGAAAGCCGCGCCCCGAATGGCCGATCGATCGGCGCATAGCGCCCTGAACAGCTCCCGCCTCCACTCCTCGGGTTCGGGGGGGAGGGGATATGGTCTACCGAAGCGGCAAAGGCCGGGCCTTTCAAAACGCCGCGCCGACGACCGGCTAACTGTAAATATATACAGTATCCGAACAGGCGGTCAAGAGGCCGGCGGGCCGCGTATTTCTACTCCGGCTTAGGCCGCCGGACCATGGGTCCCAGGGGCCTCCCGCCGATGAGGTGAAGGTGCAGATGAAACACCACCTGGCCGCCGTCCTGATTGCAGTTGATGATCAGCCGGTAGCCCCCATCGGAAATCCCCTCCTCCGCGGCGAGCTTCTTGGCCACCAGAACCATGTGCCCTACAAGCGCCGCGTCTTCCTCTTCGAGATCGTTCACCGTCGGAATGAATTCGTTCGGAACGATGAGAATGTGGGTCGGCGCAGCGGGGTTGATGTCGCGAAAAGCGGTCACGCGTTCATCCTTGTAAACGACGTCGGCTGGCGCTTCACCGCTGATGATTTTTGAAAAAATGGTCGACATGCATTTGTCCCTATGAATTTCTTTTTTTAATCCAGCATCGATCTTATCGAGTTTGTGAATGATAACGCGGGCTGCCTGAAACACCTTCAAACCCTTCCGAACGGGTTTCCCCATCAAGTGCGCCGATGCGGGCTTATATCAACCATTTCGCCTACAGGCATGCTTCCGCACCTCCTCCCTGCCAGGAAAAAGTCCTGGTACGGCGTGGCCTTATCCTATCCCAGCTTTTAGGCATACTCACCGGTGCAAAATCTGGCTATGCTAGAGCATTAGAACCAACCAAAAAAACGGCGATCCAGGAGGACTTCCCATGGCCAGCGACGCGCCCAAGACCCTGCACCATTTCATTAACGGCAAGCAAGTTGCCGGCGAAAGCAACCGCTTTGGCGACGTATTCAATCCCGCCACGGGTGAAGTTGCGGCGCGCGCACCTTATGCCAGCAGCCACGAAGTGCGGCGTGCAGTCGAAGCAGCCAAAGCGGCGTTTCCGGGATGGTCAAGTACGCCACCGGCGCAGCGCGCGCGCATTCTTTTTCGATACCGCGATCTCATTGAAAAACATACAGACGAACTCGCGCGGATCGCGTCCACGGAGCACGGCAAGACCCTGGAGGACGCCAGGGGATCGGTGCAGCGCGGCGCCGAAGTCGTCGAGTTTGCCTGCGGCATCCCGCAGATGCTCAAGGGTGAGCACAACGAAAATGTGGCCAGAGACGTCGACAGCCACTCGGTACGACAGCCGCTCGGCGTCTGCGCGGGCATCACGCCGTTCAATTTTCCGGCGATGGTGCCCATGTGGATGTATCCGGTGGCGCTGGCCTGCGGCAATACCTTCGTTTTGAAGCCCTCGGAGCGAGATCCCTCCTGCTCCCTGAGGCTCGCCGAGCTGGCTGTGGAAGCCGGCCTGCCACCCGGGGTGCTCAACGTGGTCATCGGCGACAAGGAAGCCGTGGACGCGCTGTTGGAAGACCCGGACGTCCAAGCCGTGAGTTTTGTTGGCTCTACGCCCATCGCAGAGTACGTGTACAAGACCGGCACGTCCCACGGCAAGCGCGTTCAAGCCCTCGGCGGCGCCAAGAACCACATGGTGGTGATGCCGGATGCAGATATGGAACAGACCGTCGACGCGCTCATCGGCTCCGCATACGGTTCCGCCGGCGAACGCTGCATGGCGATCGCCGTCGCGGTAGCGGTCGGTGACCAGACTGCCGACGAGCTCGTCGATCGGCTCAAACCCCGCGTCGCCGGCCTCAAGATCGGGGCCTTCGACGACGATGGCGTGGAAATGGGCCCGCTGGTGACCGAAGCCCACCGCAATAAGGTCAAGGGATACGTGGACCACGGCGTCAAGGAGGGCGCCGAGCTGGTGGTCGATGGCCGGGACCTCAAGATCGAAGGCCACGAAAAGGGATACTTTATCGGCGGCTGCCTGTTCGACAAGGTCAAGCCCGGCATGAAGATTTACAAAGAAGAAATATTCGGGCCCGTGCTGAGCGTGGTGCGGGCCAAGGATTACGAGGAGGCACTGGATCTCGTCAACAAGCACGAGTACGGAAATGGCGCCGCGATATTCACCCGGGATGGTGACGCCGCGCGCGACTTCACCACTCGAACAAAAATAGGCATGGTCGGTGTCAACGTGCCTATCCCGGTGCCCGCGGCGTATCACAGCTTTGGAGGCTGGAAACGTTCGCTCTTCGGCGATCACCACATGCACGGGCCGGAGGGCGTTCGTTTTTATACCCGCCTCAAGACGATCACGTCTCGCTGGCCGTCCGGGATCCGCGCGGGCGCAGATTTCAGCATTCCGCAAACAAGATAGCCGAACGTCATGCGGGCGGCCCCGGTGCCCGTCCGCGACGACGAATCTTCCGTTCGGCGAGGCGAAGGGAAACAGTTTTCAAGCCGCGGCGCGCGCACGGCGCGGGCGGGTGTTCAACTATCTCGAGGCATCTTTTGTGTGCGATCCCTCTTGAACATAGAAATCATCCCCAACCCGCGCTCCGCGGTACGCATTCTGTTGCTGGCTTTCGGCCTGCTTTTTGTTCACAGCGCATATCCCAAAACCTCTACTTCCAACGCCGTCCCGCACGAGCCCATTCCGGAAATTTCGGACGATCCGGAGGACGTTCCGTGGGAACGCGTGCTCCGGATTCTCGTACCCAGCGACGCGCTGGTGGAGAATCTGCCGCCGCTAAAGCGAGACATGCATAAATACGAGCTCGATCTGGTCAAGGATTTTGCCAGGAGCCACTTACTGGTCCCGGTGTTCGAGCCGGTGAACCGTTGGGAAGACCTGATCCCAACGCTGCTTTCGGGGAAAGGCCATATCATCGCCGCAAATCTTCGGGTCACCGACAGACGAAAATCGAAAATTGCGTTTACCGAACCCATTCACACCCTGCGCGAGCAGCTTCTGGTGCGGGGCGGAGATCAGATTGACTCGCCCGCGGATCTGGAAGGACGGGAAATCGTGGTCCGCGAAGGCTCATCTTTTTGGAACCTTATTCAGGATGTGCGAAAGCAATACCCCGGCATCCGTGTCCTTATCGTCCCGGAGAATACCAGCCAGCAATCGTTGTTCGAGGGCGTGCTTGACGGGCGCTACGACATGGCAGCGGTCGACTTATACGCGTTTCGGCGAAACGAGGAGGACTGGCGTTATCTCAAAGTCGTTCCGGCAGTCTTCGAGGACGACGTAATCGCCTGGGGCCTGCATCCGGAGGCGAAAGATCTTCGAGAAAATCTCAACCGGTTCATTCGCAGGAAGGAGCTGGCGCGACGGCCGCAATCCATTTACAAGACGGACCTTGCCGGGATTAAAGAGCGAAAGGTTCTCAGAGTTCTGACGCGCAACAACGCTGTCACCTATTTCATCTGGCGCGGAAGGCTGATGGGTTTTGAATACGAGCTGATGCGAAAGTTCGCAAAAGAGCAGCAACTTCAGCTCGAAATGATTCTTGCACCCTCCAGAGAACACTTGATTCCGACATTGCTCTGGGGAGGCGGCGACCTGATCTCAGCGTCTCTCACTATAAACGATCAAAGAAGAACATACGGCGTCGAATTTTCCAATCCGTACAACGTTGTCAGCGAGGTCGTCGTGGCCCGTGCCGACGACACCGAGCTCAATCACGTGAGCCAGTTGGAGGGCCGAACCATCTGGGTGCGCAGAAGCAGCTCCAACTGGGCGACGCTGGAGCGGCTTCGGCTAAAAGCCCACATAGGTTTCATACTCAAGGCGGCGCCGGAGTCACTGGAAACTGAAGAGATCATCGACAAGGTGGCCAGCGGGGAATACGACCTCACGGTTGCGGACAGCCATATAGTGGATGTCGCCCTCACGTGGCGGGATGACGTACGGGCGGCTTTCAACGTCAAAGAGAACGTGAAGCACGGCTGGGCCGTGAGGAAGGAAGACAAAAAACTTCTGCAAGCACTGAATGCCTTCCTGGAAAGAGAATATCGGCAGTCTTTTTACAACGTCACCCACAAAAAATATTTCAATAGCCCTCGGCGCATCAAGCAGTTGGTAATGTCTCGCGCAGACGGCGGCAACGGCGGCAGTCTTTCACCCTACGACGACCTGGTGCAGAAATACGCGGAGAGGCACGGGTTTGACTGGCCATTGATCGTTGCGCTCATGTACCAGGAGAGCCGGTTCAAGAAGGACGCCGTCTCCTGGGCGGGCGCCAGGGGCGTAATGCAGGTGCTTCCCGTCACCGCCAAGCGCTTCGGCATTAATGATCTCCACGATCCGGAGAACGGCATCATCGCGGGAATGAAAATGCTCGAATGGACCTACGACCAGTTCGAGCTCGAGCTTCCGGTTCAGGAGCGCACCTGGTTCACCCTCGCCGCCTATAACGCCGGTCTCGGTCACGTGTATGACGCCCGCGTTCTGGCGAAGCAATTGAATCTCGACCCGAACCGCTGGTCCGAAAACGTCGAGGTGGCGATGCTCAAGCTGTCCAAGCCGGAGTATTTTCGTGACGCCACCTACGGCTACGTAAGAGGCCTCGAACCGGTCATATATGTGCGCAACATTCGCAAACTCTACGCCGCATATATTGAGCTCTTGAGAGAATCCAGCTCGAACAACTGCCTAGCCGCATGTTGAAAGTCAACATTCTATTGATGTTCAATTAGCCGCCCCTACAACAATGCTGCTTCGTGGCCAGCATACTTTCTCATATTGATCACGCCGCAATCGAAAATGAGATACTGGCCCTTGATGCCGAGAAGCCGGGCCTGAATTCTGGGCTGCTTTTCCGCGTTTATGGATCGAACCTTGGACGGATACTCGAGCACGGGATAATCGAATTCCCGTTGGCCAACGCCGATGCTCTTCGGAGGCTCCTCCCCGCCATCTTCGCCCGCTGTTTCCAGGGCCTGCTGACAAATCGCTAGCAGTCCTTCTGCCCGCTCGACCAGGTCGGCCGGCTCCGGTGGTCCTTTGAGCATGCGCCGCCAATCGGTGCGATCCATGAGCTGAGACTTAAGCGCAACCTCCACCACTCCTGAAGCGCGGCGGCTTACGACTTGGATCAGCGGCATGGCCTGGGTCGCGCCCTGGTCGATCCATCGAGTCGGAATCTGAGATCGCCGGGTAATGCCCACCTTCACCCCCGAGCTGTTGGCCAGATAAACCACATGGGGCTGCATACAGTTGGCTTGACCCCACTCCGGCTCTCTGCAGGTGCCCAGATGGAAATGGCACAGCTCCGGGCTGACGATGCAGCGGTCACATCGGGCCAAGGACCTGAAACAGGGAAAACAATAGCCCTGGTTGAAACTCTTCTTGGTCTCACGGCCGCACGCAATGCAGCGGATGGGTCCGGTGAACTCCAGGGTAACGCGCTCACCAATCAGAGGATTCAGCGCAACCTCTAGATCCCCAAGGCGCATAAAGTAACGCACCGGCGAGGCATCCTCGACACGCATTTTTCGCAACTCGCCGCTGAAGCTCACGGAGAATCGATCCCGGATCTTGAAGACGGGCCAATCAAATCAAACATCTGGACGACTTGGGTATCGGTATTCCGAAGCCTCCTGACTAGAACCTATCTCAGAATTGGCGAGCCCGAAGCTAGACAATCCTCGAGACAGGGCAAAAACAGGCGAAAACGCTCAGTTTACACCCGAGTAAATGAGCATTTTGAGCCTGTTTTTAACGCCGTTAGGCTAAGCGCAGCAATTTAAGAGATAGGTTCTAGAAGCTCGCATCACCGATCATCGCCACATCGCCTTCCGGCGTCAGCGCCCACAACCGGGCTTCTTTGCTGGATTCACCCGGAGCACCCTGAACTTCGAACGAACGATTGTCATAAAGCGGCGCGGTGGCGCGTACCGAGAACTTCTTGAGTCTGGCTTCGGGTTTGGCGCGCCGAAACAAATCCATGAGTAGAATCATCGTAAGCGGTCCGTGAAACACGAGACCCGGATAGCCTTCTTCGTCCATGGCGAAGGCGCGGTCGTAGTGGATGCGGTGGCTGTTCATGGTCAGCGCCGAGAAGCGAAACAGGAGAACTGCCGTGGGAGAAATTTTTCGCCTCCATTCCGGCTTGGCGGGTGCGGGCTGGGGCTTTGCCGGCGGCGCACCCAGCCGAATGCCTTCCCGGTAAACCACGTCATGTTCCTCAACCGTGGCCAACTCCGACTCTGCAAAAATCTCGTGGCGCACGGTGATAAAACATAGCTTTCCGCCACCACCGGATTTAAAACGCACGTCTGCGATGGTGGACTTTCGTTCGAGAGTGTCACCGGCCCGAATCGGATGGAGGAACTCCATGCGGTTCCCCGCCCACATGCGCCGGGGAAGCGGCACCGGCGGCATGAAGCCGCCGGTTCTGGGGTGACCGTCATAGCCCGTATCCGCGAGCTTCACCGCCTCGGGAAAACAAAGCCAGTGCCAGCCGGGCGGAAAATGGGCCCCCGAGGCGTGCGGCGGATCATCCCTGTCCAGCGTAGCGCTGAGCACATCCGCCAGCGCGCCGTAGGCAAGGCCCGCGGTAGTCTCGCTGCGCCCAATCCACTGCAGCAGCCTATCCGCTTCCGCGTTTGGAGTTTCCGCCATCTCAACCTCCGGAAAATTCCGCGCGAATTGCTGCTGAGTGCGCGCCAAGCGCGGGCACCGGCCCGAGCGTCGGCGCGTCACCGTCAGTCTGGGCGGGCGGCGCCACCAGAGTCACGGGGCCCGTTGGGGTACCCACCTCGACGCGCCGCAGCGCCGGATGTTGCGAAAGTCCTGCGACGTCGTTGATTTCGCCAAAAGCAATCTCGGCAGCGCGCAAGCGTTCGATCAGATCGGCGCGCTCGTAGCCGGTGAACACCGAGTTGATGACCTCGCGAAGGGCGTCCACATTTTTAACCCGCGCCGGATTGCTCGAAAATCGTGGATCCGTTTTCAAATCCGGCTGCTCCAAGACGTTGTCGCAGAGGCGCATAAACTCCCGCTCATTTTGAACAGCGATCAGGATCGGTCTACCGCCACGCGTCTCGTAGGCGCCGTAGGGCTGGATCATGGGGTGGCTCAAGCCCGTGCGTTTCGGCCCCTTACCGGTGTAATCGTGGAGCAGCAAAGGCACCGTCATCCAATCGGCCATGCAGTCAAACATGGAGGTACGGATCGCCCTGCCCTCACCGGTGCGCTCACGTGCAATGATCGCCTCAAGGATAGCCATGTACGAGTACATCCCGCAGGCCACGTCACAGGCGGAGACGCCGATGCGTCCCGGCTGCTCCGGGGATCCGGTGATAGAGCACATGCCGCTCTCCGCCTGCACCAGCATGTCGTAAGCCTTCATCTGCGCATAGCCGCCCTGCTGCCCGTAACCGCTGATGTCGCAGGTAATCAGCCGCGGGTAAGCCTTTCTCAGGAGCTCGGAGGCAAAGCCCGCCCTCGCCGCGGCGCCGGGTGCAAGATTTTGAATAAAGACATCGGCCTTGGCGAGAATGCGCTGGAGCAGCGCGGCGTCCTGGGGATTCTTGATATCCAGAACCAGGGACTCTTTTCCGCGATTTAGCCAGACGAAATAGCCGCTCTCTCCGTGCACAACCTCATCATAGGCGCGAGCAAAGTCACCACCTTCCCGCTCCACCTTGATAACCCGAGCACCAGCGTCGGCGAGACGCGAAGAGCAAAACGGCGCGGCGACGGCTTGTTCGAGAGAGACGACGAGGAGGTTATCTAGAGGAGACATGAGAAATTATTCTACGTTGTGCGACAGAGCTAATCGAGAGGAGAAACAGTCGGGGGGCGATCAGTATGTAGTATGTGGTATGTAGTATGTAGGACTTGAGAAAGAATCGAGGTCCTTTTCCCTACATACTACATACTACCTACTACATACTTCGGTGGCTCGTGCAAACTCACCACGATCCCCTCCGTCTTCTTTGACGGCGCCGGATAGCGCTGCATCACTTCCGGATCATGTCCCGGAACGATGTGGTCGTCCGAGTCCGCCAGCTTTCGAAGACGTCGATGTCCCTCGAGCATGTCGGTGACATTCTCGACGATGGGAAATGGGTTGCCTTCGATCATGTTGGCGTAATAATGGCTGGCGTCGGAGGCCAGCATCACCCAACCGCGTTCGGTATTCACACGGACCGCCTGAAGGCCCCGCGTGTGGCCTCCTAAATGATGCACGCTGATGCCAGGCGCAATCTCGTCGTCGCCTTGGTGAAATACCACCCGACCGCCATAGACGAGCCGGACCATCTCGACGACTTCGTCCACCGTATAAGCGCTGCGAAGCACGCCGTGGGTCATGCTGCGCCCGGTGGCATAGATCATTTCCGAATCCTGTAGATGGAATCTCGCCTTGGGAAATAGACCCAGGTTGCCTATGTGATCGTAATGAAGGTGGGTGATGATCAGATCGGTAACGCTCTCTGCATGGACGCCGATCATCGCCAGTCCTTCGGTCGGGCAGCGCAAGAATTCGCGACCGCGGCGCACGCCTTCCGCTTCATTAAACCCGACGTCGACCACTAAAGCACGGTCCCCAGACTTGATCGCCCAAACGTAGTAATCCATGGGCATCGGTCCGTCGTGAGCATCGCGATATATGAAATTATCGTGGCGACGCGCCGCCCGGGTGCCGTATCGCACGGCAAAAACCTGATACCTTTCCATCACCAATCGATTAATTTCCGGCAGGTTTATCGGAGGCGCCTGAATGCGCCGCGCGCTCCAGATTCGACTTTTCCTGCGCGGGCGACTTCATCCGCTCGATACGCGCGATGATCTCGTCGATAATCGTCTCGTAGAGACTGTCTCCCAGCACTTCGTCCTCGGTTCCCGCGTCAATGCTTGGGTTATCGTTGATCTCGATAACTAAGATGTCATCGCGCGTTTGCTTGATGTCGACACCGTAAAGACCGTCACCAATGAGGTCGGCGGCGCGCAGCGCCGTCTGGAGAACGACCTCGGGCACATCGGAAATGGGCACCGTGTCGCTTTCACCTTCCACCGGTACGCCGCTTTCTCGGTGCCTCACGATCTGCCAGTGACTTCTCGCCATGTAATAGCGGCAGGCGTAGAGGGGTTTCCGGTTGAGTATGCCAATTCGCCAGTCGAATTCCGTATACAGATACTCCTGCGCCAGGATGAGATCCGATTCCTTGAGCAGGCGGGTGCCGACCTCGCGCAGCTCATTCTGGTTTTCAACCTTGAAGACGCCGGACGAAAAGGCGCCGTCCGGGATCTTGAGCACCATTGGAAAACCCAGTTCGCGCTCCACCTCGCCCAAAGTCTCGCGCCTGACGATGGCGGATTTGGGCGTCGGCAGCCCGCGCCCTTTGAGCAGCTCCGCCAGATAGACTTTGTTGGCGCATTTGAGAATCGAGTCCGGGTCGTCGATCACCACGATTCCCTCAGTCTCCGCGCGGGTCGCGAATCGGTAGGTGTGGTGGTCAATCTGTGTGGTCTCACGAATGAACAAGGCGTCGAATTCCGCCAGCCGGCCGAAATCCTTGCGGCCGATGAACTCCACCTCCACTCCGCGGGATTCAGCCGCTTTTTCGAAACGCTTGAGCGCCCTGGGATTCGAAGGCGGCAGCTTTTCAGCGGGGTCGTGCAGAATGGCCAAATCGTAACGATAGGAGCTTCTCGCCCGAGCCTTACGCCAGCGGCGGGTGAGATATTCCTGCAACGCGGAGACAAAAAAATCATGCCGCGTGTCCATAAGCGCAGTGGCGTTACCCGGCCTGATCGCGTGCAGCTGCCAGCCTTCCGCCTGCCTGCGAAGCTCGAGCTTGAGAATCGGACAGGGATAGAGTTCGAAAATCTGTCGCGCCAGGTCCTTGAGCTCAGGAGCCTGAGCACGGCCGAAACAGATGAGGGTTTCCTGGCGATCCGGCACTTCGGTCGAAGCTTTCCCGCCAACGGCTTTCTGCACCACGTCCTCCAGGTCTTCGGCTATGCCGCCGTAGATGGAGCGTCTGCTCAGATCTTGAATGGTTCGCACCGAGGGAATCACTCTATGGCCGCGCGCTTCTGCAAGCAGCGAGCAGTAGTACCCCAAGCCGAGGTATTCATAGTTACGGCACAAGTTGATCACCCGGAGCCGCTTGCTCGAGGAGTACTCCGTGGCGGACAAATAGTCCCGCGCCGAGGCAGCGGGAAGCGCGGGATCATCGGAGGTCCACGCGTCCGCTTTATCGACTAAAACCAGATGGTCTGCCATATGCGTTTAACCAGGCCGGCTTGCGCGGGACTTCGTCCGGCTCCGCTTGGATATGAAAACCACCGCCTGCAGGCCCGCGCGGCCGTATCGAGACATGCGCTGGAAGTCGCGTTTTGCGATGGGCATGTTGATGCAGTCCGTACGTGTGTGTTCACGCTTGCGATCGATGAACGGATCGTTGACGTAAACGAATCGCTCCTCGAAACCCGTAACGACTACCCAGTGGGGAACCTTCTGCTCGTTAAAATGATAAAGACTGATGAGCACTATGGGCACGGCGCCCGACTTGAAGCGTGATTCGATTCCATCAAGAGTAGCCTTTCCGTATCGAATTGGAACTCCGAGCTTTCGTACTTGCGCCAGCATGTCTTCGTGCACCAGAGTCATAACTTCCTTCTTCTCCTCGCTGCGCACGGAGTCCAGGAAGGGCACGCCCTTGTCGTTGACGACCACCTCCGCGCTGAAGCCGCGGCTGGCCGCCGAAAGCGCCAAACCGAAGGGCCCGCAGCCGCCATGTCCGGAGGTCATGAAAACCGTGGTCGCCTCGCGCCAAAGGCGCAGCTCGAAGGTGCGGCTTAAGCGAATTGTGGGGTCCAGGGCCTTCATCGCCATCATCAGCGCGGACGAGCCGCAGGTGAAATCCAGCGTCTGCTCGTAAAAGGGAACTCTTACCAGCTTGGGACTGAGCCGCGGCGCCAGCGCCTTCTCGAAGCGCAGCGCCTCCATGCCGTCTTCGTAGTAGTCCCCCAATTCCCCCAGCTTGCGGAAACCGGCGTTGCGGTAGAGGCGGATGGACTCGGCGTTGTCACGACGCACTTCCAGGCGCAGGTAGGCGCAATCCGCGTCTATGGCCGCTTTCTCTGCGGCCTCGAGCAAATCGCGGCCTGCGCCCTTTCCGCGGGCGCGCGGCTCCACCGCGATGGAGTAAAGCCTGGCCAGAGAGGTGCCCCGGCGGAACAAAACCAGGGCATATCCGATGAGCTGGCCGCGGCGCTCGTCCACCAGCAGCCGCGCCTGGGCACGGGTAATCATGTAGCGAAATTGGCGTCGGTTGAAGCGGTCTATCTCGAAGCAGCGGTCTTCGAGCGCAATCAGCGCATTGAGATCCGAGAGCCGGGCGTCACGAATCATTTCGTCGTTTGCAAGGTCACATTTGCCTCAATACCGCGTCTTCGGTCAATAGGATCTGGGCAAGCCGAGCACGTGCTCGGCGATAAAGGAGAGGACGAAGTTGTTGCTGATGGGCGCGATTCGGTAGAGACGGGTTTCCCGGAACTTGCGCTCGACGTCGTACTCCTCGGCAAAAGCAAAACCGCCGTGCGTCTGCATGCACATGTCGGCGGCCTTCCACGAGGCTTCCGATGCCAGGTACTTGGCCATGTTCGCCTCTGCGCCACAGGGCTCGCCGGCCTCGAACATGGAGGCGGCCTTGTGCATCATCAGCGCCGCGGCCTCGGTGGCGGCATAAGTCTCGGCGATTGGGAACTGAATGCC
>Ga0224512_10002519_pt1 | contig 16739 bp, 14 predicted proteins | sample SF_May12_sed_USG_4_FD_169103 | JGI IMG/M metagenome (GOLD analysis project Ga0224512, IMG submission 169103) | Sediment microbial communities from San Francisco Bay, California, United States - SF_May12_sed_USGS_13 | ecosystem: Environmental > Aquatic > Marine > Sediment | place: USA...
TCTGCTGCTCACGCACGGCCACATCGATCATGCCGGCGGAGCGGGACAGCTGTTGGGAATGGTCTCGGCGACGGCGTACGTGCATCCCGACGACGACTTCCTGACCCTCGATCCGGCGAGCCAGCTCCGGATGCTCTTCGGGATGGTCCCGCCCGGGGACTACGAACCTCCCAACGGCTTCACCGCCCTGGCAGACGGCGATCGGCTCCGCCTGGCCGGCGTGGACTTCGACGTCCTCCACACGCCCGGACACACGCCGGGCCACTGCTGTTTCTCACTCGCGGACGAGAGTGTGCTGTTCTCCGGGGATCAGCTGTTTGCGGGATCGATCGGACGAACCGACCTCCCGGGCGGTGACACCGATCAGCTCATGGACTCGATGCGCTCGAAGATCATGCCGCTCGGAGACGACGTGCGAGTGCTCCCGGGCCACGGACCAGAGACGACGATCGGGTTCGAGCGGATGAACAATCCCTTCCGTTCGTACTGGCAGTGAGCCGGTCGCCCGTCAGAGAGGTGAGCGCTCGACGGGCGAGGCACCGTTCTCGTCGAGCCGTTGTGCCCCTTGCGCACCGAGCGCGACCACCGAACCCGAACGGAAGACGACTCCTCCACATTCCGGCAGACCCCAACGCGGGACGTCGTCGGGCAGATCCAGATTCCACCAGTTCGAACCGTCGAAGTGGGGGATCGCCACGCCGGGAACCAGCGCCAGCCCATCCGAGATCCCGCCTCCCGGGATGGCCGTGTAGGTGCACAGCACCATCGCTCCCGCACTTGCGCCTGAGATCGTGCCTCCGCCCTCCGACACGCCGACCAGCGCATCGAGGACATCTCCGACGAGGACGTCGAGGAGTCGCGCGGGCGATCCCCCTGGGAGCACCACCAGAGCCGCCGACCGAGCGGCGTCGACGAAGGCCGCGGGATCGATTCGAGGATCCTGTGGAGCGACGACGCGCCGATCGGTGAGGCGCGAGTAATACCGCACGGCGTTGGCGCTCGCGATGTCGAACTCGCGCCCCGGAGCAGCCGCGCCGGCCAGGATGACGACGTCGCCGGCCGGGGAGCGATCGAGCAGCGAGCCATCCATGTCCACACAGCTGCTCCCGAACTCGGCCCCACCTTGGAGACAGATCATCCCACTCATTCCGTGAACCGCCGATAGAACCACAGGTCACCTTCGGGGAAGCTGGACACTTCGTTGCGCGTGCAGAGGTGTTCGAGGTGGGAAACGGTCTCGCGGAGCGCCAGTCGCTGCTCGATGCTGTCGAGGTTCGGGCGATAGGACTCCACCATGACGTCCCATGCCGTGCGGGGCGCGACCGAGACCACGTCGAGCATTCCCGACAGCCGTCGATCGTGGTGGAGCGAGATCTGTTCCGCCCGGCGGGCTCCGTGTTCGACGACGCCGCCGTGTGCAGGATACGTCAGACCCACCTCGAGCTCGATGAGGCGCTGGAGTGACGCGAGGTACAGGCCCAGGACGTCGGTCCCTTCGTCGTCGACCATGATGACCGGCGTGATACGGGGCAGCACGTGATCCCCGGAGAACAGGATGCCGGTCAGTGAATCCCGGAGACAGATGTGACTGGCCTCGTGCCCGGGAGTGTGCAGCACGTCGAGCCAGCGGGAATCGGTGAGCGGGATCCGATCACCGTCGGCGACGACCTGATCAGGATCTCGCATCAGCGGCATGAACGGTGCACGGGTGGACACATCGACGAATCCGGGTCCCATCTGCTCCGGTACGCCGTGCCGGCGCGCGAGCACCCGCATCGACTCGGCGAATGCAGCCGTGTCGTTATACCGCGGGATTCGTTGGACCGAACGTTCGTGCATGATGATCTCGCAGTTCCACCGCTCCGAGAGCCGTGGCGCCATGCCCACGTGGTCGGGATGGAGATGGGTCACGATCAGCCGGTCGATCGCCTCGGGTTGGAATCCGACGTGTCGAAGCCCGTTCTCGAGCGCCTCGAGCCCTTCCGGCCAGTCGACACCGCAGTCGAGCAGCGTCAGGCGGGCACCCTCGATCATGTAGCAGTTCACCCATGCCGGGCTGCGGAATGGGAGCGGGACGGACACGGCGTGGAAGCCGTGTCCGAGCGATCTGGGTTCGGGGATGCCCACGTCAGCCGTGGACAGACTCTTTGACGACGAACGTGATGTCGAGTACGACCTCGAACTCCGTCGGGACGCCGGACGAGTCCACTGTGCCCCCGGTGCGGACGAGGTCGAATCGGACGATCTCGTCGATCGTCACTGCGGCGCGGGCGAGCACGGTTCTCACGGCATCCTCGATCGAGTCCGGTGAGGAGCCCGACAATCTGACCGTCTTGGTGATCTGAGACATCGTCCCAGCGTATCGGTGGTGTCAGGCCGGCGCGGGTGTCGAGCGCTCGATCCGTGTCCTCGCGGGTAGTCGGATCTCGAACGTGGGTGACTCCTCGGAGTGGAGACAGCGGGCGGAGCCTCCGTTGATCTCGGCCAGTTCCCGGACGATGCTCAAGCCGAGCCCCACTCCCGACGAGGTCCGCCGACGGCCGCTTGTGCCCTGCTCAAAGCGTTCGAACAGTGCAGGAATCTGATGTTCGGGAACACCGGGTCCGGAATCGATCACTCGAATCACGGCTTGGTCGCCATCGATTCCTGCTCGGATGGTGATGGGCGGCCGTCCGTAACCGAGGGAGGGTCGATCCCCGTCCTTCGACGTGCTGCCACCAGCGATGCACTCGAACATGTGTTCGATTACGCTCGGCGTCATGGCGGGTGTGGTCAGGTATGCGGAGCTCCACTGCCACACCAACTCGTCCTTTCTCGATGGGGCGTCGCATCCTCACGAACTGGTCGAGCGCGCACACGGACTGGGATATCGGGCGCTCGCCGTGACCGATCACGACGGCTTCCACGGAGCCGTCAAGGTGATGGAGGCGGCCCGGGCGGTGGGGATGCCGGTCGTGTACGGCACCGAGGTCGGACTGATGGCAGAGGGTGGAGAGTCGGGCGATCCGATCGCCGTCGCCGAGCAGTGGGATCGAGAACGAAAACAGCGATCCGACCTCACCGGCGAGCGGATCAGGCGAGGGCGGACAACCCGATCACACGGAACCAAGCCGATCGACCGGAAACAGACCGACCACCTGGTCCTCCTGGCCGGCTCGCCCGGTGCATACGCCTCGCTGTCGGAGTTCGTCACCCGGAGCCAGTTCGCCGGGGAGAAGGACCGGGCGGTCTATCGCTGGAGCGATCTCGTCGAGTTGTCGAGCCATCCCGACATCGTCGCACTCACCGGATGCTGGCAGGGAGCGATCCCGCGGGCCGCCGCCGCCGGTGACCTCGCCGAGACGATTCGGCGTCTCGCCCGGCTCAAGGAGCTGTTCGGCCGCCGGCTCTACGTGGAGCTGTGGCATCACGGTCTCCCCGAGGACGACCCCCGCAACGAGTTGTTGTTCGAGGCCGGCCGGAGACTGGGGGTTGCGGCCGTCGCGACAAACCAGGTCCATCACGCCATGCGATCCGATCACGACCTCGCCGACGTCCTGGCGGCCATCGCCGGACGCCGCGATCTCATCGACGGTGACGGATACCGTCCGGCCACCGACGAGCGCTATCTCAAGACCCCGCTCGAGATGGCAGAGCGGTTCTCTCGCTATCCCGGGGTGGTGGATCGGGCGGCAGAGGTCGGCGAGCGGCTGGCATTCGACCTTCGACTGGTGGCCCCTCGGCTCCCGGACTTCCCGATGCCGGGACATTTCACGTCCGAGATGCAGTATCTCCGGTATCTCACCTTCGAGGGTGCACGCGACGTCTATCCCGGTGTCGGCGAGGGAGGGATCGATCCGAAGGCACGTCAACGGCTCGAACACGAGCTGACGATCATCGAACGCCTGGGCTTTCCCGGCTACTTCCTTGTCGTCAAGGATCTCGTCGACTTCGCCCGATCCCAGGACATCTACTGCCAGATCCGCGGTTCAGGCGCCGACTCGGCGGTGTGCCGGTGTCTCGAGCTCACCCGGGTCGATCCCATCCGGCTGCATCTGCCGTTCGAGCGGTTCCTGTCCGAGGAACGGGGGAGACCCCCCGACATCGATCTCGACCTCGAGGCCGACCGCCGTGAGGAGGTGATCCAGTACTGCTATCGCAGATACGGGCGGGAACGGGCGGCGATGGTGGCGAACGTCGTGACCTATCGGGCCAGGTCGGTTCTCCGGGACGTCGGGAAGGTGTTCGGGATGACCCAGGCGCAGGTCGATGGTCTCTCGAAGTACGTGGACAGCCGCAACACCGCGAACCTTCGCCTCGAGGCGCCGCTGCCGGAAGGGCTGACGGCAGACATGATCTACGACATCTGCCGGCGGCTCGACGGCTTCCCCCGCCATCTCGGCATCCACTCGGGAGGCATGGTGATCGCCGATCGTCCGCTCCATCAGGTCGTTCCGCTCGAGTGGGGCAGGATGGAGGGCAGGACCGTGCTCCAGTGGGACAAGGACGATTGCGCGGCCATAGGGATCGTCAAATTCGATCTGTTGGGGCTCGGGATGCTCAACGCCCTTCACCTCGCCCACGACATGATCCTCGACGCCCACGGCGTCGATGTAGATCTGGCGATGATCCCTCAGGAGCCGGCCATCTATCGATCACTGACCGCCGCCGACACCGTCGGTCTGTTCCAAGTGGAGTCGCGCGCCCAGATGGCGACGCTGCCCAGAATGAAGCCCAAGACGTTCTACGACCTGGCGGTCGAGGTCGCCCTGATCCGGCCCGGTCCGATCCAGGGTCAATCGGTGCACCCGTATCTCCGGCGACGCAACGGGGACGAACCGGTCCGCTTCCCGCATCCATCGACCGAGCCGATTCTCGCCAAGACCCTCGGAGTCCCGATCTTCCAGGAGCAGCTCATGGAACTCGCCCGGATCTGCGCCGGCTTCGACGGCGGCCAGTCGGATCGGCTCCGAGCCGCCATGACCCACAAGCGTGGGGACGAGGAGATGGCGAAGCTCGCCGACGAGGTGTTCGCCGGGATGGCGAAGAACGGCATCGTCGGTGCGGCCGCGGACGAGATCTGGGAGAAGCTCCAGGGGTTCTCGAGTTTCGGCTTCCCCGAGAGTCACTCGGTCAGCTTCGCCTACATCGTCTACATGTCGGCTTGGTTGAGGTTCCACTACCCGGCCGAGTTCCTGGCGGCCCTGCTCAACGCTCAGCCAATGGGGTTCTACAGTCCGAACAGCCTCGTCCAGGATGCCCAGCGCCACGGTGTGGTGGTCTGTGGGCCGGACATCAACCGGTCGTGGCACGACTGCACCATCGAGCACCAGGATGCAGATCCTACGGACGTCGTCTCCTATCTGGGCGGATCGTGGCGCCGGGGGAGGGGGCATGTCGACGACCCGATCAGACCGGCCGTAGCCGTTCGGATGGGTCTCCGTTACGTGCGGAATCTCGGGGACTCGGAGATCACAAGGATCGAAACTGCCCGGCTCATCGGCGGTGAGTTCACCTCGCCCGCCGACCTTGCGCTCCGGACCGGGCTCGGCGTCAAGGGACTCGAGGGGCTTGCGGCTTCCGGAGCTCTCGAGCCGATCGGGCTCGGACGACGCGAGGGCATGTGGGCGGCCGGTGCGCTGGCAGAGGTCGGGCCAGGACGCCTGCCATTGTCACCGGGTTCCGACCCGCCGGCGCTCCCCGGCATGAGCGAACAGCAGGAGCATCTGGCAGATCTGTGGGCGGTGAGCGCCTCCACCTCCCATCCGATCCAGTTCGTTCGTGAGCGGCTCTCCGAGGCAGGGTGCGTCACGGCGGCGGAGCTGTTGTCGTTGAAACGCACGAAGAAGGGTGTCAGGGTCGGGGGAGTAGTGACCCATCGTCAGCGACCGGGGACGGCGAACGGGGTGCGATTCTTCAACCTCGAAGACGAGACCGGACTGGTCAACGTCGTCATTCTGCCTCCGGTGTGGGAGGCCAACTACGAGGTCGCGAGGAAGGCTCCGGCCATGGTCATCGAGGGGCTCGTCGAGTTTCGGGATGGCGTGACCAATCTGGTTGCCCATCGGTTCGAGCCGCTCCCGGTCGAGTCGGTGCGTTCCCGGGACTTCCGCTGACGGTCACGCGTCCGTGCCCTGGACGATGCGGTCTTCGAGCGCAATGAGCGAGGAGCCCGGTTCCAGGCCGATCTCGGCGAGCAGGAACCTGAGTTCTCGGCACGCGTCGAGGGCTTCTCTTCGTCGCCCGTCACGTGTCAACGCCTCGATGAGCATCAGCCACAGGTGCTCGCGATACGGGTTCTCCTGGACGGCTGCTTCGAGCGTGCCGATCACCAACTCGGGGTGGTTCATCTCGAGTTCGGCTTCGAGTTGGGTCTCCATGGCCAGCATGCGCAGTTCGTCGAGCCGCATCGCTTCGAGCCGGAAGGGATCGACGTCGGCGAGTTCACCGAAGGGCACCCCACGCCACAACTGCAGGGCCTCGTGGCAGAGATGACGCGCCTCCCGGGGGGTGCAATCGTCGGCCGTCGCCGTGCGAATCAGCTGTTCGAACCTGAGGGCATCGACCCGGTCGACATCGGCGTTCAACAGGTACCCGTGATCGGCCAGTTCGATCGCTTCGTGGCCCAGGAGGTGGCGGAGTCGGGAGACGTAGGACTGGAGGGTATTGAGCGCCGAGGCAGGAGCACCGTCTGCCCACATCACTTCGATGAGTTGATCGTTCGAGACGATTCGGCCCGCAGCGATCGCCAGCGTTGCGATCAGCATCTGGGGGAGTCGACCCCCGAAAGACTTCACGCCGTCCGGGGTCGACAGATCGACCGGCCCCAGCATCCTGATCGTCCAGGAAGTCTCGATTTCCGCCACGTCGCGCTCTCCGTATCCATCGTGAGACGGGTCCAAGCGATCCGATAGTGGCGAAGGTCACGGGTGCAACCGGGATGCAACGGGGACGCAACGGGCGTGCAGGCCCCCGTCAAGGGCGGGGCGAGAGGATGGGGCGAAGGAAGGAGGGGTCTCATGACGAAGATCCTGGAGCGTGAGATGACCGGAAGCACGTTGGAGCGACCGGTCGAGATCGAGCGACCAGTCGAGATCCCGCCGCGGCCGGAATTGCCGGCACCACGTCGGCCGTACGTTCGCTGGTTGGGATGGATGCTCGTGGTTGCCGTGATCGCCGTTGCCGGCATCCTGGTGGCGATCCAGGGTGACGACGTCGTTCTCGATGACGGCTCGTTCGAGGCCAACGAGTTGGCGCGGATGCTCGCGTTGGCTCCCGAGATCGATACGACCCTCGAGTCGAGCTTGCTGGGGGAACTCATCCCGAACATCGAGAGCATGTCGAGCTTCGAGGCGTCGTTCCCGACCGTGGCGCAGGCCATCGAGCACGATGCGCTGCTTGCGATGTTGAAGGCGAACATCGAGAAGATGTTCAGCTTCGAGGCGTCTTTCCCGACCCTCGATACCTCGTTCGAGACGAACGAGTTGGCGCGGATGTTGGCGTTGGCTCCGACGGTGGATACGTCGTTTGAGGTGAATGAGTTGGCGCGGATGTTGGCGTTGGCTCCGACGGTGGATGCGTCGTTTGAGGTGAATGAGTTGGCGCGGATGTTGGCGTTGGCTCCTGAGATTTCGGATGGTTCGTTCGAAGTGAATGAGTTGGCGCGGATGCTGCGACTTGCGCCAGTGACGGACGCCTCGTTCGACGCCAACGAGCTGGCACGGATGCTGGAGCTGGAACCGGAAGGATGAACCAACGTTGACGGGCATGAGCTGAGGGGCCTGGAGACTCCAGGCCCCTTCTTCACGTGTCCTGTTCGAGCCGGGTCAGAAGCTGTTCCATGATCTGATCCGGGAACACGGCTTCGCCTTCGATCGCTCGCGCGATCTGCTCGCGTTGGGTCTCGACGAAGCCGACACCCACGATGTCGCCATGGCCCGGCACGATCGTCTCGGGTGAGCGAGTGATGAGTCGACTGAGTGTGTCCAGCCAATCAGACGGAAAGGCGTCACCGAACTGCGGTGGTGCGCCCTCTTCCACGAGATCGCCGGCGAAGAGGACGTCGTCGACCTCGATGACGATGTCGTTGTCGGTGTGTCCCCGCCCCAGATGCGTCAGCGTGACGGGTCGGTCTCCGAGCCTCACCACCAGGCTCGTTTCGAACGTCACCCCTGGGGGTGTGATCACCACCGACTCGAAGTGCGGCTTCAACTCTGCGGGCACCCACTCGGCGTCCAGCAGCATCTGTCGCATTGCCGGGCCCCGTTCGATCAGCGTCGATCGGCACCGTTCGTGGCCCACGATCTCACATCCGAACCGGGCGTTGCCGAGCGTGTGATCCCAGTGGTGGTGCGTGTTGACGAGGTGGGTCACAGGCAGTGAGGTCAACGCAGCGATGTCGTCGAGGAGTTCATCTGCCTGGCTGTGATTGGCGCGGCTGTCGATGACGAGAGCGGCTTCCTCGCTCAGGATGAGGCCGACGTTCAGGTCGAGCGACTCATACCGCTGCCTGAAGATGCCGTCTCCCAGCTCTTGCCATGCCATCGAGCTCGGAGACTATCGGTTCGGCCCTGCAAATGACCCGCACCGATCGGATCCGGCTCGATACCGTCGCATCATGGACTTCGACCGAATCGAAGAGCGTCTGGCCTCGATATACGGCGGCACACCCTGGATCGTCGTCGCAGACGCTGCGGCCGCTGCGACGCCGAACGTCGATCGACTCCGGGAGTGGGGTGTGGACCGGATCCTGGTCCTGGCTGCCGTCGAGGGAGTCGGACCGCAGCCCGACGCGGTCGTGCGTCTCACGCGATCGCAGGGCGAGACGATCATGGCCGGCTTCCGCGCCTTCGCCCGGTCGCTCACGACGGACTGTGTCTCTCATGCGATAGCGGACTTCGATCGCTCCGGCGAGGCTCGCATACTCGCCCCACCCTTCGGAGCCGAAGCAGCGTTCGGCGACCGACGACCCTACGGCCAACGCAGACCCGAGTGGCTTGCACTCGAGGACAAGATGGTGATCGATCACCACTTCGAGGCAGCCGGTGTCACGACAGCGCCTCACGCCATCGTGGCGGTCGAGGACGCCCCGTCCGCCGCTCGTGCGCTCGGGTCGAACCACGGCACCGTTTGGGTTGCGGACAACAGTGAAGGATGGCACGGCGGCGGTGAGTACGTCCGATGGATCCGTGACAGCGCCGACGAAGCCGCCGCCCTGGAGTGGTTCGGCCGTCATGCGCGCCGTGTTCGCGTCATGCCGTTCCTCGACGGACTGCCGTGCTCCATCCACGGCTACGTGACAGAATCCGGCGCGGCAGCGCTGAGGCCCGTGGAGATGCTCATCGCACGTCGCGTCGATGGGTCCGGTTTCCGCTATCTCGGGATGGCCACGACCTGGGACCCAGATCCGGCCCAGAGGGAGGTGATGCGCGATGCAGCGCGTCACATGGGGGCGTTTCTCGATGGGTTGGTCCGCTACCGCGGTCCGTTCAGCATCGACGGGGTGATGACCCCTGACGGTTTTCGACCCACCGAGCTGAATCCGAGAATGAGCGCCGGGTTCGGTATCCAGGCGGCGAACGTCCCCGACCTCCGCGCCGGTCTCCTGACCAGAGCGCTCGTCGAGGGCGACATCGACGTCGATCCGGCCGAGCTGGAGAACGTGATCGTGCCGGCGGCCGATCGGGATCGATCTCTCCGCGTCGGGATTCCGTTCGCCGAGACCAGGAGCCAGGACTCCGTGCCGATCGAGATCACCCTCGAAGCGATCCGGCGTGCGGAGGATGAGGCTACGCACGGGACGCTCGACATCGGTCCCGCTCTCGCCGGTAGCTACGCCCTGCTCCGGCCCGAGCAGGAGCATGTGCCGATCGGGATCTCGGCAGCACCGTTGGCGGTGTCGGTCGCTCGACTGGCCGCCGAGACGTGGGACCTGGCCTTGGAAGACCTCGAACCCGCTCGAGCAGCGTCTGGCCGGGTCTGACCGCGCGGAGCCCCTACCGGGTATGCGCCGCCGTGCGCCTTGCGCTATGCGCTTCGAGCCTGGCGCAGAAGTCACGCCTCGAGGGGATGGCGTGCGCAGTTGCGCATGGCGCATACCGCATACCGCAAGCCGTGGTCATGCCTGGCACTGCCAGTGTGACCAGCCGCCGGGGAGCTCGTACAGCATCCAGGCAGCCACCGCCACGTTGGCTTCGGGATCGAGGATGTCGGCGCCGGTGTATCCGGCGGCGCTCGAACGTGCCGCCCAGGTATCTGGAGCGTGCTGGAACAGTCCCGACGCCCCGGTGACGGGGTTGACGTTCTCGGGATTGAACGACGACTCACACCAGGCGATACGGATTGCCCGGCTGACGTCCTCCGGTCGGAAGAACGTCCCCACGAGCGTGCGGATCTGGGTCTCGTCGAAGAACCTCGATCGATCGACGATCCCGTTCGACTCGGTCGTGGTGGGCGCCAAACTCGTCGTGGCTCCATCCGACTCGGCGGCGGCTTGGGTCACGGCATCGAACCCGGTTGCTTCGGCAGCGTTCGCGCCTTCGGCGAGTAGAGCAAACGTCATGGCGGCAACTGCGCCGGTGCTCCGGCCGATCTCGGGGGAGACGGTCACCGATGGCGCCTCTGCGAATGGTGACGGCTCCGAGTCGGTGGTGAACGCAGCGAACCCGATCACGGCGAGCGAGGACACCACGAGCCACCCCACGAACAGGGCAATGCGGTGTGAACGCATCAGATCTCTCCTCCACCTACAGATGTCGTCCTCAGAAAGCCCAGCACGGCCAACGGACGGACTCGCCGAGCATATTGGCCCCATTCGGGTTTCGGCAAACCGCTTCGGGCTTTATCTCGCGACCGAAAGAGCGATCAAGACCTGGGCTGTGTAGTACATCGGGAGTCCCCACATGCGGTTTCGAGCGTCGGAGACGAGGAATCGCTCTCTCGCAACCAGCAGATCCGAGAGTGCGAAGAGCGGCGCTCCGATACGCACGAAGGCCGGTTGCTCGGCGCCAAGCCCGACGGACACCATCACCGAGATCACGACGATGTACACGGCAACCGGGACGCGCATCGACGAGTCGACCCGGGGAAGGAGCCAGACGGCTGAACCGAGACAGAGCGCGGCCCCCACAGCAGCCGTGGAAAGTGCGATCGGCCCGTTGGCGATGAAGGCGAAGATGTACGCCACGTGGCCGGCTGCGAACAGCACCAAACCGGCGAGGAACCATCTGTCGAACATCAACGCCACGTCGCCGAGCGCACCGAGGATCAGGCCGGCGAGGATGATCCGTCCGTATGCGGAGCCAGTGGCTCCCTCGGAGAGTGCGATGAGCACGAACCCTGCCGAGGCGAGCGGTTTGGCGATGAATGCCGCCGGTCGTTCGTGGACACGGACGAGCACGGCGACCAGCACGGCCGTCGGCAGGACGAAGGTCATGGCGTTGCTTCCAGCGCCTCGACGATGCCGGTCCACATGGGATCTCCGGGGTCGAGGAACCGGAAGTGTTCGCCGCCTTCGGTCGAGATCAGCAAGGCGTCGTTCGCCTCGACGTATCGCTCTGCATGGGTGAACGGCACCCGGTTGTCGTCGGTGCCGTGGGCGATGAAGACAGGCCCTGCCGGCGGGTGACGCGTCGGGCAGGCGGCTACAGGGTCTGCTCCACCGAGGTAGGCGACGACCGCACCGTCACCGAGGTTCTCTTCGACCGCCAGAACCATGTCGTTCACGCCACCCATCGAAACGGCCGTCGTCCGCTCTCCGAGTTCCAAGGCGGCTTCGAGCGCCAGCTGGCCGCCGGCGGAATGCCCGATCAGGACGGCCGAGTCGGCGGCGACGAGCTCGGTCGCCGCTCGGGCGGCGACGACGACATCGTCTTTGGTCGCGGGCCAGCCACCCCCGTTGCCGACGCGACGGTACTCCGGGCTCGCAACCGACCATCCGCGCCGAGCGAGGTCGACGGCGACGAGGTCCATGGTGTCGAACGCCCAGGTGTGCCGCCAGAAACCTCCGTGGATCAGGACCGCCAGTCGGGGCCCGCCCCGCCGAAGTTCGAAGAACTGTTCGGGATGGGGGCCGTAGCGGATGCGCTCGGCAGGGACGGAGGCCCGCGCCACGAGATGTCTGAGTGCCCAGCGGTAGCCGTCGACTCCGCGTCCATAGATCCGGTGCACCGTCGCCGGGGCGATGACCGAGCGCCTGCGCCACTCCTCGCGTTCTTCGACGTTGGAGATGTGGACTTCGACCGTAGGGATCTCGACCGCCTCGATCGCATCGTGGAGCGCGTAGGAGGTGTGGGTGAATGCGCCGGGGTTGAACACGATGGCGTCGACGCCGTCCCGGGAGTCGTGGATACGGTCGATCAGGGCGCCTTCGTGGTTCGATTGGAACGCCAGCGTCGTGGCGCCGAGGTCTTCGCCCCACGCCGCAAAGGCCGTCTCGAGCTCTCCGAGCGTCGTGGAACCGTAGACCTCGGGACGGCGGGTCCCGAGGAGATTGAGATTGGGGCCGTTCAGCAACAGGATCCGCATCCCGTCCAGCGTATCCGCGCAGGTGAGTCAGCTCGGGGAGATGTGGGACGGCGCCAGTTCGAGGCCGGCTTGCACGATCGCTTGGGGCATCGACGCCGGCGCGACCTCGAACCGGGACGAGAACGCGTCGATGACGGCTCGGCGGACGGAGTCGACCGAGACCCTCGATACGAAGTCATCGATCGCTCCGGCAGTCGACGGTGTCCAATCGAGGCCCAGCTCGCCGTAGACCGGCTCGAGTACGTCGCGGATCCGCCATCCGTCGGAGACGCTGATGACGCCACCGACGTGCGCTGCTCCGCGTATGAGTCGCTGACCGATCCCGACGAGCTTCACTCGGTGTTCGACGTGGATGCTGTATGCGCCGCGGCAGTATTCGCCGGGGATCTCACCGATGTGGGCATCGACGCCAACCGATCGAAGCGCTTCGGTCAGAAGTGTGGCGATCTCGGTGAAACGTGACGTGACCCCGTTGCGGGGATCGTCGGCGGGGATGGCCCAGGCGAACGCGAGGGTTCCGGTGTGGAACACCGCGGCCCGACCTCCGGCCAGGCGTTCGATCGGTGTGAATCCGTGGGCGATCGATGCGGCGACTGCGTTGGAGTAGCCCGGGGTGATCGTGTCGTGTTTGCCGAAGGCCACGATGTCGCCGGTGTGGTGGAGGCGGAGTGTCTCGGGTTGACGACCGGCACCGACCTCTCTCACGAGAGCGTGTGAGACGCCGGTGTCGTGTCCGGCGACCGACGCGAAGTCTTCCGTGAGAAGTTGAATCCGGCGCACGGAATCGAATCGTAGGGAGTGCTTCGTCCGGGTACGTGCAGCCGCCGCCGTTCCAGCGACGCCCGAGTGCACCGTCCCGATCTCCGACTGCCACCGAGCCACCCGGGCAGTCGGACGGTTCTCCGCGGCCAGCTACCGTTCCCTGGTCGGCGGGATTAGATCTGTCGCCCCACCGGTTCGAGAGCATGGCGTAATCATGTAATCGTCCATTGACTCCAGGAGAACATCATCTTCCACAGCGGCGGCTGGTACAGCTACCTCAAATACGACGAAAACCAGGACCGTCCATCGGTCGACCGCAACCTGCTCAAGCGGGTGTGGTCGTATGGATCGGCCTATCGCGGTCAGCTGCTCGGCGTTCTGGTCACCGTGCTCCTCATCTCCGGTCTCAGCGTCGTGCCCCCGATCGTCATCGGACTGATCGTGGACGAGGCCATCGGTGGCTCCGACATCGGTCTGTTGACCGTGCTCGGTGTCGTGATGATCGTCGTCCCGATCGTGAACTCGCTGGTCGGCATCGCCCAGAGGTGGTGGTCGTCTCAGGCCGGTGAGGGCATCATCTACGACCTCCGACGCGAGCTGTACGAGCACCTGCAGCGCATGTCGCTCGCGTTCTTCACATCCACCAAGACCGGAGAGCTCATCTCTCGACTCAACAACGACGTGGTCGGAGCCCAGCAGGCGATCACCGGGACGTTTGTCTCGATCGTCTCCAACATCGTGTCGGTGGTCGTCATTCTCGGTGTGATGCTGCAGACATCGCTGCTGCTCACGGTGCTCGCCGTGGCAGCGCTCCCGTTGTTCGTGCTCCCTGCCAGGCGAGTCGGCAAGGTGTTGCGGCGGATCACCGAACAGCAGATGAATCACAACGCCTCGATGTCGGCGATTCTCCAGGAGACCTTCAATGTCAGCGGAGCGCTCCTCGTGAAGCTGTTCAATCGCACCGACTCGGAATCTGAGAAGTTCAGCACCGAGGCAGCAGCAGTTCGGGACCTCGGCGTCCGGCGAGCGATGATCGGCCGTTGGTTCTTCGCCGTGCTCGGTCTGGTGAGCGCCGTCGGCACTGCTGCGGTGTACTGGGTTGGCGGATACCTGGTGATCACCTCGGACGCGCTATCGGTCGGCGCCCTCGTGACGTTCGCAGCGCTGGTCACACAGCTGTACGGCCCGTTGTCGGCCATTTCGAATTCTCGGGTCGAGTTCGCAACCTCCCTCGTCAGTTTCGAGCGCGTGTTCGAGATCATGGACCTCGAGCTCGACTTGCCCGAGAAACCTGATGCTCGCCGCCTCGATCGGGTAGACGGGCGGATCGACTTCGACGGCGTCTACTTCTCGTATGTGAGTGCCACACCGCAGGGGCTGGAAGGCATCAAACGCTTCAATCCGTTCGGCCGCTCTGCCGGTGACGACGGAGAAGCCATCGCCCCGATGACCTCGACACGCGAATGGGCACTCGAGAATGTCTCGTTCACCGCAGCGCCGGGTGAGCTGGTGGCTCTGGTCGGGCCGAGTGGCGCCGGGAAGACAACGATCAGCTACCTGCTGCCCCGGCTCTATGACGTGAACGACGGAGCGGTCCGCATCGACGGACACGACGTGCGTGACATCACCTTGGGGAGCCTTGCCGACTCGATCGGTGTGGTGACCCAGGAGACCTATCTGTTCCATGACACGATCGCCGCCAACCTGAAGTACGCACGTCCTGACGCCACGGACGAGGAGATGCGAGCGGCCTGTGAGGCAGCGAACATCTCCGAGTTCATCGAATCACTCGGCGACGGCTACGACACCGTGGTCGGCGAACGTGGATACCGATTGTCCGGCGGTGAGAAGCAACGAATCGCGATCGCCCGTGTGATTCTCAAGGATCCCTCGATCTTGGTCCTCGACGAAGCGACCTCGCACCTCGACACCAGATCGGAGGCACTGATCCAGGACGCGTTGGAGCATCTCATGGAGGGGCGGACGTCGGTGGTGATCGCCCACCGTCTCTCGACCGTGAAGGCTGCAAACAAGATCCTCGTCATCGACGAGGGCCGGCTGGTCGAGAGCGGCACACACGCCGAGCTGTTGGAACGTGACGGGCTGTACAGGACCCTGCACGACACCCAGTTCAGGGAGCGCCAGCTGTCGTGACCGTCGGCGCAGAAGACGTCCGTCGCGCGCTCGACCGGATCCGGAGTCGAGTTCGCCGGACCCCGGTGATCGAGATCGTCGTCGACCGAAGACGGCTCACGCTCAAGCTGGAGTTGCTCCAGCACACCGGGTCGTTCAAGCCACGCGGCGCGTTCAATCGTGTGCTGGGCGCCGGAGCGATCCGTGATTCGGGCATCATCGCAGCATCCGGAGGCAACCACGCGCTCGCCGTTGCCCACGTGGCGAGTGAACTGGGCGTGGCGGCCGAAGTGTTCGTCCCCGAGGTTTCTCCCCGAGTGAAGGTCGACGCGATCACTGCGCTCGGTGCGACGGTGAGAGTCGGCGGCGCCCTGTATCACGATGCACTCCTGGCTTCGCAGGAGCGGGCGAGGGGGACCGGTGCACTGCAGATCCACGCCTACGACCACCCGCTCACTGTGGCGGGGCAGGGGACGATGGCAGTCGAGATCTCCGAGCAGGTGCCCGAGGCATCGGAGGTCCTGATCGCGGTCGGAGGCGGTGGTCTGATCTCGGGCGCCGTTGCCTGGTTCTCGGACGACGTGGAGGTGCTGGCAGTGGAGCCGGAAGGCTCCCCGGCATACAACCGCGCACTCGCAGCCGGTGAGCCGGTCGACGTCGAGATCGACAGCGTCGCATCGGACAGTCTGGGCGCCCGATCGATCGGAGCGGTTCCCTGGTCGGTGCTCGTGCAACGACCGCCGACGTCGTTGCTGGTGTCCGACGACGCGATCCGGTCGGCACAACGCTGGCTGTGGAGACACCTGAAGCTGGTCGTCGAACCCGGTGGCGCAGCGGCATTCGCCGCCGTGCTCGACGGAGTGCACCTGCCGGCGGAGGACGGCTCGACCGTGGTGGTGGTGTGCGGCGCCAACACCGACCCGGCATCGGTGATCGCCTGACGTTCAACGAGTCAGGTTCTCGGCCATCAATGGATCGGATGGCGAGAGCAGCAGGTAGCGGCCGTCGTGAGTGAACCACAGGCCGGGCATCGCCTCCAGCCACCGATGCGCAGGGAACGCCTTCATCCGGGCGTGACCTTGCCGGCCGGGGTCGTACACCAGCACCGCTGCGCCGGGTGCACCGACTCCGTCCAGGCACCCGGTGAGGTCGAAATCCCCGAAGAGGATCGCCATCGCCTGGGCGCCGTCGATCTCCTCGCCGTCCTCGGTCCAGAGGGTCGAGGCGTCTTCGCTGCAGACCGAGAGTTCGATGTTGCGCCACCGATGGTGCACGCGCCTGCAGGTGCCGGGGAAGTCGATCACGTTGTCCATGCCGTCAACGTATCGAAGGGGTAGGAC
>Ga0224512_10002521_pt1 | contig 16733 bp, 12 predicted proteins | sample SF_May12_sed_USG_4_FD_169103 | JGI IMG/M metagenome (GOLD analysis project Ga0224512, IMG submission 169103) | Sediment microbial communities from San Francisco Bay, California, United States - SF_May12_sed_USGS_13 | ecosystem: Environmental > Aquatic > Marine > Sediment | place: USA...
CCCTTGATCTCCATCATCCTTCCCTCGCCGTCCTCGGGCGCGCAGGCGGTGCCGATCTCCTTCTTGATGCGCTCGGCGCTGCTTTCGCCGACCAGCAGGTTGAAGTTGCGGCGGATGTACGAAATGATTGCCTCGTCCATCTTGTCGCCGCCGACCCGCACCGACCGGGCATAGACGATGCCGCCGAGCGACAGCACCGCGACCTCCGTCGTGCCGCCGCCGATATCGACCACCATCGAGCCGGTCGGCTCGGTCACCGGCAGGCCGGCGCCGATCGCCGCCGCCATCGGCTCCTCGATCAGGAACACGCGGCGCGCGCCTGCCGATTCCGCCGATTCCTGGATCGCCCGGCGCTCCACCGCGGTCGAGCCGGACGGCACGCAGACGATGACCTGCGGGCTGGCGAAGCTGCGCCGGTTGTGCACCTTGCGGATGAAGTGCTTGATCATTTCCTCCGCCACCTCGAAATCGGCGATCACGCCGTCGCGCAACGGCCGGATCGCCTGGATGTTGCCCGGCGTGCGGCCCAGCATCATCTTGGCCTCGTCGCCCACGGCCAGCACCTGCTTGCGGCCCTTGATGTGAGCGATGGCCACGACGGACGGTTCGTTCAGCACGATCCCCCGGCCCTTGACATAGACCAGGGTGTTCGCCGTCCCCAGATCGATCGCCATGTCGTTGGAGAGCATTCCCATAAGCCGTGAAAGCATGTCTAGCGGCGCCCCCGCGCAAAGTTGCTGTTAAGATTGACCATAATCACGTCCTCAACCGTTGAATGTGAATCGACTCAGGCGGACAGCGCCGACAGAGCCGATTTCTCGCGTTTTACCAGTAGCTTGTTCAAAGCGTGTATATACGCCTTGGCGGAGGCCACGAGCGTATCCGTATCGGCGCCCTGGCCGTTGACGGTCTTGCCGTCCTCTTCCAGCCGCACCGTGACCTGAGCCTGCGCGTCGGTGCCCTCGGTGACCGCATGGACCTGGTACAGTTGCAGCTGCGCGGCGTGCGGAAAGAGCGCCTTGATGGCGTTGAAGGTCGCATCCACCGGCCCGGCGCCGGTCGACGTGTTGGTCTTCGTCTCGCCGTCGATGTTCAGTTCCAGTTCTGCCGACTGCGGGCCCTTGGAGCCGGCGATCACCTGCAGCGACACAAAGCGGATGCGGTCATTGGCATGCATCATCTGGTCGTCGACCAGCGCGACGATGTCCTCGTCGTAGACGTCCTTCTTCTTGTCGGCGAGGTCCTTGAAGCGCTGGAAGGCGTCCTGCATCTCGTTGTCGCCCAGTTCGTAGCCGAGTTCCCGCAGCTTGGACCTGAAGGCGTGGCTGCCCGAGTGCTTGCCCATGACCAGGGTGGACTTGTTGAGACCCACCGACTCCGGGGTCATGATCTCGTAGGTTCCGGCGTGTTTCAGCATGCCGTCCTGATGGATGCCGGATTCGTGCGCAAAGGCGTTGGCGCCGACGATCGCCTTGTTGGGCTGCACGCGGAATCCGGTGATCGTCGAAACCAGATGGCTTGCCTGGGTGATGTTCTCGGTGACCACGCCGGTGTGGTACGGCATCACGTCGCCGCGCACCTTGAGCGCCATGACGATCTCTTCCATGGCGGCGTTGCCGGCGCGTTCGCCGATGCCGTTGATGGTGCATTCCACCTGGCGCGCACCGGCCCGCACCGCGGCGAGCGAATTGGCGACGGCGAGGCCCAGATCGTTGTGGCAGTGCACCGAAATCACCGCCTTGTCGATGTTCGGAACGCGGTTCCGCAACATCTCGATCAGCGCGTGGAACTCCTCCGGTACCGTGTAGCCGACGGTGTCGGGAATGTTGATCGTCGAGGCGCCTGCCCGGATCGCGGATTCCACGCAGCGGCACAGGAAATCGTGCTCGGTGCGGGTGCCGTCTTCCGGGCTCCATTCCACGTCGTCGCACAGATTGCGCGCGTACGAAACCGACTCGACCATGCGGTCATGGACGGCGTCGGGCGCCATCTGCAGCTTGTATTCCATGTGCAGCGGACTGGTCGAGATGAAGGTGTGGATGCGCGGGCGCGCGGCGCGACGCAGCGCCTCCCAGGCGCGGTCGATGTCCTTGCGGCTGGCGCGGGCGAGGCCGGCGACTGTCGAGTCCTTCACGCGCCCGGCGACTTCCCGCACCGCTTCGAAGTCGCCGTTCGATGCGATCGGAAATCCGGCCTCGATAATGTCGACGCCCATGGCCTCGAGCGCATCGGCGATGCGCAGTTTTTCCTCAAGGTTCATCGAGCAGCCCGGCGACTGCTCGCCGTCGCGCAGCGTGGTGTCAAAAATAAAGACGCGGCCGGCGTCTGCCTCTGTCATCGCGGATTTTGTTCGTTCGGTCTTGGTTGCCATCTTACCAGTTCCTCTGCCTGGATTCAGTGTACGGTCTTCATACGATCGCTCCCCCGAACGCCGCCGCCATGGGCGGGGTCGATGCGCTCAGGGGCAGTTAAGTCGCAGAAGCGGTCCACTGCCAGGCAGATCCAGAACCACCAAACGCCCGGAATCGGCCGGACGCCCAATACGGTCGTGCAAGCATGCGGCGGCGGCGCAACACCTGCCGCGGTCGAAATCGAATTTTGCGATTCCGTGCATATACGCCTAACCTGCTCCCGAAAATCTGCTTGCCGTATGTTACTGATACAACCGTTTAAGTTAATGAATTCCTAAACTTGACCCCAATAACGGACAATATAGAGTGCAATTGCACGTAAAAATAAGCCGCCAACCGCGGAATTCCGTTAACCCTGTTTACGATCTTTCCACAGAGTTTCGCAACGGTTTTCCACAGTGCGCCAAAACAAAAGGGCGCGGCATTGGCGCCGCGCCCCGTCTGTAATCCGGTGGAAGGGTGAATGCCCTAGTTCTTGCTCTTGTCCACGAGGCGGCCCTCGGTGATCCACGGCATCATCGCGCGCAGGCGCTCGCCGACCTCCTCGGCGCCGTGCGCGGCCTCGCGCCGGCGCATGGCCTTGAAGCTGGTCTGGCCGACCTCGTTTTCCAGCATCCAATCGCGCGTGAACCTGCCCGACTGGATGTCCTCGAGGATCCGCTTCATCTCCTTCTTGGTCTCGTTGGTGATGATCCGCTGGCCGCTGACGTAGTCGCCGTACTCGGCGGTGTTGGAGACCGAGTAGCGCATGTTGGCGATGCCGCCCTCGTAGATCAGGTCGACGATCAGCTTGACCTCGTGCAGGCATTCGAAATAGGCCATCTCGGGCGCGTAGCCGGCCTCGACCAGGGTCTCGTAGCCGGCTTGGATCAGCGAGGTCAGGCCGCCGCACAGCACCACCTGCTCGCCGAACAGGTCGGTTTCGCATTCCTCCTTGAAGGTGGTCTCGATCACGCCGGCGCGGCCGCCGCCGATGGCGCAGGCATAGGACAGGCCGATTTCCTGCGCATTGCCGGTGGCGTTCTGGTCCACCGCCAGCAGGCACGGCACGCCGTTGCCCTTTTCATACTCGGAGCGGACCGTGTGCCCCGGCCCCTTGGGCGCGACCATCAGCACGTCGAGGTCCGGGCGCGGCTCGATCAGGTTGAAATGCACGTTCAGGCCATGTGCAAAGGCGATTGCCGCGCCATCCTTCATGGTGTCGCGCAGGTGGTCGGCCCAGATATGGCGCTGCAGCTCGTCGGGCGCCGCCATCATGACGACGTCGGCCCAGGCGCCGGCCTCGGCCACCGACATTACCTTGAACCCGGCATTCTCCGCCTTTTTGGCGCTGGCCGAACCCTCGCGCAGGCCGACGCCGATCTCCTTGACGCCGCTGTCCCTCAAATTGGCGGCATGGGCGTGGCCCTGGCTGCCGTAACCGATGATCGCCACCTTCTTGGTCTTGATCAGGTTCACATCGGCGTCACGATCGTAGTAAACGCGCATTGCTCTCTCATGTCCTCGTTTTGATTGGTGTCGTCGTCAGTCGGTTGCGGCGGGTTTTACAGCGCCTTTGCGCCGCGGGCAATGCCGACGATTCCGCTGCGGGCGATCTCGGTCTTGCCGAGCGCCCGCATCAGCTCGATAAAGGCGTCCAGCTTTTCCGGTTTTCCGGTCAGCGAGAAGATGAAGGATTCGATAGTGGTGTCCGCCACGGTCGCCCCGAAAATATCTGCGATGCGAAGGGACTCGCGCCGTTCCGCCCCGTTCGCCACCACCTTGACGAGGGCAACCTCGCGTTCGATATGGGCGCCTGAGATGGTCAGGTCGTGCACGCTGTGGATCGGCACCAGCCGGTCGAGCTGCGCCTTGATCTGCTCGATGATCATCGGCGTGCCGGTGGTCACGATGGTGATGCGCGACAGCGCCTCGTCCTTCGAGACGGCCGACACCGTCAGGCTCTCGATGTTGTAGCCGCGGCCAGAGAACAGGCCGATCACCCGGGCCAGAACGCCCGGTTCGTTGTCCACCAGCACGGCAATCGTATGTCGTTCGATGTCTCTCATGGGTCCAGGTTCCGATGCAGGGGTGTCGGGAAGGGCGGCGGCCGGCGCGGCGGCGTTCACACCAGCACCATCCCGTCCTCGGAAACCGGTTTCTCGGCTTCGTCCTCCGGTCCCAGCAGGATTTCGTTATGGGCGGCCCCCGACGGGATCATCGGGAAGCAGTTCTCCTTCGGATCGACGGCGATATCGGCGATCACCATGTTGTCGGTCTCGATCATCGTCCGGATGACGTCGTCCAGCTCGTCGGGCCTGGTCGCGCGCAGTCCGACGGCGCCGAAGCTTTCGGCCAGCTTGACGAAGTCGGGCAGGGCCGCCGAGTAGCTCTCGGAATAGCGTCCGCCGTGCAGCAGCTCCTGCCACTGGCGGACCATACCCATATACTCGTTGTTGATGATGAACAGCTTGACCGGCAGGCGGTACTGGACCGCGGTGGCGATCTCCTGGATGTTCATCATGATCGAGGCTTCGCCGGCGATATCCACCACCAGCGCGCCCGGATGGCCCAGCTGCACGCCGATCGCGGCGGGCAGCCCGTAACCCATGGTGCCAAGACCGCCGGACGTCATCCAGTGGTTGGGCTTCTCGAACCGGAAATGCTGGGCCGCCCACATCTGGTGCTGGCCGACCTCAGTGGTGATGAAGACCTCGCGGTCGAGCGTCAACTCATAGAGCCGCTTGATCGCCTGCTGGGGCTTGATCAGTTTCTTGTCGGTCTTGAACTTCAGGCTGTCCCGCTTGCGCCAGCCGTCGATCTTCTTCCACCAGGCTGCCACCGCCTTCTTGTCGACGCTCTTCTTCTCGGCCTTCCAGATGCCGATCATCTCTTCCAGCACGTTGGCGACGTCGCCGACGATGCCGAGATCGACCGCCACGTTCTTGTTGATCGAGGTCGGGTCGATGTCGATGTGAATCTTTTTCGCGCCCGGCGCGAAGGCGTCCAGGCGGCCGGTCACCCGGTCGTCGAACCGGGCCGCGATGCAGACCATCAGGTCGCAGTCGTGCATCGCGAGATTGGCCTCGTAGGTGCCGTGCATGCCGACCATGCCGAGGAACCGCTCATCGGACGCGGGCAGTGCGCCGAGCCCCATGAGGGTCAGCGTGGTTGGCGCGCCGGTCATTTTCACGAACTGGGTAAACAGCTTGCTGGCCTTGGGGCCGGAATTGATGATCCCGCCGCCGCCATAGATCACCGGGCGGCGCGCCTTGGCGATCATTTCCACCGCCTGCTCGATCTTCCGCCTGTCACCCTTGATCTGCGGCCGGTAGGTCTTGTGCTTGACGTTGCCGGGGCCGACATAGGGGCACTCGGCGAACTGGATGTCCTTCGGGATGTCGACGACGACCGGGCCGGGCCGCCCGCTGCGCGCGACGTAGAACGCCTCATGCAGCGTCTTGGCCAGCTTCTCGGTGTCCTTGACCAGATAGTTGTGCTTGGTGCACGGGCGGGTGATGCCGGTGGTGTCGCACTCCTGGAAGGCGTCGTTGCCGATCAGATGGGTCGGCACCTGGCCGGTCAGGCAGACCACCGGCACGCTGTCCATCAGGGCGTCGGTCAGCCCCGTCACGGCGTTGGTCGCGCCGGGGCCGCTGGTCACCAGCACCACGCCGACCTTGCCGGTCGACCGGGCATATCCCTCGGCCGCATGCACCGCGCCGCCTTCCTGCCGGACCAGGATATGGCGCAGCGCGTTCTGCTTGAACAACGCATCGTAGATCGGCAGGACCGCGCCGCCGGGATAGCCGAATACGACATCGACACCCTGATCCACCAGGGCTTTCATGACGATCTCGGCTCCGCTCATCGGCTCGCTTGTCATTTCCTGCTCCATTCCGGCTCCGGCGGCGATCGAAAACCTGCCGCCCCTGCCCCATGGAGGCAGGCTGAGCAGTATAGGTTTCCGCCGTTTTTCAACAATGCTGCGGGCCATTCAGGCCCGCAGCCGCCGGACAATAAGCGGTCAGCCCGCGGCGGTCAACAATTTTTGACGAATAAACGAAAAGGTTTTCGGCAGTAAACTTTCCGAAAATTGCTCAGCAAGCAATAAATCAGCAACAATCTGATGGCGGAACCACGTCATCTGCCGCTTCGCATAGCGCCGCGTGGCCTGCTGCGCCGCCGCCTGGCCCGCCTGAAAATCGCAGTTTCCCGCGAGATATTCACCGAGTTCGCGGACTCCCACCGCCTTCATGGCGGGCAGGGACGGATCGAGGCCCATTGCGTTCAATTGCCGCAGTTCATCCAGCGCCCCGGCTGTCAGCATCGCGGCAAGGCGCCGGTCGCAGGCGGCGTACAGCACGTCCCGCGGCGGCGCCAGGAGGATCGTTGCGAAACGCATTTTACAGGGCGGGCCCTCCGCCGGGCCGGTCTGCCAGTCGGCGAGCGACTGGCCCGTCGCCTCCAGCACTTCGAGCGCGCGCAGGATGCGCTGGCTGTCTTGCGGTTCGAGCCGCCCGGCGACGCCCGGATCGCGCGCCGCGAGTTCCGCATGAAGGGCGGGGGCGCCCACCGCCTCCAGCCGCGCCGTCAGGCGCGTGCGGACCGCCGCGGGGATGTCCGGAATCGGCGAGAGCCCCTCTGCGAGGGCCCTGAGATACAGGCCTGTGCCGCCGCAGACGACCGGCAGTCGGGCGGTATCGCGGGCCGCTGCGATCTCGGCCAGCGCCATGCCGCGCCAGCGGCCGGCGGAGCAGCGTTCGGCCGCCGAGAGCACGCCGTACAGCCGGTGCGGCGCGCGGGCCTCGTCCGCCGGTGACGGCCGGGCAGTCAGGATCCGCAATTCGCGGTACACCTGCATGCTGTCGGCGTTGATGACGACGCCGTCGAACTGCCCGGCCAAGGCGAGCGCCAGCGTGGATTTCCCGCTGGCCGTCGGCCCGGCAAGGATGAGAACTGGCTGTGTCTCTTCGGTCATCCCGTAATCGTTTGAATTCGCATCGCGCCGGCACCAGTATGCCGGCCATGACATATACGCTTACCCTGATCGGCGGAGCCGGTGCGCTCGACCATAGCACGGTCGCGCAGGCTTGCGAGGCGCTGGCAACGCTGGGCTGCCGGCATGGCGCCGCCGACTGGCTGGCCGAGGGCGCCGCCTGCGACATCCCGTTCGAGGGCGGGGGGCCGCGCGCGATTGCTGCAACGGTGCGCGAGACGCTTGCCGGCGCGCCGGTCGACCTGGTGGTGCAACCGGCCGCGGGGCGGCGCAAGATGCTGCTGGTCGCCGATATGGAATCGACCATTATCGGCAATGAGATGCTCGACGAGCTGGCGGGCGTGCTCGGCCTGCAGGAGAAGATCACCGGAATCACCGCCCGGGCCATGCGCGGCGAACTCGATTTCGCGGACTCCCTGCGCGAGAGGGTCGGCATGCTGGCCGGGCTGGATGCCGCCGTGCTGGAGCCATTGTACGAGCGGATCGCGGTCAATCCGGGGGCGGTCGAACTGGTCGCGACGATGCGCAGGCATGGCGCCTATTGCGCCCTGGTGTCCGGCGGATTCACGGTATTCAGCCGCCACGTGCGCGACCGTACCGGGTTCGATTTCGAGCAGGCCAACCGACTTGAAATCAATGCCGGTACGCTGACCGGCCGCGTCGTCGAACCGGTACTCGACCGACGCGCCAAGCGCGACTGCCTGGAGCGTCTGGCGCGGGACCTGTCGCTGGCGCCGCAACAGACGATCGCCGTCGGCGACGGTGCGAACGATCTGGAGATGGTCCGGGCCGCGGGGCTCGGCGTTGCCTACCGGGCCAAGCCGATCCTCGCCGAGGCGGCGGCGATGCGCGTCGACTACGGTGATCTTACCGCGCTGCTGTATGCCCAGGGATACCGACGGCAGGACATCGTCGGCGCAATCTGACGCGCAGACCGGGCGACCGGGGCATTCCAGGGGTGCACAGGCGCACGCGGCGGTTCCTTGCGACTGGCCGATGACGGCTAGCCGCGGTTGCCTTTGCCATTGCCGCCCTTGCCGCCGTTGCCGTGTCCGCCGCCGTTGCCGTGTCCGTCACCCCTCCCGTGTCCGTCACCATCGCCATCATCGTCGCTGTCGCCGTCACCATCGCCATCATCGTCGCTGTCGCCGTCATCGTCGACGTCATCGTCGCTGTCGCCGTCGTCGTCGCCGTGATCGTCGCTGTCGCCGTTATCGCCGTCATCGTCGCCGCCCTGTCCGCCTAAAACGCCGCTTCCATTGTCCCCGGGCACACGGGTCTGCACCGGCTGCGACGTCGTGGCCACTTCGATCCCCCGGCCGGCGCCGGGGGCCGGGTGGTCGCTGCCGGCCGCATGGTCGCTGTCGGACATGAGGATGATGCCGTCCATCCGTTCGACCATGGCGGCGGCCCAGGCGGGAACCGGCCCCGACGTCACGGTGCCGTCCGGCAAGGCGATGGCCGCCTGTCCCGGCGCGTCCAGCACGACGGTTTCGCCGCTTTGCGCTGTAACGGCTATCTCCGAATTGCGCGACTCGAGGATCAGAACGAATGTCTTGTCGGTCGGCCTGATGGCGCCCACGAAGATCGTCCCGCGAATGCCGACCGTCACCGACGGCGTCTCGATCGCGTAACTGGAACTGGCCATGGTGCCCGAGAAGAACCGGAAGACACCCTCGGTCGCCTGCAGCACGAGTGCGCCCTTGCCGGGATCGGGATCGTAGACGAACCTGTCCAGGACCACCATCGAACTGGGGCCGACCGTAATACGCGTGTCATCCACCAGGAGCATCTCGGACGCGCTCTGGGAGCCCGTCATCACGACCTCGTCCTGGTATACCGGGTCGCTTACCGCCAGTTGCCGCGTGTTCCGCTCCGAGGTACCCTCGACTTGCTGGACGACCAGCGACGTCATGCCGATCGTGGGTTTTGCGGCGTCGGCCGGACCGGCGACAAGGGCGGCGCACAGCACCAGTCCCGCCCGTACGACCTGCGGGCCGCGCAAGAGCTTTTCCATTACCATCGTGTTCCCTGCACCCGGTTTACTATCTCGCCGACAGGCGCCCAGCCCCCATGCCCGGCGGTGTCCGATTAAACTGCAATTTTAGTCTAATTTTGATAACGTGTTACGGAAGGCTCTGGATTTCAAGGGGAACCAGGGCACGGCCCGGGTGGAAACCCTGCGATTCCAATCGGATTTGCGGGATTGCGGCCGTGCCTTATGGCGCCGGAAGTCGGGTACCGGGAGCCCTGGCGGGGAGAACTTGTCGTGCGCAGTCGCTGGCTTCAGCTTGGCATTTCGGCGCTCATCATCGTGACTGCCGCGCAGCTTCGAATTCTCGATCCCGATATTCTCGAGGACCTGCGGCTCAGGAGCTTCGATATCTATCAGCAGTTGCGGCCGCGCGAATACCGGCCGGTCCCGGTGCGGTTCGTCGACCTCGACGATGCGAGCCTGACGAAACTCGGGCAGTGGCCATGGCCGCGCACGCGGGTCGCGTCGTTGATCGAGCAGCTCCATCGGGCCGGCGCCGTGGCCATCGTGCTCGACATCGTGTTTTCCGAGCCCGACCGCACGTCGCCCCGGCGGGTCGCGGATCTGTGGCCGGATACGCCGGAGGCCGCGGCACTGCGCGACCGTATCGCGGCCCTCCCGGATCATGACGAAGTCCTGGCCGGCGCCATCGGTCGGGCCAGGATGGTGGTCACAGGATTCGCCGCGACGAACCGCGAGGGCGAAGGCCGGGCGCCGGCGATGAAAGCCGGGATTTCCTTCGCGGGCGACGATCCGGTGAATTTCGTTCCCGGCATATCCGGGACCGTCGTCAGCCTGCCGGCGATCGACGCCGCCGGCGGCGGCAGCGCCGGCATGATATCAAAGACGGAACGTGACGGGATCCTGCGGCGGCTTCCCCTGCTGATCAGCCTGCACGGCGTCCTCTATCCGACGCTGTCGGTGGAATCGCTGCGCGTTGCGCAGGGCGCGTCGACCTTCCTAATCAAGTCGTCCGGTGCCAGCGGCAAGCTGTCCTTCGGACGGCAGACGGGCGTAACGCATGTCCGCGTGGGCCGTATCGTCGTACCGACCGACAATGCCGGCCGGATCTGGCTGTACGATACCGGGCCGCAGGCGGCGCGCCGCGTGCCGGCGTGGCAGGTCATGGCGGGCGACTACGAGCCGGCGAAGATCGCCGGCAACATCGTGTTCGTGGGAAGCAGCGCCGCCGGCCTGTACGATTTGCATCCGACGCCGCTGCATGCGGCCGCATCGGGGACCGACGTACAGGCCCAGCTGGTCGAGCAGATGCTGTTGCAGGATTTCCTGCAGCGGCCGGACTGGGGCGACGGGGCCGAACTCGCGATGCTGGTCGTCATCGGCGTGATCCTGGCGGCCGCCGCGGCGCGGCTCAGTGCCGGCTGGAGCGCGATCGTCACCGCGGCGCTAATAGCCGGTGCGGGCGGCTTGTCCTGGTATCTCTTTGCCACTGAAGGATTCCTGCTCGACCCGATCTATCCCGCGGTGACCGGCGTGATCGTCTATATCGGGACGTCGCTGATGGCCTATCTGCGGACCGAGCACGAGCGGCGGCAGATCCGCAACGCCTTCAGCCACTACATGTCGCCGGTGATGGTGGAACGGCTGGCCCGCGATCCCGACCAGTTGCGCCTGGGCGGCGAAACGCGGGAGCTGACCATCCTGTTCTGTGACCTGCGCGGTTTTACGACGATCTCCGAAAAATACGACGCCGAGGGACTGACCAGCCTTGTCAACCGGTTCCTGACGCCGATCACCGAGATCACGCTGCGCCATGGCGGCACGGTCGACAAGTATATGGGTGATGCCATGATGGCATTCTGGAATGCGCCGCTCGATATCGCGGACCATGCCGTCGATGCCGCCCGGGCCGCCCTCGAGATCAAGGACTGCCTGGTGCCGCTCAACGCGGAACTCGCGGCCGAGGCGGCGGAACAGGGCCGCGCGCCGACGCCCCTGAAGATCGGCATTGGCCTGAACACTGGCGCGGCCTGTGTCGGCAACATGGGGTCGAACCAGCGCTTCGATTACTCGGCGCTCGGCGACGAGGTCAATCTCGCGTCGCGGCTGGAAGGGCTGAGCAAGCAGTACGACGTCGACATCGTGATCAGCGGCGCGACGCAGGCAAGGCTGGCCGGGTTCACGACGATCGAACTCGACCGCATCAGGGTGGTCGGCAAGACGGTGCCGGTGACGATCCATGCCCTGCTCGGGGACGGGGCGCTGGGCGGCGATCCCGAATTCGCGGCGGCACTGCAGGGGCACGAGGAAATGCTGCAGGCCTACCGTTCCCAGGGCTGGGACCGGGCGGATCAGCTGATCGAGGCGTGCCGTGCGCGCTTCGCCCCGGATTTCGACTTCACCAAGCTCTATGATCTCTATGCGGGCCGGATCGCGGCCTATCGCAGCGACCCGCCGGGCGCCGGTTGGGACGGCGTCGCCAGCGCGACCAGCAAGTAAGATCGACGGTGCTTGAGATCAGGGCCGCTGCGGCCCGCCGGGACGCGCGTTCGGCAGCATTGCGGCGGCAAGGTTCGCCGCCAGCATGATCGCCGCCAGAAAATAAAACACCGACGGCAGGCCCCAGCGGTCGGCGACCATGCCGCCGAGCACCGGTGCGACGGTCGACAGGGCCGCCTGGGTCCCGAACATCAGGCTGGTCGCCGACCCGCCCATCTGCGGCGGGGTGAGGTCCATCATCCAGCTGTGCACGACGGGACGCACGGCGTACAGCGCAAAGCCGAGCAGCGCGACGCCGGCGACATAGAGCGGCCCGCCGCCGAGCAGCGTCAGCGTGGCGATGATCACCGTGGTCAGGCCGAGCCCCGCCATGACGATCGGCCGCCGCCCGATACGGTCGGACAGCGCGCCGGCCACCGGCGATGCGACGATGCCGCCGCCCTGCATGGCCATCAGGGCGACGCCCATGGCGATCGGCCCGGCCTCCAGGACGTCCGCCAGATAGAGCGGCAGAAACACCAGCAGGCCATTCTGCGCCATGGTCCGCAGCCCGGCCATGAGGCACAGGCCCAGCACCGCGCGGTCCTTCATCACGCGCATCAGACTGCGGCCGTATTCGACGAGGCCCAGCCCGGCCGGCGCCTGCACCGCGCGGCGGCGGTCGCCGGCGAGCAGCAGGCCCAGCGCCAGCGCGACCAGCAGCACCGGCGCGGCATTGACCGCCGCGGCCGCCGGCCACGACATCCATGCGAGCAGCATGCCGGCGGCGAGCGGCGCGGCGGCATCGCCCAGATTCGCGCCCAGCGCATGGATCGACAGCGCATAGCCGCGGTTCTCCGGGTAGCGCGCCGACAGATAGGAGATCGCCGCCGGATGCCACAGATTGTTGGTGGCGCCGATGAACGCGACCAGCACGGCGAGCCACGTGAAGGCCCCGGCGGCGCCGAACCCGGCCAGCGCCACCGCGCCGATGACCAGCGCCAGGATCTGGAACAGCACCCGCCGGCCGGTCATGTCGACCGCCGGCCCGCTGCCGAAATTCACGGTCAGCGCGGCGATGTGGAAGACCGAGACCAGCGCGCCGGCCTCGGCGTAGCTCAGCCCGAAATCCCGGCTGATGAAGGGCAGCAGGATATAGAACGTCGCCGCGACCCAGTGCGTCGCCCCGTGGCCCAGCCCGATCAGCGCCATCGGCCCGTGCCCCGCCAGCCTGAACGGTACGATGCGCTCCCTGGCCCCGTCGGTCATGCGGTTCCCCGAAAAAGAAATGGCGCCGGGAAGATCCCGGCGCCATCCGTTATGCCGTGTTGCGCGTGTCTTGTCAGCCCGCGTCGATCCGCAGGGCCACGAAACGAAGGTCGCCCTCGCGGTTGATCAGCAGCAGCACCGAGCGCCGCCCGTTCTTCGCCGCGTCCTTGATCCGGGCCGCCACCGCGTCGGGCGTCGTAACCTTCTCCTGATTGACCTCGACGATGACGTCGCCCTTGCGCAGGCCTTTTTCGGCCGCGCCGCTGTCTTCCTTGACGTCGGTGATCAGCACGCCCTCGAGCTCGCTGTCGAGACTGTACTTCTCGGCCATTGTGCGGGTGATGGTGGACAGCGCCAGGCCGAGCTCGTCGATCGAACGCTCGACCGGCTTCTCGTCCTCGCTCGGTGCGGTCGTCGAAAGATTCGCCTGGTCGAACTTCTCCAGTTCGCCGAGCGTGACTTTCACGGTCCGCCGGCGTCCGTCCCGCCACAGCACCACGTCGACGGTCTTGCCGACCTCGGTCTCCGCGACGATCCGCGGCAGCTTGCGGGACTCTTCGACGTCGCGGCCGTTGAACTTCAGGATCACGTCGCCGGTCTTCATCTTGGCGGCCTCGGCCGGGCTCTTCTCCAGCACGCCGGCGACCAGGGCGCCGCTGGTTTCCTTCAGGCCCAGGCTTTCCGCAATCTCGTCGGTGACCTGCTGGATCTGCACGCCGAGCCAGCCGCGCCGCGTCGTGCCGAACTCGCGCAGCTGCGCGATCACGCCGTCGGCGAGGTTGGACGGAATCGCGAAACCGATGCCGATGCTGCCGCCGCTCTGCGAATAGATCGCCGTGTTGATGCCGATGACCTGCCCGTTCATGTTGAACAGCGGGCCGCCCGAATTGCCGCGGTTGATCGGGGCGTCGGTCTGGATGTAATCGTCATAGGGGCCGGCGTTGATGTCCCGCTGTTTCTGCGAAATGATGCCGGCCGTCACGGTGCCGCCAAGGCCCAGCGGGTTGCCGATGGCGATGACCCAGTCGCCGACCCGCATCTTGTCGGAATTGCCCCAGGGGACCGCCGGGTAGGTGCCCTTTTCCTTGATCTGCAGGAGCGCCAGGTCGGTCTTGGTATCGCGGCCGATGAGCTCGGCCTCCAGCGTCGTGTCGTTGAACATGGTGACCGTGATCTTGTCGGCGCCCTCGATGACGTGGTTGTTGGTGACCACGAGGCCGGACGGATCGATGATAAAGCCGGAGCCGAGCGAGGTGGCCCGGCGCGGACGGTCTTCTTCCTCTCCGCGGCGGTTGAACTGGTCGAAGAAATCGCGGAACGGCGAGCCGGGCGGGAAGTCGAAATTGGGACCCTCGCTCTGATGTCCGGCGACTTTCTGGGTCGTCGAAACGTTGACGACCGCCGGCTGCAGGATCTCGACCAGGTCAGCGAAACTCTCGGGCGCGCCACGCGCGTCCGCGGTGCCGGGCAGCCAGATGAGGGTCGCCGCGAGCGGCAGCGCCAGCAGCCAGCGGAAGGTCGTGTCCGCCGCGCCAAGGCGCAAGGTCTGAAGCATACGCATCACGCTAAATTCTCCAAGTGTCTTTCGTTCCGGGCTTTCGTCGCCACGTCGGCCCGTGCCCCGGGAACTGTCTCCAGCCGATTTGGTGTCGGGCCGCGCCGGTTTCAACTCCGGCGCCGTTCGCGATACTATCCGTCAAATGCTTAACATATTGTGGTCACAATATGGCGAGGCGGGGGAAAAAATCCATAGCGGGCTATCCGCGAACCAGCCAGACGATCACCACGCCGCTCACCGCGGCGGCCAGGCCGATCGCCCGCAGCGTCGACGGCGGCAGCTGCTGCACCACCGCCATCATGCGCTGAAAGCCATCCGGAAACAGCGCCAGGATCGAACCCTCGATCACCAGATACAGGCCCAAAGCGGCCAGCAGCAGTTCGCCCAAACCGCCATCCATGCCGGGTGCCCCGCGCCGGCCGCGCGCCTATTGCTTCAGTTCCTGGCCGAAGAACCGGAAGAAGTCGCCTTCCGGGGTCAGCACCATGGTCGTGCCCTCGCCACCCAGGCTCTTCCGGTATTCCTGCATCGACTTGTAGAAATCGAAGAAATCCGGGTCGCGGCCGTAGGCATCGGCGAGGATGGTTACGCGCTGTGCCTCGCCCTCGCCACGCAGAATCTCGGCCTTCCGTTCGGCCTCGGCGATCAGCACGGTGCGTTCGCGATCGGCCTTGGCCCGGATGATCTTGGCCTGCTCCTGGCCCAGCGCCCGGGTCTCGCGGGCCTTCCGTTCCTGGTCGGTGCTCATGCGGCTATAGACGTTCTGGCTGATTTCCGCCGGCAGGTCGGTGCGCCCGATGCGCACGTCGACGATGTCGATCCCGAACGTGCTGCCCTGGCGTTCGACCTCGGTGCGGATCTGGGCCATGATATCGATGCGCTTCTCGGACAACAGTTCGCCCAGCGACGCATTCGCGATCACCCGCTGCACCGCCGCGCGCACGACCTTGCTGAACCGGTCATTCAGGGTCCGGTAGTTCTGGACACGCTGGAAGAATATGAGCGGGTCGGTAATGCGGTAACGCGCATAGGCGTCAACCTCGATCGTCTTCTGATCGGTCAGCAGCTGTTTGACCGGCGCCGGGTCGAGATCGAGTATCCGCTTTTCATAAAAGACGATCTCGTCGGCGAACGGAATCTTGAAATAGAGGCCGGGTTCGCGCACCGTCTTCTCGACCTTGCCGAAGCGCAGCACGATGGCCTGTTCGGTCTGGTCGACCGTGTAAGCCGCGCTGTTCCATCCGACGACGGCCAGCACCAGGATGATGACGACGGCAATTCCAGAGATTTTACCCATGTTCCGTGCCTCCTACTGGCCGGCAGCCGGCTTGGCACCGGGCTGGCGTTTCTGCAGTTCGGGCAGTGGCAGGTAGGGCACGACCCCGGAGCCGCCGGTGCTCTTGTCGATGATGATTTTGTTGGCGCCGCCCAGGACCGCGCCCATCGTTTCCAGATACATGCGCCGCCGCGTCACTTCGGGCGCCAGCCGATAGGCCGCGTAGACCGACAGGAATCGCTGCGCCTCGCCCTCGGCCTCGTTGACCTGCTGTTCGCGATAGGCGGACGCGTGCTGGACCATCCTCTCCGCCTCGCCGCGCGCTTCCGGCACCACCGAATTGGCGTAGGCCTGCGCCTCGTTTTCCAGGCGCTCCTTGTCCTGTTCGGCGCGCTGCAGGTCGTCGAATGCATCGACCACCTGTGCCGGCGGGCGGGATTTCTGGATCTGCACGTCCTCGATGATGATGCCGACATCGTACCCGTCCAGGATTGCCTGCAGCAGCACGTGCGTCTTGTCCTCGACGGCCCCGCGGCCTTCGCCGACCGCATCGATGAAGTTCGTCTGGCCGACGACCTCACGCATCGAGCTTTCCGCCGCGACCTTCACGGTGCCTTCCGGGTTGAGGATGTTGAACAGGAATTTTGCCGGCTCGCCGATACGCCAGGCGACGCGAACCTCGATATCCGCAATGTTCTGGTCGCTGGTCAGCATCAGGCTTTCCCTGAGGTTCGCCTGCGACGAGGCGCGGCTGCGCCCGCCGTCGT
>Ga0224512_10002522_pt1 | contig 16732 bp, 12 predicted proteins | sample SF_May12_sed_USG_4_FD_169103 | JGI IMG/M metagenome (GOLD analysis project Ga0224512, IMG submission 169103) | Sediment microbial communities from San Francisco Bay, California, United States - SF_May12_sed_USGS_13 | ecosystem: Environmental > Aquatic > Marine > Sediment | place: USA...
TCAGAGCCAGCGGTGCCGTCATTGCGAGCAATCGTTCCAGGTGGTTTGGCAGGCGTAGTAATGTTGCGATTGGTCCTGGGGATACGATCGTCGTGCCACTCGAAACAAATCGAATTAGACCGTTGACTCTCTGGAGCAGCGTTACACAAATACTTTATCAGGCGGCGATCGCGGTTGCCGCAATCGAGACGTTTGGCTCCAAGTAATGTATTAGCCGAGAGTGAAGTTCATTTGATAATCGATTTAAGTCCACCCAAATTTTGCATACCTTCAAACAGAGGATCGACTCCCAAATTGTCAAAATATTGATCATTTTGTTGCACAAGCACAAGGTCCAAATAGAAAGGATCACGCCGTCTCGAATTGGCATGCGTAAGCCGACTCGGGAGTAGTTTAGGAAAAGCGTTATGAACGAATCCCAGCAGGCACTACAGTCGGCTGCTTACGATGGCGAGATAGATCTTCGCGAATTGTCTCGCATCTTATGGGCGGGTAAATGGCTGATCGCGGGTATTACACTTGCTTCTCTTGTTATCGCTGCGACGGTCGCCCTCATGCTTCCCAACATCTATCGGTCAGAGGCATTGTTAGCGCCAAATCAAAACCAGGGTGCCGGGGGGTTGTCGTCGCTAGCGGCAGAATACGGAGGATTGGCCGGGCTGGCCGGCATCAACCTACGGACTGCGACTTCGGATAAGACCGCCTTGGGGCTGGAGATTCTTAGATCCAGGAAATTCATATCGGACTTTATTCAGCGCCACGACATTCTAGTACCATTGATGGCGGCAAATGGTTGGAACGGGAAGTCCCGAGAGCTCGAAATCGATTCTGATGTTTACGACATAGTCGCGAAAAAGTGGGTGCGCAAGGTCAGAGCCCCACGCAGCGCGATCCCGTCACGGCAGGAGTCATATGAGGTGTTTAATGAAGAGATTTTATCCGTTGCTCAGGACAGAAAAACCGGATTCGTGACAATTGCTGTTGACCACTATTCACCGGAAATTGCAAAAAAATGGGTTGACTGGTTGGCACAGGACATTAATACCACCATCATGCGGCAAGAAGTGGAAGAGGCGGAACAGGCAATTGAATATCTCAATAAGCAGATCTCTGCCACGTCCTTGGCAGAGCTGCAAAGTGTTTTTTTTGGATTAATAGAAGAGAAGACCAAAATAGTAATGCTCGCCAAAGAATCTCCAGAGTACATATTTAGAACTATTGATCCTGCTGTCGAACCGGAATTGCCATCCCGACCAAAAAGGGGAATTATCACGACTCTGGGGATGTTCCTTGGCGGGTTAGTTGGCATATTGTCCGTGCTTCTAAGGAATGGAGTTTCCCGAAAGCAGACTTGATTGGTTACAATCGTTGGTCAGTAAATTTGGCGCCATAGATTCTTCCATAATCGATTATCAGCGATTACTAAACGCGCATAATTCGGCTTGTGCGAACGTATTGATTTGTGACTTGATCGTGACCACATCTGTGCGTCACGGAAGAGTACAAGAAGTAATCAAGCTGCTCTTATATCCCTCAAGTGTCAATCACCGAAATATTGTCATCGGCGAACAAATAACTGTATCAAGGGCAACATTTTGGCAATGAATCAAGTGCTCTTCAAATGCCAATGTTGAAGTAATCAAAGAATCGGATTAGCCAGTGGCTCAGAAATTTCGCTATTACGCAAAAAGAATCAATGAAGCGCCGTTGCGGATAGTCTTCAGAAAAATTTTGGCTCTTATCATCAAGCGGTCGTACTGGTGCCTTTATTATCTGAAGAAAAAAGGCGTAATTTCATTATCGCCAAAAAATTTCGCGGGTTCAGTCACAGTAATGGGCGAAATAGGAAAAGATATTAACGATACGCTTGTTGACGTCGCGCGAACCAATGAAAGCTTTGCTGCTAGGAGCATTTCTAGATCGCGCGCGCAGCTTAAAGGCGTCTTTCCATGCCTTAGTTACGGCAATGTGATTATTGGTGAAGTAGGAAATTGGCACAAAGACACAATTCATAATTTCGAATGGCCGAATGTGTATTTTGACAGAATCGATTTTGTAGCCGCTGACGAGAGATGCGATGTCAAGATTCCTTGGGAAATCAGTCGGTTTCAGTATCTGTTGTGGTTGGCGGAAGGATATGTCTTGGACACCGATTTCCGCAAAGATTACGTGGCAAAATTCGAATGGATTGTAGAGGATTGGCTTGCCTTCAATGAACCCGGATATGGTGTGAATTGGATAGTCTCGATGGAGGTCGCTATTAGAGCGTGCAATCTGGCACTGGCCGCCGCAGCATTCTTCGACTGTCTAGACGAACGCATGAAACGAAAAATAATTATTTCACTTCACGAGCACGCGAATTTTATCAGTCGCTTTCCGGAATTCAGCGACGTCTCTGGTAATCATTACCTGGCCAATCTTATGGGGACTGCTGTTATTCATTCGTGCCTGTACGGATCGAATGCACACAGAAGTCGCACTGCATTTGAAAAGTTCTATCAAGAGGCCGATAGACAGTTTGAAATCGAAGGATGCCATTTGGAGCGGGCGCCTGTATATCATCGTTTGTGCATGGATATGGTTGCAATTGTCCATGCGTTCGAGGCTAGATGCGGTGAATTTGATCCTACGGGCAAGAAAGTGCTCTCGAGAGCTCTTGCATTCTGCAAAAAGATTTCTGGACGATCAAAGAAGCTACCTGTATTGGCGGATTGTGATAGTGGCCACATCTTGTGGTTCGGAGAAGACGCACGAAAATTTGGCGATGTCGAGGTGATTTTCGCTGTCTTGCACGAGAAAGAGTTGGCTAATTACTATGTTACTTCGAACGTGGCTTGGCATTGTGCAGTTTCTCGTCGACGGCCTCTTCCGAACAGCAGAGTCATTGAAACTGTAACGTCGGCGCCTTACGTTGTGGAAGCAAGTGGCTTTTTGGCGAGCCATAATGAAGACATTGATTGCATAATGCGGGTCGGCGGACACGGTCTCAAGGGGCGCGCTAATCATGATCACGATGACGCTCTGTCCATTTGGATGTTCTACTTGGGGCGAGATTTTGTAGTTGAGAAGGGTTGCCATTCCTACACGTTAGACCCGACGATACGCGAATCATATATTGGCTCCCTCGCACACAACGTTGTGCAACCAAAAAACGTCAATCGGTTTTCTTCGAGTTATAGTTCAGTTGTAACAACTGTGGCCGGAGCAGAGACAGCTGAAACTTGGACTTCGATTCATGAAGGTAACCGGTGCCAAATGTCCGCGGCTCTTAACTCGCCTCAAAGAAGCGGACAGCCCTTTCGCTACTGCAGGCGGAAAATTGATATCGAGAAAGACGAACACGATCGTGTAACGATCGAGGACCGGTGGGAATGGCGACGGGAATTAGCGTCTGAATTGCGTTGGCACTTTTCCCCATTGCTAAGGTTGAAACTAGATGAAAGCAGGCGTGACGTTGAAATTTTTGACGAAAATGGAGAGGCTTTGTGTCGTATGACATTCAAAATCAGTGACCTCGACGCTGTTGAAGTTTTCGAATTCAATTATTCTGAGTCATACGGGGGCAGTGTTCCTTCCAAAGGTGTTCGAGTAATTACTCCAGTAAAGTTAACCAATACAGTCGTGACAAACTTTCAGTTTCTTCGGAACGCATTCAATTGAAGGTACTGGCAGATCAGCTTGGCAGCTATCACAATCAAAATGCCGTCGGGAGCGTCGCATGCTCCGATTGGAGCTATCTAGGCGATATCTGACATGAATTGCCAGTCCCATAAGAGGTGCCTATGGCGCATCAGTCTGTTTCACAATTGTTAAGGGGCAGCTTAGCGACGCTTATAATCAATGGTATTTCCGCGCTTTCAGTATTTGGCTTGCAATTATTGTTGGCAAGATTGCTAGGTCATGACAATTATTCTGACTACGCGTACGCATTCACTGCCCTAACCTTACTAAGTGTATTTGGTGTTGTGGGAATGGATGTCGCGGCCCAACGATTTATTTCGTCGTACCAGTCATTGTCCGAGTGGGCACTCTTAAAAGGATTTCTTAAAAGATCCATACAACTCACAATATTCGCATCGGTAATCGCTGCTCTATCTTTAACTGCCGCGGTCATTGCATTTCGCCAGCCGATTGGCGAAAAACTATCGGACACAATACTCATAGCTGGGCTAACACTGCCATTTAGCAGTTTGCTGCTTCTTGGCGTTTCTATATTGAGAGGGCTAAAGAAACCAATCATTGCTTCTGTGCCAAGACTGATAGTTAGGCCGATGTGCCTGATAATTGTTGTAGGTCTGGCCCTAATAAATAATGTTCGTGGCGTAACAGGTAGCGTAGCGATGTTGTTCGAGTTGGGCGTGACTTTGGTTGCGCTTACCGTGGCAATATTATCAATTACAAAATATGTACCGGGACAACTTCAGTCGACCGGTATGGAATTCTTAACCAAAAGGTGGATTAGTGTTTCAATTCCATTATTTTCAATCGGTTGTTTTCAACTAATCATTCGTAGTGCGGATATCTTGATCATTGGCTATAGCTTGGAGACTAAACTCGCAGGTTCCTATTATGCGGCAAGTAGAGTTGCACAATTAGCCGCATTCGGATTGATGGCAATCAATGGAGTATTACCTGCGCTGATTGCTGGGCATTTCGCAAAGGAAGAAAGATCGCATTTGCAAGAATTGGTTTCGTACGCTGCGATTGCGACTTTCGTGTTTTCTTTTTTTACTACCGTAATAATTCTATTGTTTGACAGGCAAATTCTCGTACTGTTTGGGGTAGAATTTACCGAGGCCGCTCCTGCACTAAGAATACTCGCTGTCGGGCAGCTGATAAACGCGATGACCGGCTCCGTGAGTGTCTTGCTCGCAATGACCGGGCACCAACGAATTATGCTCATGGTGATGTCTGTGGCTATGATTTGCCACTTACTAATGTGCGCGATCCTTATTCCCCAATTTGGAATCATTGGCGGTGCAATAGCAACCTCAATTACTGTGGCTGCAGCCAATATTGTTCTCGTTACTTACTGTATTGAGGCATTATCAATTGACCCATCGTTGTTTCGTTTTTTTAAGAGTCAATCGTCGTCGTGAGAAAAGTAAATCTATTTGTCATTGGGGCACCGAAATCTGGTACCACAGCCATTTGCGATTATCTCAGCGGGCATCCGAAATTATGCTTTTCCGAACCGAAAGAACCCAAATACTTTCACACGGACTTTAGTAATCGTCATCGTTATGCACTGAACGAGTCAGATTACCAAAAATGCTTTAAGAACCTGTCTGAGGAGCATACGGTAATCGCCGAGGGAACGGTTTGGTATTTGTATTCAGCAGTGGCGGTAAAAAATATTCTGGCGTACAACCCGTGCGCAAAATTTGTAGTGATGCTGCGTGACCCTGTCGATCTGGCCTATTCGTTACACTCACAGCTGTACTACGGAGGAGATGAGGACGAGAAAGATTTTGCGAAAGCATGGCGCTTACAAGAACAGAGAGGGCAAGGCAAGAATATACCTTTCAAATGCAGAGATGCGAAGAGCCTCCAATACGGAGAAATCGCAAAACTTGGAAGTCAGATTAGAGAGCTTTTGAGCGTAGTTGATGCAAAGCGCGTCAAATTTATCGTCTACGACGAATTTTGCAACGACCCTCAATCAATATACCGCGAATTACTGGAATTTGTTGATCTTGAGTACGATGATAGGGTGGAGTTTCCGCGGATTAATGAGAATCGCAGTCGTCGCTCTGGACCACTTCCATTACTTATGGACATGGGCAAGTTGGCGAAAAATCGGCTAGGAATTCGCAGATCGTTGGGACTGTGGCGACTCCTTCATCCGGTGCTATCGCACAAGGAAGAACGCCCACTGCTACCGGAACGATTTCGAGTCGAATTGCAGGAATATTTTGCCGACGATCTGAATTTACTATCTACGTTGGTAGGCAAAGACTTATCCGCGTGGAATCAATGCAAGGTCATCGAGGAATAGGTGAATTGTTGCGAGTCATGATTATGAGGCGTGCCTGTTAACGAAATGGATCTCACAATAATCATACTGGCGATGTCAGTGACGGTTCTTCTTGCACTTCTGTATCTAAGAATCGGATTTCGCCGAGCGCAGACGGGCGCTTTTCTTCCAGATTTCTATTTGTTTGGCATCTTGCTTTACGCGCTAGGGTCGACATTTATCTATTTGATAGAGGAAAACTCTAAAGCAATAGATTTGGTCGTAATGTCGTGGGTAAGTTTGGATTCCGCTATTCTAGGCAGTATCGTTTTCATCGTCTTATTCGGAAATCATTATAGAAGGTTTTCATTTAATCGGTATGTTCATGGTTTTGGGACAACTTCTATTGAAAAGTCTGCAGTATATTTTGGTCTTATCGTCTCGGTGCTTGTTTGCATAGCATTTATGTATTTTGTGTTCAGCAATGAGGTTGTCGGAGCTTTGTTTTCATCGATATCAATGTCGGGCGAATCTTCGTTGCTTGATGCCAGGAAAGCGATTACGTCCGGATCCGAAGGCTATTTTGCTCCCGGATTTGTGAAACAGTTTCGCGATAATTTGATTCCAATTTTCCTAATAGCGCTCATGGCCATAAATTCAAAACAAGAAGGAGTCAGGTATTACAAATTGATATTCGTTTGCGTCGTTCTGGTCGCACTAACTGCTATGGCGATAGCAGGGGTGAGGTCGAATATTGTCTTATTCTTGTTGTCATTGTTTGTAGCGCGATCTTACATCATAAAGTCGGGTGCTCAATTGGGCGCAAAAAGACGTGGTTTGGGCAAAGGCAGCGTGTTGTTGTCGATATTTCTCGTTCTATTATTTTATGGGCTACTAACGGCTTTTTTGGGTCGGGCTAAAGAAGGCGACTCACTGTTGGTCACGGCATTGAATATTGTACCGAATTTATTACAACGTGTTTTTCTCGCTGCCCCGGCAGAGAACATAATTACATACTCGTATTGGGGGACAATCGGGCCTACGTTCGGGCAGTCCTGGCTCAATGATCTATCTTCAATCCTGCCTGGTGTTAGTCCGAGCGGGTTATCGAACCAACTTCACTACTTACGCGGTGGGTCCGAGCAGGGGAATTCACCGCTGGGATTGCCGGCCGACGTTTGGTTTGCATGGGGTTGGGTGGGAATTCTTCTCGTTCCGTTGATTTATAGCATTGTCTTGGGCGTTTTCGATATGCTTCTGTTATCGAGAAGTTCACCTTTATTTTTTGGAGCAAAGATGTTTATGATATTCGCTCTGCTGAAAATATATTCGCCATTCGGATTTTTGTTATACGGTGGTGGTGCAGTCGGAATCTTAATTGTCTTTGTAACCGTGGTTAGGGCCAGCAAGTATAAGTTTGGTGGCGATCGTGAACATTTGGGAGTTACTTTCATCGGTACGCGATAATCAACCTAATTTTTTCTCATAAGACGATTGTCGATTCTTGCATTCGAATTACGCATAGAACAAGGATTTGCTTGGCGTCCTAGTGCATCATCGAACATGCAATCATTTTAGGCAATTTAGCTGTTTTTCGAATTCGTTATTCCTCGTTGATTTTTGGCGCTCGCGGCATATTAGCTATTAGGCGTCAGCGATGGAGGGGTCTTCAGCAGGTCATGCTTTATGAAGAAATCGGTCTTTGTGCGTTTGGGAAGCCAACCTGTTCCAAGGGTTCAGCGTGGAATGAAAGTAGCGGGGGAAATGGGTTACGATACCATATTTTGCGGTGCATTCAGAAAGGTCGGCTTGAAAAAGAAGGAGGTGTGGGCCGGTTTTCCCTTGATCCGCGTAGGTCGCGTGTTTCCGCTTTTGAACGGACGCCGACCGTTTCTTTACTTGTATTCTGTGATTTTTTTCCAATTCGCATTTCTTCGCTTCTTAATGGCACATAGGCCCCAACTGATACATGCCTCGGATGCGGAGACCATGCCAGCTTCGATCGTCTATTCGAAAATCGCTGGCGTCAAATTGATTTACAATATTCATGACAATTTGGCGCAGCGTTACAATGTGCCTAGATTCATTAGTGTCATATTGAACGCGATTGAGGGGCTGATGGTTTTGTTGTCCGATGCATCTCTGGTGCCGGAGGTATTCAGGCGGGATGCATTGCCCAAACGTTGCCGTGGAAAAGTGCAGGTAGTCCGAAATACGCCAGAAGATCTGAGATATTCTGCCCCAACATTTGATGATAAAGGGACCATTCGCATTTTTTATGGAGGATGGCTAGATTGGGGCCGAGGATTTAGAGAAATGGTAGCACTTACTGAAGCGCTGCCAGAGGTCAATCTGCGTGTGGCGGGTGAAGGATCAGAAGAAATTATTCAATTCATAAAAGATCATCCTCAAATAACATATCTTGGCTTTCTTGAACACTCCCAATCACTTGAAGAAACCAAGCTTTGTCATTTTGTGCCGGCCTTTTATAAACCGGTAATTACGATCAACAGGTATGCTGCCTCCAACAAGCTGGCCGAGGCATTGGCAATCGGGCGACCCTTGCTAATAAATGAAGAGGTTGAAATCGTATCGCTATTCGGTGATTCGCCGGCCGCGATCGTGAAAAAATTTGGCGACATTGAAGGTACAGCTGAGGTGGTCCGCACGCTATTTTCCGATCATGGTAAATATGTTCAGGCTTGTCTGAAGGCTCGCGAACTCTACGAAAAATATTATCGTTGGGAAATTGCGCATGAAACGATGCGGCGAGTTTTTGGGGACTGACGGTCGAAAGCGGCGCAACGCGCAAATTCAAGCGGTCCTTCAGTTTTGGTGGATTGATTCAAAAGGTTGGATCGTTTCGCGCGACCAGTTAGGGTGTCTAATTGTGGCAAGTTCAAATCGGGTTGGTGCGGATCGGCAGGATTGGTTGTCATCGGCTGAAATTCTGACCGCTGAATGATGTTGTTTCTGGAACGACATTGACAGCGCAGAGCGCTTGCAACTGCTGCGTGATTATTAAGGAGACCTAAGAATGTGCGGCATTGCTGGATATTCTGGTCGCGTTTCGCCAGAAGTATCGCAACGGATTCTGGATGTTCTCGCGCACCGAGGACCTGATGGTAATGGTTGTTTCGTATCAGATTGCGGTGCCGTTACTCTCTTACACACTAGATTGGCGATTCAGGATCCTACGCCCGTTGGCGCTCAACCGATGTCTGCGGCGGGTGGTCGTGTGGTAATTTCCTTTAATGGCGAAATCTATAATTTCAAAAAGCTAAGGGCGGATCTGGAAAAGAACGGATATGTCTTCCAAACTGGCACAGACACAGAAGTTCTACTGGCCCTTTATTTAGAGTACGGATCTGCACTGCTGGGCTATTTAAACGGCATTTTTTCCTTTGCTATTTGGGACGCACGCTCGTCTACGCTCCTGCTGGCGCGTGACGGTATGGGTGTGAAGCCCCTTTATATATGCGAATCGGGCGGTGCGATATCGTTCGCGAGTGAAATTAAGGCGTTGCTGTGTTTTCCGTGGATAAATCGTGACTTAGATCCACAAGCATTGGCCCTCTACATCCGTCACCTATGGTGTCCGGCACCCAGAACGCCGTTGCTCGATGTGAAGAAAGTACTTCCAGGCGAAGCGATAATTATCCTCAGTGGTCGCATTGTTCGACGATGGCAGTATTACGGATTGCCTCTATCCAGACCAGATCGGGTCACGCCGGTCACGAAATTAGCAAAGAGAGTTCGAGACGGTCTCGGCAAGGCGGTCGATCGGCAAATGGTAGCAGACGTCGAAGTCGGAGCATTTTTGTCGGGCGGACTCGATTCCAGCTCAATTGTAGCTTTCGCAAGGCGTCATACGCGTAAGCGGCTACAGTGTTTTACCATCGATTTTGATGCACGCATGGCTAGGCGTGATGGATATGTTCGTGACTTGCCCTATGCCGAGCGAGTGGCGAAACATTTGGATGTGAACCTCAATGTGATAACCGTTGGCTCAGAGCTTGCAGATAATCTTGAGCGGATGGTGTGGCAACTTGATGAACCGCAGGCCGATTTTTCTGCTTTGAGCGTGATGTTTATCAGCCAACTGGCGCGTCAGCAAGGAATCAAGGTCTTGCTTTCGGGTGCCGGTGGCGACGATCTGTTCACCGGGTACAGGCGTCACCGGGCATTGGCATTGGGAGGCATTTGGGACAGAATGCCAGCCCTGATAAGGCAAAGTCTCGCCAAACTTGGACGGAGCCTACCTGCGCGGCCAATATTATTCAGACAGCTATCGAAATTACTTGCGGCTGGAGGGCTCGATGGTAATGAGCGATTGGTGTCATATTTTGACTGGATGTCACCGGCAGAGGTCGATAGTCTGTTTCTCCCAGAGCTCAAAATCACTAGCGAGAGTCCGCTTTTGGCTGCGCTTGATGGGATGGACGACGATGTCACGCTTCTGCAGCGCATGCTTCTGCTCGAGCAGAAATATTTTCTCGTTGATCACAATCTGAATTACACCGACAAGATGAGTATGGCTGCTGGTGTAGAGACTCGTGTGCCGTTTTTGGATTCGGACCTGATGGAATTGGCTGCCCAAATCCCGGATGAATATCGTCAACGTGGTGGCGAGGGAAAATGGATCCTGAAAAAGGCGATGGAGGGTATCTTGCCAAATGACATCATCTACCGACCCAAGACCGGGTTCGGCGTGCCATTACGCACGTGGATCGACGGTCCGTTAAGGCCGCTCGTACATGAATTACTGTCAGATACAGTTGTTCGGGACAGAGGAATATTTCGTCCGGAAAAAATAGCAGGAATGTTGTCGGACAACGAGAACGGAATCGCGGACAACGCATACAGCATATTCAGTGCAATGTGTATTGAACTTTGGTGCCGGCAATTTGCTGTATCCAGCGACAAAGAAGTGGCAATTGCATTATGATTAAGACCGATGTAAAGGATTTTTGGGAGGCTGCAGCATGCGGCGAAGATTTATTATTACCGTCAGAAGATAGAAAGGGTTTTCAAATTCAGTCGGACCAGAGATATCGGCTGGAACCATTTATCATAGATTTTGCGGAATTTGATATCTGGAAGGGTAAGTGTGTATTGGAGATCGGTGTCGGCCTGGGTGCTGACCATCAGAAATTTGTTGAATCCGGTGCGAATATCGTGGGCATCGACTTGACTAATCGAGCCATCGAGCTGACTCGATCCCGTTTAAAAGCATTCGATCTGAATTCAACTTTAGAGATAGGTGACGCAGAGTCGCTTGCTTTTTCTGAAGAAACATTTGATTGCGTTTACTCGTGGGGCGTCATTCACCATAGCCCCGATACTCAGCGGGCAGTGAAGGAGATATACAGAGTATTGCGGCCGGGAGGTATCGCGAAAGTTATGATTTACAACAAATGGAGTATGGTCGGTATCATGCTTTGGCTTCGGTATGCGCTTATGCGGCTTAAGCCGTGGGTCACTCTGACAACTGTATATGCCGAATATCTCGAAAGCCCTGGTACGAAAGCTTTCACGACTAAGGAAGCGCGACGTCTCTTCGGTGATTTTGATGTAGTTAACGTGGCCACGGTATTGTCACACGGAGATTTGCTTGCATCAGCAGCTGGGCAACGGCATCGTGGCAAGGTGTTGGACTTGGCACGACTTGTATGGCCGCGCTGGTTTATAAAACGGTACATGAAGAATTGGGGCTTGTTTATGATGATCAACGCGCAAAAAGGACCTAAAAAGACCACCGGCATTGCCAAAACCGCATAGTCGGTCTGCTATTAGCGGCCTAAGATTCACGAATGAAACAGATTTTTCAAAACGTCAGATCCGGTGAGACGGTTATTGAGGAAATGCCGCTGCCGGCCGTCGATGCAAATTCTGTTTTGATCCGTACGCGGAAGACACTCATTTCGGCGGGCACCGAGCGATCGGCTGTCGATTTCGGTCGGGCCGGCTGGCTGGACAAAGCGCGGCAAAAGCCAGACAAGATCCGTCAGGTGCTACAGAAAGTTAGAACGGATGGCGTCCTGCAGACCGTTGACGCGATCTCTAGCAAACTAGACCAGCCTCTGGCGTTGGGTTATTGCAATGTTGGTACGATAACGAAATTGGGCGACGAAGTCTCTGGGCTTGGCGTCGGCGATCGCGTTGCGTCAAATGGCCAACATGCCGAAAGTGTCTGCGTGCCAAGAAACCTTTGTGCGAAAGTCCAAGATGGCGTCTCCGACGAACAGGCTGTCTTTACGGTATTGGGGGCCATCGGATTGCAGGGTGTTCGGCTGGTGAATCCGACGCTTGGTGAGTGCGTAGTTGTTACAGGACTTGGGCTGATTGGCTTGTTGACCACGCAAATCCTTCGCAGCCACGGCTGTCGCGTACTGGGGCTTGATTTCGACGCGAATCGCCTCGCTCTAGCCAGACAATTTGGGGCTGAGACAGTCAATTTACAGCAGGGAGAGGATCCGCTTTCCGCGGCACGACGATTCTCGCGCGGACGCGGAGTCGACGCTGTTATTATCGCAGCATCGACCAAGAGCAACGAGCCAGTCAGTCAAGCCGCACAAATGTGCCGCAAACGCGGACGGATAGTGCTTGTTGGCGTGACCGGCCTCGAGTTATCTCGGGCAGACTTCTATGAGAAAGAGCTGAGCTTCCAGGTCAGCTGTTCCTATGGTCCGGGCCGCTATGACAAGGAATATGAGGATCAGGGTAAGGACTATCCGGTCGGATTTGTGCGTTGGACGGAACAAAGGAACTTCGAGGCGATCCTCGACCTGATGGAGTCGGGGCAACTTGATGTCACGCCGTTGATAACGCATAACTATTCGGTCGCCGATGCCGTGCAGGCCTACGACACGCTTATGTCCGATAAGACGGGACTCGGCATCGTACTTAACTACGACACCGATCAGCCGCTCGAAAGCGCCGTATCGTTGTCTACCGGGCCGAAGCCAGCACGTCCGGGGTCGGGCGTACCAATAGTTGGCGTTTTGGGCGCCGGCAACTATTCGGGTCGCATGCTGATGCCGACATTGCTTCGCGCGGGTGCCGATTTGCGAGTGCTCGTAAGTAATGGCGGTGCTTCTGCTATGCACTATGGCAAGAAATTTTCAATCGGCACGGTTGCGACCGATCCATCAGCGATTTTTGATAATGCCGAAATCAACCTTGTCGTTGTCGCGACACGTCACGACAGCCATGCTGAGTTCGTCTGCGCGGCACTTGAGGCCGGCAAGAATGCGTTTGTGGAGAAACCACTTTGCCTGACAGTGGATGAATTGAGCACTATCGAATCAGCGTCAAAGGACAGTGCAGGCTTGCTTATGGTCGGATTCAACCGGCGCTTCTCGCCGCTGATTGTCAAGATGCAGGAGCTGATCGAATGTTCTAAGGCACCCAAGTCTTTTGTTATGACGGTCAACGCCGGTTCAATCCCGGCAGATCACTGGACGCGGGACCCTGCTATTGGCGGCGGCCGGCTGATCGGTGAGGCCTGCCATTTTGTCGACTTGCTTCGGCATCTGGCTGGGAGCCGAATTGTCGATTACTCGGTGACCGCTTTATCGCCTTCCGATTCCAAAGATCCGGCCGCCGAAAGCGCAATGATCAATCTGAAATTTGACGACGGCTCGATCGGCGCCATTCAGTACCTGACGAACGGTACCAATCAATACCCGAAAGAGAGGCTGGAAGTCTTTGTCGACGGAAAGGTGCTGCGTCTTGACAATTTCCGCTGCCTTGACGGCTGGGGTTGGAGCGGATTCTCCAAGCAGAAGCTGTGGCGGCAAGACAAGGGGCAGAAAGCTTGTATCGAAGCGGTTTTCAAGGCAATCCGCGATGGCAGCGAATCACCGATCAGCCTGGATGAGATTCTCGAAGTCAGCCGTGTCTCGATCGAGCTTGCTCTAGCTGCGCGATGAGTCGCTACATCGACGCGCTGGATCGGCGCTTCTATCCTGGAATCGGCAATAATTGGGACGACGCACGATTTCGCAGCGAGATCCTGAAACACGTTTCGGCCGAGTCCGAGCTACTTGACCTTGGTGCCGGCGCCGGTATCGTTGAGCAAATGAATTTCCGCGGAATCGCCAGGATCGTGTGCGGCATTGATCTCGACCCAAGGGTTCTCAACAACGAATACTTAGACGATGCCAAGGTGACTTGTGGCGAGAGTATCCCCTATGACGACGATTCCTTCGATGTCGTCTTTTCAGACAATGTTTTGGAGCATCTCGAGGAGCCCGAGAGGGTATTTCAGGAAATTAATCGGGTCTTGAAGCCCGGCGGCGTTTTCCTATTCAAAACGCCCAACAAGCACCATTACATGCCGTTGATCGCGCGCTTAACGCCACACAGCTTCCACCGATTTGTGAACAGGCTGCGGGGCCGCGGGACCGTTGACACATTTCCGACGTTATATCGGGCCAATTCGCGGCGACAGGTGCACCGGTTGGCTGCCGCAACCGGATTTTCCGTGGAGGAAATTAAACTGGTCGAAAGTCGTCCTGAATATACGCGGATATTCTGCCCGCTTTATCTGGCCGGCATCGCCTATGAAAGGCTCGTGAATCTATCGCGTCTTCTATCCGGTATACGCGTCTTGATGATTGGCGTTCTGTCCAAATCCAACTAATTCTTGCCTGAGTTATATTGTGCCGCTATGAGGCTGGCCCGCGTGTTCCGAACTGTTCGACACCTGAAGCTACGGCAAGTCGTGCACCGACTGTTCGTGATCGCAAAGCCGCGATTTTTGGGCAAGACGCCAACGGTAAGGGTACGTCCGACGTCTCGGGTATGGGTAACCCCAGTGTCCAAACATCAGACAATGCATGGTCCCCGCGAATTTCGAATACTCAACGAGAACATCAGCGTCAACGTTGCAGCAGACTGGAATGACCCACGCCGCGACAAGTTGCTGCTTTATCACTTGCATTACCTAGATGATCTAACCGCGACCGGGGCGGCAGATCGAAAAGAGTGGCATTCGTCGCTGATTGATTTGTGGATTGAGCACAATCCGCCATTGGCCGGCAACGGCTGGGAGCCATATCCGCTGTCACTACGGCTGGTCAACTGCATCAAGTGGGCTTTGGCCGGAAACAAGTTGTCGAACGCTCAGCTCGAAAGCCTGTGGACCCAGGCTCACGTCATGAAACAAAGCGTTGAGCACCATCTCCAGGCTAATCACCTGCTGGCCAATGCGAAGGCACTGTACTTTGGAGGGTGCTTTTTTGCTGGCCAAGAGGCGGACCGCTGGCTCAGAGCAGGTACCCGGCTGTTGTCATCACAAATCGCCGAGCAGATTCTCTGCGACGGCGGGCACTTTGAACGAAGTCCCATGTATCAGTCTGTCACGCTGGACGACATGCTCGACATCATCAATATCGGACAAAGTTTCGACATTGAGCTACCTGCTGGCGTCAAAGATGTCGTAATACCGATGCTCGGGTGGCTGGCGCAGATGACGCATCCTGATGGAGAGCCCGCTTATTTCAATGATTCTGTTGCTGCCAACGCAGTGTCACTTGCCGATCTTCACGGCTACAGCAATCGACTCGGTTTCGCGGCCGGCATTCATGAGAAGGAAGGTCTGGTTGCGCTCGAAAACAGTGGCTATGTCCGGTATAAACGGGGTGCGCTCAAAGTCATAGTCGATGCCGGCGAAATCGGGCCGGACTATCAACCCGGACACGCGCATTGCGACTGCCTCAGCTTCGAATTATCGGTCAGAACGAACAGGGTTTTCGTGAATACCGGCGTTTCGACGTACAACGCGAACGCGCGGCGGCACTTGGAACGCGGTACTGAATCACACAATACGGTCTCAGTTGCTGGCGAGGAACAGAGCGAGATCTGGGGCGCTTTTCGCGTCGGACGGCGGGCGCGCCCTGTAGACGTCGATGTTGGTGAAAGCCATGTATCCGCCGCACATGACGGCTACCAGCGCCTGGGCATCCTGCATCGTCGGCGCTTCGATTTTCTCGCCGATCGTATCGAGATCAAAGATGCATTGGAATCTGATTCACCGAGCATCGGCGTTGCACATTTTCATTGCCATCCCGGGCTGAATCCCGTGGTAAGCGGCACGGACATCGAGATTGCTGGGCTCAGGTTGAGTCTGGAGAACGCCGAGAAAATAGAGGTCTTGCCTTACGAATACTGCGAAGGGTTCAATGTTCGGCGGCCGGGCAAGAAAATCACTGTGACATTCAAATCGACACTCACAACATGCATTTACTATGAAGATTCTCTTTATAACGGATAATTTCCCGCCCGAAGTCAACGCGCCGGCGTCGCGGACCTACGAGCACGCGAAGCGATGGGTCGCCGATGGCGCCGAGGTCACGGTGATCACTTGCGCGCCCAATTTCCCGCAAGGCGAGGTGCATGATGGTTACCGCAACGCCTGGCGATCTGTCGAGATCATTGACGGCATCCGGGTCGTTCGAGTCAAGAGCTACATCACAAGCAACGAGGGATTCTCAAGACGAATCCTCGATTACATTTCATTCATGTGGTCGGCCATCTTTTTTGGAATGTTCGAGCAGCGGCCGGACCTTGTTATCGGCACGTCACCGCAGTTTTTCGCAGCCGTTGCAGCGTGGCAGCTGAGCGTCTTGAAATGGCGACCATTTGTTTTCGAGCTACGGGATCTCTGGCCGGCCTCCATCGTGACGGTTGGCGCGATGAAAAAAGGCGCCGTGATTCGACTTCTCGAGAGACTCGAATTATTCCTCTATCGTCGTGCGGCGGCCATCGTAC
>Ga0224512_10002524_pt1 | contig 16721 bp, 14 predicted proteins | sample SF_May12_sed_USG_4_FD_169103 | JGI IMG/M metagenome (GOLD analysis project Ga0224512, IMG submission 169103) | Sediment microbial communities from San Francisco Bay, California, United States - SF_May12_sed_USGS_13 | ecosystem: Environmental > Aquatic > Marine > Sediment | place: USA...
TCCTGAGGCGCGAAGTTGGTGAGCTGAGGGACCGGCGAGTGCTCGATCTCGGGTGCGCGAGCGGTGGCATTGCAATGGCCTTGGCCGAGCACGCGGCCTCAGTGGTTGGGATGGACCTGTCACTGCCTGAGGTGCACAGAGCGGGTGAGAGGAGTCGCGGGCAAACCACAAAGGTGCCCGCCTTTCTTGCAGCGGGGGCCTTGCACACGCCTTTTCGGGAGGGCTCCTTCGAATTCGTGCTCTTGATCGGCGTGCTGGAGTACATGGGACGCGCCGATCCCGGACTCCGGCCGAGGGACGCTCAGCTGCGATGTTTGCAGGAGGTCCTGCGGATTCTCAATCCTGGCGGCAGTGTCATCGTCGCCATCGAGAATCGCTGGTTTCCACCTTGTCTACTTCGCTCCCCACACCAGGGCGTGCCCGGTGGGCTTTTGCTGCCCCATGCCATCGCCCCGCGAATCGCTCGGATTTGGCACTCCGAGCCCATGTGGGACATGATTCATGGTTACTGGGGTCTCGGGCGCCTCCTACGCGAGGCGGGCTTCGGCCGAACCTCCGGCTTCCTGCCGGTATATGGCTACCAGTTCCCGAAGGCCATCGTGCGCGCCGACGACAGGGCGGGACTCTGGCGGCTGGCTTCACGGAACAGTCGAGATGCGTCCACTGGGTACGATGAGCTGACCACCGGCGGACGATGGGGCCCCCTCTGGTTCCGGGCGATAACCGGACTTGGACTTCAGAAGCTCCTAGCGCCTGCTCTCTTGCTCACAGCAACAAAGTAGGCAACTCAGCCGGATGAGCCCCGCTGTTGTACCCTCGCTACGGTTGATCAACGGCCGATCGGTTGAGCACTTCTGCCCGGAAGAAACGGCTAATGCGCAGCGCTGGCACACCTTGTGCGGACTAGAAGTGACGATTCGAGTGCCAGAGATCCCCGTGGGCAATGCACGGCTGGAGCGATTCAGTCCATGGTCACTAACACCCACTCACGAATGAATACTGTGACTGAACAGAAGTGGTTGCCTAGGACGGCCATACTGGGCGGACTCGTTGTCCTTGCCGCAGCGCTGCGAGTCTATCGCCTGACGTACTGGAGCTTCGACGGCGACGAGATGAACACTCTTCGGGACTCCCTGGCGCCTCCTGACATACTTAACCCCAAGCCGCTTCTCTTTCTACTCAATCACTACTTGATAGCACCCTGGCTCCCATTAGATGAACTGGGACTCAGGGCAATCCCGGTTCTGTTTGGCATCGCGGCCGTGCCAGCGGTTTTCTTGATGTATCGTCTCGTCGTCGACGAGCGAGCTGCCTTGTTCGCGGCGGTCCTGCTCGCGCTGAGTCCGTGGCACATCTACTGGTCCCAGTTCGCGCGATACTATGCCCTCGTCTTCTTCTTCTCAGCACTCTTCCCCTTCATGCTCTACAAAGGTGTGCTGGATCGCCGGTCTGGCCTTATCATGGCGGGGCTCGCGCTCGCGATGTGCGCGATCCTCGCCCACCCTACGTCGGGCCTCGTGTTGCTGGCTTTCGGACTCTGGCTGTTGCTCCGTCGACGGCACAACCTTCGAGCAGTGAAACGCGCCATAGCGGCGAGACCAGCTTTGTCCATCGTGGCGCTCCTAGTCATGATGGGAATCGGCTATCGCCTGTCAGATCTCTTTGTCGACTGGTACACCCTCCGCCAAGACAGATGGGGCTACCAGGGACCGATCCTGCTGCTCAGCTACCTCGGTTGGCTTGTCCCGGTCATCGCAGTCTTTGGCGTCGCGGGTATTTCGTGGCTGTGGCGCGATGGCGATCGTTCCCTCGCGAAGCTCCTGACAGCGATGTTGCTGGCCCCGATCCTTCTTCTGGCGGCACTGACCTACGTCGTCCCGATTTCTACCGCATATCTTTACGCCACAACGCCAGCGATCTTCCTCGGCGCGGGGTACTTCCTGGCTCGACTGATGTGGTTAGGCCCTACTGTGCTGCGGATGCCCCTGGCTGCGGTCTCGTGTCTAGGCGCTGCCATTGTAGCAGACTTGCCACCGCTCGCATCACACTACCAAGACGGTATGCGCCGAGACTTCCGCGCTGCGGCCCAGCACCTCGATCGTGTGGCTAACCCCAGCCATCCCATTGTCTCGGATCAACCCAGGGTCCTGCAGTACTACCTGAAGCGGCCGGTACTCATGCTCAGTCGCGATCCTGAGGTCTTCCTCGAGCAGGTTGATACTGTGATGCCAACGCCGGATCGCAGGCTCTGGCTTGTCGTCGAGGTAAAGAGCCGTGGAGGCTTCTCCGAGCAGGGACTGGGTCCACTGTCGAGTTGGGTTGCCGCCAATTGCCGGCTGAGCGTCTCCTTCGCTCGCCCACGTCTTGACTACAAGGACAATGAGCTACGTGTGTACCGATGCCACGTCCCGGCTGGCCACGACCTAATCGGGGGTTCGCGGCCTCCGCGTCCCTAATGGGCACCTTTTCGATCCCCGGACACGCGCCACCTCGTTGGCAACTTCGATTCCGCTACGGGCGCCGAGGTCGCGTTGGGTCCCCCAACTCCCGGGTACCTCCTCCACCAGCGCTTGGCAGCCGTCATTCATGCAGTCCCTAGTTATTCAACAGCTGGGGCAGAGCTATCGACACTGGCGTCTTCGACTGACCGCCAAATTTCATGGTATCGTGCGCCACAGCAAAGTCCTCTGGGAGCTCGCGGGCACTCTGCTGTTCGTTGCCTCCCTGTCACCCATGTTCCGTCGCGAACAGCGCCTGGAATGGCTTGTGACCTCACTGAGACGTACTACAAGCTCTTCGATTCGGCCGTTACAGTGTCGGGTGCTCAAGAAATGGCTTCAGCCATCCAGGCAGGACGTTTGGAGAAGCATGCGTATCGGCTGGAAGGCATACTACCACGACCCCTTCGGAAGCGTCAATGAGACTGCGTTAACAGATAGCCTTCTGCTGAAGCAACCTGGCGTCAATGGTGAGAAAGGAATCCTGTACAGCTCCTTTGAGTACAACTGGCTGCGTCTGCTCGCCCACCACGACGCCACCCGTTTTTTCCAACGCTACATGCTAGTCGGCGCGTCGTCATGGTCTCCCCCTCATTATCAAGTCCTGGCTAGTTTGTGTGGTGTCTCAGACGACCCGGTCTTTCTCGGGATCTCCAATTTTGCGGATCTGGAGGCATACGCGCTTTTCCGCCCCTGGGTCCGGGCACTGCCCATCCTGGCGTCGGATTGGATCGACCCCGATCTGTTCCATCCGAAACCCCACGGCGAGCGCTCCATAGACATCCTCATGGTTGCCAACTGGGCTCGCTTCAAACGTCACTGGATCCTGTTCGAGGCCCTGCGGTCCATGCCCAAAGACCTTCGCGTCGTTCTCGTAGGACGGGTCAGTCCCGATCGCGATGCACAGGCAGTTCGCGACGAGGCTCTCGCATTCGGCGTCCGCCAAGACCTGGAACTCCTCACCGACATACACATCGAGGACGTCTATAGTCTTTTGGCTGACGCACGGGTATCAGCCATCTTCAGCGCACGAGAAGGCTCGTGTGTCGCCACCTGCGAGGCGTTTTTCGCGAACACACCTGTCGCCATGATGGAGGACGGTCACGTCGGATCAAAGGCACACGTCAATCCGCACACGGGTCGACTGCTCAGGCGCGGATGTGTTGGACACGATCTCATGCAGATGATCGAGAAGAGCGACTTATTTTCCCCACGCGCCTGGGCACTGGACCGGATAACGTGTCATCATTCATCGGCCAAGCTGAATTCGCTGTTGCGAGACTACTGCCTCTCTGTGGGCCAGCCGTGGACCAGCGATATCAAGCCAATCCGCTGGAAGTATGTACCGGAATTCCTTTCCGAGACTGACGAGCTTGCCACCCGGTCGGGAGTCGAAGAGATCAGACAGCTCTTCGGCATCGTATTGGCACCATGGACCCAAGGCGTAGCTCAGCGGTGAGCGCGTGCCCACTGATCCTCCAGCGATCCCCATGCCCGCCTCGCGGTCGGCGACCGTTCGCCCACCTTCATTCCCGGCCGTGATACCCCGTCGAGACCGCTGCGCTTGCGCAGAAAGCGTCGCCCCTTCCCACACCGCTGGCGCGGTTGTTCGATCCGAGCCGTCGCGAGCCGTCAACGACGCGCTCACCAGTTACAGGTCAACTCCCATGCCAACTGCTTGTGAGGGGAGACACATCACCCGCTCGAGCGAAGAGCCTAGAACGTGAATGCCGCCGAGCAACGGGACCCTGTAACCGACTGGCGACTGCGCGGAGAGCTCGATGGACTCAAGCTCTACCGCGCCTTCGAGGCCGGCAGTTCGTGGATCTGGATATACCGTCCCGAATCGGGATCAGGCCCTGGCGTTGTTGTGAAGAAGCTCGTGTCAGGTGCTGTGGACTCCCACGCCGCGCAGCGGGAGTTCGGGATGTTGAGTCTCTTGGAGCAGCAATTCTCACGCTTTGCTGATCTGCACGTGCCACATCCGATCACCCACTTCGGGGACCAACGAGCAGTCCTTACACGGGAAATCATGGGCGACCGAGTTGACCGCCTGTTCGTGAAGACCCTTCGTCGCATCCGTTTGCCATCGCCCTCGAGTCGTCGTAAGGCTGCCTCAGTCTGCGATCTAATAGGAAGATGGATTCGAGCACTGCATGACTCGGTTGACATTGAGCTGCTCGGCTTGCCCATGGCCCTGGGGCGAAGCCTTCATGATCGCTACGACGCGGCACGCCACCGTCTCGCTGACCTTCGGCTTTCTCCGGGGCATTTGGTTCCAGCCTTTGACGCCTACTTTTCTCGGCTTATTGAGGATCAGGGCACCGCTCGGCCTGTGCTTTGCCACCCGGATTTCACTCCTCACAACATGATAGTAGCGGTAGGTGGACTGTACGTGCTTGATGTGTCGGAAATAGCGTACGGTCATCCACTAGAGGATGTTGCGTTCTTTTGGGCGCATTTGGAGGCTCTCCGCCTGTCAGGACTTTACGAACGCAATCGAATTGCACAGTACCAGAAGAGGTTCCTCGGGGCCGCGATCGGCACATCGGCCCTTCCCAACTTCTGGGAGCGTTGGGGGGTACTCATGCGTCTCAGTTATTTGTCACGGTCTTGGGAACATGCAGGAAAGCTCAGGGGGATAAATCTCTTTCGCCGGAACATGGCCCGGCGCAGCCTGCAGCGATGGTTGCTTTCCCAACCCTGGGACGTTTCACTCCACGGTGAGTGATTCGTGCTTGATTCCAACGCTGGGAACAACGTCCGGTCTTCACCAGGTCGTACGGCGGTCCCGGCTGCACATCTCGTGAGTTCACCTGCCATAGCCAGCCTCGTGAAGCGCGGTGCCCTGGGCGCACTCGCCATAAAGGTAGCCAATGCGGTAATCGCCGCCGCCGTACAGCTGCTCCTCGCTCGGCTTCTCGGTGCCACAAGCTACGGTGACTATGTCTATGCGATCACCTTGCAGACGGTGCTGCTTCTCGTCGCGACGTTGGGCTTCGACACCGCATCTCTCCGGTTCGTCGCCCAGTATTCCGGACAGCAGCGATGGGGACTGTTACTCGGCTACATCAAGCGTAGCCTCGCCATCATTCTCGGAATGTCCGTGGCGCTCGGGATTCTTGCAGCCGTCATTGCATGGACTATCCGCTCCCGATTGAGCAGCGAGCTGACCATCACGCTTATGCTCGCGTTTCTTCTTCTCCCGCCAAACGCCACACTTCAACTCCGGAGCTTGACGCTCCAAGGTCTCAAACATGTGGTGATCGCACAGGCACCCCGCGACATTCTGAGACCGATTCTGCTGGGTCTGGGCGTCTGGCTTGCAGTGAAGGCCCTAGGTTACCCGGCATCAGCTCCTCTGGCCATGCTCGCGAATCTCGCAGCCGTGATATGTGTCTTAGGCCTCACTACGGTGCTCCTGAATCGGATTCTGCCAACCCAAGTGCGGAATGCAAGGCCGGAGTACCAAGCGAGGGCCTGGCATGCCACCGCGTTTGCGCTCCTGCTGGTCGCCGGCATGAACCTGGTGCTCAACCGCACCGACATGCTCATGATAGGCGCTATTACAGGCACGCGGGAGGCCGGGATCTATGCCGTTGCCACACGGGGCGCAGAAGTGATCTTGCTTGGTTTGTCATCGGTCAATGCCATCGCCGCGCCGCTGATAGCTGACTTGCACGCCCGTGGCCAGCGAGAAGAGCTGCAGCGCGTACTCCGCCGAGCCGCCCGTGGCATTGCCGCCTTCGCGGTCCCAGCAACAGTGGCCGCGGTGCTCTGTGGAAGGATGGTACTCGGACTGTTCGGCGCCGAGTTCACCGAAGGCTACAATGCCCTAACGATCCTTGCTTGCGGGCAGCTCGTGAACTCGCTCGCCGGTCCCGTCGGCTTCCTAATAACCATGACCGGTCACCACAAGATCGCAGTCAAGGTGCTGTTTATCAGCGCGACTCTCAACATTCTGTTGAACGCCACGTTCATCCCGCTTTGGGGCCTTGAAGGTGCCGCCGTTGCCACAGCACTTACGACGGTCCTCTGGAATCTCGCCATGAGCTACTATGCATGGAAATACACAGGAGTCCGAGCAACTGCCCTATGATACCCAGACTATATGTCGTCGGCGGACACGCCAAGGAGAAAGCCCAGCAAAAACCTGGTGAGCATCGCTATCAGAACGGACTCATCATCCTAATTGACCCTGAGGCCGGTAAGGCAGACCAGTGCGTAGAGTATGTATCCCCACCAGAGGCTTGTGCCTCTGACCAAGATCCGTCGGTCCTTTTCAAGGCGGGAACCCTCGACGGTGATCGCCTCTTCGTCTGCACACAGACCGAAATCCTGGTTTACCAGGTACCTGGTTTTCGCTTGGAAAACTACATCTCGCTCCCGCACTTCAATGACATTCACCATGTTCGACCATCAAACGAAGGACGGCTCCTGGTGGCCAATACTGGCCTCGACATGGTCCTCGAAATAGCCCTAGACGGATTCGTGCATAGCGAGTGGGACGTGCTCGGCGACACACCTTGGTCTCGATTCACCCGGAACGTTGATTATCGAAAAGTGGTCAGCACGCAACCGCACCAAGCGCACCCCAACTTTGTCTTCCTGAATGACGATGAGATTTGGGTCACACGGTTCGAACAGCGAGACGCCGTCTGCCTCAACAAGGACGGGCGCCGCATTCCGATCCAACATCAGGCTCCGCATGATGGAATCGTGTTCCGAAAGAAAGTCTACTTCACCACCGTGGATGGACATGTCGTGAAGGCAGATCTCGGAACTGGCCAGGTGGAACGGCTCGTTGACCTCAATGAGCTTTCACCGACAAACGATGCACTTGGGTGGTGTCGTGGTCTGGAAGTGATCGACGACGACCTGGTTGTCGTGGGGTTCTCGCGCCTTCGTCCTACTCAATGGCAGAGGAACCTGTCATGGCTCAGAAAGGGCGTCGGTAGGCCAGGAGTCCTTCCAGCTCGCGTCGCACTCTACGATCTTGCGCGGCCTGCACTGCACTGGGAACACATCGTCGAATCCAGTGGGCTCGATGCGGTGTTCTCGATTCACATTGCTGAGATCTCACCTTAGATGCAGCAGTGAGGTACGGCACGAGACGCTGAAAAAGGCGGTTTTGTCGCAGCTGTGAGTACGGTCCCGGGTTACATGACCTGGCGGGACTTTCGCGATGGCGGTACGGCTCGTTACCAGCTGCGGCGCCTCGGTTACCCTGACGGTTCGGACAGAGCCGTCTTGATGGCGTCCGGCTCCTGGCGGCTGGTCAGCCACTTTCGATCGTGGGTGAGGCCGTCCCCGCCGCAACGGACGGGGACCGGCCCCCATCGTCTCACGCGTAGATACTTACCTCCCAGCTAGCTAACGTGCGGGGACGACTGCGAGGTAGACATCGATCCGCCCGCCCCCTTGGTCCGATCCCCACATTACCAACCGCCCGTCTGGGCTAATCGTCGCGTGCGGTTGCGACTCATATGTCAAGCCAGTGGAGTTGTGATGGGCGAGTATACGGCAGCTTTCGGCTGGGTAGTTCAGCGGAATGAAACCCACCGAATGGTCAAAGAACGATCCGTTTCCAGCGGCCTTGAAGGCACTGAATAACATCCACTGTGCCCAGCCCGGACGGTTGTTGATCACCCACTGGCCCGCAAAATGACCTGAGCTGCCCTGAATTTCGTAGGGTGGATCCAACCCCACTACTTCTGGCACCGCTGGATCAAAGTAGCCCGTAATGCCGTTTCGTGGATTGCCACCCGCCAGCCCTCCCACCACACTCGCCGGATGACTCTGCCACACCGTCATCGGTTCGTCCAGTGCGCCCGTCGCCAGATTGAGTCGCTTCGTCGCGCTATGGGTCATGCCGTCCTCGGTACGATCATACCCAGGAAATCCCCAGTTGCCCGCTCGGTCAATGCGCGGTTGCACGCCCCTTGTATCGACCCGATGTACAACATCCGTCACGCTGTTCCAGAATATCGTGTGCTCTTTCTGGTACTCCTGCGTTACAAACCACTCGTCGTTCATGTCCATCTGGGTAATGGACCCCCGATTGACCAAGTCTTTCGGAAAATTGCCCGTGTTGGCAAACGCCATCGCCTCAGTATCGTACCGCTCAATCGACCCGGACGCACTGGCGTACCCGATGCGCGGGGTGGAGGGATTGAAGGAAAACGACCAGGTATTTTCCTCCGCTCCCGATGGCGCGAGCCGTCGATTGGTGAACTCACCGGTCGCAATATTGAAATCCACAAAATAGTAGCGGTTGAATGGCGCTACGTTAAACCGCGCATAATAGAACAGGGTGTACCAATTACCGTCGCCCCAGCGCAGACTAATGTATGGACCGCCCTCCGAGTACGTCGGCGCGGCGCGCTCCGGCGCGTTACTCGCGTCCGTCACCCTGTAAACCAATACGCCCGTCAGCGGGTCGGCATACGACCCCCCCGCCGGCAAATCCCAACCATAGCTGAAGCCCGCATTCTTTTGCTGCCCACTCGCCACCGGCAACAACGTGGGATCCGCCACCGCCCCAGGCGGGGGCGGGGGTGGCGGGGAGGTGACGGTGATTGACGACGTGCCGCTCTCCCCTTCACTCGTCGCAGTGACTGTCACAGAGCCAACCGCAACTCCGCTCACCCTCCCTGTCGTATTCACCGTTGCCACGCCCGCGTCGCTGCTCGCCCACGTCATTGCCCGGCCCGTCAATTCGTTGCCGGCTGCATCCCACGCGGTCGCCGTCAGCTGCACCGCACCACCAACCACAATCGACGCCGTCGCTGGAACAACTTCCACGGACGCGACCGGCACCGACGTCGTGGTCACCATCACCAACGACGTCCCACTCTGCCCCTCGCTCGTCACCGTGATGGTCGCTGCCCCCGCCCCCACTCCGGTCACAATTCCGGTCGGGTTCACTATCGCCACATCCGTGTTGCCGCTCGTCCACGTCAGCACCCGGTTCGTCAGCTCGTTACCGGCCGAATCCCGAGCGGTGGCTGTCAGCGGCATTGTGCCCCCCACATCAATCTCCACACTGCCCGGCGTCACCTCAACCGACGAAACCGCCACGTCCGTGACTGTGACCGTCGTGCTGTCGGCCAGCGTGTCGGCGGTGGCCTTGATCTTGTAGCTCCCCGTGGCGCGCGGTTTGTAAAGCCCCCTCCCTTTCCCCTTTCCTTTCACTTCGCCATCAGTCGCGGACCAGTTCACCTCAACGAGGACCGTGTCACCGGCGGCCGTCAGGCCAAGTGCAACGAACTCAACCGAGTCGCTGACGAGGACCGTCGGTTCCTTGGGCCACACGCCCAGCTCGACTAATGGCTGCCCATCCGGACCTAGCTGCGCGTCCGTGCAGCCGAACAGGGCCAAGAGGCCCACCACAACCCAGGCTCTGGGGAGTGAGGGGCGCAAGTTTCCGCGACAGGAGACGGTCGAAGAGGAGCCGATGCGGAGCTGGCGTAGGCCACGCTCTGTGCGGACCCCGGAAAGGGGGCCTTCCTTTCGATCGTTGAGCGCCAACCGCTCTGCGCGTTTGTGATGGACGGGCATGAGGCCTCCACGAAATCGCCGGACCGCCGGCGAAGATCCAATTCTCGCTGGCGGCCCGGCGAGCGTGGCAGGCGTCTGCCTGCTGTAGCCCCGTGGCTCTGCGTCCCCGCCTTTCGGCGGCTTTGCTCTGAGCAGCGGTGGCCCGCCACGACGGCTGCGGCTGGCCACGGTTCGCTTGTATGCGATTAGTAACCGCTAACCCCGAGCCCGGCTGTGTGCGGCATCACAGATGGAGAAGGGCGACCCCAGCTTGCTGCCCCTAAGCTCGATAGGTCCCGTATTCTAGTCACGCACCCTGATAATGCAAGTGGAGAATGCTCGCAGACTGCTTACCTTGGGGGGAACCGCACCCCGGCGCTAGCGGCGGCTCAGAGTTGTCTGCGGCGGGCAAAAATTGCGCACATTCGGCGTCGGGGATTACACACTTGGCACCGGATCCTGAACACCGGCGGCCGGAGGCGAGCCGATCTGGTCCTTTGGAGTTAACACCGTTTCGTAGACACTGTCCCTTGGGGACAAAGGAGTCCAAGATGCGATCTGCTTATACTCCAGAGTTTCGGCAGTAGATCGTGGAGCTGGTGCGAACCGGACGGAGTCCCGAGGAGGTATCTGCCGCGAGCCTGAGCCGTCCGAGCAGACGATCTCAAATGGCTGAGGCAAGCAGACTTGGAGAACGGGTGCCGGTCGGATGGGAGGACGGAGGCGGAGTGCGGCGGTTGCGGCGCGAGGTGCGCGGCAGGTCCATGCCTGTGGTGGCCCCTTGGCTCTAGCCCACGGCCTCTCGACGGCTCTGCTCGGTGCACGGGGGTGAAACTGGTATGAATTTGGTGCACGCTGCCCGCCCATAGGTGGCCTGGCTCACTGTTGTTCAGAGACTTCTTGGCAGGACCTAGTCCTCCCGAAGTGACGGAAGTGCAGCGGCTTATGTTGTACCACGTGCTTCCCCTGCAGGCGTTAATCCCTGCCCCCCAGGCTGCGTGACGAAGCCTGACGGTCGCCGCGCGCCTCGAGAACCGCCCAACCGTACTGCTCCGTCCGCTCGAACAGCACGCCGATCCGATCCTCCGAGGCAATCAAGGCAAGTTCCGGGATGCTCCGGGGGTCGCGCGGCACGACATCGATGAAACGCACCTTGTGCGTGGCCGAGAATCGGTTTCTGAGCCAGTCGCGTGGCGCTCTGATCGAGCCCCTGTGGTGCAACTCGACCACCAGATCCCAACCACCGAGAACCGGGATCTGTTTTGGGGCGAGCATGTCATATTCAGCCCCTTCCGCGTCGCAAATCACCAACGTGCGCCGAGCAGGCAGGACGTCGCCCAACTCACGCAGCGACTCTGCGTCACACCACCCCCGCACGTCAATCCGATCGGCGACACCGTTCAAATCGGCCATTCGCCGAAGCATCATCTGTCCGTGCTGCGAGCCCTCGTAAGCGTAAATGCGGGCGTTCGTAATGCGCGTGGCCAGACCCACGGCGTAATAGCCTTCCCCTGCCCCGATATCCAGGATGTGGGTGTACGCGCGCTCGCACGCGGCGTCCATCACATCCGCCAACTCTAACTCATAGGTGCCGAGTATCTTGGGCCAATACGAACTCCCGACCGCACAGCGGGCTGGATACTGCAGCCCCGCGAAGGGGCCGCGCTGCACAACCGGTGGGATCGCCGACGAGAGTGTCGGCTCCGCACGTTTGGTCGCGATAACGGCTGAATAGACAGCACGCTCCTCCGCGATCAGTCTGATGAGCTTCGCCGTCATCCGTCGCTCCATCCCCGCCCATACCAGCCGCTTCAACTGCTTGACTACCCACGGCTTAGTTGCCACGGGCACCCCTCCTTGCTCGATCTCCATATCGTGCCAATCCGCCTTGTCGCATCGGACCACCTGCCTCCTGCCCAATCCAGCATGGTGAGGACGATCTCAGCAACCGTCACCGTGCGGGGACGACTGCGAGGTAGACATCGATCCGCCCGCCCCCTTGGTCCGATCCCCACATTACCAACCGCCCGTCTGGGCTAATCGTCGCGTGCGGTTGCGACTCATATGTCAAGCCAGTGGAGTTGTGATGGGCGAGTATACGGCAGCTTTCGGCTGGGTAGTTCAGCGGAATGAAACCCACCGAATGGTCAAAGAACGATCCGTTTCCAGCGGCCTTGAAGGCACTGAATAACATCCACTGTGCCCAGCCCGGACGGTTGTTGATCACCCACTGGCCCGCAAAATGACCTGAGCTGCCCTGAATTTCGTAGGGTGGATCCAACCCCACTACTTCTGGCACCGCTGGATCAAAGTAGCCCGTAATGCCGTTTCGTGGATTGCCACCCGCCAGCCCTCCCACCACACTCGCCGGATGACTCTGCCACACCGTCATCGGTTCGTCCAGTGCGCCCGTCGCCAGATTGAGTCGCTTCGTCGCGCTATGGGTCATGCCGTCCTCGGTACGATCATACCCAGGAAATCCCCAGTTGCCCGCTCGGTCAATGCGCGGTTGCACGCCCCTTGTATCGACCCGATGTACAACATCCGTCACGCTGTTCCAGAATATCGTGTGCTCTTTCTGGTACTCCTGCGTTACAAACCACTCGTCGTTCATGTCCATCTGGGTAATGGACCCCCGATTGACCAAGTCTTTCGGAAAATTGCCCGTGTTGGCAAACGCCATCGCCTCAGTATCGTACCGCTCAATCGACCCGGACGCACTGGCGTACCCGATGCGCGGGGTGGAGGGATTGAAGGAAAACGACCAGGTATTTTCCTCCGCTCCCGATGGCGCGAGCCGTCGATTGGTGAACTCACCGGTCGCAATATTGAAATCCACAAAATAGTAGCGGTTGAATGGCGCTACGTTAAACCGCGCATAATAGAACAGGGTGTACCAATTACCGTCGCCCCAGCGCAGACTAATGTATGGACCGCCCTCCGAGTACGTCGGCGCGGCGCGCTCCGGCGCGTTACTCGCGTCCGTCACCCTGTAAACCAATACGCCCGTCAGCGGGTCGGCATACGACCCCCCCGCCGGCAAATCCCAACCATAGCTGAAGCCCGCATTCTTTTGCTGCCCACTCGCCACCGGCAACAACGTGGGATCCGCCACCGCCCCAGGCGGGGGCGGGGACGTGGGACCGTTACCGCTGTCCTGACCGCAACAGAGCAGAACAAGAACCGTGATTAGGAACATCGCGTTTGCCCGACGGGACACGTCGCTTCCGATCGCGCCACGCCGGGCAGGCAATCGTGTGGGATTACGGTGCATCACAGAGGCCTCCGTCGGTAGACGCTTGTCCTCACCAATACACCAAGCACTACCCGAGTCCTCCGGAAAGGTGGCCGAGGAGCGAGTCCGCTCGCGTGTTCGTAACTGCGCCCAAGCCAGGCGAGAATGCGCCGAGGGGTCAAGAACCGCCCGGCCGGTGTCGACCGGGTACCAGCCACCAGGCCAAGCATCGGTGGCTTGCATCGATACAATCCTAGCCGAGCCATAGGGCCGAAGCAATACGCTGGCCATGCTCCGCCACGACGGACCGTTGCACGCCAGCAACACTGCCGCACGGTATTCAGCTCTCGAGCGACCCACGGTATGTCTATTGGTTGGGGGGCCTTGGCGTGCCATGCCGGCCCATCTGCGGCCGCTCCAGCGCGGCGACAGGACCTTTGGTGCCCCACCAGGGCATGGGCGCCGCGCCGCGGACCTGGTGGTCTGGCCAAGGACAGCCGAGGCCTCGTGGTTCGGAACCTCCCAGGATGCTCCCCCGGCCCGATGAGGCTCTCCCCACGGCTGTCAGGCAGTCCATAGGCGGCCCCTTGTGTATTGTGCGACAGTAACACTCGCTTGAGTTTTGAGAAGCCTTGGGTCGCCGCTCGAATCGGAATGGATAGAAGTCGACGAGATCAGGTGAGACACCGAATCGCCATCATCTGTTGCGCCATAGCCATTGGGGTCGTGGCACTGTGGCCGCTCGATTTTTCGCTGGAATTCGCGCGGGGCTTCTCCTCGCGGGTGGCTGGCCTCGGTACCTCAGTCCTCCCGGAGGGCCGGGACGTCTTCCTGAACCTCGCCTTGTTCATGCCGCTGGGAGCAATGATGCGCCGGAGCGGGGCCACCAACGTCACAGCCTCACTCCTCATTGCCTTCGCATTGAGTTGTTCCATCGAGCTTCTCCAGGTGTTTCAGGCGAGCCGCATCATCTCCCTGGTCGACATCGGACTGAACACCGGAGGCGCGAGCGTCGGGTATGTCGCACATGCCGGACTGACGAGGCTCGCCCAACTGCAGCGTGAAGGCGGAGCCATTGCCTGGGCACGAACTGTCGTGGCGTTCGTGGCGGTTCTGGGCCTGCACGCGTTGATGCAACACCTCTACGTCGGATTTGCGGGATGGAGGCCCGAATACCCACTGGTCATCGGCAACGAAGCGTCAGGGGATCGCCCCTGGTGCGGTCGCGTAACCCAATTGACGATCGGTGACGGTGCACGGAGCTGGGCTGACGACGAGCTGGGCTTCCAGCCAGCCGATTTTACAGAGGACTGCCCCGCACACCCCTCGCGAGTGGCCGCACGCGGGACACAAGCGTTCACAGACGCGGTTCGCCGCTCGGGACAGTTCACTTTGGCGGCGACAATCATTTCATCGAACGCGACTCAGGCCGGACCGGCCCGCATCATCACGATGTCTGAGGATCCAGAGCACAGGAACTTCACGATCGGCCAAGCGGGCGAGGACCTGGTTCTACGGCTCCGTCGTCGCTGGAGCGGCACCAACGGCATGCGTCCCTACTACCGGATCGCCGGGGTGTTCGCCTCCACCACGCCCCTGACGATCACCGTTCTGGCGGATCGCACACGCACCGTACTTTCGGTCAACAGCACGGTCATTAGACACGAACTCGAACTCTCGCGTGACTGGTGGATCCTGGTACTGCCACAGTGGCACTGGCGGCCGCTCGGCTTCGGGCCGCTCCTCGCGATTCCGTACTGGCTCCTGATCCTCGCGCTGCCCGTACTGCTCCTTGGCTCGGCCCTTGCCGGCCGGCGCGAATCAGTAAGTCCATACTTGGCCGGCGGCGGTCTTGGGCTCGCCACGGCGCTCGGCGCACAGGTCCTCACGGGCCCACCCGGCGTGGCTGGCACGACAGTCATTGTAGCAGTAGCCACTACCGGCACCGCCCTGGCGCATCGCTGGACCCGTGGTCCGAGGTAGCAGGGCCACGCGTGGTCTGCGGACTACTCCCTGCAAATCCACAGGCAGTGTGAGCGCCGAATACGCGTTAGAGTTCCCGGTACCGGCTAATCCGGTGCGGACCAGATTCGAGTCCTGGTGAGCTCAATGTCGTTCGCAGAGAACACAAGCATCGTCCTGGTCGACTGCCACGTACACTACCATGCCGTGTACGACGTGGACACGTTCTTCGATTCGGCCCTCACGAACTTCCGATCGGCCGCGACCGGCCAGGGAGTCTCGGAGCGGTCGGAGTACGTCCTGATGCTCAGCGAATCAGCGGGCCGTGACTACTTCGCGGTCTTCGGAGCAGCCGCTCGAGAGGTACATGCCGAGCGCTGGCGCTTCAGGCGTACGCGAGAGGCCGTGTCACTGCTGGCACAATGTGCAGACGGCGCGAGCCTTACGCTCGTGGCTGGGAGACAGATTGCGGTGAGCGGCGGACTCGAAGTCTTGGCCCTCGGCACTGATCGCCACTACCGCGACGGGGGCGATTTCTTTGACACGATCAACCAAGTGCTCGACGACGGTGCACTCGCGGTCGTTCCCTGGGGATTCGGCAAATGGTGGTTCCGCCGCGGTCACCGAGTGGCACAGGCCATCCGCGCATTGCATGGTCGAGCCTTCTTCCTTGGCGACAACGGTGGGAGGCTGCGATACGGCTCGCCACCGGCGCTGTTCGAAGAGGGCCGAGCCGTCGGCGTTTGGACACTCCCGGGGAGCGATCCACTCCCGCTACGGAACCACCAGACGCGCGCCGGCAGCTATGGTTGCACACTGAATGCGCCGCTGGACCCAGCGCGACCGGCAGCATCCCTTATGGAACAGCTTGCGAGCGCATCGGATCAGCCGCCGATTTACGGAGAGCTCAGGTCCCTTGCCGACTTCTGCGTTGCACAAGCGGCAATGCAGGTTCGGAAGCGTCTGGCACTTGGGTAGCCGCGCCCGTTCGATCACGTGTTGCGGACCCGTGGCGACGGCTCGGAAGATCGGCAACAGGACCGATGTGCCCATCCGTGAGCACCGGCAGGCCCGTAGGGCATGGTGTTGCATCCTTGCAACATCTACTGGCATCCAGCTTCCTTCGGCTTTTCGCCGACGTCCTGCCGGCCGATCCGGCCCGTTTCGGCCACTACAAGACCCCACCCGGTGAGAGCATGAAGTTGGTGTCGGACCCGGTGACCTAGATTTCGTCGGGTTCTATTACAAGCCCCTCTAAGCGGCAGTGATCCTCTCGATAGCCTGGCTTTGCGTCGACTCAGAACGGATTCGAGGGAACCCGCACCTCTCTCCAAAAGGCACGCTTCATGCCCCCCTTGATGATGATGCATCGGGACGCTGACGCACTCACGGAAACCGAGTTCGATCTCCTGGTCGCTGGCGCCGGCATCCTCGGCGCGTTCATCGCTTGGGACGCGGCGCTCCGGGGCCTGAGCGTCGCGGTCGTG
>Ga0224512_10002525_pt1 | contig 16718 bp, 14 predicted proteins | sample SF_May12_sed_USG_4_FD_169103 | JGI IMG/M metagenome (GOLD analysis project Ga0224512, IMG submission 169103) | Sediment microbial communities from San Francisco Bay, California, United States - SF_May12_sed_USGS_13 | ecosystem: Environmental > Aquatic > Marine > Sediment | place: USA...
CCGCAGTTTCCCCAGGAACAAAAACAAGATGATTCCAAGCGCCAACACGTCATACGGCGCGGGCTCTACGGTGACGAACGAGCTCAGGAGAATGAGCAGCCAGAGCAGCCAGACCGCCGTATTCCCCGGAGCAGACCGGACTTGGACCCGCCCGGTCACGGACCGACCCCGTTCGGGCTGTCAGCATCGCCGAAGAATCCAGACACGAAACAGCAGGCCCCGGACAATTCGATACCCGTCCAATACCGCGGCGGCAATACGATCATCATGTCTGTTCGTTCATGCTAGAAGAGCGGCAGGCCCGACGCGTTTCTGCGGTGCCCGAGTGTATACTGGCGATGGAATGATGGCACGGGCTATTGGTTCGCTCTGGCGATCGACCGGACGGTAATACTTAGATGGCCTTCTCGAAGCGGCGTGGCGCGAAGGATCCAAACCTAGAATGAATAGACTTAGGAACTATAAACGCCAAGTATTGCGGGGCGCCATAGCTCGTTTCGGCCAGCGGAATATTGTCGGCCACCTTGGAGATCGATGGCAAGGGCCGGCGCCGCGACAAGCGCCAGGCATTCCCGGCATCGGTAAACAATGTTAACGAATCTGTGCCATTCTCCGGTCCCTGGCCGCGCGACGGCGAGCCGCGCGGGAAGTGAGCGGTCTTGCCCCGCGGCCGCGGGGTCACCATGCATTTGTCCAATTTGACGCGCGATAACCGGACTATTTCGATGCCCGACGAGCAGATCGAGTTCGAGATCGTCCGCGACAACGACGCGCTGAGCGCCTTGCGCGACGACTGGCAGCGGCTCTGGGAGCTCTCGGCCGACAGCTACTATGTCCTGAGCTTTCCGGTGCTTTGGCGGGCCTGGACCCAGGTGATCGCGCCTCTGGGCAATTCCCTGCATATCGTTGTCGGTCGCTCGGGTGGGCGCGTGGTGCTCATCTGGCCTGCCATGATCCGGGCCGAAAAGCTCCACGGGTTCTGGCGCGTGGCGGGCTGGTTCGGGCGCGACCCGATCGACTATGGCGAGGTTCTGGTTGAGCCAACGGCGCAGCGCGATACTTGGATGGAGGCGGCGCTGGCGCAGCTTGTCTCGGCCCCCGGCGTCGACTTCCTGGCCCTGGAATCGGTGCGCGGCGATTCCAATGTTTACGGCGTACTTGAGGGCGCCTGCCGCTGGCAGGTGGCCGAGGATCCGGCGCCGTTCATCGATCTCCGCGGAGTGGCAAACGGCGACGAGCTTGAGGCTAAGTTGCCCAAGCGTTTTCGCCAGAGCATGCGTCGGCGGGCGCGGCGGCTCGAGGAAATCGGGCCGCTCAAATTCGAGTTCGAGCGCGAACCCGGCCGGCTTGAAGAAACGATCCGATGGATTGTCGATCGCAAGCGGGAATGGATCGACGAACGCGGGATCGCCGAAGGCCACGGGCTCACCGACGAGCATGCGACCTCGATGATCGACATCATCCGCGACGGCGCCAAGGCGGGGCATGCGCTGGTATCCCGGTTGAGCGTCAACGATGAGCTCATCGCCGCCGATGTGAGCTTGCTGGCGGGCAATCGACTTTACAGCGACTACGGCTCGTTCGATCTGGGCTGGGGCAAGTACTCACCGGGATCGTTGCTCCTGCGTGAGACGATCAAGTGGGCGGTCGACAATGGCGTTGAGATATTCGATCTCGCCCGTGGCCCGGATGACTACAAGATCAAATGGAGCAGCGGCAAGATCGAGCTGACGCGCTATCTGATCCCGTGCACCTTGCGGGGCCGGATCTACGTGGTTCTGCGGACGTCGCCTGTTCATAAATGGTTCCGTTGGGCAAAAGCCAAGCTCAAGTCGCGGGGATCCGCCAGCCAGCAGGGCGAGGCACAGCCGGCCGACGCCACAGCGGGCCAATGACCCAGGCCATGGTCGGCGTCGGGCTTCCGGTATTGCGACCCCTCACCACACGAAAGCCAGAACGTTGAGCGTGTCCAATCAGCTGGCGCGCGGCGCCACCTGGATGGTCTCCATGCGCTGGGTGGTGCGTGGGCTCGGGCTGATCAGCATGGTGGTGCTGGCCCGTCTGCTGTCGCCGGACGACTTTGGCGTCTTTGCCATCGGCCTCATCGTGCTCGGTTTCATCGAGTTTCTCGCCGAGGGCGGGATCGAGTTCGCCTTGATCCGGGAGCAGTCGGCCAAGCGCGAGCATTTTGATTCCGCCTGGACGGTGCAGATCATCCTCGGTTTGCTGACGGGAGCGCTGATCTTCGCCTCGGCGCCGCTCGTTGCGTATCTGTTCGACGAGCCCCGGGCGGTGCCGGTCCTCCAGATCCTCGCGCTGCGGCCGGTCTGCACGGCCTTCACGAACATCGGCGTCGTATCGTTCCTCAAGGAGTTCGATTTCCGCAAGGAGTTCCTGTTCGACGTCACGCGCCGGGTAATGGATGCAACGATCACAATCGTGCTCGCCGTGACGTTGCGGAACTACATGGCGCTGGTCATTGGAGCGGTCGCGGGCGCTGCCTTCGGTGCCATTTTCAGCTACGTGATCCATCCCTATCGGCCGCGCCTGTCGCTCAAAAAGGTGCGGGAGATCTGGTCGTTTTCCGGATGGCTGGTGGTGTCCTATGCGGCGGAGGAGATCAGCGATCTGGTGGACCGAATCGTGGTGGGCGCGATCGCGGCAACGAATATGCTCGGGCTCTACCACATGGCGGGCACGATCAGCGCCGTGATCATGCAGAACACCATCTTCCCGCTATGGCGAGGGTTGTTCCCGGCCTATGCCAAGATCGCCCACGAGCCGGAGGAGCTGGCCGCGGCCTTCTATCCGGTATTCGGCTGGGTCGTGGTGGTCAGCTGCGTGGCAGGCTTTGGTATTTCCTCTGTCGCGCCCGACCTGGTCGTCACGCTGTTGGGCGAGAAATGGGCGCCGGCCATTCCGCTGGTTCCCTGGCTCACCGTTGCTGTCGCGATAGCCGGTGTTGTCGACAACCCGCTTTTGATCCTCACCGCGCTGGGCCGCACGCGATTGATCGCGATCCAGTCGATCATTCGCGTGGTCATGGTCGGAACGGCGCTGCCGCTGGCCGGAATGTTCTGGGGGGTCGAAGGCGTCGCGATCGCGGTCTTCGTTGTCGCGACACTGCATGCGCCCATTCCCTTCTACTTCCTGATCCGCAATTCACCGGTGACGTTGAGGGACATCATTCGGCGCGTTTGGCGGCCGTTGACGAGCGGCGGCGTGATGTATGTCGTGGTGCGGATCGTAGCCGAGGCCCTGGACGGGCACTATGCGGTGGTGCTTTCCATCGAGATTGCAGCCGGTGCGGCCACGTTCATTGTCTGCAGCCTGCTGCTGTGGGTGTTGTCCGGTCGCCCGCCCGGCCCGGAGGCCACATTTGTCGGCCAAGCTCGCAAGCGGCTGCGCGTCCGCCGGGTCGCATAACCGGGTCCCGCGTGCCGAGCGGCGGCAACGAGCGATCCGTAGGCCACTGGCATTCCGCCGCAATAAGATGATTTGATCGGCCCGCAGTCGGCCCGAGAGGTTCGTTACTCGGCAGCCGCGGCCTGGTGCTCCGGTTCGACCCAGGTCAGGCGCCACGTCAGGTAATCGCGGACATCGCCAAACTCGATGTCGTACTCAATCCGCTGCCCCATGCGCACCGTATGTTCCTCCAGTCGGAACATTGCAAAGGACCAATTGGTCTGCTTGCCCGCCGGGAATACCTCGAGATCCGTTTGATCGTCGAAGTGGGTCCTGAATGCGACGCACAGACCTTGAATCCGACCATCTCGAACTGCCGTGTTTTCGTAATGGGCCGACCGCGGCAGGTCGCTTTCGTTCATGGTTTCGAGGTCGAATTCCATAATGGGTTTTGGATCGCAGAGCATGTGCATCGCCTCCCCCGCCAAGATGTCTGTCCGGTGATACTCTGAGAACAGTGCGCCTCGGCCCGGGGCGACATTTGCTGCGCTCTTGGTCGACTGAAAGGTAATGCCGTCGATGTTGAACTCCCACATGTACGGTGTGTGGTAGCCGTCCATCATCTCGATCGGTTCCAAATAGACTTCGAAGCGATTGGGAACGATCCGTCCGCCGTCCTTTAGTACACGCCGGCGGAGATCGAGGATGGACTCGATCATGTTTTCATCGAAGACGCAGTTGCCGATCTGCTCGTGGATGATCACATCGGCACGACCGTCAAGTCGAAACTGGCGACTGTTGCAATGGTGAAACTCGACGTTGCGAATGTCGTTCTCATCCGCGATTTTTCGAGCCAGTTTAATGACGCCTGAATGCTCGATGGCATGAACCTTTGCAGCCTTTTTGGCCGCAAAGAACGCAAGAATCCCTGAGCCGGTTCCCAGATCGACGACAACGTCGCCATCCTTGACGATCCGGGAGATGCCTTCGCGATAGCGGTCCACCCGAAGCGTGTCGGAAAGCATGCTTTCGTGAAGATCGGTGTCCCCGAATGCCTTCAGGCTTTTGAGGTCTGCGACGAATGTTGCCAATCGCGGGTTCGATTTGATCCATCCGATTGGCGCGCTCGCTGCAACAAACAGCAAGTATATGAGTTTTCGCAAATGCCGGTGCCCGTTCAGGCCAAGCACGGCGTGTTTGCCGCTTGGCGGATTCGGTGTCTATCCGTTGGGAAAAACGGACCGGTTAGGCAAGGCAGCGGCACCTTAGCATGGAGCGCTACTTGACGATGCATTGTTTCGACGATGGCGCCGGCTAGGTGTTCTTGATGTTCCAGGCGTTCAGGCTCTGGGCGATTAAGGCCATGTCGTTCTCGTCGAGCGACTGGTGTACCGGAATGTCGATGCAGTGTCGCTTGAGCCCGTCTTCAAACTCGAACTGCCCTATCGGAACGGCGGGGTGGGTGAACTCCCAGAAGATTTCGCTTTCGATCCCGTCGGCCCAGAGGTGACCGAGTAGTCCGACAGGGTCATCGGCCCAGACCGGGTATTGCCAAGGGCTGCAGCCCGATGGCAGTTCCTCGATAAGCGGCCGCGCGCGCTTGCCCGGCTCGAATTGTCCGGCAATGAACGCGAAGTTTCGCCGCCGCGCCTCGCGCACGGCGTCATGGTCCGTGTGCCTCAGGATGAAACGGCCGAGCCAAGACATGCGCCGGGATGCCTTGTCGGTATCCAGCAGGTAGTACTCGATGTCGGCGGAAACCGGCGCACGGTTTGGCGGGCCCGCATCGGCATTCTGGTCCGGCCCGCTCGGGCGTACCAACCTCTTTGCCCGTCGGGCCACCGATGCGCCGGCCGGAAACCATTGAAGCGCCGACCGTCGCACTAAGTCGGTGAAACTTCCGACCGTTGGACCCAACGGAGGGCGGGTTGCGGGTGTCGTGTCCATCATGTGCGCGGTCGGGGAGCGCAGAACCAGGGCGCCGCCGTCGGGCACCGGCAACGTCTTCGTGAAGCTGAACACGCCGATGTCGCCGAGGCTGCCGAGCGGGCGCCCGTTCTGGTCGTTCGAATAGAGGCCGTGTGCGTTGTCTTCGATCAGCAGCAGTCCGCGCTCGCCGGCAAAGGCCAGCAGCTCGTCCATCGGCTGCGACAGGCCGAAATAGTGAATTACCAGCAGTGCCCGCGCCGGCTCGCGGCACAGTTTCTCCAGGTGATCGAAATCGGGGCTGAGATCGGGCCTCACCCGAAAGTAGTCGAGCCGAAGGTCGGCCTTGAGCAGCGCGTCGACCTCCGAGCCGCAGCAATAAGCCGGCACCAGTACGCGATCGGCAGGCTTCAGTCCGAGCGCCCGGATACCCTGCCAGATTGCCGTCTGACCGCTGTGCCAGACCGACAGGTTGGGCGCATCGAATGGGTAGCAGGCCGATGCCGCGCCGCTGCCGAACGTCAGATGTGAAAGGATGGGGCTCCGCTCGATTCGCAATGCCATCAGCATGATGCCTCGGTGACGGACCGGCGGGCATTATTGTCCAAAGCCCGGATCAAGAAACACTCTTCATAAGAACGCGAAGGTCGTTGATTTTTCGTCAGCAAGGTCGCGCTTTCGCCGATCCATATGCCTCGACCGGATCCACGATTGAACCGGCTTCGGCCACCAATCGGCATTGGAGGATCAGGAGACGATCTAGCTATTTGTCGCCGGCGCGATGAGCGCGGCCCACTCGCGCCACAGATGGGCGTTGGCCAGAGCGTATGGCTCGAATTGCTCGGCGAAGCCCCGCATCGCCTGCAGCACGGCTTCGTCGGCCGGGTCGTCGCGTGTCATCGCCAGGGGCGGTCCGATGTGGGTGTCGAAGTGGCCGTCGTCCCGATAAAGCGTGAAGACCGGGAGGATCGGCGCGCCGGAGGCCAATGCGAGTTTGGGGGCCCCGGTGGCCAATGCCATTTGTCCGTCTAGGAACGGGACCAGGCGCGTCTGCCGCGCTTCGTCGCCAACCGTAATCGTGACGATGCCGTTGCTCCTGAGCCGGCGCAGCAAGGCGCGCATGCTCTTGGCCGTACTGTCCTCGTCGATCGTCACGCGGGCATCGAGGTAGCGCAGCTCCAGATTGACCACGAGCGGATTGAGGAAGTGGCGCCCAAACCGGGAGTCGGAGAAGGGATGCCCCGGCCGTGAAAGGTGCATCAATTTGTAGCCCGCGCGACTAAGCGAGACCTTGCTCATCAGCGTGTAGAAAATGAAATCGGTCACCCAGAGGATCGCACCATTGCCCTCTTGCAGCGCCTGGTCGAGGTATTCCGATCCATGGAGTTCTGTTTTCGGGCTCCATCGGCCGGGCCGATGGCAGCGCATGTGGTACATGCATTCCAGCAGGTACATTTCCGTGTGCCGGCGCGGCAGCGTCTCGACCGGCATCGTCAGGCTGCGCTGGCCGCAAATCGCTCGGATGGCGGCGGCGGCCTTCTTCTGGCTGCCTCTGCGAGAAAGCGAGAGAATGCCGGCTATGCCGCGCGCAAACGCCGGCCACATCCGCTGCGGAAATATCCATGAGACGAGTAAACTGACCGCCAGCCGCGCCGCATCCGAGATATCGGTTCTTGTCGCGAGCTTGACCTCGGGGGACGCCTGGGGTGGTGGCTCCGGTGATTTCCCGGCTTCTGTTCGCCGGCTCTTGGCTGGCCTACTCCCTCCGCTAGATTTTGATCGGTTCTGATTGCTCCCAGAATTGTTTATGGGCGCGCAGGTGCGATCCTTCCCAGGTTCGCTCCCGTGCGAAATTCCCGGCCCGGGTGACATTATGATTCTCCGAAAAAACCAAGCGGGGCGCAGCGATGATCCTGCGATGTTAACCATAATCGACTGCGCCGGGCGATGACACCCAGCGCGTCGTGCGATAACGGTCTCGTTATTCGGCGAAAAGGCCCATGCACTAGCCCCGCAGGCGCTTCAGTCCGGCCTCGGCATCCTGGTTACCTGGATCCATCTGCAGGACCTTGCGGTAGTCCTTGATCGCGGCCTGTTTGCGGCCCATGGCTTCGAGAATATGCGCGCGGGTGCGGTAGTAATCCTCATCGTTCGCATCCAGTTGCAGGGCTTTGTTCACGTCGGGCAGGCCCTTGCTGGGCTGTCCCATCTTGAAATAGAGCCAGGCGCGATTGTTGTAGGCATCGTTGTTATTCGGCAAGAGCGCGATGGCGCGACTGAAGTCTCGCAATGCGGCCCGGTTCTGCCCCAGGCGCTCGAACTCGCGGCCGCGCGCATTATAGGCCTCGGCATAGTTCTTGTTCAGTTGAATTGCCTTGGAGAAGTCGGCAACCGCGCGTTTGTTCTGTCTCAAAACGGCATGGTCAAGGCCGCGATTATAGTAGGCCTCGGCGTTATTGGGCACGCGCTTGATCGCCTCGGTCATGTCGGCGACCGCCTTGGCGTACTCGTCGGTCTCCGAATAGGCGATCCCGCGGTTGAAATACGCAGTGGCAAGCTGGGCCGGTGTGCCGCGGCCGGCGGAAATGATTTGCGAGCAGCCCCTTATTACCCGCTGAGCGTCATCCGCCGCGCAATCGGCTGCGGCATTCTCGGTGTTCGACGCACACCCTGCCAACGCAAGAAAACTCGCGGCAATTATTGCTTTTCGCAGCATCTCGGTTCCTCCCTGGTTGCGCCTAATCTGCAATGCGCGCTGTTGCCGCGTCAATGAAATCCCTGATCGAAGCGGGCGCGCTTCCATGTGAGATGGCCCCGAAGCGCGCCATCCGCAAGGACGTGTGCCGCGGCGCAGCCCGATAGCGAGACAAACCCGACCGACGTCACGGGCGCCGGCCCGCGCAGCGGCGGGCGATTGCCACCGCGAACACGCAGCCCGTGGTTTGCGCGAGGGCCTCGCCCGCCTCCTCAACAAAGGCGAGGATATGCACGTAATCCTGCAACTCAAAGAATATGAGCGCGTGGAACAGGTCCATGCCTCCGGCGAAAAAGCCAAGGGCGACGATCGCAACGGCCATAGCCACGGCGAAGACGCTGTGGATGCCGCGCGAGCGCACAACGCCCAACGCGATCAGGAGGAGTAGCACCGCACCGATAATCGCGAGGACGACGCCCTCGGCCATATGATCGCCCATCTCGGGATAGAGGTTGGCGAGCCCGGTGTATCGGGCAATCCGAACGCCGAGATCCACGTGGAAAACAGTCGTGCCGAAAACGATGACGATGGCGTAAGCGAGCCCGATGCTGAGATAGGCCACCGCGCGGGTGGCGATCCAGGCAACTACGAGAAACGCCGCAGTGGCGGCGGATTTCACAAGATCGACGCTGGTGACATAGCTGTCGTGCCTGATCATGTTGAGCTTGGCGACGTCGAGGAAGGCGATCGGGTAGGTGCTATCCAGCCCCAACTCGCGATACCAGTGGAGCAGCATCAGCGTTGCGTCGATAGCGAGCAGCGTCACGAGGATAGCGCGCGGCACCGGGTCGCGCCGGATCAAGCGCGCCACATGGGTCGCCGCGCCGGCGAGGTAGCGCGGCGAGAAGAGTTCGCGCCACCCGAGGGCTGCAAGCAGCCGTGGCCGGGCGCCGGCAGCGGCGGGAGCGACCTCTATATTCATGCGGGATGTCCCGCCGGCGTGCCCGGACGGCCGAGCCGCGGCGGCCGACGCTTCGCCAATTGCGGCACTAGCTGCCCTTGATCGATAGGTAGGCTGACTTCGCCGCCGACGGAACGCCGCTCAGGTCCGCCCGCAAGGCGCGCACGCTGTGGCCCGTCGCGGCGCTGATGCGCGGCAGGCTATGCAGACTGTCGCGGTGGTGGGGCTTCAGCACGCCAGGTCGGGTGGTTGTCGCCGTATCGAAATCGAGCGCCCGGCAGATGGCGTATTCGCGTTCGGACGCATCACTCGCCCGGCCGAACGGATAGGCGAAGTGGCGGATCGGCTGGGACAAACGCTTTTCCAAGATCGTGCGGCTCTCGGCGATCTCGCTGCGCACCTCATCGTCGCTCAGCGTGCGCAGCGCCCGGTGGGTGACGGTATGGGCGCCGATCGTGACCAGACCACTTGCGGCGAGCTCTTCGATCATCTCCCAGCTCATTGCCTGGTCTTGCGAAATAGCCGTGAAGTCGACGCCGTATTCCTGCTCTAGGTATTCGATCTTGCGCCGGCGATCGGCCTCGTCCGTGAGGCGGATCAGCGCATCGGCCTCGCGATAGGCGCTGATCTTGCGCGCGGGGGTATCGGCGGCGAAGGTCTTGATCTCACCGTTGGCGGGGCATTGAACCGTGCTCGCCTGGGTGACGACCGCCTCGAGCCCATACCACCACAGCACCATCCGCCCCTCGATCAGGTCGATGGTGATGTAGATCGTGATCGGCACGTCGAGCTCGCGGCAGATCGGGTAGACGATCTCATAATTGTCGAGATAGCCGTCGTCGAAGGTGAGGCAGGCGAAGCGATCTTCCCCTGAGCCCTCCAGCAGCCGCCGACGGACCTCGTCAAGCGAGACAATCTCGTATCCTATCTTGCGGAGATAGGCGACGATGCCCCGAAACTCGTCAGCCGTGACCGCCAGCGAATGGGACGGTCCGTGACGGGCGGCCGGCGTCTCAGGCACCACCCGATGGAAGGTCATGATCACACCCAGGCCGCCCAGAAGCGGCCGTAGGGCCCGGTCGAGCCCGCTGTGGGCGAGCGAGGCATAGAGGCCGTTCTTCAACGCATCGAACATTCGCGTCTCATGGTTCGGGCGCTACTGCCCTGGCGTGCCGGCGGGATCCACCTTACCGAATTGCGGATTGAGCCCGTTGGCTGTGGTCGGATACTAGGTGGGCGCGCCGCTGACGCGCTGCAAGGCGGGCCGCATGGGGCGCCGGCGCAGGCATGGCTGGGTCGATGCCCAGGCTTTGCGGGAGGGGTAATGGGCAATCCCCGGCGATGCCTGGCGGACGAGACATGGTCCGCGGTGCACGCGGCGGCAATGGCCGTCAGGAGGCTCGGCGGGAAACGACGAACGGGATGAACGGATCAGAGGACGCTGCTGAACGCGGCGACGATTCCGGTCCAGGCCAGCGCGTTGAACACCACGACAAACGCGATTGTTGCGGACAGGGGCCAGCGCTTCCCATCGGCTTTGGCGGGGCGTTCGTCCCAGAACAGGCGGCTGTTCGGCCGCGCGGCGATCGATTTGTGGCTCATGGTCCCACTGCTCGCTTCTAGTGCGATTGGACCCTGATTCTAGCGGCCCAGGCCTTTAACAAAGGTTAACGCCCGGCGCGGCTGGCAAGCTGGAAACATTAAGGTTATCAACAATGTTCTTGTTTTGTCCCACCTTAGTTTGCTTGCAATTTGTCACGTTTGTTTGTAAGTTTTTTCTGTTGTTGGGAGGACTGACGTGCAGGTGATTTGGCGGTTTCTGTCAATATAGAGTGGCAGAAGAAGGTTTAGACGGAATCGCTCAAGTCAAAATAACAAATAATGTTTCAATATTCGGCCGATCTTTCGGGGGAAAGTAGGCTTGGGGTCTATAGGCACGTTTGCACTCAACGCGACCGTGACAGAATACGGTCGTCTGTGGTGGTGCGTATTGTTCGGATAGTTGGCGCTTATTGGTCCTGTGATTTTGACCGCATACATATGAATGCGGACTGTTGAATGCGGACGGTGAGCGCGTAGACGGGCATTGCGTTGCTACCGCTGATCAATTGGCGGGAGACGACTTAACCGATGATCGAGAACCGGCAAGTTTCGGCGTCCGTTTTGACGGGAATCCTGCGGTTTGCGGATTTCCTCATCGTCCCGATTGCGGGACTGCTCGCGTATTTCACGCGCTACGGCGATTTCGAGATCCATTATTACGGCGCCCACGGCGACATGATCTTCGTGATCGTGATGCTGGCGGCCGCCAATATTTTCCATCTGGCGCGGCTTTACGAATTCAAGGAATTGGTCGTTGATCCTTATCAGATCAAACGGGTGACCCTGGCCCTTTTGGCGGTTGCCTTCGTTACGCTGCTCGTCACCTACTTCACCAAGACCGTGAACGAGTTCTCGCGCGTGTGGCTGACCGTCTGGGCGATCTACGCGTTGCTCCTGATGCTCGTCGCGCGGGCCGTTTTCAAGATCAGGCTCTCCAAGTACCAGGCCAAGGGCTGGCTGACCCGGCGAATTGCTCTGGTCGGTGCGGGGTACCAGGGACAGCGGGTGGCCAAGCATCTGACCGAAAACACCGGCCTGGGCGTGACCCTCGTAGGAATTTTCGACGACCGGCGCTCGCGCGTGCCGTCCAAGGTCTCCGGCCAGTCGATTGCCGGCGGCGTGGACGATCTGCTCGAATTCGTGCGCGGCGAGCGCGTCGACGAGGTCATCGTTGCGCTGCCATGGTCAGCCGAGGATCGGCTGCTGGAGATCATGAAGAAGCTGCGCACCGCACCTGTCGACGTGCGGCTGTGCCCCGAGGGCGTGGCCTTCCAATTCGCCTCGCGGTCATTCTCCGATCTCCACGGCGTCAGCGTGCTCAATATCTACGACCGCCCAATGTCGAGCTGGCGCAGCGTCATCAAGAACATCGAGGACCGGGTGCTGGCCTCCATCATCCTTGTCTTCGTCGCGCCGCTATTGCTGCTCATCGCCCTTGCGATCAAGCTGGAAAGCCGAGGACCGGTGCTGTTCCGCCAACCGCGTTACGGCTTCAACAATGAGCTTTTCACCATGTACAAGTTCCGGGGCTTTCGCCAGGAGGCGTTTGACCCCAACGCCGAAAAGCTGGTGACGCGAAACGACCCACGGTTGACCCGGGTCGGCGGGTTCCTGCGTCAGAGCCACCTCGACGAGCTCCCGCAGTTCTTCAACGTGCTCAAGGGCGATATGTCGATCGTCGGCCCGCGCGCACACGGGGTTATGGCCAAGGCCGACGGTCAGCTCTACCAGGAGGTCGTTGCGGAGTACTTTGCCCGGCACCGCGTCAAGCCCGGGATCACCGGTTGGGCCCAGGTCAACGGCTGGACCGGCAATACCGAGACGCTCGAGCAGATCGAGCGCCGGGTCGAGCACGATCTCTATTACATCGAGCGCTGGACGATCTGGCTGGATATCAAGATCATCCTGATGACCCCCTTCGCGATGCTGTTCTCCAAGAGCTACTAGGGAGCAGCTCGCCAGGCAGCTCTTTGCGGCGCGCAGGCCCAACGATCCGGATGATTGCATCACCGGAACGAGGGGTCCCCTGTTAACCGGATATTCGCAACTCTGAATATATCCCTAGCCCAGCGGACGGCATGATCGCCCCGCTATCAATCGAGGTCCCCATGAAGCGTATCCTCGTGACCGGTGCCGGCGGCTATATCGGCACCTCCCTCGTCCCCATGCTGCTTGAGAATGGCTATGAGGTGGTGGCCGTCGACCGCTATTTCTTCGGCGACAATCTACTGCCGGATCATCCCAATCTGACGATCGTGCGCGAGGACTGCCGCAGGCTGCCCGCCAGCCTGCTGAACGGGGTCTACGGCGTGATTGACCTGGTGGCGATCTCCAACGATCCGAGCGGCGAGCTGTTCCAGGATCAGACCTGGCAAATCAACCACGAGGCCCGGGTGAGCACCGCCCGCATGGCCAAGGCTGCCGGCGCCAAGCGCTACGTGCTGCCGTCGTCCTGCAGTATCTACGGCTTCCAAGACGCCAGCGTGATCGTCTCCGAGACCGCGCCGACCAACCCCCTGACGACCTATGCGAAGGCCAACGAGAAGGCCGAGCACGGCGTGCTGCCGCTGGCCGACGATGACTTCTGCGTCGTCGTACTGCGCCAGGCGACGGTCTACGGCTATTCACCGCGGATGCGCTTCGACCTCGCGATCAATGGCATGAGCTACGGCGCCTGGAAGACCGGCAAGCTGCCGCTCATGCGCGATGGCAAGCAATGGCGCCCGATGGTCCATGTCCGCGACACCGCGCGCGCGCAGATGTTCATGCTCGAGGCTGACGCCGCCAAGGTGAACGGCGAGATCTTCAACGTCGGCTCCGAGGCAAACGTCTACCAGATCGGCCCGTTGGCGGAGACCGTCGCCGACCTGGTGCCACGGGACGTCGAAATCGAGTGGTACGGCGATGTCGACCATCGCTCCTACCGCGTCAACTTCGACAAGATCGAGGCGCTTGGCTACAAGGCCGAGCTTACCGCCGCCGACGGGGTCAAGGAGATCTGTGAGGCACTCGAGTCGGGCAAGATCGACAAGACCACCGAGACGATTACGCTCGACTGGTACAAGACGCTGGCGAAGTGGCATGAGATCATCCACAACGTCGAGCTCTATGGCGGTATCCTCACCATCGACGACGATGACCACGGGGCGCGCCGGGCCGCGCAATGAAGGGCATCATCCTCGCAGGCGGTAGCGGCACGCGGCTGCACCCGACAACGCGGGGCGCCAACAAGCACCTGTTGGCGATCTACGACAAGCCGATGATCTACTATCCGTTGTCGGTGCTGATGCTGTCGCACATTCGCGACATCCTTCTGATCTCGACCCCCGAAGACCTGCCGCGCTTCGAGTATCTGTTCGGCGACGGCAAGCAGTGGGGGCTCAACTTCAGCTATGCCGAGCAGGCCGAGCCGCGGGGTCTGTCGGAGGCGTTCATCATCGGCGAGAAGTTCATCGGCAACGACCGTTGCGCACTCATTCTCGGCGACAACATATTCTACGGCCACGGCATGGCCGATCTGCTCGCCGAGCCGGCCAAGCGCGAGAGCGGGGCGACGGTTTTCGCCTATCACGTGACCGACCCGCAGCGCTACGGCGTTGCCGAATTCGATCGCGAGGGCCGGGTGCTGAGCCTTGAGGAGAAGCCGGAAAAACCGAAATCGAGCTGGGCCGTGACCGGGCTCTACTTCTACGACAACGATGTCGTCGAGTTTGCCAAATCGCTGAAACCCTCGGCGCGGGGCGAGCTCGAAATCACCGACCTCAATATCAAGTATCTCGAGCGCGGCGATCTTTGGGTCGAGATGCTGGGCCGAGGGATCGCCTGGCTCGACACCGGCACGCACGACTCGTTGCTCGATGCCTCGAACTTCGTCGCCGCGATCGAGCGCCGGCAGGGTTTTCAGATCTCCTGCGTCGAGGAAGTCGCCTGGCGTCAGGGCTGGATCGACGACGAGCAGCTGTCCAAATTGGCCGGCCAGCTCCACAATTCGCACTACGGAACCTATCTCGCATCGCTGCTCGACGAGCGATAGACGATCGAACCGAGTAAGGAAGTCGCCATGACCAACGAGATGCCAAGCACCGATGCGGTGAGCGACGCTGTCCCTAGCGAGCCCGCTCCGATGCCGGTGACGCGCAAGATCCCCTTCACCAAGCCGACGCTGACCGGCAAGGAAGCGGCGTACGTCAACGAGGTGATCGAGAGCGGCAAGCTCACCGGCGGCGGCCGTTTCCTCAAGGACTGCGAGGCCTGGCTGCAGGCGCAGACGGGCTGCCCGCGGGTCCTGTTGACGACCTCGTGCACCCACGCGCTGGAAATCTCGGCCCTGCTTTCGGGCGTCGGCCCGGGCGACGAAGTGATCATGCCGTCCTTCACCTTCGTCTCCACCGCCAACGCCTTTGCCCTGCGGGGAGCGGTTCCGGTTTTCATCGACAACCGGGCTGACACGCTCAACATCGACGAGACCAAGATCGAGGCCGCGATCACGCCGCGCACCAAGGCCATCGTCCCGGTCCATTATGCCGGGATCTCCTGCGACATGGACGCCATCATGGCGATCGCCAAGGCGCACAAGCTGATGGTCGTGGAGGACTCCGCACAAGGCCTCTGCGCTTCATACAAGGGCAAGGCACTCGGCACGATCGGCGCCACCGGCACGTTCAGCTTTCACGAGACCAAGAACGTCGTCGCCGGCGAGGGCGGGGCGCTCATGATCAACGATCCCGAACTCGTGGAGCGCGCCCAGAATATTCGTGAGAAGGGCACCAACCGGCGCCAGTTCCTGCTGGGCCAGGTCGACAAATACACCTGGGTCGATGTCGGATCAGCATTTCTGCCCAGCGAGCTGATGGCGGCCTTCCTGCTCGGGCAGCTTGAGGGCGCCGAGACGCTGACCGCGAGCCGGCTACGGCTGTGGAACCGCTATCATGACGCGTTCGCCGATCTGGAGGCCTCCGAGCATCTGCGCCGGCCGATCGTGCCCGAGGACTGCGTCCACAACGCCCATATCTACTATGTCCTGCTGCCGTCGCGTGCGGCGCGCGACGCGGCGCTAAAGGCGCTTGGCGAGGCGGGTATCGGCGCATCGTTCCATTTCGTGCCGCTTGAATCGGCGCCCGCGGGCCAGAAATACAGCCGCACGGCCGGTTCGCTTGAGACGACGGAGAACACCTCCGGTCGCCTGCTCCGGCTACCGCTCTATGCGGATATGCCCGATGACGACCAGGACCACGTGATCGAGCGAATGCGCCAGCTCGCCTAGATTAAGATCGTCTCAGATCGTAACGATCTGAGACGTGAATCTTGATCTATTACATATGTTTAGAGCACGATTAACGCGTCACACTAGAACACTCTGACGCGATCGTGCTCTCGGCTCAATCTAGGCGCCGCGCCAGCGTTTTCCCTCAAAAGTCCGCTGGACGCCGGTATCCGGCTCGTAATTCACCGAGCCGCCGAGCGCGCGCTTGGGCACGTCTTTGCTCGGCACGCCTGGATAGTTGTGAGACAGCAATACGTTTGGGCCCATTGGCGACGGCTTGCGGCTCTCATGGCCGTAGATCGTCTTGTAGCGCGCATTGAAGACCCGGTTGTTGGTAACGAAGACCGGTCCTGCGTAGTCGTTGGCGGTCACCAGAATGCCATAGCGCAGGCGACGCTTCGATCCCTTGCGCGTGTCCTGAATCAGGTTGCCGTCGACCGTCACATTGCGCGCGTACTCGCCGTCGCCGACTACGATCCCGTTGACCGCGCCGTCGATGATGTTGCCCTGGATGATCGTATCGGCCTCGGCGAAGATCGCTTCGCGACCGGTCCGCGTGATGATGTTCGACGAGCAGATCGCAAGATGTCCGCCATCGTTGAAGTTGGTGATCGAAATCGCCCGGTCGGGGCAGTCGATGAAGTGATTGGAGGAGATGACCGCGCGCGAGGCGCCGAACTCGACATAGACCGTCGTCTCCCGGCATTTCTCGAAATGGTTTCCGATCACGCGGCATCCATTCCCCCCGGCTGAGCGAAAGGCCGAAAACTGGCATTCGGTGATGTGGTTGCCTTGAACCAGCACGTCGTGGGCATTGTAGACGTTGACCCCGTTGCCGTACTGGCCGGTGCCGCCCTCGCGCGCCC
>Ga0224512_10002526_pt1 | contig 16712 bp, 30 predicted proteins | sample SF_May12_sed_USG_4_FD_169103 | JGI IMG/M metagenome (GOLD analysis project Ga0224512, IMG submission 169103) | Sediment microbial communities from San Francisco Bay, California, United States - SF_May12_sed_USGS_13 | ecosystem: Environmental > Aquatic > Marine > Sediment | place: USA...
ATGCCAGGGGACAACGTGGAGATGACGATTGAGTTGATCACGCCGATCGCCATGGAGAAGGAGCTGCGCTTCGCGATTCGCGAGGGCGGCCGCACCGTGGGCGCCGGAGTGGTCACTGATATCGTCCAGTAGTGCGCGAGCGCGCGGGACGAAACGTCCAGGGAGGATGACTCGCCATGTTGGAGGGTCAGAGAATCAGAATCAGACTGAAGGCGTACGAGCACGCCACGCTCGACCGCACTACCAGCGACATTGTCAACGCGGCGCGGCGGACCGGGGCCCGTGTGATAGGTCCGATCCCGCTGCCTACCAAGCGTTCGGTGTATACCGTGCTGCGCTCACCGCACGTGAACAAGAAGTCGCGGGAACAGTTCGAGATCCGGGTGCACAAGCGTCTCATCGATCTAACGCACACCACGCAGCAGACGATCGACGATCTGACCAAGCTCGTGTTGCCCGCCGGGGTCGACATCGAGATCAGGACGTAGGCGGAGGACGCCGCCAGGTCAGGGAGAATACGAAATGGCCATGTTGATTGGTAAGAAGCTGGGCATGACGCAGTTCTTCGATGAGTCGGGGCGAGTCACGCCGGTGTGCGTGATCGAAGCCGGGCCGTGCCCGATCGTCCAGGTCAAGACCGTCGAGCGGGAAGGCTACACGGCGATTCAGATTGGCTTCGGCGAGGCCAAGGAGAGCCGGGTGGTGAGCCCGGCCCGCGGGCACTTCAAGAAGGCGGGCGTCAAACCTGTGCGGATCCTGCGCGAAATGCGCGTGGACGACGTGTCCTCGTACAAGGTGGGCGAGGCGCTGGACGTGAATACGTTCGAAGGCGTCAAGCACGTGAACGTTACGGGAACGAGCAAGGGCCATGGCTTCACGGGGACGATCAAGAGGCACAACTTTCAGCGCGGCCGCAAGACGCACGGCAACAAGAACTACCGGGAGCCGGGTTCGACGGGCTGCAGCGCTTACCCCTCGCGTGTTTTCCCCGGCAAGCGCATGGCGGGCCGCCACGGGGGCGTGCGCCGGACCGTTCGCAACTTGGAGCTAGTCGGTATCGACGCGGAGAACAACCTGCTCTTCGTCAGGGGCGCGGTGCCTGGCTCCAAGAGCGGCATCGTCCTGGTCAGAACGGCTTAGGAGTGTTGACGATGGCCCAGGCGATTTGGCATCAAAAAGACGGATCCGAGGCGGGGAAGTGCGACCTCCCGGCGGCTCTGTTCGCGACGGAGATCAACGAGGCCGCCGTGCACGAGGCGGTCACCGCCTATATGGCGAACCAGCGGCAGGGAACGGCCAAGGCGAAGGGGCGCTCGGAGGTGGCGGGAGGCGGCCGCAAGCCGTACCGCCAGAAGGGCACCGGGCGCGCGCGCGCCGGTACCATTCGCTCGCCGTTGTTCCGTGGCGGTGGTGTCGTGTTCGGGCCGCACCCGCGCGACTACCGGATCAAGCCGACCAAGAAGGTCAAGCGCCTGGCGCTGCGCTCGTCGCTCTCCAGCCGGGCCGCGGGCGGCGACATCCACGTCATCGACACGCTTTCCTTCGCCGCGCCGAAGACCAAGGCCTTCGCCGAGGTCATGAAGAAGATGAACGCATACGGGGGAAAGGTCCTCGTCGTACTCGACAAGCCCGATCAGAACGTTATCAAGTCCGCCCGCAACGTGCCGGGCGCGCGCGTAATGCTGGCCGAGATGGTCAACCCCTACGAAGTTCTCTGGGCAGACAAGATCGTGATGACGAGCGCTGCCATGAAGAGAATGGAAGAGGTGTTCGCGTCATGATCAGCAGGGACCTGCGCCTCATCATCCAGCGCCCCGTGATCACGGAGAAGAGCACCGTGCTCAAGGAGACGCTCAACCGCTACGTGTTCCACGTGGACGTGAAGGCCAATAAGATGCAGATCCGCCGCGCCGTGGAACAGATGTTCAACGTGAAGGTGAAGGACGTGCGCACCACGGTGCTCCGCGGCAAGCGCACGGTGGTCATGAACCGGCGGGGGCGCTTCGAGGGTTATCGGAGCAACTGGAAAAAGGCGTACGTCACGCTCGCCCAAGGCGACAAGATCGACGTCTTCGAAGTCGTTTAGATAGTCCGGGCGCCGCGGGGCGGACGCCCGGAAAAAGGTGAATCGAGATGGGAATCAAGAGGTTCAAGCCGATCACGCCGACGCTGCGCTACCGCACGGTGTCGGACTTCGCCGATGTTACCTCAGCGGAGCCGGAGAAGTCGCTGCTCGGACCGCTGGGCAAGAGCGGAGGGCGCAACAATCACGGCCACCAGACCGCCCGTCGGCGGGGCGGCGGGCACAAGCGCCGGTACCGGTCGATCGACTTCAAGCGCCGCAAGGTCGGAATTCCGTCGCGCGTGGCTGCCATCGAGTACGATCCGAACCGGTCGGCGCGCATCGCCCTGCTCTTCTACGTGGACGGAGAGAAGCGCTACATTCTCGCCCCCGACGGCCTCAAGGTGGGCGACGACGTCCTCGCGGGGCCGGAGGCGGACATCAAGCCGGGAAACGCGCTGCCGCTGGAGAAGATTCCGGTCGGCACGATGGTGCACAACATCGAGATGACAGCCGGCAAGGGCGGGCAGATGGTCCGCTCGGCGGGCTCGTTCGCGCAGCTCATGGCCAAGGAGGGCGACTACGCCACCGTGAAGCTCCCCTCCGGCGAGATGCGCATGATACGAAGGGAATGCTTCGCCACGGTGGGACAGGTCGGGAACCTCGACCATGAGAACGTGATCTCGGGCAAGGCGGGGAGGGCTCGCTGGCTGGGCCGGCGGCCCAAGGTACGCGGCGTGGCCATGAACCCCGTCGACCATCCGCTCGGCGGCGGAGAGGGTAAGTCCAGCGGCGGACGCCCGCCGTGCTCGCCGTGGGGCCTGCCCGAGGGGCGCAAGACGCGTAAGAAGCACAAGCCGAGCGACAAGTACATCGTGCGGCGTCGCCAGAAGAAGCACTAGAGGGAGAGCAATGTCGAGAAGCGTCAAGAAGGGTCCGTATATCAATGCCAAGCTGCTCGAGCGGATAACGGCGATGAACCAGACTGGCGAAAAGCGGGTGGTCCGGACATGGGCCCGGCGATCGACGATCTCCCCGGAGATGGTGGGGCACACGCTGGCCGTTCATAACGGCAAGCAGTTCATCCCCGTCTACGTCAGCGAGAACATGGTCGGGCACAAGCTCGGCGAGTTCTCCGTGACCCGCACGTACCGCGGGCACACGAGCAAGATGAACAAGAAGAAGGTCTAGGACCATGGAAGCCTACGCGATTTCGAAGCACGTCGAGTACCCCCCGCGCAAGGTCCGGCTGGTGGCCGACCTGGTCCGCGGCCGCAGCGTAGAGAACGCTCTCGACATTCTGCGCCTCACCAATCGCGCCGCTGCAGTCATGGTGAGCAAGACGATCAAGTCGGCCATGCACAACATGGCCAACCGCAAGGGCGGCGCGGTGGGCGCGGAGGACATGGTTATAAAGGAGATCCTCGTGGACGAGGGCCGCACCGTCTACCGCATCCGTCCGCGCGCTCAGGGACGCGCCTACCGTATTCGCAAGCGCAGCAGCCATATCAAGGTCGTAGTGGCGCTGCCGGAGGAAGTGGAATGAGCAGAAGCTACGGCGCGCCATTCGCGCGGGAGGAAGTCTGATGGGGCAGAAGACCAACCCGATCGGGCTCAGACTCGGGATCAATCGCACGTGGGAGTCGCGCTGGTTCGCGAACAAAGAGTTCTCGAACTGGCTCGACGAGGATGTGCGCATTCGCAAATACGTCAAGCGGCGTCTGTTCAAAGCGGGTGTGTCCAAGATCGAGATCGAGCGGTCCGGCGGCAAGGCCATCGTGAGCATCTACACCGCGCGCCCGGGAATGGTCATCGGCCGCCGGGGTGCGGAGGTCGATCTCCTGCGCGACGAGCTCAAGCACCTTTCGGGTAAAGACGTGCAGATCAATATCAAGGACGTGAAGAAGCCCGAGCTCAACGCGCAACTCGTCGCCGAGCACATCGCGATGCAGCTGCAGCAGCGCGTCGCTTTCCGCCGGGCGATGAAGAAGACGATCGCATCGGCCATGCGCATGGGCGCACAGGGCATCCGCGTCAAGTGCGCTGGCCGCCTGGGCGGGTCGGAGATGTCGCGCACGGAGGGCTACCACGAAGGTCGAGTGCCGTTGCACACGTTGCGCGCCGACATCGACTTCGCGCGGGCCACGGCGCATACCACGTTCGGGTGTGTGGGCGTGAAAGTGTGGATCTACAAGGGCGAGATCTTTCCGGAGGAGTTCAAGCGGCAGCTGGCCCGCTCCGGAGAGGGGGCGAAGTAGCCCATGTTGATGCCGAAGCGCGTGAAGTTCCGCAAGCAGCAGCGCGGCCGCCGCAAGGGACAGGCGACCCGGGGCGCCACGCTGATCTTCGGCGAGTACGCTCTCAAGGCCATCGAGCCGCAGTGGATCACCAACCGCCAGATCGAGGCGGCGCGCGTGGCGATCATGCGCCACATCAAGCGTCAGGGCAAGCTCTGGATCCGCATCTTCCCCGACAAGCCCGTGACCGTCAAGCCGGCGGAGACGCGCATGGGGAAGGGCAAGGGGGCGCCCGAGTACTGGGTCGCCGTGGTCAAGCCCGGACGCGTCCTCTTCGAGCTGGAGGGTGTGCCGGGGACAGTGGCGAGGCGCGCTATGGATTTGGCCGCGGCCAAGCTTCCGCTGAAGACGAAATTCGTACAGCGGAACCTGGAGGGATAAAGCGTGAAGCCGTTTGACATGCGAGAGATGACGCTGGATGAGCTGCGGACGAGACACGACGAAATGCTCGACGAGCTCGTCAACCTCCGCATGAGGCTGCCGTTGAAGCAGGTGGACAACCCGCTGCGGGTACGCATGTTGCGCCGCGATATCGCGCGCGCGCGAACGATCCTGAGCGAGAAGGAACTCGGGGCCAAGCCGGGCGAGAAGCCCGTCGGATCCCGGTAGGAGAGCCAGGTAGGGGCGATGAAAGCAGAGAACACAGCAGAAAACGCAAGAAACGCGCGGAAGATGTTCGTCGGCGTGGTGCAGAGCAACAAAATGGACAAGACCATAGTGGTGGCGGTGGCACGTCTCGTGAAGCACGCGCAGTACGGGAAATACATCAAGCGCACGACGACGCTCAAAGCCGATGACCCCGAGAACACCTGCAACATCGGGGATAAGGTGATGGTGATGGCCACGAGACCGGTGAGCAAGACCAAGCGCTGGCGTCTCGTCGAGGTGATCGAGCGGGCCAAGTAGCCCGACTCGCGGTGCTTTACGCAAGGGTTCAGCCATGATCAGGCAGCAAACAATGCTTCAGGTCGCCGACAACTCCGGCGCGAAACGACTCATGTGTATCCGTGTGCTGGGGGGTACGCGCAAGAAGTACGCGCGCATAGGCGACATCATCACGGTCGCCGTGAAGGAAGCGATTCCCGGGGGGATGGTGAAGAAGGGACAGGTCGCGAAGGCCGTCGTGGTGCGTACACGCAAGGAAGCACGCCGGGACGATGGAAGCTACATACGCTTCGACGAGAACGCGGCGGTCATTATCAACGAGAACAGGGAGCCGGTGGGCACGCGCATCTTCGGGCCGGTTGCCCGGGAGCTGCGCGACAAGAAATTCATGAAGATCATTTCCCTCGCGCCCGAGGTGCTGTAGGCGCGACGAAGCGGCGGAGTGCGGACCAATGATGAGGATAGTAAAGAACGACACGGTCAAGGTGATCTCGGGCAATCACAAGGGGAAGGTCGGCAAGGTCCTCAAGGTGTTTCCCGATACCAACCGGATCATCGTGGAGAAGGTGCGGTTGGTGAAGCGCCACACGCGACCGCGTTCGCAGACGGAGAAGGGCGGAATCATCGAGAAAGAGGCCCCCATCCACATTTCGAACGTGCTCCTGGTATGCCCTAAGTGTTCCAAGCCGACGCGGACGGGGACCGGTGTGCTCACGGATGGCAGCAAAGTGCGCGTGTGCAGGTCCTGCAATGAGATGCTGACCACAGACTAGTCGTTATGGAGCGTCAGATGGCACCGAGACTCAAACAAGAATATCTAGCGGAGGTGCTCCCCGCGTTGCGCGAGGAATTCGACCTCGGCAACGTGATGGAAGCGCCGAAGCTCGTGAAGATCGTCGTCAACATGGGAATCGGCGAGGCCACGCAGAACGCCAAGCTCCTCGACGCGGCCATGGACGATCTGGCCTTGATCACGGGACAGCGTCCGCGCCTCAACCGGGCGCGGGTGTCCGTGGCGGCGTTCAAGCTGCGCGAAGGCATGCCGGTGGGCTGCAAGGTGACGCTGCGTGGCGACCGCATGTACGAATTCTATGACCGGCTGGTCAACGTGGCCCTGCCGCGCATTCGCGACTTCCGCGGCGTCCCGAACAAGGGCTTCGACGGCCGCGGGAACTACACGCTCGGTATCAAGGAGCACGTCATCTTTCCGGAGATCGAATACGACAAGATCGCGAAGGTCTTCGGCATGGATTTGACGTTCGTGACGAGCGCCGGAACGGACGAGCAGGCGCGGGCGCTGTTGACGCACATGAAGATGCCTTTCAGGAAGAACTAGAGAGGGAATCGTGGCCAAGAAATCCTGGATAGCTCAGACCAAACGCCAGCCGAAGTTCAAGGTTCGCGCATACACGCGCTGCAACCGCTGCGGCAGGTCGCGTGCCTACCTGCGCCGCTTCGGCCTTTGCCGCATCTGCTTCCGCGAGCTGGCGCTGCAGGGTGAGATCCCCGGCGTGGTCAAGGCGAGCTGGTAGCGAAGGATGGTTGGAACCCGAGTCTCGAGGGGGCTTTCGACGTGTCAATGACCGATCCCATTTCCGACTACCTCACGCGGGTCCGCAACGCCGCTCGCGCGAGGCACAAGTATGTGGACATCCCCGCCTCGCGCATGCGGGCCGAATTGAGCCGGATACTGCTGGAGGCGGGCTTCTTGGCGGGAATCAAGTATATGGAAGATACGAAGCAGGGTGTTCTGCGCGTGTATCTCCGGTATACGAAGGAAAACGAGAGTGTGATCTCGGGGCTGGAGCGAGTGAGCAAACCGAGCCTGCGCGTCTACAGGCCGAGCTCGAGATTGCCGCGCGTCCTCGGTGGCTACGGGATGTCGATTGTGTCCACGTCGCAGGGAGTACTCCCCGACATCGAGTGCCGCAAGCGCGGCATCGGCGGCGAGGTTCTCTGCAAGGTCTGGTAGCAGGGCGAACGAGAGACCCATCATGTCGAGAGTAGGAAAGAAGCCGATACCGATCCCGCCGGGCGTTACCGTGACGATCGAGGCGCCCCAGGTGACAGTGAAGGGACCCAAGGGCACCCTGTCCCGGAGTCTCCACCCGACCTGTCGGGTGGAGGAGGAAGACGGTCACCTCGTGGTGACGCGCTCGTCGGACGACCGCATCAACCGCTCGATGCACGGACTGACGCGGGCGCTGCTGGCCAACATGGTCGCCGGCGTGTCGACCGGGTTTGCCAAGGACCTGGAGATCGTCGGCGTGGGCTACAAGGCCGAGGTCAAGGGCAAGACGCTGGTGCTCTCGCTCGGCTTCTCCCACCCGGTCAACTACGCCGTCCCGGAGGGCATTTCCATCGAGACGCCGGAGCCGACCAAGGTCAGAGTCTCCGGCGCCGATCGCGAGATGGTGGGACAAGTGGCGGCCGAGATCCGCGGTTTCCGCCCCCCGGAGCCCTACAAGGGCAAGGGAGTGAAGTACGCCGGCGAGCACATACAGCGCAAGGCTGGCAAGTCGGCTGCGGGCGGCGCCTAGCGCCGGCTACGCGGAGTCCAGAGGAAAGCGATGAAGAAAAGAAAGATCAGGAACGAGAGTGCAGCAAGAAGGACGCGGCGGCACTTGAGCATCCGGCGCAGACTCATCGGCACGCCGGAGCGTCCGCGTGTATGTGTGTATCGCAGCAACGCGCACATCTACGCCCAGATCATCGACGACACGACGGGCCGCACGCTCGCGTCGGTGTCGAGCCTCGGGCTCGATCCTTCGGCGCTGGCAGCGCCACCGACCGCCGACGACGGGAAGAAGAAGGGCAAAGCCAAGGGCGGCAAGGCACCGGGGCGTAAGACGCTCCAGGCGCGCGCCGTGGGTCGTCTCCTCGCGGAGACCGCGAAGGAGAAGGGAATCGGGATGATCGCGTTCGATCGCGCCGGCTATCTCTTCCACGGGCGCGTGGCGGCGCTGGCACAGGCCGCGCGTGAAAGCGGTCTGGATTTCTAATCTGAGGAACGGAGCGAGCCGGAACATGGCGAGAACGACGAGAGACGATAGGGGCAAGCGGGGCTTCCGGGGTGAGCGCGATCGCGACACCCGCGGCCCAGAGTACATAGAGACGACGGTGCACATAAACCGCGTGGCCAAGGTGGTGAAGGGCGGCAGGCGTTTCAGCTTCAACGCGCTCGTCACCTGCGGGGATGGACTGGGCCAGGTCGGCATCGGTCTGGGCAAAGCCAACGAAATAGCCGACGCCATCCGCAAGGCTACGGAGTCTGCGCGCCGCAACCTGATTCGAATCCCGCTCGTGGGCGGCACGATCCCCTACGAGGTTTTCGGCAAGTTCGGGGCGGGCAAGGTCATTCTCAAACCGGCCTCGCCGGGGACCGGCGTGATTGCCGGCGGTGCGGTGCGCGCCGTCATGGAGTCCGCGGGCGTGCGCGATATCCTCGCCAAGTCGCTGGGCTCGAACAACCCGCACAATATAGTGAAGGCAACGATGCAAGGACTGGGGCAACTGCGGAGCGCCAAACAGATTACGCGCAAGCGGGGCATCACAATCAACGAGCTGTTCGGAATAGAAGGCAGCCATGGCAAAGAAGATAAAGATAAGGCAGATCCGGAGTCTGATCGGGACGCCGCCGAAGCATAGGCGCACGGTTGAGGCGCTGGGCTTCCGGCGCACCTATCAGACTATCGAGAAGCAGGATACCCCGCAGATCCGGGGGATGATCCGGCAGGTCCGCTACCTGGTGCGTGTCCTGGAAGGAGACGAGCGATGAGACTGGGCGATCTCCGGCCGGCACGCGGGGCGAAGCACAAGAAGAAGCGTCGCGGATGCGGCCCCGGCTCCGGCCACGGCAAGACCTCCGGACGCGGCCACAAGGGTCAGAGAGCGCGCTCCGGCGGCAAGGTGCCGGCCTGGTTCGAAGGCGGCCAGATGCCGCTACAGCGCCGCGTGCCCAAGCGGGGGTTCCATAACCTCTTTCGCGTGGAGCACCAGGTGGTCAACGTGCGCGCCCTCGGGTCATTCGAAGCCGACTCCGAGGTGGGCGTGGAGGCGCTGCTCGATCACGGTTTGCTGCGAAACCTCAACGCTCCCGTCAAGCTGCTCGGTGAAGGTGAGCTCAACAAGCCGTTGAGGATTACGGTCCATGCGTGCAGCAAGAAAGCCAGAGAGATCGTCGAGAAGGCGGGCGGGGAGGTCCGTCTCATCGGCTGACGAGTCGGTGACTGCTCTTTGACATGATTACGAAGCTTCAAGAGATCTTCAGCATCCCGGAACTGAAGCGGCGGGTGCTCTTCACGCTCGCCCTCCTCGTGGTGTACCGCGTCGGCGGCCATATCACGACGCCCGGCGTGGACGCGTCCGTGCTCACCGAGTTCTTCGCAAGGCAGCGCGGCACGATCCTCGGTCTGTACGACCTCTTCGCCGGAGGCAACCTGGAGAAAGCGACGATCTTCGCGCTGGGCATAATGCCCTACATCAGCGCGTCGATTATCCTCCAGCTCTTCCAGGCGGTGATACCGTACTTCGAGAAGCTCGCCAAGGAGGGCGACGAGGGCCGCAAGAAGATCACGCAGTACACGCGCTATGGCACCGTCGTTCTGGCGATTGTACAGTCCTTCGGCATCGCTATCTTCCTCGAGAACATGACGGGGTTGTCGGGCCGGTCCGCGGCGATGTTCACCGGGATCGGCTTCCGGCTGCTCACCATGCTCACGCTGACGGCGGGCACGATCTTTGTCATGTGGCTGGGTGAGCAGATCACGGAGCGCGGCATCGGGAACGGCATCTCGCTGATCATCACCATCGGCATCATCGCGCGTTATCCGACGGACATGCTCAACACGTGGCGTGCTCTGCAACTGGGTCAGATGTCGCCGTTCAAACTGGTCATCCTGCTGGGGGTGATGGTTCTCATCGTCGCGGGCATCATCTTCGTCACGCAGGGACAGCGCCGCGTTCCGGTTCAGTACGCCAAACGCGTCGTGGGGCGGAAGATCTACGGAGGGCAGGCCAGCCATATCCCGTTGAGCGTCAACATCGCGGGCGTGATCCCGATCATTTTTGCGCAGTCGCTGATCATGTTTCCCGGTACCATATCGGCGTTCTTCCAGAACGTGACGTTCTTGCAGGTCATCTCGCTGTGGCTCTCGCCTGGTCACGCCGTGTACATCGTGCTCTATGCGCTGATTATCATTTTCTTCACGTACTTCTACACGGCGATCGTGCTCAATCCGGTGGACCTCGCGGATAACATGAAGAAGTCGGGCGGGTTCATTCCCGGCATCCGGCCCGGGAAGCGAACGGCCGAGTACATCGACAGGATTCTCACGAGGATTACCTTGCCGGGCGCGATCTTCCTGGCGTTCATCGCGGTGCTGCCGGATGTGCTGATCACGAAGGCCAACGTTCCCTTCTATTTCGGTGGAACGGGCCTGCTCATCGTCGTCGGTGTGATGCTGGACACGTTGCGACAAATCGAGTCGCACCTGCTCATGCGCCACTACGAAGGGTTCACGAAAGTCGGTCGCTTGAGGGGGCGCAGGGGCTGATGAATCTCGTGCTCTTCGGGCCGCCCGGATCGGGTAAAGGCACGCAAGCGGCGCGACTGAAGGAGCGTTTTGCTCTCGAGCACGTTTCCACCGGGGACCTGCTGAGGGCCGCGGTGGTGGAGGGGACGGGGCTGGGGCGAAAGGTCCAGGACATCCTCGCGTCCGGAGAGCTGGTGTCGGACGACGTCGTGCTTGAGTTGATACGCGAGGCAGTGGCGAAGACGGAGGCGAATCCGTCGCTGCGCGGTTGGATGCTCGACGGCTTCCCGCGCACCATGGGCCAGGCGCAGGCGCTCGGCGGCCTGCTGCGGGAGCAGGGCGGCCGCATCGACGCTGTGGTCGTGCTCGAGGTCGATCGCAAAGCCGTCATCGAACGTCTTTCCGCACGGCGGACGTGCGTGGAATGCCGGGCCGTCTACAACCTGACCGGAAACCCTCCCCGGCAGGAAGGCAAGTGCGACCGTTGCGGCGGAAACGTGATCCAGCGCAGCGACGACGAGCCGGCGACGATTTCGAACCGGCTGGACGTCTACGAGGCGCAAACGCGGCCGATCCTAGAGTACTACGAGTCGGACCGCGTACCCATCCACCGGGTCGACGGAGGGCGGCGGGTGGACGAAGTCACAAGCGCGATCGAGGACGCGCTCCGATGATCGCGCTGAAGTCCCCCAGCGAGATCGACGTCATGGGGGCGAACGGAGAGATTCTCAAGGAGTGTTTTGCCCTGGCCGCGGATCTCGTCCGGCCGGGGGCGACACGCAAGGAGATCGATCGCGAGATCGAGAAGCTGATCGTGGGGCGCGGTGCGCGTGCTGCGTTCAAGGGTTTTCAGGGCTACCCCGCGTCGACCTGTATATCGGTGAACGAAGAGGTCGTCCACGGGATCCCGGACGATCGCCCGCTGGTTGAGGGCGATATCGTCGGCTTCGACGTCGGCGTCGTCAAGGACGGGTTCTACGTCGACGCCGCGCGCACCATCCCGGTGGGACGGGTGAGCCCGGAAGCGGAGCGGTTGCTGGAGGTGACGAGCGAGGCCCTGGACGCCGGCATCGCGCAGGCGCGCATAGGCAACCGCCTCACCGACATCTCGCACGCCATCGAGACGCACGTGAAGGGCGCGGGTTTCTCAGTAGTGCGAGCTCTGGTGGGGCACGGAATCGGGCGGCGAATGCATGAGGAGCCACAAGTCCCGAACTTCGGTCCGCCGAGTCACGGGCCGGAGCTGGTGGAAGGATTGGTGCTCGCGATCGAGCCGATGGTAAACGCAGGCACGGGCGAGGTATACACCCTCGCCGACGGCTGGACGATCGTGACCGCGGACAAGAAGCTCTCGGCGCACTTCGAGGACACGGTCGCGATCACGCAGGAGGGCCCCCGCATCCTCACGCGTTGACCCGCGGCCGCGGGCCGGGGCGCTGTATGGCAAAGGATACGATCACGGTCGAGGGAACGGTCGTCGAGTCGTTGCCCAACACGATGTTCCGCGTCGAGCTCGCGAACAAGCTCGTCGTCCTCGCCCACGTATCAGGGAAGATGCGGATGCATTTTATCAAGATCCTGCCGGGGGACCGGGTCACGCTCGAGATCTCGGCGTACGATCCAAGCAAGGGAAGGATCGTGTACCGCTACAAGTAGCGGGGTGATTCGTATGAAAGTAAGAACTTCGATTCGCAAGATCTGCTCGCACTGCAAGATCATCCGCCGCAAGGGCGTAGTCCGGGTGATCTGCAAGAACAAGCGGCACAAGCAGCGGCAGAAATAGGCCGCGCGGGGAAAGGAGTCTGCTTCGTGGCTCGTATCGCAGGGATCGATATTCCCAACGACAAGCGCGTTATCGTGAGTCTGACCTACATATTCGGGATCGGAACGAGCTCCGCGCAGAGAATCTGTACCAAGGCGGGGGTGAACCCGGACACGCGGGTGAAGAACCTCACCGAAGAGGAGAGCATCAAGATCCGCGGCGTCATCGAGGGTGAGTTCAAGGTGGAGGGTGAGCTGCGGACCGAGGTCAGCTACAACATCAAGCGCCTGATGGACATCAACTCCTACCGGGGACGCCGGCACAAGATGGGGCTGCCCGTCCGCGGCCAGCGTACGCGCACCAACGCCCGCGTGCGCAAGGGTCCGAAGGCGCGGCCCGGAGCGGGCAAGAAGAAGAGAACGGTCTGAGCGACTACCGCGGATGACCGGCGGTAGAGCCGGCGCAGGAGGAATACATTGGCGAATCCAAAAAAGGGAAGCGGCAAGAAAAGGAAGTCCAAGAAGGTGGACGCGGCCGGGGTCGCGCACATCAAATCTTCGTTCAACAACACGGTCATCACCCTTACGGACATGAACGGGAACGTGATCTCGTGGGCCAGTCCGGGCACGATAGGGTTCAAAGGTTCGCGCAAGAGCACGCCCTTTGCAGCGCAGCAAGCGGCCGATCGCTGCGCGCGCGAGGCGATGGACATGGGGTTGAGGAAAGTGGAGGCGTGGATCAAGGGGCCCGGAGCCGGGCGCGAAGCGGCAATCCGGTCGCTGCGCGCGGCGGGCCTAGAGGTAACTGGTGTGAAGGACTGTACGCCGATGCCGCACAACGGGTGTCGCCCCAAGAAACGGCGCCGCATATAGCGCGACGGAGGACGATTCGGAATGGCTCGTTACAGAGATGCAAAGTGCAAGCTGTGCCGCCGCGAGGGCGACAAGCTCTTCCTGAAGGGCGATCGCTGCTTCTCGAACAAATGTGCGATCGAGAAGCGGAACTACCCGCCGGGTCAGCATGGACGCGGTCGCCGCAGCCGGGGCAAGGTATCGAAGTACAACGTCCAACTGCGCGAGAAGCAAAAGCTGCGGCGTACCTACGGCCTGCTCGAGAGGCAGTTCCACAACTACTTCATCAAGGCCGCCCAGCAGAAGGGTATCACCGGGACCGCCCTCTTGCAGTTGCTGGAGCGGCGGCTGGACAGCGTGGTCTACCGGCTGGGCTTCACGACTTCCCGCGCCGCCGCGCGGCAGTTGATTCGCCATAGCCACTTCGAGGTCAATGGCCGGCGCGTCAACATTCCGAGCTACGTCGTGTCGCCGGGGGATGTCATCGGGCCCCGGACCAAGAGCAGGGAACTGTTCATCATTCAGCAGGCCATCAAGAACGTCGACGCGCGACAAACCGTCTCGTATCTGGATATCGATACCGGAAAGCTCGAGGGACGCTTCCTGGAGATTCCGAATCGCGACGCCATCCCGGTTCCCGTGAACGAGCAGCTGATCGTAGAGCTCTACTCCAAGTAACGTTCGCGGGTTCGCCGCGAATCGAGGAGGATGCAATAATGAAGTGGCGCAATCTTCTAATGCCGAAAGAAGTCATTCGCGACGACGAGGCCGCGCCCAACAGCGCGAGGTTCGTCATCGAGCCGCTGGAGCGGGGCTTTGGCCTCACGCTGGGGAATGCTTTTCGCCGCACCCTGCTGTCGTCGATTCAGGGCGCTTCGGTCACGGCTGTTCGCATGGACGGCGTGCTACACGAGCTGAGCAACATCCCGGGCGTCATGGACGACGTGACCGACATGGTGCTGAACTTGAAGCAGCTGGTCGTCATCATGCATTGTGACGAGCCGCGCTTTCTGACGCTGAAGGTGAAGAAGCAGGGTCCGATCACGGCGGCCGATATTGCCGAGGACCCGGAGATCGAGATCGTGAACAAGGATCTCGTTATCTGCACGACGTCGGAAGAGGCCGAGGTCGAGATGAAGATACTCGTCGGACATGGTCGCGGGTACGTGCCGGGCGAAAGCCATGACCTTGGCGAGTACGAGATCGGCCTCATACCGGTGGACGCCAACTTCTCGCCCATCCGCAAGGTGGCGTACCTCGTGGAGAACACGCGCGTGGGCCAGCGCACCGACTACGACCGGCTGATTCTCGACGTCGCGACGGACGGGAGCGTGACGCCGGAGGACGCGCTCGGGTATGCGGCAAAGATCGTGAAGGATCACATGCTGCTGTTCATTCAGTTCGATGAGGCTCCGATGCAGGAGGCCGAGGCCGAAGTGGACGCGGAGACGGAGAAGATGCGGGATCTACTGGCACGCAGCGTGGATGAGCTCGAGCTCTCCGTGCGCTCCAGCAACTGTCTGCGTCGAGCAAACATCAAGACACTGGGTGATCTGGTAGGGCGGACGGAGCAAGAGATGCTCAAGTACCGCAATTTCGGCAAGCAGAGCCTCAAGGAGATCGGCGAGATTCTCGCTGGTATGGGACTGCACCTGGGCATGAGCGTGGACGAGGTCCTCGGCGACAAGCCGAAGGAAACGCCCGGCGTCGCCGCGGAACAAGCGTAGTGGGAAGGACTACTCGATGAGACATCGCGTTGACCATCGCAAGCTCGGGCGCACTGCCTCGCACCGGCGTGCCATGCTACGCAATATGGTGACGTCGCTCTTCATCTCCGAGCGCATAACGACCACGGACGCCAAGGCCAAAGAAGCGCGCCGCCTGGCGGAGCGCCTGATTACACGCGCCAAGAAGGGCTACGCGGCGCACCGCGACGGCGACAAGGCCGTTGCGCTGGCGCACTGGCGCCAGGCAGCGCGTGTGGTGCACGATACGGACGTGCTGCGCAAGCTATTCGAAGAGATCGCACCCCAGTATCTGGAGCGCAACGGCGGCTACACGCGGATCGTTCGCCTGGGCACGCGGCTCGGCGACAACGCGCGCGAGGTCCTGCTCGAGCTCGTCGACACCGACGTCACGCTGAAACCGAAGGCCCAGGGCGCCGCCGCCGAGGCTGAGGGCGAAAAGGCCGCGAAGGCGCCAAAGCGCAAGGCGAAGGCCAAGGGCAAGGACTCGGCCGAGGATGAGAAGGCGGCGGACAAGAAGGCGAAGCCGCGGACCAAGACCAAGGCAAAGGCGAAGTCCAAGTCGAAGGCCGAATCCAAGGCCAAGACGAAGACCAAGACCAAGGCGAAGTCCAAGAGCAAGACCAAGACGAAGGCGAAGGGATAGCGTCGGGCTGGTGATGTGGGTACTGCGAGCTGGTCTCGTCGCGTTCGCACTGGTCTCGAGCTCGGGGCCCCTCTGGGGAGGGGCCCTTGTCACGTCTGCTCCTTCCTATCTCGAACGCCTGCGCGCCGCTACGCGGGTCGAACCCGCCGGAGAACTGCGCGCGCTCTGGGTGGTGAGGGACGCGCTCACCGGGCCTCTCGCCGTGGAGCGCATGATCGACTACGCGGTACAGGCCCGCTTCCACATACTCTTCGTGCAGGTTCGCGGGCGCGGCGAAGTGTACTACCCCTCGCGTTTGGAACCAGCCGCCGCCGACCTCGAGTTTCCGCTGGCGGACTTTGATCCCCTCGACCACGTGCTGGTGCTGGCTCACGCGGCGGGGATCTCGGTGCACGCATGGATCAATGTCTTCTACGTCTGGTCCGATCCGGACCGGGCGCCGCCGGAGGGGCACATCGTCTCGCAGCATCCCGACTGGTTGCTCGCCGACGGAACTGGCGCGCCGATGAGCGCGCGCAACGTCCGCTGGTGGCAAGCCGACGGCATCGAAGGGTACTATCTCTCCCCGTGCCGGCCGGAAGTTCGCTCCCACACGGCGGCGCTGGTCGTGGAGCTCGCTTCCCGCTATCCGCTGGACGGCATTCACCTCGACTATGTCCGCTACCCATCACGCGCGTTCGGCCTGGACCCGGCGCGCCGCACCGAGTTCGCGCTGCGCTGGGGAGTGGATCCGCTCACGGTCGGAGCGCTGGAAATCGTCCCCGCGTCCGCGCGCGCATTCCTCGACAGCCTCAATGTAGAGTGGCGGGCTAGCGAGGTGGACAGCCTGGTGGCCGCGGTGCGGGCGGCGGCCCCGGGCCTGGCCCTTTCGGTCGCGGTGGCGCCCGACCCCGGAGAAGCCAAGCACGAGAAGGGACAGGACTGGGTGGG
>Ga0224512_10002527_pt1 | contig 16711 bp, 11 predicted proteins | sample SF_May12_sed_USG_4_FD_169103 | JGI IMG/M metagenome (GOLD analysis project Ga0224512, IMG submission 169103) | Sediment microbial communities from San Francisco Bay, California, United States - SF_May12_sed_USGS_13 | ecosystem: Environmental > Aquatic > Marine > Sediment | place: USA...
CAGCATAGTCCTGCCTCATCGGAGCTGCGTGGTCGTCGGCTGAACAACAGCACCGATGGTTCCGTGGCATATTCGCTTTCGATGAACAACTTGTTGAACGCGGGATGGCGTTGGTCCTCGGCCGCATTGGCCAACACGATTTCGGCGTAGTGCGTGAGGGTGATGCTTCGCCGCCGCGTCGATTCGTTCGTTAATGTGACGCGTTTGAACGCCACGTCATTGTCGGGTGCAACGCCCACGGTCAAGCGAGCGAATACTGTGCCGAAGCGTTGATGAATCTCAGTCTGGTGGGGTGCGCACCAAACTTCGGCAGCCGGCTGGCCCCTGGTGTCTGAAACGCCCAGGATGTGGATGCCATCTGTGTCAGACTCGGACAGGTAGATTCGGTCGCCACCATCAGGCCCCATCGTCCGCGGTTGCCAGCGAGTGACGGCGCGCCCGTTCCACGTGAGGTCGCCGCTGCCGCGACCGCTCGTTCGTACGGTAAGATGGCCGTTGCCGACGACGTTGACAAAGCGCTTGGCCCTGTTTGTTGCGACGTTGACGTGTTCGGCCGTCATGACGGGGACGACGCGCGGCCGCGCCGGCGGCATGTGGCGAACGATTCGATCCTGCGCACGCTTCGGCAGAGCCTCGTACAGCAGATGTTCGACCGCGCCGATGGCCGGGTTTGCATGGAAACGCCGCAAGAGTGAATCGTGGTGCAATACGTTGGCAATCGCCGCCAGTATCATCGCCTGATGATGCGCCATGAATGTCTGCACGACACGCGGCTTCGACTTCGCAGTATGGTCTTCGCCAAAGTCCAGCGCCTCGTACAAGCCGTAGCGACCCCAGCAGCCGAATTCCCTGAATCGCCGCAGATTGTCGATGACTTGAGCCGGCTCGAATGGCAGAGCAAGGATGCTCGCGTAAGGCGAGACGACGTAGCGTCTGCGAGTCGAGTGTCGAAGTGCCAGTGAGTCGACGCCAAATGCGTAGTACTTGTAATGACCGGTGGCATCCAGATCGAAGTACGCGGACTCTGACACGCCCCAGGGTGCGTCGCTGCGCCGGGTCAGCTTGCGCTGCTCGCGAATGACGGCCCGACAACTGGCATCCATCAGTCCGTGTGCGGGCGACGCCATGAAGAGGCGCGGCATCAGGTATTCGAAGGCAGTCGCGCTCCAGGACAGCGCGACGCGCATGCCCCCAAGACGCCGCAGCGGCCGACCCAGGTGCACCCAATGGCTCACCGGAACGTCGCCCTTGGCTATCGCTATAATGCTGGCAATCCTGGCTTCTGAGGCGAGAAGATCGTAATAGCTGGTATCGAGTTCGCCGGTTGTATTGTTGAACCCGATGTGAAAAAGCTTACGAGTCGTATCGAACAGGAAACCGAAGTCGGTTTTTGCGACCATGGCGTCGATTCGCTGGACTACGCGATCTTTTAGCGCCCGCAGCTCACGAAGGTCATTTGCCGTGCGCGTGATCTCGGCGACGTCTGTTCGGCTCGCTGCAGCAATGTCTACAAGCTCGATGATTTCGCCGAGCGTACGCGGCGCCGGGATTTCCTCGCCGAGGGATTGCTCGCGTGCCTCGACAGCAGGCCAGCAGGCCAGCAAGCTCGAAATTTCTCCCTTGAGGCTTTCGGACTCATAGCGAAGCTGAATGACCCAGGTTCGTAAAACCTCGATCTCTGAGGCGCGCCAGCTCGCGTCGCGCTGCTCGACGAGACTGAGGACTGCGGCGTCCAGTTGCGCACAAAACTTGTCGCGTATTTCGGCGACGGTATCCGCCCATGCGTCGACGCTATCCGGCGTCTGCGCCAGGCGCTCACGTAGGGTCGATAGCACGCCCGCAACCGATTCTGTGCCAAGCCTGGCATCACGACTGCCGGTTGAAGCAAGGACGTCTGCAATATTGACGACGATATCGGTGAGTGACGCGCGTGCTCGCAGGTGGGCCAGCGGTGTCTTGCCGATGCTCTCGAGGGCCGTTCTGCACACCAGAAATGCCGCCAGGAGATTGCCGCTGTCGACAGTCGAAACGTAGTCGGGCGCCAGTACAGAAAGGTCGCGCGTGCTGTACCAATTGAACAAGTGCCCGCGAAATTGTCTCATCCGCAACAAGGTCGCCGTCGTTCCGTCGATGCGTGCCAGGAGTCCGCTTGCCCCAATGTAGCCAAGGTCGTATGCGGCGACGGACGCCAGCAGGAACAGGCCGATATTCGTCGGCGATGTTCTCTCGGCAACGGACAACTTCGGTGCTTCCTGGTAATTGTCGGGCGGTAGCCAATGCGTCTCCGGTCCAACGAATCGCTCGTAGAATTGCCAGGTGCGGCGCGCGAGCAGCCGCAATTCTGTTGTGCCAGCCTGGTGCAATTGCTCCGGTTCACCGCGTTCTTGGCCCATAAACCACGTCAGCAGCGGGGCAGCGCACCAGGCGGCTCCGAGCGCAGCAGCAAGGACGTTCGCGGGTTCATTGAGCACTGCTACCGACACCGCGGCGAGTCCGGCCATGGGCGCTATGATCGCTCTACGGTAACTTGCAAAGAGACCCCCACCGACGGCGGTGCGTTCAGTTTGAGCGGCAGGCGTCCACTCCAGGAGATTCCGGCCGGTCACGGTGACACGAGCAAGCGTTCTTGCGACGGCGTCGAGTATGGTAAGCGCGACGATCGGTAGCACGGCCAGGTTAACCAGCCACTGAGCGACATGCTTGCCAAGATTGCTCGTAAGCCGCAGCAGTGTTGAGCGCAGCGTGCCCCAGCGAAGCGCGCTATGTCGAACCTCGCTCAACAAGGTGTATACGATGCCAAGCGCCGGGGTCAGGGCCACGGCGAGCGTCCATACGGTGCCGTATTCAGGTATCAGGATCCATCCGACAAAATAGAGAGCGAGTAAGGATGGCGGTAGCAGACTCCTGCGCAGGTTGTCGAACAATTTCCAACGCCCTAGGAGGTCAACATCGCGATGTTGTTTCCCACCGTGTATCGGCAGAAGCCATGGCAACAGTTGCCAGTCACCTCGGATCCAACGATGTTGCCGCTTGAGTTCGGCCGTCAGGTTGGGAGATGCGTTCTCAAGCACCACGATGTCGGAAGCAAATGCGGCTCGACCAAGAATTCCCTCCAGCAGGTCATGGCTCAAGACAGCATTCGTTGGAACGCGGCCTTCAACGCTGCGCGCGAACGCCCGCACATCGTAGATTCCCTTACCCGCGTAGATCCCCTGACCAAAAAGATCCTGATACGTCTCCGAGACAGCCGAGTGATACAGGTCGATGCCGGTATCACCGCTCATCAGCCGGCTGAAGAGCGTACGATTCGTACTGGCAGGGTGAAGGTCGACCCGCGGTTGTATAACCGTATAGCCGCCCAGGAGCCGGCGGCTCGTATCATCAAATCGAGGCTGGTTCAAAGGGTGCGCCAGGGCCCCGATAAGCTCTGCAGCTGTGCCTGGCAGCAATTGGTTGTCGGCATCGAGCGTGATCACGTACCTGGCAGCCCGAAGCGTCTCGGTGTCGCCGTGGACTACCTTGATGCTGGTGTCCTCGGCGCCGAGCAGCCAGCGGTTCAACTCATCGATCTTGCCGCGCTTGCGCTCCCACCCCATCCAGCGCCCAGCGCGATCAATCCAGAGTCGGCACCGGTGCATTACTGCAAACGGTTGCTTATGAGCATTTCCATAGCGAAGGTTAAGCGCGTCGATTCCGGTTCGTGCATAGTCAAGCAGTTCGCGGTCGGCTTCGTCCTCCGCATGATCGGCATCGACGTAGTCGCTCAGAAGTGCAAACCGCAGACGAGGGTCGTTATTTCCGAGATAGCTAATCTCAAGGGACTCAATTAGTACGTCGATGTCGGCGACCGTTGTGAGCATGCAAGGCACAGCGACGATCGTTGCATGTTCGACCGGGATGCCCTGAGAAAAGTCGAGTTTAGGGAGTGCCCGAGGCACGAGAAATTGTGTCGTGAGCCAGTTAACTATCTCCGTCCAGATCGTGAGTACTGGCACAACAACGAGGACGAGCAGAATCCATCCTCCGAGCGCTCCGCTGTAAAGGGTGGCAAAGAGCCGGTCGAGTACTATGAGCGACAATAGCGTTGGCGCGCCGACGGCTAGAAGATAGCCCCAGGACTTGGTCAAGTGGGCGCGAAGGCCAATCTTTTCCCTAAGCAACGGCCTGCCTCTCACTGACTTTTTCAGAAGAGCCAGACCATCGCCGATCAGGTAGTGGCCAACATGGCGCTCGCGTCGCGTAGCCGCTTCTGGTGCTGCGGCGCCTAGTCTGACGGCGGTCCTGGCCAGAGTCGGCTCAGGTACTTTCAGGCGGCAGGCAAGGCGTTCCACGCGTTCCCGATATCGATTTCTCGAATCCGGGTCCATACTCGGGTAGTCGCCGCTGGCGTCGTCTTTCAGGATGCCTTCCACGACACTCTGTCGTTCTACGAACTGCCGCCAGCCGGTAGCGGCTATCGTCCGCAGGCTTAGAATTGCGCCCGACAGCGTGCCGGCAATCGCTGTTTCGCGTTCTTTTCTGGCGCCGCGACTCGCGAGCTCAGTTCCTTCATCGAGGGCATCACAGAGCACACGGATCACAACCACACGAAGCAACGTCGGCAAGGCCCAAAGCTCACCGAGTGTCAGCGGCACTTCAGCCTGATAAGCGCTCAGAAAGTGCTCGATTGACGCAATGTCGAGTGGCAGCGCGCAATACTCCACGACAGCCTCGGCAAGCGACTTCACTCGCAACTCGATTGTGCCCGATGCTGTCCGGAAGGCTGGCAATTTGCGTAGGTAACCGGCCGGCAGACTCCCGCCAACCTGTACGATCGCCTCGCGAATGATGTGTTGGTTCTCGTCGAGCCAATTTAGGCCGACAAGCTGCCAGTGGATCGTCTCGGGCAAGGTGCCGGCGCGTTCTGTGAGTCGATCAAGACGCGCCTGCAGCCGCCGTTTGAGCCTCGCCCCAGCCAGTCCCCTGATGCGGACTGTGGTAACGGACGAGTGGTGCTTTGTCAGGTCGCTGAGGTATGCATCGAGCGAAGCGGGCGATGCATTGGCGCTCATGGTGTCAACTTACATCTGCAGTTCGCGTATCTGGCGGTTCGGTATTGCGCCGTTCGCAAAACGCGTCGCCGATTCCGCTTGGGCTTAGCACGAGCATTGGTACATCTTCGACGGCAGACGCGATATCTGAGGCCGATGCGTACGGCTCGGCAATACGGTCAGTTATCGTCATGCTGGTCACGAGCAGGTCGGGTTTGAATCTGCGCGCGATTTCGACAATCGGATTGGTTGATCGATCTGTGAGTATGACGGAAGTGCTCAACCGGAGCTGCCTGGGTATCCGTGCTTTCAGCTCGGCAAGTTTGTGCTCGGCGGCCAGTCGCGTCATATCGGCAAGTTCACGACACATACTGCGGGCTTTTTCGTTCCCGCCTATGATCCAGGGGACCTCAGGCGTCTCGCTGATACAAACGACGGTGATCTGCGCCTCCAGTGACTTGGCAAGCGATGTGGCAACGCGCAGGGCGCATTCCGATTCAGGGGAGCCGTCTATTGGAACCAGCAAATGTTGGTAGAGCGCCTTCGGTTCCCGAATCGGCACGGCGCGCGCGCCCACGAGGCATACGGAAGTGTTGAATGTCGATAGGACTTTGCTGGCGACGCCGCCTTTTGGGAACTCAATGGCGCTGCCGCTCCCGTGGGTGCTCATGATCAGTAGATTGATGCCGAGGTCTCTTGCCGCCGCCATGATCATTTCGGCCGGCTGACCTTCCTCAACCCGCAGCTCGCACTGGATGTTGGCAGTCTCGAAAGACGCGGCCACCCCCTGAAGGTACGCTCGGGCTTGTTGTTTGCGCAAGCGCCAATCAACCCTGCTAAACGCGTCCTCATTACGGAACTCCGCAGGCATTACCACGCGTAGAAGAGTCACTTTAGCAGCAAGCACCCTGCCTATGGCATGGGCATGCGCAATGGCACCTTCCGCCAATTCTGAACCGTCGAGGGGCAAAAGTATGTTCAGCATCACCTTGTAATCGCACGCCGCACGTATCGCGAACATCCTCAATCGATAGTATTACAGTGTCTTTAATTTACCATAATTCGTAGTATTACCTACGAGCGTCGCGCGCCCGGTCAATCAATAGAGTTTCCGTAATTCGAGTTTCGCCTGCTCGAGTATCTGCCTTTGCTCGTCGCTGAGATTCGTGCCTGCGCGATTAATATAGAAAGCGAGCATTGACATGGCGGACCGGAATGGTTGCGATTTGCGTTCAGTGCTTGCATCCGCCGATGCCTTGAGTGACATGGCGATTTTTTTCGGATCTTTCCACGTGAACACGCCTTCTTCCAAAGTCAGCGCATGGCTTTCCTGGGTCACTTTGGCAGACCATTTGCTGGTTGACGACATGGCAGAGGTATTTTTCGCTGTCATCGGTCGCGCACTGTCACCGTAAGACTATTCGAGAAGAGTCGGTATTACCCGGTCGAAATAACAGCGCGTACCGTCGTCAAGCAGAATCGAATCATAGTCCTCCATGCTGCCTATTGCCGGCGTGACGAATGAGATCACCGTCGCCGACGCCAGCCCGGGGCAAGGTTGCGCGAAGGTGGCACGCCAACCCATACCATCACTGTCGAACAACAGCAGGGCACTGTTACCGTCCGGTCGCCATTCGTTGAAAGTACCTTCCCGAACGAGACGAAGGGCCGCTTTAGCGGAGTCCTGCAACGTCGGCTCGCCCGCCGAGAGGCGCTTCATCTGAGCCGCCTGTTCCTCACTAAGTTCGGATATCTCCAATTCCCAGGCAACGTGGCTGGCCACGATGGCAATCTGAAAGGTGCCTCCCTGCTCGAAAAGCTTGAGGCCGTTGCCGGTGCCATGCAGCTCCATAAGCCTGCCGATAAAATCACCCGACGCGCCCTCGTGGAGCCGCATTTCGAAAACGGCAAGCGACGGCGCATCGCTATGCAGGCTCCAATCGAGCATCCACGGCCCGTCGATCTCGAATACCGCCGTGCGCCCGTTGCCTTCTCCGTCAAACCTCACGCGGTCTGTCTCTGCGGCCGATGCGGCATAACCTTGTAAGAGGAGGACGGCCAGAAAAAATCGGCAAAAGTGATGCTTCGTAATCATGGTAGCGCTCCAAATGTTTAGGCTTCGCTGCTACAGGACCGAACGCGTAGCAACTCGTATTTATTGGCGCCGGAGCGTGCCGTAGACAATAGGTATAAGTCGCAGTGCATGGCGTAGGAATGGCAGGCCGAAGACCAGGTCAATCTAAATGCTGATTTAAGGGCAGCGACGACGAGGAGCGATAGCCATAATCATCGGTACGATCGCCGGTGCGATGGTCGGACGACATATAGGTGAAAGCATGGATGACACTGATCGTTTGCAGACGGCTGTGGCGCTAAATGACACGAGAACGAACGAGCGCACGAGCTGGATTAATCCTGACAACGGGAATCGTTACACGGTCACGCCTACTCGAACCTTTGAACAGACTGACGGTCCTTGCCGCGAATTTCGCCTGGATGCCAGGGTCGGCGATCAAAGCAACCAGGAGGTCTACGGGACGGCCTGCCTGCAGGCGAACGGCAGCTGGTTGCTGCGATAAGTCGCAAGGCTTTTAGAACGGCCACAGGAGAGGAACAAGAAAGACGAGCAACGCGTTGACTCGGAGCATATTAGCGGTTGATATCGCAACCGGAAGCAATACCAATGCAGCCGCGGCATTGGACATCGGTTGCGTCAATAGCACCGCGAGAATCGCGGTAGTCTCCATTCGATCAAGGCGCAGGCTTCCTCCCTACTTCTGCAACCGGTTACCCCCAAGGCCACAACGGAGAGCAGGAATGCGGCTGACAATGGTAGTAGTCCTTAACTCGCAGCAGCGTGTTTTCGATTTGCGATGGATAGGCCTTTCCGCCCCGGTAAATGGCTAGAACTGCTACCTGGTAACGGGCGTAAAATTTTAGTTGTTTCAGAGACTTGCCGGCCAATGGCGACTGGGGCATCAGGACGACTTCGCAGGTTTGAGCTTCGTCAGCGAATACGTCCCGCGGAGCCAAAGTGCTTTCCGCTTCAATTGATATCTTCGGGTTGTCGCGCACGAGCAGCAGGGCATCGCGAGACGATTTGACGACGATCTTGTCGCCAGCCTGCAGTTTGCGGTTACCGTGTGTCATCAACCTGCGGCGATCCCGTACGAGTTCCAGCGGCATGATTTCTGCGTCCGCCAGGTTTGTAGATGTTCCGATAAGCGTGCAGGTGCCACCCAGAATCGACGCGAATGCCAATGGCATAAGCAACTGATTTGGATGGATCTTGGTTTTCTTTGCGATCTGCAACGTTGCAGGCATGAGTGTCGCCGTTGCGAACCCGGAGAAAGCCATTGTTGGGCTGATCAGTCCGGTTGCAACCAGCGCAAGCAATCCCAGCAGTGCCGTCACCTCCACCGGCAGCAATTCCATTGCCAGCAAGACAATGACGCTGACGAGCAGGAATAACATGATTGCGATATCAAACGTCATTAGTGGTCTCGCGTTTGCCCCATGCGGATCAGGATTGCAGCAATAAGATAGTTGTCGGTCACGCGAATCATTTTCTCGTCGACTTCTCGCGCCACATGTTGCGGCTGGATTAGGTAAAAGCCCGGATTGTCATTGGGATACCCAGCTGTCATTTTGATGTTAGTAGTCTTGAGGGTATTTGAGGTCCGGAGTAGAGGTGGCGAGCCTCAGCAGGCCCGCCAAATTAATGATGAAGACTGTATTTGAATCCCGACCGTTGTATCGGATGCCGACGATGCGGGTTCGCCCGTTTGTCCGTGGTGTGAGCACTTTTGGGACCTAAATGCTGCACAATTCACGCGTCAGCCGATTCGGCGAGGAATTACATGATCCGCGCTTCCGATTAAATCGTTGTATATCGCCATGACTACTGCTACGCATAATGACATTGTTCGATTGTTACCCGGCATTCAGGATCATACGGTCCTGGAGATCCTTGCGATGGAAGCGACTGTCGCTGAAGTCGAAGCGGCAGTGCAGTTGCTCCAAGATGACGATGAGGGCTTGATGGAGGTCAAGCGTCAGGCGGGTAGTCGCTTGAACCTCTTGCTCGGCATCCTCTCGAATTCGGAGGTTCAGTTGCAGGATGATGTGGAACCGTAACCGGATCATTGGGTTTCAGATCTGATTGGCGAGGCGGCACGATGGATAGGAAAACGCACATCAACTTCTGGTACATCGTTTTTGCGGTGTTGCTTGTGGTGTTGCTGCAGTCCTGGTGGGCTGAGTCGCGACGCGTGGAGAATATCCCGTACAGCGATTTTCAAGTCATGCTGGAGGAGGGCAGACTCGAGTCTATCGGTGTCTCAGCAACGAGCATCCGCGGCAAGCTCAAGTTCCCGACGGTTCAGGGGCACGAGTACATAGAGACCGTTCGAATCGACCCGGACTTTGCGCGAGATTTGGCGGCCTACGATGTCGAGTTCGAAGGTCTCATCGAAAGCAACTGGCTACCACAGTTACTGTCCTGGCTCCTGCCGGTTATCCTGCTGGTCGGTTTCTGGCTTTTTGTCATTCGCAAAATGGCAGAAAAGCAGGGATTGGGTGGTGGCTTGATGTCGGTCGGCAAAAGCAAAGCCAAAGTCTATGTCGAAACGGATACGCAGGTGACGTTCGAGGATGTCGCAGGCGTCGACGAGGCTAAAACAGAGCTTGAGGAAATCGTCGCGTTTCTGAAAGAGCCTGCCAGCTACGGCCGCTTGGGGGCGCATGTCCCGAAAGGCGTGCTATTGGTCGGACCGCCCGGCACCGGCAAGACGTTGCTGGCGCGCGCGGTGGCCGGCGAAGCGGCCGTTCCGTTTTTCTCCATCAATGGTTCCGAGTTTGTCGAAATGTTCGTCGGCGTTGGCGCAGCGCGAGTCAGAGACCTGTTTGAACAGGCCAGGTTGAGTGCCCCTTGCATCATTTTCATTGACGAACTCGATGCTCTGGGTCGCGCCCGGGGTGCAGGCCCCATGATGGGAGGGCACGACGAAAAAGAGCAGACCCTGAATCAGCTGTTGAGCGAGCTCGACGGCTTCGATCCGCAGCAGGGCATCGTGCTGCTCGCGGCCACGAACCGTCCGGAAATTCTCGATCCTGCATTGCTGCGCGCCGGCCGTTTCGACCGCCAGGTTCTCGTCGACCGACCCGACAAGACGGGACGCATCGACATCCTCAATGTGCATATAAAGAAAGTGAAACTGGATCCGGAAATCGCGCTTGAGGAGATTGCGGCCTTAACGCCCGGGTTCAGCGGGGCCGACCTTGCGAATCTCGTGAACGAAGCAGCCATTCTCGCGACGCGGCGCAAAGCAGACCTTGTAACGATCGATGATTTCACCCAGGCGATTGAACGCATTGTCGCAGGGCTCGAGAAGAAGAACCGCTTGCTCAACCCGTACGAACGAAAGGTCGTCGCATTTCATGAAACCGGACACGCGTTGGTCCGACTGGCCCTGCCCGGCGTCGAGACGGTTCACAAAGTGTCCATCATCCCCCGGGGCATCGGGGCTCTGGGCTACAATATCCAGCGACCGACCGAGGATCGCTACCTCATGACGAAGGCAGAGCTGTTGAACAAAATGGCCGCGTTGCTGGGCGGACGCGCTGCTGAAACAATCGTCTTCAATGAGTTCTCCACCGGTGCCGCGGACGATCTCGCTCAGGCCACCAATATTGCGCGCACGATGGTCACTCGCTATGGCATGGACGAGGCACTGGGGCAGGTCACTTACGATAGCGAGCGACCGACGTTTCTGGGCCAGCCACAAGACTTTGGGCTGTTCCCGCGAAGCTACAGTGAGCAGACCGCCTGGCAAATCGATGAGGCTGTTCGCGAATTAATCAATCAGGCCTTCGACAGGGCAACATCAATCCTCGAAGCACATCGCCAACTGCTAGACGATACGGCACAAAAACTCCTGGAGAAAGAGACGCTGACCGCAGACGAACTGCCGTCTCTGGACGAGTTCCATGAAATCAACGAAGCTGACGAACTTCATCGCAAGGTCGGTTAGCTTGACAAGAATCCAATTGAGACCCAATTCGCCGTCTCTTGTGATCGCTAGTCGGCCGTATCGGTCACTTAGCGTTCCGAAAATCTGCGTGTCGGTGGGATTTCCGCAACACGAAGGAATTCATCCGGTAACAAGCTCGTCGCCAACATGACTCTGTTGATGTCGAGATGATCCAGCCAGGTCCTCACCTGCTGATTTTTTTTCTGCGACCAGAAGTGTTCGATTGCCTCGCCCAGCGGAATGAATCGAGCGAGGTGTTCGATGTCTTGTTGCAGGTCGTCAGCAAATGAACCTGGATGACTGGCAAGAATGCTGCGCAACTTGGGGACAGCCTTCAAGCCTATGGACAGCCCCAACTCGCGAAACGCCAGACGGTATTCTGGTGGGTCACTTAAGCGCGCATGAGCAGCGAAAGAGTTAAGGCTCTCCGTTGTCGCTGCTGTCAAAGCCGCGACAATACTCGAATTCTTCAGATAGGCGGCAGCCGTCAACTGGAATACACGACACATGTCGAATAGAAGGCCGCCCAGGCCAAGGGAGTCATCCGTATGCCAACGATGGCCTGCCATCATTGCAGCGGCTTCGGCGATCTCCGCGTCCAGACCCGGTAACGAATCGCCGCCTTCACGTCTTTCGGAATGTAAGCCGAGTTCGTTGTACGTGATATACGCGTCAAGCGGATCATGAACGCCGGTTGACGGAACCAACGGGTAGGACAGGTCGATACTCATTTTCCAAAGCAGGCGCTTCGGCGCGCCAGTCGGAACCGCCGTCGTGAACCTGGCGTGAGCCACCTGCGCCAGTTCCAGCGCCCAGCGGCAGTAACGTGATTCGCCGGTGACCGAGCTGGTCCGAGCGAGTGCGTGCATCCATTTGGTCAGATAGTGAAAGTACTGTCCATCGCGATCCCATTCGAGCCGATCGTCGAAGGCATCGTTGGCCCCTCTTTCATTCAGTTTCTTGCCTATCCTGAGGCCACCCGCCGTTGGGTGATTCCGACCCAACTCCTCACTCAAACCACTGATCCAGCCGCTTCGCGGATCGTCCTGGCGGTGCCTGCCAAGAACGTTGTGCACCTGATCGATGAGGCTCAGGGCAAGCTGTTTGTACTCATCGTTGTCAGTGCGGCGATAAAGGCTTAGAAAATTGCAGACAGCATACGCGTCTGTCCATAGATAGCGCCGCGGAGGATGTTTCGTTGAGGAAATGCCGGTCTGGTCGGCGAATTCCAGCATAATCTGTCGGACGTCAGCGGTCATCGCTCTGTACTCTTCCAGCCGCCGGCATTTTCAAATGCCAAACGGATATGTGTCAGGCACACCCCGAAGTTCTGCCGTGGTCAGCGGCGTGACCGCGGCGCTGTCGTCGACCCAGACATAGTCGTCGAACTGGCGAGGCAGAATGGCTTCGAAGTAGTGACTGGCGAGCTCCGTCTCTGGCCTGTATATGACGCCTATCGCACGCTCGAGTCGCGGTTGGGCCAGCTCTCCGATGACTTGCAGGTTTTGGTTGTGTCTGAGCGGCAGGATCAACCCGGGCTGTTGGGTTAAATGAAATAGCCGCTCATAACTTTGCGCGTGCGCAGGACGCACCTGCTTGATCTCCATGGGAGCATCCCAATTCGAAGCGGCGGCAACCGTTCCATGGTCCGTGCCAAAACCGATACGGTAGGACTGGTCGCCGAAAGCCTTACGGCAAAGTTGTCCGATATTGTGCTCCCCACGGGCCGACATTTCGGTTGCCGAGGCATCGCCGATATGCGAATTATGTGCCCACACGACGGCCTTCGATTCGCTCCCATGCGCCTCGAGCACCCGGTTCAATGTGTCGAACATGTGCGTGTCGCGGAGGTTCCAGGAGGCGCGTGAGCCGTAGTACATTATTCGGTAGTACCGCTCGGCATTGGCCACCAGCATCGCGTTCTGGGAGGCATCCAGAAAACGCGTACCGTCAGCATGTGCATAGTCCTGACGTTTTTGATACAGGTCCTTGAGCATCAGCGCGACATCCTGTTCACAGTTTCGGTATGCGCCGGTTAGCGCCGCATGCCCATAAGCCGCCGGATCTGCCTCCCAGGGACTCAGACAGCCATAACGCCAGCGCGCTATCTCTGCAAGATCGGGATCAACATCTTCCAGGTAGCCGATAACCGCCCGCACCGAATTATAAAGGCTATAAAGGTCCAGCCCGTAGAAGCCGGCCCGCTGCGACATCTCCAGCGGCTTGTTGTACTCATGCAGCCAGTCAACGAATTCGCGTACCTCCTGATTTCGCCACATCCAGGTTGGGAAGCGGGCGAAAGCCGACCAGTCGGAGGCTGACGCATCGTGGTGGCGCACATAGTGGTCGATCCTTGCTGCATCAGGCCAGTCCGCTTCGGCGGCGACAATCGTGAATCCTTTGTCCTCGATCAGGCGTCGTGTGATTCTCTCTCTGAGGCGATAGAACTCCGATGTGCCGTGACTCGCTTCGCCAATCAGGACGACGCGGGCACCACCGATACGGTCCATCAGTGACGCAAAGCTCGCCTCCTCCGGCGCCTCAAACGACTCGCTGTTGCGCAATATCAGACTGGGTAACGTTTGGCTTACGGACGGTGTCGTGTGAATCAGGCGTGGACTGGTTACCTGTTTTGCCGAATCATCTACCTCCCAGCCCTGTTCCCCGATCAGTGGTACGAAGCGCACATCCGCCAGATCTTCAAGCTCGAACTTGCCGTCCGCGCGGCGCGTGATGCGAATCAGTTCCTGGGCGCGCTGATCCGCGCCGATGGGGATGATCATGCGCCCGCCGACGGCGAGCTGGTCTTTCAGACTTTCAGGAACAACAGGCGCGCCAGCGGATACCAGAATGGCATCGAATGGCGCATGCTCAGCCCAGCCGCGCGTGCCATCAGCGTTAAGAATATGGACATTGTCGTAACCTTCAGCGCGCAGGTGAGCGGCCGCATTTCCGGCCAGTTCGGTGACACGTTCAATCGCATAAACCTCATCGGCCAATTCGGCGAGAACGGCGGCGGCGTATCCGGATCCCGCACCTATCTCGAGTACTTTGTCGCTGTCGCGGATCGACAGTGCCTCGACCATGTACGCCACAATGTAGGGCTGTGAGATGGTCTGGCCTGCACTGATCGGGAGCGGCGTATCACCGTAAGCCAGTTCGCGTACATCAGGCGGGACAAAAGCCTCGCGACGCACCTTTCCCATGGCCATGAGGACATCCGGATCGCGCACACCGCGCGCGGCGATCTGGTCCACGACCATTCGCTGGCGCTGATTCGCAAAGTCAACCACAACAATTCCTTGCGGAGGCTTTGATAGAAACCTTAACCCCAGGTGTTGGGTAAGGACATCAGGACTTCTGCTTACGTGAACCGCCACCCGGAAAATGGCGAACGGCTCCGAACGATGCCGAAGCTAACAAGACAAGCCTGAAAATCCCTCACCGGTGGCCGGGAGCACCCAGGCTATGGCGGCCCTTGTCCGCCAATTGGCCAACATCGCTATTTCTTCAAGCTGTTCGCACTCGATGGTGAACGGTCCGACCTGGACGAACCAACCAAGCGGGATCTGGAAGAATCGATGCATGGGCACGTTCTCGCCGATGCAGTGCTAATGGGAACCGATAGTCGCGAACAGTAAGCGGCAGATACTAATTCCTCAGGGCACGACACTCCGCCTCACGGCCGCGAATCACGCGCTCACCCGTCATTGGTCCCTTTGTCTCAGTGACGATCGTATTCTGGCCTTCCTGATGATCATCGTTGTAGAAATACACCACGACCCAATCATCTGTCCGCCCGAGCTCGTGCGCCCTGGCGGTGTTGGAGAATAATGCCGTGAAGTGCCATTTCCCGCGGTCGGTATGCAGGATGGGTAACCATGCGAGTCCTTCAGGATTGAATCGTTTCGGCGCGATCTTCGGCAATTTTCCGGCAGCCGAGCTTTGCCGATACTCCCGATCGACATCAAGCAGCATTTCAACCGGAGGCGACACTTGCGGCGCTTGTTGCCGGCTGCGACCACGACCGAGCAACGCGGCGAGGCCCGCTTGGATTGCCGCCGCGCGCCGGGCGCCAACTCCAGGAACTGCGGTGAGCCGACCGTCGTGTGCAGCAACCTCCAGTGCTTCGAGCGTATCAACATGTAATGCATCGTGAATGGCGTGAGCAAGCTTCGGTCCTATTCCCGGCACCGTCCTGAACAGGTTCTCCGGCGGCGTCTCACCGCGAAGACGGTCAAGCTGCGATAGTCGCCCTGTCCTGGCGATTTCATCGATGGATGCGGCCAGGCCCTGACCAATCGCGGGAAGTGCGATCAATCCGGTGACGCCGTCGTCACGCAGAATGTCGCGAGCATCTTCTTGTAGAGACTCAAGCGTCTGAGCTGCCCGAATGTAGGCGTTGACACGGAATGGATTTGCCGCCTGTTGCCGCAGCACCTCCGCACATTTGCGGAGAATGCCGGCAGCTTCCAAATTAAAACGTGAGCTATTCATGTTGCGAGCCCGTAACTGTTACTCTGATTGGGCCCAGACTTGAATTACCACTCGAGCCTGAATTCCAAGCCGTAGACCCTGTCGTCGAAGGGGTCGTTAGATCCGGGCGACGCGTTCGTCCTGTCGCATCGCCACGCTGTATTGTCGAATTTGCAGGCGCCCCTCCAGGCCCAGCCAATCGTCGATTTGCTGATTGAGCGAACGCAATGGATCGGTTATTACCCAGAGCCACTTGTCGCTGGTTTTGCGGTAACCCAGCTGATCCTCACGGTTGCCAATATTGCGCCGGACCCGCATGAAGTAGTTGCCTAGTATCGAGCCGAATACCGGCGTAACCACAATATCCTGGATGGACGGTTCTTCGAATAACGCCTCTGCACCGAATTCGTAGGCGGAGGACAGCAGTACTGAGTACCAGAATGACTGGCTTCTGCTGTGACCGCGCTCCTGTGCACGAACATAATAGGCGGCGCCCCAGTAGGGGTGCAGTATGTAGTTGATGTAGAAATCGTCGGAGTCGATCTGCGGGTGCGTGACGTTATCCCACCAGATGGACATGCTATAGCCCTCTTCTTGTTCGTCCGTCCAGCCACTGACGCCCTCCGGGGCCACGTACAGGAGCCCGATCGTCGCCCACTGGTAACCGAGGAAGTACCAGGTGTCGCATTTCAGCCCGTCGCGATCGCGAGTCTCTGCCTCGGTCCACCGCGGCACAATCAGCAGGGCGATTGCGACAAGGATCTGGATGAGTACGCGAGCACGCATGACTATCGGTCTCCGCTGCTTTGAATTGCGACGTGCAGCCCGAAGTCGGTAGTTGCGTTCGCCGTGACATGGTCGACGACGGCGAATTTCAATAATAACGCTCGCCGCGGTGGTCGGTAAGTCAAGCCAATAGCAAGTTGAATGGTTTCACCGCCGAGTTCTTCGAGGTCGCTATTAAAGTACGCGCCCTGAGCATACAGCTGCGCGACGAATCCCAAGCGCTCTGTTGCGTGCCACCTGGCCGAAACTCCGGCGAATGGCACGGCGCTGCGCTGCATGTTGGCAAGGACCTTGCCGTCACCTAAAAACACGCCGCCGACGAAACCGGATACGCCGAGGTCATATGCGAATAGCGTGTGAGTATCAGACGCATAGACGCCCAGCGAA
>Ga0224512_10002528_pt1 | contig 16709 bp, 17 predicted proteins | sample SF_May12_sed_USG_4_FD_169103 | JGI IMG/M metagenome (GOLD analysis project Ga0224512, IMG submission 169103) | Sediment microbial communities from San Francisco Bay, California, United States - SF_May12_sed_USGS_13 | ecosystem: Environmental > Aquatic > Marine > Sediment | place: USA...
TTGGTGATATCTCCGGTGATGGTGTTCTGAGTGATGAGCCGACGAGTGGAAGTGCATCGTTGGCCCGCAGTGCCAACAGCGCCGAACAGAACTGCCCGCGTCGTCAGCTCGAGGTCGGCATCCTCCAAGACCGTAATGGCGTTGTTGCCGCCTAACTCCAGCAAAGAGCGACCGAGACGCGCAGCTGTCGCGGTTCCTACCTTCTCGCCCATGTTGCACGAGCCTGTCGCCGAGATCAGCGGCACCCTGCGGTCGTTGATGAGCCTGTCTCCCACCTCCGCGCCGCTGCCCACCATGAGATTGAAGACGCCTTCATACCCGGTGCCTTCCATCACCTCATGGACGATGTTCTGCACGGCTATCGCCGACAGCGGCACCTGGCTCGACGGCTTCCAGATAACCGAGTCGCCGCAAACGGCCGCCAGAAGCGAGTTCCACGACCACACGGCGACGGGGAAGTTGAAGGCCGTGATCACGCCGACCAGACCTAGGGGGTGCCACTGCTCGTACATGCGGTGGTCTTGACGCTCCGACGCGATGGTGGAGCCATAAAGCTGGCGAGAAAGACCCACCGCGAAGTCGGCGATGTCGATCATTTCCTGCACCTCGCCCTCGCCTTCGCCTTGGATCTTGCCCATCTCGAGCGACACCAGGGCACCCAATGGCTCTTTGTAGTTCCGCAGGGCGTTTCCGATCTGGCGCACGAATTCACCCCGCTTGGGCGCCGGTACGGACCTCCACCGAAGGAAGGCGTCTTGGGAAGACTCGATCACCCTTTCGTATTCATCGGCCGAGGCCCGTCCAACGGTTGCCAATGTCTCGGTGGTGGAAGGATTCTCGGATGCCAACTCGTCAGCGTCGCCCGCCAACCATTCTCCGGCGTATACGCCTGAATTGGTGTCGGATAGCCCGAGGGCTGAGAATATTTGGTCGCGGTTCATTGATTTCCTCCAGGTGTTGTTGGGAAAGCTAGTCGTCTCGCCGAGCTTGGCCTCCTGCCGCCCGGTGGTGACGAGTCGTAAACTCGCCGTTCCATGTCTTCCGAGTCCCGCTCCCTGGTGATCCTGGCGCTGATCGCCAATTCCATCATCGCCGTCATCAAGTTCGTGGCAGCTGGGATATCTGGGTCCTCTGCCATGCTGGCCGAGGGGTTCCACTCGGTTGCCGACACCGGCAACCAGCTCTTCTTGCTCCGGGGCACGGCTGTGTCTCGATACGCACCAGACACACGCCACCCGTTCGGGCACGGCAAGGAACTGTTCTTCTGGAGCTTCATGGTGGCCGTCGTCCTGTTCGTTGGTGGGTCGGTTGTGGCACTCCTGGAGGGGTGGGAGCACGTCTTCCACCCCGAGGAACCTCAGAACCTTGCTCTGAACCTGACCGTCTTGGGCTTGGCGGCTCTCTTCGAGTACTGGATCGCGTTCCGTCCGGCTCTCAAGCATTTCAATCAGGTGCGTGGCGGTCGGGGTGTGATGCGCACCGTGCGGGAGGCCAAAGACCCAGCCCTGTTGGTGGTCCTGTTCGAGGACACAGCTGCGATAGTCGGCGTTGTGATCGCTGGCAGCGGCGTGTTGTTGGCGAACATCACAGGCAATGGGCGTTGGGATGGAGCGGGGTCGATCATGGTGGGGTTGTTGCTGGCGGCGACAGCGTGGATCCTGGCGTTCGAAACCAAAGCCCTGTTGGTAGGTGAGGCGGCGACCAGAGAGGACCGGTCCTCGATTCGGGCCGCCAGCCTGGCGGTGCCGGAGCTGGTGTCGGTGGGCAAACTGCTCACGATGCACATGGGTCCAGACAAGATCTTGGTGAACCTCGAGGCCGATTTCGAAGACGGCCTCAGCGACGACCAGATCGAGGCAGCTATCGACAAGGTGGAAGCCGCCATCAGAGCCGCGGTTCCCTCGGTTGGCCACATATTCGTCGAACTGCAATCGCCGCAACGATGACCGGCGAGGGCTCGGCCCCGGCTTCGTCGGCGAACCTTGGACCAGGCTTCGACGTTGTCGGCCTGGCTCTGGATATGAGGTGCTCAGTGAAGGCGCATCGGGCCGACTCGTGGGTGGTCGACTCCGACCAAGGCGATCCGGACGGGGCCACCATGGCTGCCATGGAAGCTGTGACTGCGCCGGGGGCTTGGCACCTTCAGGTCGCAAGCACGATTCCGGTGGCGAGGGGCCTCGGTTCGAGCGCGGCGTTACTAGCAGCTGCCGCCGCTGCCACCAGGCGGTGGCGAGGTGGGGTGGCCGACCCCGACGAGGTTTTCGCGGTAGTTGCCGAGGCCGAAGGCCATCCCGACAACGCAGCAGCCACGGTGTACGGGGGATTCGTGGCTGTGACCGGGGGATCGGTGCATCAACTCGAGCTATCGCCCGATCTGGTCGCGGTGCTGGCGGTGCCCAACCAGGAGCTGTCGACGACCGCCGCTCGCGCTGTCCTGCCCGAAGAGGTACCAAGCGATGTGGTGGCGAGGAGCGTGAGCCGGGTTGCGTTCCTCATCGAAGGAATGCGGACCGCAGATCCCGTCGCCTTTGCCGCCGCGGCGGGCGATGAGCTGCACGAGCCATACCGGGCGGCGCTGGCACCTATCACTTAGGTTCTGATGGATGCCGCCCGCGGAGCCGGCGCGCTTCACGCTTGCTGGAGCGGAGCCGGTCCGTCGATCCTGGCAGTCGGAACCGTTGAATCGCGCGACGCTGTGGTTGAGGCCATGGGCGCTGTCCTGGGCACCGACGGGGTAGTGCTTGTGCCCGCGATGACGTCGGAAGGCCTCCTGTAGCGGGTATGGCTGAGCCTGGCCGGTCAGCCAGTCTGGGCGGTCTGGATGAATGCCTCGAAGATGGCCAATGAGGGGAGGTCGCCCTTTTCGGAGAGGAACTCGGGGTGCCATTGCACGCCCTGGAAATCCCAGGTGGGGTCCTGATACTCGATGGCTTCGACCACGCCGTCGTCGCCCCAGCCCACGGCAGTTAGACCAGGTGCCAGCTCCTTAACCGACTGGTGGTGGATGGAGTTGACGGCAACCTCGGAGGCGCTGAGCAGCTTCGCGAGGCGGCAATCGTCGTCGATCGTGACCTTGATGGGAGTGCGGTAGACATCTTCGCCGGAGAGGAAGTGATCGTGCGACCCATCGATGTGCGACTGGATGTCTTCGTGCAGGCTTCCGCCCAACGCAACGTTCACAACCTGCATGCCCCGGCAGATGGCTAGCACCGGCAGCTTCCGATCACGGGCTCCGCGGACGAGGGCGAATTCGAAGGCGTCTCGTTCCGATTCGATGCCGTAGAGGGTTTCCTCGGTGCTGTCACCGCCGTAGGTGACGGGATCGACGTCGCCGCCGCCAGAAAGGATGAGCCCATCGATTCGATCCAGAATGGTTGGCGCTCCGGATGGATCTTGGGAACTGAGGAGAATCGGAACGCCTCCCGCCCGCTCCACCGCGAGGGTGTAGGCGCGGTTGAGAGTGTGGGTGGGGCTGGCGCCTGCAGAGCTTGGCACCTCGCGTATCCGCGTGGTGATTCCGATGAGGGGGCCCATGAGTGTCGCCAGATTAGGCATTCATGTTTGCGCTTCGCGCTCCGAGTGGGCATCCTGGGGTCATTCCCGGCCGGCGGTGCCTATTGCCCGCGTGGCCACGACGACAAAAGGACAGGCCTTTGGGCTCGCTGGTAAAGAAACGGCGCAAAAAGATGAGCAAGCACAAGTACCGCAAACGCTTGCGCGCCAACCGCCACAAGAAGAGCTAGTGAGCCGCGCCCCCGCCGGGGCCTTGAGTTACTGGTTGAACCGTCCCGCCACCGGGTTCCAACCGTTGGCACCGAATGAGAATCGGATGTCGGCAGGTCCCGTGGCGAGCGTGTACTTGAAGAAGAACGTTGCCACCGATCCTCTGAACACTGCCGGGGTGTCCTGGCCGTCAACGATGCCCCAATCGCCGCCAACGAATTTGTCGCCGGGGTCACCGAAGAAGAATGCCGCGTCGGCGGTCCCGGTGGTGAGGGTGTTGCGGGAGTAGAAGAAACCGGTCGACTCTCTGTAGAGGCCCACTTCGGTTACACCGTCACCGTCCCAATCACCCCAGGTTGGGGCGTCTCCCGGATTGCCGAATTCGAAGAAGAAGTCCGCAGGTCCCAGTCCTCCGTTGTTGGCACCAAGGGCGTTGACGATATAGAAGCGCTGCTCCGACGGTCGGTAGATAGAAACCGTGTCGCAGCCGTCTGCGTTGAAGTCGCCCACAACAGGGACGTCGAAGGGGTCGCCGAAGAAGAACTCGATATCTGCCACTCCCTGGGTGTTGGAGTTTCGGAGGTAGACCTTTCCGTCTGATCGGCGATACAGCCCCGGCGTGTCAACCCCATCGCAATTCCAGTCGCCCATGAACGGCTCGTCCGACGTGTCGCCGTAGAAGAAAGAGGTCACTGTCCCAGTGGCCGTGCTGCGTAGATGCCACGACCCGGTCGTTGGGTCGTGCAGGCCAACATCGTGGGCGAGCAGACCCACGTTGATGGTGACGGTTGCGTCGCTGGTGCCGCCCTTGCCGTCTGCAACTCTGAACACGAAGCTGTCCGATCCGATGTAGCCGAACGTTGGGGTGTAGATGACCTGAGCGGTGGTAGCCGTCAATGGGGTGATGGCACCGAGCGAGCCGTTGGTTGGAGCAGTGACCGCAGAGAAGGTGAGAGGGTCGCCATCGAAGTCGGAACCCGATACGTCGATGGAGAACGGTGAACTATCGGGCGCGATGTTCACGGTCGTCGGGTTGGCGACCGGTGCCACGTTCGGGTTGGGGGTGCCGCCAATTACCGAATCAATGAAGGCAATGTGGGTAGAGACCTTGGTGTAGACGGCGGGGATGCCCATCTGGGCGCAGGGGGATGCGCCGAAGCTGACGACGCCCACCTGTTTCCAACCAGAGGTTCCCGGCGGGGCGACCAACGGGCCTCCGCTGTCGCCGATACAGGAGTCCTCTGTCCCGCCGCCGGCACAGATGTCCTCAGCTGGGAAGTAGTTCGCTCCCCAGTCGTCGATGCAATCGGCGTCCGTGGCGAATGAGAGGTTGACTTCCTGCAGCTTGTCCGGGTAGCTCGTCCCCGGTGGGTCGGTGGCCCCCCACCCAATGATGGTGCCTGGCAAGCCAACGGTCCAAAGGGCGTCGTCGGCTGGTGACATTGCAAGGACCACTGGCATAGCAGTCGAAGCAGATACGAGTTCAATGATCGCGATGTCGTTGAAGAAATTGCCGGGACCGCCGTACGAGGGGTGGTTGGTTATGGCGGCTGCCACGATCTCCTCGCCTGCGAGTGTGGTGAGGTCGTGGCGCCCGATGGCAACCTTGACGAGGCTCGGTGTGGCTACATGGGACGCCGAGAAGCAATGGGCGGCGGAGAGAACGTACTTGGGTGCGATGAGCGACCCGCCGCAGAACTGGGTGCCGCCTGGATTACTGAGCAGCGCGACCATGAACGGATATTTGCCCGGTGGGCTTACTTCCGTTCCGCCGACTATTCGAGGAGTCGCAGCCTCCTCGACGAAATGACCGCCATCGGGCACTTGCGTGCCGAACGCCCCGGTGGGCTGCGCCACGAGCAGGGTCACCAGGCTGCTGTTGCGATTCTCTTGGTGACGGCTCTCGTCATAGAACGTAGAAGCCTACGGGGCACTACCGCTAGGAGGGGTTAGCTGCCTTCTGGCTGCTGGCGGAGGAACTGTTCGATGTCTTCGATCAATTGGGCCGGGTCATCCTCGTCCGTTCCAGAGAGACCTTCAGATCCAGCGCTCTCCAGGCGGCGGACATAGTCAGCCAGGTCAGATGACGAATCGGTGGCCTTGTCAACCTTGTCCTCGAACTCGGCGACGATTGCTTCGAGCTCGGCAGTGTCGAACTCCATATCGAGCACTGCGGAGGCTTTACGGAGGAGCGCCAGCATCGCCTTGGGATTGGAGTTGGCTGCGAGATAGTGGGGCGTGGCCGCCCACAAGCTGATAGCGGGCATCCCGGACTCCCGTGATGCCTCCAAGATCACACTTATCGCCGCCGTTGGGCCTTCGTAGCGCGAAGTGATCAGATCGTGTCGGCTGATCTCATCCGGGTCTGTGCCAACCCCGATGATCGGGACCGGGAGAGTGTGGGCCACCTGTCCGACGAAGGCTCCGAGGGTGGTGAGCTTTTCGACGCCTGCCTCATCGAGTACCTGGACCAGCGTGCGGGCGAAGGTTCGCCACCGCATGTTGGGTTCTTCTCCAAGCACGACAACCAGATCGTGGTCTTCGCCCGGCTGGTGGACAGCGAAGAAGCGGGTGGCAGGCCACGACAGGCTGCGGATCCCTTCTTCGTCTACCTCGACGATGGGTCGCCTCACCTGGAAGTCGTAGAACTCCTCTGGATCGATAACGGCGAAGGGTTCCACCTCGACTTGTCCCAGTATGTACTCGGCCGCACCTGAGGCGGCGTCACATGCGTCGCCCCACCCTTCTAAGGCAACTATGGCCCGCGGCCGTCGCAAGTCGGGCCGATCGAACCTTCGAATGAGGTCCATCACGCGACGATAGTCGCCCCCGGCCCCTACCGGACCGGGAGGTATCGTTGGCGGATGGATCCAAAGCGCCCGTTCGACAGACCGGCTGGAAAAGCACGGTCCGATCGAGCCGAGGCCCTGGGATTCGCTTCGAAACTCATCGTGGGTCCCATCGCATTCGCGGCTTCTGCAACGGCAGTGTTGTGGGGGGCGGTGACGATCTCGTTCGAGTCACCGTTGGTCAAACTCGCCGGATTGGCAGCCCTCGTCTTCGGGATATTTCTCGCCAGTTTTGGGTGGTGGTTCATTTTGGGAAGGCCCAGAACCTGGTTCGCCCCAGGTGAGAACGATCCGGCCACCGGCCCGCCCCACCAGAAATCGACGATGCGCGACTGGATGCGAAGAAAGGGCTAGGAGCCGAAGCGGCGGAGTCGCAGGCTGTTGCCGACAACCGAAACGCTGGAGAGGGCCATCGCCAGAGCAGCGATAGCCGGGTTGAGCAAGCCGGCAGCGGCAACAGGAATAGCCACAACGTTGTAGCCAAAAGCCCAGAACAGGTTCTGCCGGATCGTTCGGAATGTTGCCTGGGCCAGTCGCAGACCAGCGGAGGCGGCTAGCGGATCGCCCGACATCAGAACGACGTCACCAGCGTCGATTGCCACATCGGTGCCAGTTCCCACCGCCATGCCGACATCCGCCTGGGTAAGGGCAGGAGCGTCGTTGATGCCATCCCCTACGAACGCGACCACGCTCCCGGACTGTTGGAGTCGGCGGACCTCTGCGGCCTTGGCTGCCGGCATGACCTCTGCCATCACCCTCCTGATGCCGAGCTGATGGGCGATCGCTTCTGCAGTTCGTCTGTTGTCTCCGGTCATCAGTGCCACCGTGGCGCCGGCACCATGGATGGAATCAACTGCTTCCACCGCCGAAGGGCGCACCGTGTCGGCCACCGAGAGGGCCCCCTTCACTTCGCCGTCCCACCCCGCCAAGAAAGCCGTTTCTCCAAGACCCTCCATCGTCTCGGCTGCCTCCAGATATCGATCGGGGATGAAGAAGCCTCGATCCGCCAACAACTTGGCCTTGCCGGCCACCACATCGGAGCCATCCACCTTCCCGGTGGCGCCCAAGCCGGGCAGTGCGGTGAAGTCGGTAACTGCGCCCAGGGTGATCTCGCGTTGCTCGGCTCCCAATGCGACGGCGCGGGCCACCGGGTGCTCGCTCGCCGCCTCCAAGCTCCCGATCAGGTAGAGGAAACGGGCTTCGTCTTGGTCGGTCACGACCTGAGCCAGAGTCATCACACCCTCCGTGAGGGTTCCGGTCTTGTCGAACACGACGGCGTCGATGCGACGGGACTGTTCGAAGACAGCAGCGTTCTTGAACAGAACACCCAGCTCGGCCCCTCGCCCGCTGCCCACCATGATGGCGGTAGGGGTGGCAAGGCCCAGTGCACACGGACAAGCGATGATCATCACGGCCACGGAGTTGCGCAGGGCGGTAGCCACGCTCCCGTCAACCAGTAGCCAAACTACGAACGTCGCCACGGCGATGGCGATCACCGCTGGGACGAAGACAGCAGACACCCGATCTGCCAAGCGCTGCACCGGGGCCTTGGTGGCCTGAGCGTCCTCGACCAGTCGCACGATCTGGGCCAGGGCGGTGTCGGCTCCGATGCTGGTCGCTTCGACCACCAGCCGGCCATGCTGGTTGACCGTGGCGCCGAGTACCTCATCGCCAACGATCTTGTCGATCGGAACCGATTCGCCAGTCAGCATCGACTCATCAACGGACGAGACGCCCTCGGCGATTCGCCCGTCGGTGGGGATCTTTTCACCTGGTCGCACAACCATCAGGTCTCCGGCCGTGACCTCTTCTATCGGAACCAAGACCTCAGCGCCGTCGCGGAGCAATGTGGCGTCCTTGGCACCCAACTCGAGCAGTGCACCGATGGCGTCGGTGGCCCGCCCCTTGGCCCTGGCCTCGAAGTAGCGGCCGGCGAGGATGAATGTGACGATGACCCCGGCGGTCTCGAAGAACACTGGTTCGTCGCTGAAGAAGGCCCATACCGAGTACCAATAAGCAGCCAATGTCCCTATGGACACCAGTGAGTCCATGTTCGCCGAGAAGCTGCGGACCAGCTTCCCGGCCATGCGATGGAACTGCCAACCGAAGACGAAGACCACAGGTGTGGCCAAAGCCCACTGCGTCGCTCGGGAGGCAGTGCCGTCCCACAGCATGGCGATGAGGAACAGCGGGATAGTCAGCGTGGCGGCGGCCGCCAGGTTATTCCGCTGGTATCTGGTCTCCTTGGCGTATCGCTCGACAGGTGTCATCCGGTCTTGGTCGGTGGATGGGGCGATGTCGTAGCCGATCTTCTGGACCGCTTGGCGCAAAGCCGTTAGGTCGGCTGTGTCGGAGAGCACCACACGGGCACCGTGACCGGCAAAGTTGACTGCTGCCTCTTCGACGCCTTCTTGGCGCCCCAGGACGCGTTCCACCCTCTGCGCGCAAGAGGCACAGGTCATGCCGTCGACGTCGAGGTGAATGGTCTCGGACATCTAGCTCTGGGCGGGCACCTCGTAGCCCTGCTCCTCTATGGCGCCGATGATGTCGTTGACTTCGGTCTGGGAGTCATCGAACGACACGTCGACGCGGCGACCATCTATGTCGACCTCGACATGTTCGACGCCGGTGATAGCGGCGACGGCCCCTTCGATAGAGGACTTGCAGTGATCGCAATGGATCTCGGGCACGTTGATCTGTGTTTCCATATTTCTTCCTTTAGCGCTTGGGGCCGGTGACTGTTGGCGTGTACTTCAGTGTCTCGAGCAGCTCGTCGACGATCTGGCCGGAGCGGCCTTCGGCAACCGCATCTAACACGCAGGTCTCGACATGGTTCTGCAGCAGTATTCGATTCACCTTTTCGAGTGAACCTTGCAGAGCGGAGACCTGTTTCATCACGTCGGGGCAGTATCGCTCTTCCTCGACCATATCGATGACCGCGTCGAGATGGCCCCGCACTGTCTTCAGCCTGTTCAGAGAGGTCTTCTTGTATTCGGGCTTCATGTGTTGCTCCGCTGGCAGCTGCTTATGACCCTACCCCACCAGGGGTGGGGTCTGAAACAACAACATACCAGTGACCGGGATGTGCTGTCAAGGGCCAGCGGGCCGGAATCGTTGTCTCGCCTAGCCTGGCGTCCGTGGAGATACACGACGACATCGTGTCCGCCATCGGGGACACTCCAATGGTGCGACTCGCTCGGCTCCAACCTGCGGGCAACCTCGTTGGCAAGGTCGAATCGCTCAACCCGGGCGGCTCCATCAAGGACCGCATCGGCATCGCCATGATCGAAAGGGCCGAGGCCGAGGGCCTGTTGCAGCCGGGCAGCACCATCGTCGAGCCCACATCGGGCAACACGGGCGTTGGCTTGGCGATGGCGGCCCGCCTCAAGGGATACAAGCTCATCTGCACCATGGCAGACAAGCAATCCAAGGAAAAGCAAGATCTGCTGCGTGCTTACGGAGCAGAAGTGGTGGTGTGCCCAAGCGACGTGCCGCCTGACGACCCCCGCTCGTATTACCGCGTTGCCGAACAGATCGCCGCCGACACCCCTGGTGCCTATCGGCCAGATCAGTACTCCAACCCGGCCAATCCGGAGGCTCACTATCGCACCACTGGCCCCGAGATCTGGCGCCAGACCGAAGGTCAAGTGAATGTCTTGGTGGTGGGCCTCGGCACCGGAGGAACGGTTAGCGGCACTGCTCGCTACCTCAAGGAGCAAAACCCAGATGTTGATGTGGTGGGAGTGGACCCACAGGGGTCGATCTTCACCGCGGCCACCGACGACGATGTTCATCAGTATCTCACCGAGGGGGTTGGTGAAGACTTCTGGCCTGCCACCTTCGACCGCTCAGTGGTCGATAGCTACGTCAAGGTGACAGACAGCGAAGCTTTCGCCATGACCCGCCGCTTGGCCGAGGTGGAAGGCTTGTTGGTTGGTGAATCCTGCGGCATGGCTGCCCACGCTGCACTGGCCGTGGCGGTTGATCGTCCGGATGATCTGGTGGTGGTGATTCTTCCGGACACGGGCCGCAATTACCTTGGCAAGGTCTTCAACGACGACTGGATGAGGGAGCACGGGTTTGGCTGAGCGTCATTTCGAAACCGAGGCCATTCACGCCGGACAAGAACCCGATCCAACCACGGGCGCCGTGATAGTGCCCATATATGCCACCGCGACCTACGCCCAGGATGCCCCGGCGATCACAAAGGCTTCGAGTACTCGCGCACCGACAACCCAACTCGCCACGCTCTGGAGCAAGTTCTCGCAACGTTGAGTGGAGCGGGCGGTGGCGGAGCGATCGCTGCTGCCTCGGGGCTGGCGGCCACGACCTTGGTCGGTTACCTGTTAGAACCTGGTGACCATGTTGTGATCCCTAACGATGCCTACGGAGGAACCCATCGTTTCTTCACTCAGGTGGCGGGACGCCAGCAAGGCATCGAGTGGTCGGTGGCCGACCTAACCCATGTCGATGGCCTCGAACGGGCGATGCGTCCCGAAACGAAGTTGGTGTGGGTGGAAACCCCCACCAATCCCTTCTTGCGCATCGTCGACATCGCGGCGGTCGTTGCCACCGCTCATGACGGTGGCGCGTTGGTTTGCGTCGACAACACATTCGCCACGCCCTATCTGCAGCGTCCCCTGGAACTGGGAGCCGACCTTGAATTGCATTCCACCACCAAGTACATGGGGGGACACTCCGACCTGATCGGAGGCGCCGTTATCACGTCCGACGTAGAGCTCACCGAAAGGCTGCACTTCCTGCAGAACGCGTTGGGTCCGGTTCCTGGACCGTTCGATGCCTACTTGGTCTTGCGAGGACTGAAGACGTTGGCACTGCGGATGGAGAAACATTCCGCCAATGCGGTGACCATCGCGGAGTTCCTGGCCGGCGATGACCGGGTTGCCGAGGTCTTCTACCCCGGTCTCGAGTCGCATCCCGGCCATGCATTGGCTGCGCGCCAGATGGCGGCTTTCGGGGGCATGGTCACCTTCCGATCGGCCATGGGAGCCGATGGAGCAAACAAGGTGGCTTCGTCCACGGAGCTCTTCGTCCTTGCCGAGAGCCTGGGGGCAGTCGAGTCCCTCATAGAAGTCCCGGCCATCATGACTCACGCCTCGGTGGCGGGTACGGAACTCGAGGTGCCCCCAGACGTGGTTCGGCTCTCGGTGGGCATCGAGCATGTCGACGACCTGATCGCCGATCTCGACCAGGCTCTCTAGTGAGGCGCTTGGGGGTGGTGATCGCGGCGACGGCGATGATGCTGGCGGCATGCAGCGACTCGGGTTCCTCAGACCCCAGCGTTGCTCCCGGGACCGAGGCAACCACCACCACCCGGGCGCCCGTGCCCTCCACTACCAGGCCGGTGTTGCCGACCGCGACCACCCAGCCCCCGGCGGTGACCACCACCACTCAGCCAGCGGTGGAAGCTCGAGTTGAAGTTGAGATCGTCGAAGAGACCTACACCGATCCGGATATCGATGTTGTGTTCAACTCTGTTGAGCTGGTGGGGATCGCCAACGCCGACGTCGAAGCGCGCATCAATGCCCGCATTGTCGAACTGGTGAGGTCAACCGTGGACGCGTTCGTGCTCGACGTTCAGCAGAACGGCGTCAGCGATCCCCAGGCGGAGCAATCGAGCTCGATTGGCTTGTTCGCCATGGTGAGGCTCCTGAACGAAGAGGTACTCAGTCTGCGCTTCGATGAGGGCACCTATTACCAGGGTGCAGCCAATGGCTCGTCGTCGGTGAAGACACTCAACTTCGACCTGGCAACCGGTGACGAACTGGCCATCGAGGACATCTTCCAGGGCACGGAGTTCGCTTTCGCCCTCGACTTCCTGGCCCGCCAGGAGCTGGTCGACCGCTACTACCAAGGAGATCCCACCCAGCTCGATGCCTGGCTGGGCCCAGACGATCTGGCTGTCAATTTCGACAACTGGGCCATCTCGTCCTTCGCGTTCGAGATGGCGTTCGATGAGTTCGAGGTAGGCCCGGGGTTTCTCGGTGCGCCTACCGCGGTGATTCCGCTCTCAGCCATTGGGGTTTATGTCAACCCCGAAGGCCCTGCTGGACGATTACTCGAAGGAGCCGGCGACGTGGAGTCGGTGTGTTCCGTATATCAGCAGTATCAGGACGCAACGACGGTCATCTTTACCTCGGAACAGGGCTCAATCGACCAACAAGAGGCCTTGGTGGTGGAGGCGGCGGCAGCAGAAGAATTGAAGCGGTTGGATCCTGGAGTGGTGGCTGCCCTGGATGTGCTGCTCCAATGGTCCCAGGACTATTCCAGCGGGCTGGCCGATCCTGGGGAACAAGGGCGGGAGGCCATCGAGGCTGCCAACGACATCTTGATCGCCGCGTTCGGCAACCTGGGTTGCGGCATCTAGTGGGAGTAGGACTTCTCCCCGGCTTCGATCGGTATCTGTAGCCAGTTCTCTGCAGGCGGCAGCGGGCATGAGTAGGCGTCGTTGTAAACACACAGCGGGTTGTAGGCGTAGTTGAAGTCGATGGTCACCGTGCCGTCGTCGTTGGGCTCGACGTCCAGATAGCGCCCGGCGCCGTAGGTGTCCTTGCCCGACGTTTCATCGCGGAAGGGGACGAAATAGCCAGCGTGCCCGGTGTCGTACAGGGCTAGGGAGTTCTGCTGGCCCCCCGCTTCGAACTCAACGGTGGCGGCTCGCCGATACACGCGTTGTTGCTCGTCCGTGGTGTCGATGGTGAGCTCGGCACCGTCCGATTCCTTGACAACGAGGTCGAGGACCAAATCCGGGTCGGCGTCGTAATAGTTGAGGCCACTGAAATCGTGCCTGTCCTCATGGGGTATCGGGCTGTCGTGACTCTGCTTGAAGTAGTCGTCTTTGTCTGCGCGATGTTGCGCCAGTGCGTCCATGGCCGGCTCAACGCCGCGGGCGGCGGGGAGATTCCCTACTCGAATTCGCAGAGGATGATCTGGCCCTGGCCCAGAAGGCAGTCGATTTCGATGCCTTGCTCGATCTCAAAGGTCAGCAGGTCGCCCGCCACCTCGAAGGCCAGCGGTCTGGCGGCATCGGGCGCCGGTTCCCACGGCTCGAATTGGGCAATCACGTTGGTCCAAGCAACGGCGCTGGCAGCGTCGCGATCGCCTGCACTCAAGGCCTGGGTCAGCACCTGGGCTGCCTCCTGGTCCGTCGCCGTTGGCGAGACCTCCGAGTGGTAGACGTCTTCGCACGCTGGTATCAGGGTGGCGGAGAGCAGATCGGTTGCAGCGCGTACCTCGAGTATCGGCCCGGTTCCGTCCCGAAGGGTGAGGATCGCAGCAGTCAGTTCGGCGTTATCGACCGAGGCGAAGAGGTCGGCCAAAGCCGCGTTCAGCGCGACTCCGTCTTGAGCTCTGAGGAACTCCAGATAAGCCGCACAGGAATCCGATGAAACCTCGAGCGGCGCGGTCGTGCTTGGCGGCGCGGTGGCGCCTGGCGTCTCGGGCGCCGATGTCGCGGTGTCATCTGCCGAGGTGCTGCCGCCGCAGGCCGTAGCCACCAACGCGATCGTTGCCAGAGCTCTCCCCAACACCGCTCGCTTAGCTTTCCTCGGCGGCATAGCCGCCGATGCTCTCGATCTCGACGACGAGCATGACCCTGACAGAACCGGCCGGGATCGAAAAGTCCTTTCCCTTGTACTTGTTGGAGAGCGCATGGATATGGTCTTCGGCCCCTTCATGGCGGAACTCGATGACTTTGCCTCTCATCGCAGCGTTGAGGTAGGGCTTCGATTCGTCGTAAATGGAGATGGCGACGCGGGGATCGTTGCGCAGGTTGGTCGGCTTGACCCGGCCCTCCACCGTGTTGAATCGAACATGATCGCCCTCGCGGTCCACCCACATCATGGTTGCCTGCGGCGAACCGTCTTCCATGATCGTGGCCAGGTGAGCGAAATTGGCACCGTCAAGCATGGCTTTGATGTTGTCTGGTAGTTCCAAGTGAATCTCCGTGGGAGCCAAGGAGCCTACGAGCCGCAGCCCATAAACTCGCCTGATGGATACTGGACTAACAGGCAAGGGCGTGTTGGTAACCGGCGGAGCAGGTGGCATCGGCCACGCCGTCGTTCGAGCCTTCGCCTCAGAGGGGGCCCGAGTCGCCGTGCATTATCGGACCAACGCGGACGCCGCCAAAGCCCTGGCCCAAGAGGTGAGCGGAGTGGCTCTGCAGGCCGACCTCCGCACCGAGGACGAAGCAGACGCTCTGGTTCCTCGCGCTCTGGAGTTGATTGGGACGCTGGACGTTTGCGTGGCCAACGCCGGGGCCTGGCCCGCCGAGGATCGGCCACTTTGGAACCTCGACCTGCAGCGATGGCAAGAAACGATCGGCTCCAATCTGACCGTCGCCTTTCTTACAGCTCGGTCCTTTCTTAGGCATGCGGCCGCCACCAAGTCTGGCTCGCTGGTGTTGGTCGGATCGACGGCCGGGATCTACGGCGAGGCGGGCCATGCCGACTATGCCGCAGCCAAAGGGGGCATCATCACCGGACTGCTTCTGAGCGCCAAGAACGAGGCGGCCCGCATTGGCAATGGGGTACGGGTGAACGCGGTCGCTCCTGGTTGGACCCTCACTCCCATGATCGGCGACAAGGGCCTTGACGATGATCACGTGGCACGGGTCACTGCGACGATGTCGCTGAAGAAGCTGGGCACTCCCGAGGACGTGGCGGCGGCGGTGGTGATGTTGGCATCCGATCGGGTATCGGGACACATCAGTGGTCAGGTCATCACCGTGGCAGGCGGCATGGAAGGGCGGCAGATTTCTTCATGACGGGCCGGGCGTTACCCAAGTGGCCGACCGCTAACCTCGCTCCGCATGAAGATCAGTCTTACCTACTGCGCCGTTTGAGGCTACACCGGCCGTGCCGTGAGCATGGCTACCCAGCTCCTCGAAGAATTCGAGGAGAACATCGATGAGTTCAAACTCATCCCCTCAGATGGCGGTCGATTCGAGGTAGAGGTCGACGGCAACCTCGTCTACTCCAAGCTGGCTACTGGCCAACACGCCGAATACGACGACGTGGCCGTGCCGATCCGAGCCCTTTCCTAGTCGGTCCAGAGGGCGTCAACGGTGGCGTGATCTTCTTCGAGGGCCCAGGCCTCGCTCGATTACTCCCCGAAGATGGTGGCGTCGGTTACCGACTTGTACAGGGCGCCGGTCCAGTTCTGGCTCTGGTCGTCGAACATACTGAAAAGCTCGTCCTGGAGCTTGCCGAACAGCCCGTCTTCTCTTCCAGCCGCCGCCAGCCGGTCCTGGGCTCCGTAGCTGTCTAGTTGCAGCAATTGGTGTACGGCGCCACCGGTCTTGTCAGACGCGTACATGGCGAAGTAAGTGCCAATGTATTTGATACCTTCCGGCATAGCGTTGGCGTACTCCTTCTCGTTGGCGTCCAACCAAGCCTGGAGCTCGCGGGCCTTGCCCTGCTTGAGGTCTCCCCCGTTATGAAGGATGAAGTTCATCCTGCCCTCCCTTCTACTAATGGGCGTTCGCGAAGTTAGTCGCTGTTTTTGAGGCGCGCTGGCAGTTGAGTGACAACGGCCGCGCTGAGCTGACCGTGGATCCGCCCATTGGAGGCGATCAAGGTCTTGGTCCCGGGGCCAGCGCCAACACCTTGCCAATCGGTGGCCAGCCCGCCGGCCTCGGTGACCAACAGCAGCCCGGCCGCGATGTCCCAGGGCGCCAAAACCAGTTCGAAGAATCCATCGAATCGACCCGCCGCCACCCAGGCGAGATCGAGCGCGGCCGACCCGAACCGCCGAATCCCTTGGACGTGTTTGAGCACCTCGGCCAGCACGTTCGTGTATTCGACGGCGTGCTGACGATGGTCATACCCGAAACCGGTGGCTACCACCGCCTTCTCGAAGTCTCCTTGCTGGCTCACCGACATCGGCGCGCCGTTGAGCTGAGCGCCGTTGCCTTTCTCTGCGGTGAACTCCTCACCCGTCACAACGTCAAGGACTACGCCAACCAGGGGTTGGGAACCGTCGTACAGCGCCACCGACACCGCAACCTGTGGGATGGCAGCGATGAAGTTGACGGTTCCGTCTAGCGGATCGATGAACCATCGTCTCCCGCCGTCCGGTCCGCTTACTCCACTCTCCTCCGCCACGATGGCGTCGTGG
>Ga0224512_10002529_pt1 | contig 16704 bp, 17 predicted proteins | sample SF_May12_sed_USG_4_FD_169103 | JGI IMG/M metagenome (GOLD analysis project Ga0224512, IMG submission 169103) | Sediment microbial communities from San Francisco Bay, California, United States - SF_May12_sed_USGS_13 | ecosystem: Environmental > Aquatic > Marine > Sediment | place: USA...
TTTCGGGACGCGTCACTACCGGCGAGTTTAAGGCTGCGGACCCGCTACAGCTCGCTATTGAGAACGATCAGGTTCTGGCGAAACACTTCAGCATGCGGCTCCCAGGTGGCATTCGGAGCCCGCACCTCGACCCCATATCCCTGAGTCGCGGTAACCGGTACCAGGCGGTGCCACAGCCTCCCCGATCCAATGAACCCGGACGAATCGTAGGATCCGTCGGAAACGAGGCTCACATCGTCCAGCTCTGCATCGCCCCCGTCGAGGAGGCTCCACAGCTGATCGACCACGTTGCGCGCTGACTGCGGCCAGAGTCCCCCAGCATTGACGACAACACCTTCGAGATTGACTCGCCCGACGGTCGCGACCACGTCCGGCCCGGCGGGATGGGCGAAGCTCACGAACAGTTCCCCGAGTTCGACGACCTCCCAGTCCGACGGGTAGCCGACGCAGAAGTCCGGGATACAGACCTCCTCAGCGAAACCCAGGGCAGGCGCTACGGGTCCACTGCTACAGGCCGTGCCAATCAGAGTTAGCGCGGCGAAGAGAACGGCGAGCCGCAGCCGGCCGGCGTCACATTTCACGATCTGCTCAACGCCATGGATGCGGCTGCCGATTCCTTAGTACCATTCGCTTGCTCCACTGTCCCCGATCGGGTTTCACGTGCAAGAACGATATATCAACCGCTGGCTACCGCCGCTCGATTCTCACGACCGGGCTCTGGCGTTGACTCCGGCTGCGGCGTCGCCGTTGCTCAAACGCGTCGATTTCGCTGCGATCGGGCGCGGCCGCGACGGATCCGCGTCGTGACCGTCGGCAGGCTGCGACGCGCCGCCGACTACAAGCCCACGATCTGGGCTGCCGGCGCCGTCATCTACCGCATGCGTGAAGCCAAGCCGGAATTCCTTCTTGTTCACCGGCCTCGATACAACGATTGGTCGCTGCCCAAGGGGAAGCTCGATCGCGGCGAATCCTTCAAGCGTTGCGCCGAGCGTGAAGTGCTCGAGGAAACTGGTGTGAGCGGCGTCGTGGAGCAATCGATGGGCACGGTTGGATATGTCACGTCGGCAGGCAACAACAAAGCCGTGCGATATTGGCTCCTCCGCGCCAAGTCCGAGTCCTTCGTACCCAATGCCGAGGTCGACAGAGTTCGGTGGTTCGGGCCAAAGAAGGCGATGGCAAAGGCAACGTACGGCCGCGACGCGGCGTTGCTCGCGTCAGGTGCCCTCACCGCGCGCGAACGTGAGCCGGGCAAGGTCTATTTGGTTCGCCACGCCGACGCGGGAAACAAGCGGAAGTGGAAGAAGGCCGACAGCGTTCGCCCGATCTCGAAGCGAGGCCACGAACAGGTCGAAGCTCTGGTGACGAGGTTGGTGCGGACCCCGGTCAACACCATTACCTCCAGTCCCATGCTGCGTTGTGAGCAAACCGTCGGGCCCCTGGCGCTGCGCCTGGGGCTCGAAGTCAAGAGCTCAAAGCGGTTGCGGCGCGATGTGGGACCGGAGGCGTTACTCGGCTTGATCCGCAACTCGCGGGGCACGAGGGCGGTGCTGTGCTCGCACGGTGAGACGATTGGTCCCCTGATCTCGAGCCTTGCGGCCAACAACAAGGTTGACCTCAAGGGACCAATGGAGTGGCCCAAGGGCTCGATCTGGGAGCTGACAACCCGCCGCGGGCGTGTTGTCGCGGCCCGCTTCATCCCGCCCGCCTGAGCTAGCCGAGACCGGCCAACCAGGAGACTGTGACGGCAACCAGCTCATCGAGCACGGCACCGTGGTCGCGACCGGCTCGTTTCGGAACCTTGAAGCTGTGGTCTCCGTCGTTGATCTCGTGCAGCGAGGCCGCCGCCAAAGTGGTCACGACGGGACGTAGGGCTCCAAGCGGGCTCAGCCTGTCGCGAGTACCCGCAAAGAAGAGCTGCGGGACAGTGATGCGTTCCAAGTGATCGGTCGGGCGTGGCTCTGTCTTGCCAAGAGGTACCAGCGGATAGCCGTAGTAGACCAGCCCTGTGGCCGGCCAATTCCGATCACCTACCAAGTGAGAGCCAACCCGACCGCCCATCGACTTGCCGGCAATGACAACGCCGTCGACGTAGCCCGCCATACGATCGGCCGCAGCTTCGTGAACTGCGAGCAGCTTTTCGAGTCGGTCAGGCGCCTTGCGGCCCTCGCTCGTGTAGGCGTAGTCGAACGTCATCGTCGCAAATCCGGCCGCGGCCAACCCGCCTCGTAGGTGTTGCATAAACGGGTGCCCTTGGCCGGCGCCCGCCCCATGGGCCAGCAAAACACCAACCCCACGGGGCCGCGGCGGCATCTGGAGCATCCCGTCGACCGCGGCATTTGCGGCCCACTTGATTCGTAGCCGGCGCGCCATTGTTCACCTCGCCTGGGGCTGCCTACCCGTAGTCCGAAGTACAGAGCCTAAGGAGCAACAGAGCGAGGGGAAAGGTGTCTTGGGGCGTCGGGGCGTTAGCCGGCCACCGTGATCGTTCGCACCCTGCCCACGCCCGAAGACGTCGCTCGCGAAGTCGCTCAACATATCGAGTCCGCCCTCGTCGCAATCGGCGGCCCGGCCACACTCGGCCTCGCCGGGGGGGGAACGCCGCAAGCCACCTACGCCGAGCTGACCGGCCGGGCAATCGCCTGGGAGGACGTGACGATGTGGCTTGGCGATGAGCGCTGGGTGGCGCATCACCACCCAGAATCCAACGTCGGTATGGTGCGCGGGTGTTTGGTGGATCGAGTGAATGGCCAGCTGCTGGCGCCCAACCATGGCATCGGCGACCCCGCCGCCGCAGCGGCGGCCTACCAGACGGCACTGCAGTCCGCCTTCGTTGATCGGGGCTCGGGACCCGCCCCCGACATCGTTCTTCTCGGCATCGGCGACGACGGGCACACGGCATCGTTGTTTCCGGAGACCAGCGCCCTGGAGAATTTCAGCGATAGCTACGTCGCCAACTGGGTGGAACCAATGGACGCCTGGCGCCTAACGGCGACCCTCCCGCTCCTCTGGGCAGCTGCCGAACTCGTCTTCATCGTCACCGGGGCGGCGAAATCGACAGTCCTGCGCGAAATCATCGTCGATAAGATCCCCCATCCGGCCCAGCGGGTGGCGGCCGGCGCCCGCCAGGTCACATGGTACATCGATGAAGCTGCCGGCTCTGAGCTCGGCTGATCCGTTTGCCGGCTAGGGGACGGGCGGCCGGGTGGTGGTCGCCGCCGACTCCGCAGAGCCGCCCTGCATGATCTGCAGCAGAAGCACCGCCGCCAGCGATCCCGGCTCCACGTCATCTCCTACCTGCTCCATGATCGACGCATTCAATTCCTCCGGATCACAGCCGAGGCTCGCCGATTTGGCGTCGAACTCAACCCCGATTGCCAGGAGCTCTCCGAACGGCCCCTCGGCGGGGGCCTCTCCGATCAGCACGTCAATCGGGACGGCCTCGATAGCCGCCAGCAGCTGAACGGCCAGCGCCGTGCCGGTAGGTATGAGGTCGTCACAAGTCTCGGCACGCTCCGGCTCGACCTCGACCTCGACCAGATCAGGCGAACACGCCGCCAGCAGCGAGGCGCTTGCCACAAAGACGACAAACAGCACGCCGAGTCGACTGAGAGCCCTCATCATGGCGGCAGTTTACGTGACGTCGAGATCTGCATTGATCAGCGTTGAATGGGAGCTTCGCGAGGCGACCCGATAGCCGGCCCACAGCAGCGCCGCCCCCACGAGTAGCGAGATGGCAAAGGCGCCACCCTCGCCGAGCGCTGTCAAGGAGCCTCCAAGGGCCGGCGCCGCAGTGCCACCGATGATCAGGCCGTTGCCGAGCACGGCGTCCCGGTTGTTACGGCGCCTCACCATGCTGGCCGCGGCCAAGCCCACCACGATCACGGTTCCCAGCCCCCCAGCGATAGCAGCAAACGTTCTCGGACTGGGAATCGGAGGGGTGCCCGGAGCATCGATCATGCCGCGTTGAAAAACGGCTGAGCCCTCCGGCACCCCAATTTGGTCGACGGAACCCACCGCCGGCGCCACCATCGTCGACCACGCAGCCAGCGCCAAGAACGGAATCAGAAAGGCCAGCGCAGCGCGGGCCGCCCGTTCGCCGCGGACCAGGGCGACCGAACCCAGAGCCAGCACCGGGATGTTGACGATGGCTCCCAAGTAGTAGAACACGCGGAAGCTGGAGTCGGACCAGCCGCGGACCAGGCCCCACGCCAGCGTCGACGTAGCGATCGCAAAGAGGGTCATGGCGGTCGCCCACGCCAAGGCGTGGAATCTCGGCCGGCGGAGCTGGCTGCGCCACAGGTCGATAGCGAATCCGCCGGCGACAACCGCGGCGATAAGAGCAAGCGCTGCATCCATCAGCCGGCAACGATACGACGCGACGATGTGGCCGTCACATACGTTAGGAAAGGAACGGACACCGCGTCCCGGCACCAACCATAAGATGGCTCTCCATGGCGACGGATCACGACAACAAAGAGAGTGCCGCGGTGGCACCCCCCCATCAGAGCGACGGCGAGCCCCCCTCGTCCGGGCTGCTGCGCAAATCTGGTGTCGCCATCGTTGGCATCGTCGTGATCTTGATCGGGATCCCGTTGATCCCGCTGTTCGGGCCCGGGTGGCTCATCGTGTTCACCGGCTTGGCGATACTCAGCAGCGAATTCGAATGGGCCGGCCGGCTGCGCGATAGTATCCGATCACGACTTCGCAGCTTCCTAGGCAACCGGAGTGCTGACTAGATGACGGCGGCCGGCGGCAACTTGATCTCGACGAGCCAACTCGGCCACGCCTACGGCGACATCGTCGCTCTCCACCATCTCGACTTTGTAGTGCCCGCGGGTCGGATCGGACTGGTGGGCGCCAACGGCGCCGGCAAGAGCACGCTCATCAAGGTCCTGCTCGGCATCCTCGACCCCACAGAGGGTGCAGCAGAAGTTCTCGGGATTGGTGTGGCCGACGACCCGATCGCGGTTCGTTCCAAGGTGGGCTACATGCCTGAGGAGACATGCCTTCCGTTGTCACAGACTGCGGCTGATTTCACCGTCTACGCGGCCGAACTCGCCGGCATCCCCACCAAGGCCGCCAGGCAGCGGGCCTCCGACGTGCTCACGTTGGTCGGTCTTCACGAAGAGCGCTTCCGCTACTTGGCCGAGTTCTCCACCGGCATGAAGCAGCGCGCCATGCTGGCTCAGGCCATCGTCCACGATCCGGAATTGGTGTTCCTCGACGAGCCAACAGCCGGCCTCGATCCCGAAGGACGCGAGGAGATGCTCAATCTCATCGGGCGCCTCGGCGAATTTGGAATCAACGTGCTCGTCTCTTCCCATGTCCTCACCGACATCGAGTCAACATGTGATTGGGTCGTCATGCTCGATGGGGGCAGGGTGCTGCGCAGCGGTCCCCTGACCGGGATCACCGGCAGCGACACCGTCGACGTCGAGTTGCTCGACGACCACACGGCGGTGCTCGCCGCGCTGCGCAAAAGAGGCGCCGAGGTCGAGGTCCGCGGTGCGGTGCTTCGGGTCAAGTCGGCCGACGATGCCTTCGATCTGATCCGCGACGCGCTCGCCGAGGCCGGCGCCGGCATGAAGAAGTTGTCTAAGTCGGAGACGTCGCTCGAAGACATCTTCCTCGCCGCAGGAGAAGCCGAATGACCTCCGAACAAGGCGTCGTATACGACCTGGGTTACCAGCCCCACGACGGTCCACGGCTGGGCCGACGTGGTGCCATCTTCGCCACCATCCGGGACGGGTTGCGCCGCATCCTCGGGATCCGCCGCAAAGCTCGTAAGAAAGTGATGCCCTGGGTTCTTTTCGGCATCGCCCTGCTGCCGGTGATCGCTATCGTCGGATGGTCATTCTTGGTCGAGAGTGTGTTTGAAGGTTTGGAGGCTGACAACCCGTTCGCAGGCCATGCCAACATCTTCAACCTCACAGCATCCATGTTCCTCATATTCACCGCGTTGGCGGGCCCGGAACTGCTCATCCCCGACCGCGTCGAGGGTGTGCTTTCGGTTTATGCCTCTCGGCCCATGCGGGTCAGCGACTATCTAGGAGCCCGGGCGGCTGCATTGGCCATAGCCGCCGGCGGCTTCCTCGTGATACCACAGCTGATCCTGTATCTCGGGCTGGCGACGCTGGACTCCGACGGATGGTTCTCCGGCCTGGTGAACAACTTCTCGGATGTTCCCAAATTCCTGCTGGCATCCCTGTTCTACTTGCTCGCCTATGGGGCGCCGGCGTTCCTTGTTGCGATGTTCGCCAAGCGACTCGGCCCGGCGTGGGGTATGTACCTTGCCGTGATGTTGCTTTCGAGCGCATTCGCGACGTGGATCTCGTCAACAACTGCAGGCATCGGCCGCTATACCGCGTTGGCCGCGCTGTCGATCAACCCGGACATCGTGACCGACTGGCTGTTTGATCGGTCGACGTTCCGTGAAGGTATAACCGGCGCCGGCTTCGATCCGGTATGGAGTGTCGGCGTCATCGTTGGGGTCGCGGTCGTCACCTGGCTCATCGGTCTGCGCCGGTATCGGAGCTTGCTATGACCGTCGCTCCGCCTCCTCCACCGGACGCTCAGCCGGCGATCACTGACATTCCGCCTCCCGCGGCCAACCCGGCCTATGCCGCCAATCCAACAATCGCAGCAGATTCGGTATCCAAGTTCTTCGGACAGAAGGTGGCTGTGTCGTCGGTGAGCGTCTCGTTCGGCCCCGGGATTACCGGGCTGCTGGGCCCCAACGGGGCCGGAAAGACCACTCTCTTGCGCGTGATGGCCGGCTTGCTGGTTCCTTCTGAGGGAAGCGTCACGGTGCTGGGCCGCAATCCTCGCAAGGACCACGCCGTCTATCGAGATGTGGGCCTGGTGCCAGAGGAAAGCTCGCTCTACCCGACCATGACGGGCCGGGAGTACGTCGAATACGCCGCCATTCTGGCTGGTTTCTCCAAACCGCGGTTGGCGGCTTCGCGTGCGCTGCAAGAAGTGTCGCTCGAGGAAGACGCCGACCGGTCGCTTGGCGGCTACAGCAAGGGTATGCGACAGCGTGCCAAGGTCGCCGCCGCCCTGGTTCATGAACCGACGGTGCTCATCCTCGATGAGCCTCTCAACGGCACCGACCCCGTGCAGCGGGCGCACCTCATCGCGGCTTTCCGGCGCCTTGCAGACACCGGCCACACCGTCATCGTCTCGTCTCATGTGCTCCAGGAAGTTGAGCGTATGGCAACGAGGGTCGTCGCCATGGTCGACGGACGATTGGCTGCGGCCGGCGATATTCACGCCATCCGCAGCGCCATGACCGATATTCCGTACCGCGTGACCGTCTCGGCCGATCCCGTGCGCCCGCTCGCTCGCGAGCTGATGGCAGAAGCTTCTGTCGACGGTGTCAGCATTGACGGCACGACGTTATCAATCCAAACCAACGACCTGCGCGCCCTGGGTTCCGCCGTGCCAGCTCTCTCCCATAAACTCGGAGTGCGCCTCACTGCATTCAATCCCGACGACGAGTCACTGGAATCCGTTTTCCGCTACTTGGTGAAAGGCAAATGAACGCCCCGACTGCCATAGTTCGAGTCACGTCGCGCAACGTTCTCGGCTTGCGCCGCCTCATGGGTTTCGGCTTGCTCTCTCTTGTTCCCGGCGTGATCTTCATCCTGGCGACACGAAGTGACACGGACTTCGGCAAGGCCGAGACTTTCACCGCCATATCACTGGCGGTGTTCCTGCCGATTGTCGTGCCGATCATCACGGTGGTTATCAGCTCTTCGGTCCTCGGTTCGGAGCGTCGTGGCGACACTCTGTCTTTTCTCATGTTGCGCCCACTCAGCCGCTACAGCATCGCGGCCGCCAAGCTGGCATCGGCAATTGTGGCCAGCTTCGCGATCACGGCCGCGGGCGCCTTGTTGTTGGGGTTCTTCGCGAGCTTGGCACTAAACGACTTTGGCTACCTGTCCTCCCTCCTGGTAGCAACGCTGATAACCACGGCCGGGTATGCCGCTGTCTTCATGCCGCTCGGCTACCTGACGGAGCGGGCAACTCTGATCGGGTTCATATACATCTTCGTGTGGGAACGAGTCGCCACCGCCGTTGAGGGGCTCGCGGGGACCTCTCTCTTCCACATCGGCGCCACGGCCCTCGTCGGCCTCGGCCCAGCGGGGCTCGACATCAATACCATCGAGGACAACATCGGCTCTCTCACACCGGGGGCAGGCGGCGCCGCTGTCAAGATGCTGGTGGTAGCGGGGATATCGATCCTGTTCACCGGCTGGCTCCTCCGGACGCGGGACCTCACCTGACGGGCCTATTGCCGGCCTCTCGACAGGAGGCTGGCTACCTTGCGCCTCGCACCGCCGCGGAGACATTGTGATTCAAACCACCCTCAATCGAAGGCTCGGCACCGCGGCCCTGATCGTGTCCGGCGGAGTGCTGCTGTCGCGGATCCTCGGCCAGCTGCGCGAGATCATCTTTGCTGCTCTGCTCGGAGCCGATGGCATCACGGACCAGTACGTGGCGGCATTCCGGATCCCCGACTTCCTCAACTACCTTCTGGCCGGCGGGTTCCTCTCGATCACGTTCATCCCGATCTTCGCCAAATACCTGGCAGACGAAGATGAGGAGGGGGGTTGGGCCGCTCTGTCGGCGGTGCTGCGCCCCATCGGCATCGGCATTGTTGCCTTAGTGGGGATTGGCTTCCTCGCGGCGCCCTGGGTCATCGAGACTATCTACCCCGAGTTCAGCAGTGCGCAGGTTGAGGCCACCGTCCGGCTCACTCGGATCGTCTTGCCGGCGCAGGTGTTCTTTGTGATCGGGGCGTTGTTCTCTGCAGTGCAGTACGCCAAAGGTGTTTTCACCATCCCCACCATCGCCCCGATCGTTTACAACGTCGGGATCATCGCTGGGGGGCTGGCCTACGCTCAGGTCACGGGGAGCCCCGACCCGGAAGGCTTCATCTGGGGGGCCCTCGCCGGAGCATTCGTCGGCAACTTCGCGCTGCAGTGGTGGGGCGCCCGCCGCGTCGGAATGCGTCTCTCACTTGGCGTCAGCTGGCGCCACCCGGCGTTGTGGACCTACCTGGCGATCGCTCTCCCCTTGATGCTCGGCCAATCGATTGTGGTCCTCGACGAGACGTTCATGTCGACTTTCGGAGGCCTCGTCGGCGAGGGCGCCCAAACTCAGCTGTTGTATGCCCGTCGCACCATGTTCGTACCGATCGGGGTAGTCGCCCAGGCAGCCGGCGTCGCCGCCTATCCCTTCCTGGCGCGCTTGTTTGCCGAGGGGAAGACGCGGCTCCTGGCAGATACCGTTGATCGGACGATGCGCTGGGTGCTGGCCCTATCGATCCTGGCGGCGGGAGCCATCGCATCGCTCAGCCTGCCGACGATCCGCGTTCTGTTCGAACGCAGCGCCTTCGAGCCGGGCGACAGCGTCGCCGCGGCAAGCGCCCTGTTCTTCTATGCCCTCGCCATCCCTATTTGGGGCGGCCTGCAAATTCTCACCCGCGCCTTCTACGCACGCCGGCAGATGTGGACTCCGGTGGTGGTCGGAACAATCGCAACGATCCTGGCCTTGCCGACGTATTGGGCGATGCAACGAAGTTTTGGCCTCGAAGGCGTCGCCGCCGCCAGCGTGATCGCACTGGCCGGCTACACCGTGGCACTCGGCGTAATTTGGTACCGCGCCGCAGATCATCGAGGCCGGGCAAGCGTCGTCGCCGCATCCGCCGGACGTACGGTGCCGCTCGCCGTCATCGGGGGCGTCACAGCATGGGCAGCCGCGGCTGGCACGGAGGCCGCCCTTGGCGACAGCTTTCTGGCATCGGTCACAACCACGCTCGTCGGCTACTCGGCATATGCAGTGGTTGCCCTCGCCGTTGCCATCGCCCTTTACGAGCTGACCAAGGTGCGGACACCCGAGAACGGCATGGCTGAGCCCGCCATCGAAGAGGCCGCCCTTGAACAGGACGGCCCCAATGACTGAGCGGGTTGGCGGCTAGGCCGGCGGGTACACCCCGGCTGCCTGCGACGCCTCGGTCTGCCAGAAGATCGCGGCGATCTCTGAAATGAGTTCGATCAGCTTCTCGCTCACAGCGGGGTCCATCGACTTCTTCGCGTCCCCAGCCTGCTTGATCGCGTTCCAGAACAACTCATGAAGCTGGGGGAACTCTTCGAGGTGAGGCGGCTTGAAAAAATCGGTCCACAGCACAGACAGGTGATGTTTGACTAGTTCCGCTCGCTCCTCTTTGACGAGAATGCATCGATCGCGAAACACCGGGTCGTCGGAGGCGGCGTACTTGGTGCAGCAGTTGAGCACCGACTTCGCCTCGATCATGGCCTGAGCGGGGTCGTAGACTCCACAAAAGAGATCACAGTGAGCGTGCGCCACTCGATTCGGCTTGAACAGACCCATAGATACCTCCACATAGCGGTTGACGGTCTCGACTCGTGACCCTACACCCCCCGGCCACCACCGAACACCGCGGAGTCGAACCGCGGAGTCGAACCGCGGAGATAGTCTCCGGCAGCATGGAAATCTGGCATTATCCGAGCTATGGCACTCCGTCCCGCACCCAGCCGTTCCGCCAAATTTGCCTTCGCGGCGGCGCTCGCCGGACTCGCCGCCGCCGGAGTCAAGGGTCGGCTCACCCGCTTCGAGATTGCAGACTCCTCGATGGAGCCCGCGCTGGCACCGGGCGACTATCTCGTGGCCCTGGCTGTACGCACGGTCCAGCGCGGCGACATCGTGATCTACCGCGACCCGGCCGACCCGAGCAGAGAGCTCGCCAAACGTGCCGTCGGTTTGGCGGGAGAGACTGTCGCCGTCAGCGCCGGCCAGGTCGCCATCGATGGCTCGGTGCTGGCAGAGCCGTGGGCCGACGGGCCGACACTCCCCGACGGCACCTGGACAGTTCCTGCTGAGACGATCTTCACTCTCGGTGACAACCGGAGGGCGTCGTCTGGCGATGGCAGATCGTCAGGGCCGGTGAGGGTGAGCGGCATGTACAAGGCCGTGTGGCGTTATTGGCCGCCCGGGTCCTTTGGCAGGCTCTAGGACTTGGCCAGGTTGCCGCCCCGCCTGATGACACGACGGGCGATCGCCTGGGCTGCGTCTTCAGGCTGAGCTAGGAACCGCGACTCCATTGCCGACATGAGGTCCCACCCCACCCTTGTCAAGGCAACGTGGCGAGCCATGTGGGCATCGACGCCGTCGGGATGGATCGCACACTCGACGCCGACCGCGGCCGCGCCCGACCCGACGACGATGTCGATCGTGTACCCCCCAACGGGATAGTTCTCCCACAGCGCGAGGCCAAACGGTCGCAATGCCGAGGCGATCGATTGGCTCCAACCCCGGGAGCTGCCCGGCCGGGATTCGGGCCCGGCCAGCCCCGCAGAGGCGTGCTGCAGGTACGACAGCAGCAGACCGGGTGGCAGACCGTCCGGATCGATCGACAGCACGACCGTCATCGCAACCCGGGCCCGCGTCACCATCACGTTGAACAGGTTGGGATCCTCCACGAACCGCAGCGGCCGCAGATCCGCCGGATCTATTCCGAGAGACACAAAGATGTGATCGCGCTCATTGCCCTGAAATCCGTGGACGGTTCCGATGCGCAGGTCGAGCTGGTCTAGCTGCTCGGGTGTGAACCGGCGCAGTGCTATTGCCTCCATGGCGTCGGCCTGGGCCCGAAAGGGTGTCACTACCCCAACCGAATTGAGCCCGTCGGCGGCAGCGGTTTCGAGGAGTTGCAGGATCCGATCGGCCTCCTCCTGGACCACCCCAGCCTCAGTTCGCCTGCCGTCCACCCGCTCAACGTCAATGACGTCAGCCTGCGAGATCTCAGGGTGCTCCGTCATGAGGCGGAGGCGTCCCTGATAGAACTCGCGACTCGAAAAGGCGATGAGATGAGGGGCCGACCGGTAGTGCTCGGCCAGCTGGACGACCGGCATGTTGCTGGCGGCCACATCAAAGAGGCTGTTGCGCCTCACGTCCAGCAGGGGGCTCGATGGCTCGAGCTGAGCCTTCTCCGCAGCCGCCTTCATGGCCTTGTCGCCGACGAAGCTGACGTGCCGCAGCTGGCGCGGGTCACCGATGATGACGGCCCTGGAGCCCCGAGCGAGAGATGTTGCGGCTCGTACCTGGTTGACCTGTGACGCCTCGTCGATGATCACAACGTCAAACATCGCCGGCCGCACTGGAAGCACATCGTCGATATCGGCAAGCGTGCCGATCCACAGCGGCAACGCCACCAGGGCGTCTCCGATGTCGAGACTTTGCAGAGCTTGGCGGCGGGCGGACTGTCCTGACCGCAATGCGGTCGCCAGGAGCCCGACGGCCCGCGATGCCCCGGCTGCCCACGATCGTCCAGACCGCATCGCTTCGAGATCCCGCCCGAACAGGGTCCTGACCTCGGCGGCAGCACTTTCCAGCTCGTCGTATGCGCTCTCAATACTTTGCGACGCTGCAGCTTGACCGGCGCGCACCGCCTGTTCAGCCCGAATCAGTTCCTGCGCCGGCTCCGCGATCCTCTCCAACTGGAGGGGCGTGATACCGAGTCGGCGGGCGGAACGGCGTATCGCTTCGAAGCGCCGCAGCGGACCGAATACACCTCCGGCGCCCCTTCGACCGAGCAGTTGCAGAACCTTGTCCATGTGTGCCGGTGAATCGAGAACCTCATTGAGGCCGGGGGCATCAGCCAAGCACCAGGCATTACGCACCCGCGTGCGGAGCCCCTTGGAGAACTCGGCTTCGATCTGAAGACGACGCCGCACCGAACTGTGGATACGATCGAGACCCGCCTCCATCTCTTCGAGCTGCCGATAACTCTTTGTGGGATCGAGCGCCGGGTCGGCGACGAGGCCGTCGGAGAGCTCGTCGGCGACCGCCTTGCGCGACGATTTCGAGCCGAAACGAACATGGCGAGGTCGCGAATAGCGGGTCAGTACCGACTCAATGGCATCAACGGCGTCGTCGGATTGGGCTGCGATCAACACCGAGTTGCCGTGACGAACCTGATCAAGCGCCAGCGCGACCGCAGTGTGTGTCTTGCCGGTGCCGGGAGGGCCCGAGATCACTGTGATGGGCAGGCTGCGGGCCATGAGGATCGCCTCCTCTTGGGTGCGGTTGAGAGGCAGCGAGTTGGCCACCGCATGGCTCAGATCAGGCACAGTCGCCGGGGCGGGCTCCCCGTAGAGATGAGCGAGGGCCGTTCGATCGAGGTGCTCACCGGACCATTGCCGCAGCGTCGACTCGAGGTTGATGGCGGATCTGTCGCGTGCCGTGTAGACGGCGACTCCGTAGCTGATCGTCAGCGCACCGCTGGTCGGCACGATCTCGGTCTGAGGTGGCACGATCTCGGCCGGACGAGGGATGGCGAGTGCATCGCAGAACGAATCAACGAACGGCCTCACCAACGGCCAGGACATGACGGAGGCGCCGGGCGGAAACGCCTCTGTCACCAGCGCATCAAGCTGTTCGTTGAGCCGCTGGCGGGCGACATGATCGGGAAACAGGGAGTCGGGGACGCCGAAATCGGCGTCGGCCACGATTTGGTAGTACCGGTTCTTTTGTGTTCGCGGGGGCCGCCGCAGGCGCACCGGGGCAGACGCGATCGGGACGAAAAGCCTGGTGGCTCTGCCGTCGATCTCGCAAGTGCCCGACAAGAACATCCATCCCATACGGAGGAAGTCGCGCGAACCGTGGATCCGAGCCGCATTCCACAGGTGCTCCAGGACACGTGATTTGGTCTCGAGAATCAGTGCCCCGGCACCTTCGGCCTCGACTTCCCACGGCCAGGGAAGGGTGACCAGATCGTCTGTAGCCGGAGCGTGATTCCAGCGGGGGCCACGCCCCACGGGGGCAAGCTCCGCGAAGTATCGGAGGACGTTCTCGGGCCTGGTCACGGCCCAAACCATAGATAACTCGAGCCAAGATCCGGTCCGGGTCAGCCGATCGCCTCGGCGGAGCGCGCCTAGAGGGCGAGGTGTTTTGTCGCCTCACGGTAGGTAAGCCCCGACCATACGGTGCGGTGGGAGAGCACAAATTCGCAGACTGCGTTCGGCGCCGTCTTGCCGTATTCCCGCAACACCCAGCCGATTGCCTTGCGGATGAAGAACTCCGGCTCGTCTGCACGCCGTAAGCAGTGATCGAAGAGCGTCGCCTGGTCCGTCATCCCCTTGTGACCCAAGTGGGCTAAGAGCGCCGACCGGCGCAACCACATGTCCTTGTGGCCGATCCACCGCTCCATCACCGGCGCGATCTGGCTACGTCGCTCGAGAAGCAGCCGGCCGACCAGATGGGCGGCAACCGAGTCCACGAAGTCCCACCAGGCGCCTTCGACGATGAGTTGGCGGTACAACGGCAGGCTCGGAACGGTGATATAGCGGGGAACGGCTCTGGCGAGGCCCACGGCGAAGTACTTTTCTTCACGATGGGGGCGGGCCCACAGCTGGCGCACCCCCTGTTCGTACTCACGCCTGGTTGTCACCGGATGGCGCTCCATCATTTCTTTGAAGATTGGGTCACGCTGAGGCCGTTTCACGCCGAAGAAAGGCATGTCGGTTTTCATATACGCCGCCATTGCCTCGGCGCTCTCCGGATCAGCCAGGGCAGAAAGCTCACGGGCGACAAAATCAACGCGAGTCACCTACTCACGCTAGCCGCGGCCTGAAGACGAGGCGGCTCCGGCCACAAATACACCGAAGGGAAACGGTCTAATGAACACCCGGGTATACACTCCCGCCGTGAGATACCTGAGGACGGTTGCGCTGCTGGCGGCGCTGTCTCTTGCGGCCGCAGCCTGTAGCGGCGATTCGGGATCGACGACGACAAGTTCGAGCACGATCACCACGTTGCCCGCGGTCGCCGCAATCGCCACGACGACCACCACGTCGACGACGACTACCACGACAACGACCACCACGACGACAACGACCACGCTCGGGCCGCAGAATCCGTCTCCCCTCAACGGACTCAACGTCGACGACCCGACGATGTTGGACAGGCGGGCAATTGCTGTGAAAGTCGACAACCACTGGAACGCCCGGCCCCAATCAGGAATCCAGGAAGCCGACCTCATCTATGAGCTGCTAGTCGAGGGAGGACTGACCAGGTTCATAGCTGTCTTTCATGATTCCGATTCGACCTATGTCGGCCCGATTCGTTCCCTTAGGCCAACCGACCCAACACTGGTCGCCTATTTGGGAGCGCCTCTCCAGATCAGCGGCGGCCAGGACTGGATCCAGCGCCTGGCGCGGAGCCGAGGTCAACTCCTCATTGGAGACGACCGAGTTTCCACCTATCGGATAGGCTCACGACGCTCCCCACATAACCTCTATGGCAACACCGAGAAGATGAGAGCAACCGCCGACCGGCGGGGCTGGAGCGATGAGCCACCGGAGCCGATATTTACATTCGGCGAGCCTATTCGCCCCTTGACGCCCGCTTCTGTCGTCACACTCGACTGGTCAGATCGACCTGAGGTGATTTGGCGGTGGGATCCAATCACGAAGACGTACCTCCGCTCCAACCGGGACAACGCCCACGATTGGCTGTCGATCGACGGAGACCGCAGCCAGATTGCGACCGAAACGCTGCTTGTGCTGACGGCTCGCAAGTACACCGCGTCGCCGTCGTCCGGCGAAGGCTCTTCTGTCCCGGCGCTCGACACGCTCGGCGACGGCAGGGCCCTCATGTTCTACTCCGGAAGCGTGCTCGAGGGCACCTGGGAGCGTGAGTCGTACGACGACCCGTTCACGCTGACGCTGATTTCCGGAAACGAGATGGTCGTGCCGCCCGGCACGTTGTGGATCTCGATTTTCCCGCGGACGAACACGATCGAATGGGACTGAGGCGCCCTTCCGCTTCTGCCATTGCCGCCGCGGTGCGCACCGGCACCAGCTCGGCAACCGCAGAAGTCACGACGGCGCTCGAAAACGCAACAGGCGCAGCCTCTTTGAACATCTTCACCAGGCTCGACTCGGAACAGGCGTTGACGAGGGCCGCATTGATCGATGAAACCATCGCCAACAATGAAACGGTCGGCCCGCTGGCCGGGGTGCCGTTCGTCGTCAAGGACCTGATCAATCAGGCAGGCCTGCCGAACACCTGCGGTAGCGGTTTCGCCCCTTTCACCCCGGAATTGACTGCACCGTGCGTATCTGCTCTCGAGGCCGCCGGGGCCATCGCCATCGGCCGGGTCGGACTACACGAGTTCGCCTTCGGGTTCAGTAGCGAGAATCCATGGTTCGGCCCGGTCCATAATCCGCTCGACCCCAGCCTCTCTCCCGGCGGTTCGTCCGGAGGGTCCGCCGCCGCGGTCGCAGCCGGAATCGTTCCGGTGGCGTTGGGCACCGACACCGGCGGCTCAGTGCGCGTGCCGGCAGCCCTGTGCGGAGTTGTGGGGCTCAAAGTCACCCATGGACGCGGTTCGCTGCGCGGGGTATACCCGTTGGCTCCGGGGCTGGACACGGTGGGGCCATTAGCCGCAACCGTGGCCGGTGCTGAGGCGGTGTACCAGGCGATCGGGCACTTCGACCATGTCGATCGACTGTCGGCAGACCAACCCGTCCAGCCTCCGGCGCCACCCAGGGAGATCCCCGGCGTGCGCCTCGCAGTGCCCCACCCGTGGGTCGACACCGGCTACGAGCCGCGCGTTGAGGAGGCCTTCGCGGCCGCCCTTCGCGACCTCAGCGAACTCGGCGCCGTCGTCGAGCA